>Ga0209672_100345_pt1 | contig 29732 bp, 27 predicted proteins | sample AraplaCol_mMS_r2_FD_184273 | JGI IMG/M metagenome (GOLD analysis project Ga0209672, IMG submission 184273) | Arabidopsis root microbial communities from North Carolina, USA - plate scrape CL_Col_mMS_r2 (SPAdes) (version 2) | ecosystem: Host-associated > Plants > Roots > Endosphere | place: USA...
GCATAGCAGCCTCGGGTATCAATCTCCGGACAGCTTTGAGCGTACGCTCACGGTGACGATTTAAACCGTCCGAGAAATCGGGGGTGATCCACTCTGACCCCAGTTCTGTTTTCTCTTTTTCCATGGCGCTCCCGACAAGGTGCATTACGTCACTTTGTGGAGTGGCGGGGCGCGGGCTGATGAGGAAGCCAGTATTCGTACTTGGGCAATGAAAAGTGCCCCAGGAATACCATCTGATCTGGCGGAATGCTTTGCTTGGCACGTAACCAAGGCGCGCGATCTTTAGACTAGAGGCTAGGTCCGCTTCCGGCCCACAGCGGATCTTTCATGAGGCAGCGGACGGACAACCATCTGGAGGGCAATTCGATGCAGCGTGTATTAGGTCCCAACACGGCAGTCGCTCTGGCTTTGCTCTCCTGGGTATTTCTGTTCTTCGCGTTGACCTCTCTTCTTGGAGATCCGAAGCCGGGACTGGCGGCTGAGGGTGTAGCCCTCAAGCTAAGGGGCTTCTGGGCGCTGTCGGGAATAGGCTGGGGTCTGATCTTGTGGTCGGGATGGCTCGCCGCCCGGGTCTTTTCAACGGCGAAATGGCGCGCGATGTTGACGATTTTGTTCTGCATCACGGGTGCTGCGTTTGTCGCTTACACCCTGTTTTGAAGCCGTCGCTAATGTCCGCTTTCGACCCGAAGCGGACCTATCGTGAATGGTCTCAGCCCCAATCGTGGGCACCTGACCAAAGGAGAGAGATGCGATCCGTTGTCTTTAGTGGTGATGGTGGCGAGCACCTTAGGATCGATGTTCTCGGATACGAGCGAGCCCCGGTTGGCGAGTACTTTGACGACAACTGGTTGTCCGTCCAAGTGACAATTAAGGCTGGGGGCTTCAGCGGGTCCTTCAGTGCGAGCTTTCTTACAGGTGAGCTGGAGACTTTGCGCCAGGGGTCGCTTTCGCTGTACGAGTCGCTTACAGGACACGCAAAGTTCGAAACCATTGAAGGTCAACTCAGCCTCGATCTAGTTGGTGATGGTCACGGACACATTCGCCTAACTGGGAGCGCCGAGGATCGAGCGGGGTTGGGGAATACTCTCGCGTTCGCCTTTACGTTTGACCAAACGCAGTTGCAGTCAACAGTGCAGGGGCTTGCCCGGGTACTTGATACTTTTCCAGTACGGACCTAGCCTGCGGCTGGCTGCTTAAGGCAACTCAGAAGGTCCGCTTTCGACCCATAGCGGACGTCTTTCTATCAAAACTGGGGTCAGGGTGGACTTTCCATGCAAGCAGGTGGGAGAAGTGTACTCTGACCCCAGCTTTGCGCTTGGCAAAGGGGAGGGGTCCATATACGGACCTCCTGGCGCAGCAATCAATGCCCGGCTCTTACGCCGGATTGTTATCCGGACGTGCACATCCGTCTATTAGATAGTTAGGGAGTCAGGTGCATGACTGAGCAAGTTCTCTCTGCGGTGTTGAATTTTGTTGTGCCGGCCTGTGGTGGCATCATGTTTGCGCTTTGTATCAGGAACAGACGGGCACCGATCGTCGCTGCAGTTCTTGCGTGGTTTGCGTATTTGGCTTTCAACCTTTACGACGAAGGCCACTCTCCCGACAGTGAACTAATGCGTGGCACATGGCCATTCTTCCAGCTCACTGGGGGCACCTTTGTTGCACTGCTTGCAGCGGCTTGCGCGGCTGGCACACTTAAGGTTCTTGGCAAAGCTCCTAACTACTCGTCCAAGCGGAAGGACGGGCCACCAGCCGCTTAGCTCGGGTGTTAGCCACCACTGAGGGGAGGCTATGAACCGAAGAGCCGTCATGTTGTTCCAGAACCTCTTGTCGGCGGATCCGTTAGGGACGGAAGCAAGGCCTGAATCGGCAGCTGGGGCGAGCGAGTGAAGAGTCCTCTTCCGACCCATGGCAGACATCAAAACACCTCGAACTGCAGACAGGAAAATCGTCTGTGATCACCCTCGGAGTCGGGGCGGAGGTAGTCAATTTTGTTTCCCTACCTTCGTCTCGGTTCTACGCGGCCTTCTGATCACCTTAGGGAATGGTCCTGACATCCCATCGGCATTGCGCCGTCATACGCCGTCCCGGCGAGGCGGACACCCTTCTCGCTCAATCCCGACAGACGATAGCAACCGCGCTTGTTACGGTCGGTCCGTCAATTGCGCTGTCGTGTTGCACGGCGTCGCGAATGACCATGACCACCAGGTCATGAGGCGCAGGCCGTGAGTGCTTCAACACCCACGACCCGCTAACCACCACCAACTTCTCGAGAGTTGATCATGGCTATCCGCGATCATACGGTACGCAGTCGCTCGTCCGTTCCCCCTGACGACACCCTAACTCCTCCGCCTCGCGACCCGTCATCCGCGGCGGTGGCATGGCCCGAAACCCCGCGTCATGCCACTCGCGGCGACATCGCCTTGGCGGTGCTCGCCCTCACGCGCCTGCGTGTCGATAACGAGCAGTGCCGCCACGCGCAGTCACGGGGATTCCCCGGCAGACCGCTGTCATGGCCGCTTCCCGTGGCCGTCACGGCCAGCCTGGGCACGGCCATCCACTGCTTGCAGCAGTACGCCCGCCTGCTCGGTGACGAGCCTCGGGTGAACACCACACGCCTCCGATGATCGCCGTTACGGCGCATCGGCCGGTATAGCGATCCGCCGCATTCGGGCGATCACCGACGAAGCTACCAAGCATTCACTGACACGGAGCGCTGTAAGCGCCTATCCGCTGTAGGGCCGTGTCCGACAGGGAGGAACCGCCATGGAACTGATCCAGCTCACCCCGCATTCGGATGTGGACCCCTCGCAACCCCTGCGAGCCCCCGGCGACATCTTGCTGCACGCCTACCTCATCCCGAGCGCACTCAATCCCGCCCAGCTCGCCCGCCGCACCGGCATACCCTCCCATCAGATCAAAGCCTTCATCGCCGATACCCACCCGATCACCCCCAAGATCGCCCTCCGCCTCTCCCTCGCCTTCGACACCACCGCCTTTTACTGGCTGGCACTTCAGGCGCGGTACGATCTGGAAAGGGCGAAACCTATGGTTCGCGCTTATCGTCCGCTTGTTGATTAAGGACAAACGCACGACAGACGGAGCGGAGGTGGTTAAGTCGCGCGGCCTGCTTTCGGATTGACTATTTCCGTCCCGTTTGCTCTTTGGGGTTCGCAGAAGCCGGTGCCCTGGTTGTTGCGTTCGGCAAGTGATGTCGATCGGTTACGTAGGAGGCCATATGAGTACTGACCAACAAATCAACGACTACTTCGCCACCCAGCCCGAACCGAAGCGCGCCGACATGAGGGAGTTGCACCGCGTCATCCTGGGTCTCATGCCGAAGTGCAAGTTGTGGTTTATGGATGGCAAGGATGGGACTGGCAAAACGGTTTCCAACCCGAACGTCGGGTATGGAACTCAGACGATGAAGTATGCCAATGGCGACACCAGGGAGTTCTACCAGATTGGCATCAGCGCAAATACGACCGGTATTTCCGTCTACATTCTTGGAATCGAGGACAGGAAGTACTTGGCGCAGGCCTATGGAAAAGATCTCGGCAAGGCCAAGGTGACTGGGTATTGCATCAAGTTCAAAGCGCTGAGCGACATCAGCATGGAGACGCTAAAAGCAGCCATGCGATATGGGATTGATCAGACGAGCAGCTAGCCCGGCTGCTGGATAGAGGGACGGAAGCAGTTAGATCCGGCCGCTTACCGCGACGTTCCCTTCCTTGAGCCACTTCCGTCTCCCGAAACAACTCACCCGAATTCCGGCCCACGCTTCCAAAGCTCGCTGATGGGACCTCGGGGGCGGCCGCACACGAAGATGTCGGGATGGTCCAGGCCCTCTTCATTGCCCACGTTCCAGGCGTTGTTGGTATGTCCGGCAAGGCGGCAATCGAAGAGCAGCTGATCCGCGCGCTCACGCGAGTTGCCCAGCACGATGAAGGTGGTGGGCGGCGTTTGCGGGTAGCCGCGTAGCCATCCGGAGTTGATCGTGGTGATCGGCATGGGCAGGTGATAGCGCTGGCCCATGACGGCGATAGCGCCGTACTCGCCATAGTTGCCTACGGCTATGCCAAGGTTTGCCTGCTGCTCGGCAGGCAGGGCATCGCGAATGGCTGCCACGCGCGCGACGATTTCGTCCCAGCCGATCTGCTCGCGGAGATCGCTGTTGTTGCGCAGCGCAAAGTCGCGCAGCGGCCCGCTCGATGCGATGGGCACGATGCGCAGCGTTGCATAGACGCCAATGACGAAGACACCGGTCAGCACGAGCGTGGCGATCCCCACTCGCCACGCTGGTCGCAGGCGGCGCAGCCATTGTTCTGCGACGACCGAGCCCATGGCCAGGAGCATGGGGTATGCGCCACTCACGTAATAGAAGCGCCCCTGCGCAAACAGGAACAGCAGCAGGGGCACCGCATACATCCAGGCAAGCATGCGATAGCGGCGGCTCCTGCCGTAGGCGAACAGACCCGCCAGCCAGACAGGCGCGGCGAACAGGTTCGCGTTCAACAGGAACTGATCGCGCAGGAAGCCTTCCGCGCGTCCCAGGCGCACGTCACGCGCGTGGATGCTTTGCAGGAAATGGTAGGAAATAAAGTCGTGGCGAATGAGCCACGCCAGGTTCGGTACGAACAGGAGTAGCGCGACAAATCCGCCGGCCCAGAACCAGCGGCTCGCGACATATCGCCGTGCGTCCGTGAGAAGTACGCCCACCAGCACACCCGCCAGCTCGAACGCGATCGAATATTTGGTCTGCAGGCCCAGGCCCGCGAATACGCCAATCGCTATCCACCAGCGTGGCTCATCGTCGCGCAGCAGACGTATGACGGACCAGGCGATCAGCACCCACCACAGCAGGTCGAACGAGGAATACTGAAACTCCGTCGCCTGGAAGATCGGCACCGGCGACAACCCTACCGCGATGGCCGTGAAAATCTGCGCCAAACGCCCGCCCCCAAGGTCGCGGGCCATCAAGCCGCTGACGAATATCACCACCACTTGTGCGAGCACCGAAAAAAGCCGCAAGCCCACGAGTGACAGGCCGAACATCTTGAGGCCGAGGTATTCCAGCGCGGCGGTTAAGGGCGGATAGGGCACGAAGCCCCAATCCAAGTGCTGCGCATCGCTCAGGAACTGCCACTCATCCCGGTGAAAACCGTACTGACCATTGGTCAGCATGTGGGCCGCGCCAAAGAGCACGGCAATAACGGCTACCGGCGCGATACTTGTCCGGTCAACGGGCGTTGCGCTCGGAACGGGATCAGCGGTCACGATCATGGACGCATCCTTGAGCCAGATTGACTGTCAGGCCACCAGGGCCATGGGAGTTCTTTCCTAAGATAGCCAAAGTCTGCCTGCGACCCGAAGCGGCCGTTCCCAGTGGCTACCGAGGCACTACGCTAAGGCACTGCGTTGAGCGGCGATAGTGCGGGCTGATGACGGGCGGAGCCGGATTGATGGATCCAGCGAATAGCCGCCATGGATATGCGGGTCTTGGATCCGGATGGCGATTGACTGGTCCTGGGCGTGCTTCTTGAAGCATGTCGCTGGCGCCCCGAGCGCTATCTGGAGCGGCGCTGGGCCGCACTTGCTTGACGCGCCAAATTACCTGACTTAAGTTAGGTATATGGATGACGCCATCAAACGTGTTCGCCGCTTTAACCGCGCTGTGACAGCGGCGGTGGGTGCGCTGGACGAATCCTTTCTTGGGCGTGGCCGGCCACTGGGGTCTGCGCGCGTCATCAATGCCATCGGGCAGGGGCGGACGGACGTGGCGGTGCTCAGGGAGTACCTGGGTGTCGAAACCAGCTTGATGAGCCGCTTGTTGCGCGGCCTCGAGGATGAAGGCCTGGTGGAAACCGTGGTCAGTGTGCAGGATGCGCGCCGCCGCGTGGTGCATCTGACCAAGGCTGGCGCATCGGAATTCAAGGCGTACGAAAGGCTGTCCAACACGCAGGCCAAAGGCATGCTCGCCGGCCACGCGCGGCCAGACGAACTGTTGGCAGCCATGGATCTTGTGGCGTCCGTGCTCGGACGCGAGCGCGTTGTCATCGAAGAGGCCGATCCTAAAGGCGAGGCGGCCACCTACTGCCTTGGGGCTTACTACGACGAAATCCGCCAGCGCTTCGAGCACGGTTTTGACGTAACGCGTTCGCGCGATCCAGCCGCTGCGCAGATGATTCGACCGCGCGGCGTATTCCTGGTCGCCTGGTCCGACGATCTGCCGGTTGGCTGCGTCGGCTTGAAGGGTGGCGGGCAGGGCGTCGCGGAGATCAAGCGGCTTTGGGTGGCGCCATCCGCACGTGGCACCGGTTTGTCCAAGCAACTGATGGCTGAAGCCGAGCGCATCGCACGGGAGCTATCCATCAAAACGCTGCGGCTGGATACCAACCGCGCGTTGCCTGAAGCCAAACAGCTCTATCTCAAGACGGGATGGAAAGAGATCGATCGCTTCAACGACGATCCCTATGCCGATAGCTTTTTTGAGAAGCGGCTGTGACTTCGCCATCGCGCACCGCCTCTCATCAGGGTGCTCTCTACAGGCTTGCGGTTGAGCATGGCGAGCCACTCGGTTGCATCGCGTGGAACTCGATGGATAGGCCAAGATCGTCCTGCGTAGGTGCCAGCACGGATTCGCCGGACAGGCCGCGATAAGTGGCGAGCTTTTGCTCGTAGCCGCGCTCCACCCAGCGTTGCGCACGTTCAAGATCGGATACACCGAAGCTCACGCCGAGCACGCGCGGGCCGCCGTTGGCCATGGTCTGCTGGGCCAGGCCTGCGCCGTCGGGTTGCAGGGTCAGCAGCGCGGTTGGGCCGATCGGCACGCAAAAGCCCTTTGCGCCGACCGCGGCCAGCTTCACGGGCACGGCGTGGCCGTAGCCCATTTTCTCCAGCTGCCGGCGATCGGCATCGGCGTCGCCCGATACCAGCCAGATCGCGGAGAGCTCGCGCGCGCCGTTGGGGTGTTCGCGCGTCACGCGGTAATCGTCGGCGTTGCTGGGGTCGAACTGATCGGGCGCATAGTCGGGTTTGTAGTCGATGAAAAAGGTATTGCTCGACAAGGGCGCGCGGTCGAACGCGAAAAGGCGCCAGCCGGGCTTGGCGCTGTCGGGCCCGGAGAAGAAGGGCGTGACGGCGTAGTGCAGCGCCTGCAGCGACTGATGGATCGCATCGATCGACGAGCTGCGAAAACCAAAGGTGCGCGAACCCGGTCCGCCCTTTAGTGCCTGCTGATCCTCTTTCATGCCGGGATCAAACGTGGGATGGGGCCGCGTGATGCCGAGCAATTCGATAAAGCTGGTATCCGAGAAGCGGATGTAGCGGTTGGCCACGCCATCGGGGTCGCGGCCGGGGCGGACTTGAAAGCCCAGTTTCACCGCCATGACCGAGGTGACCTGGTCGATCCCGCGTCCCCACAACAGGATATGGTCGAGACGCGTGGCGGGGGTCGCGGGTGCCGGTGCGGCCGGCGAGGCCTGCATGGCGCCAAGACACAGAAGACATGCCGAAACGAAAGGGATCAGGCGCATGCGTTTCCTCACTTGAAGTGGGTTGAAGATTCTCTCGGATCAGCTGCGGAAATCATGACCGGTGCAGCCGCAGCGAATCGAACTCGGCTGATGGGGCGGCCATGCGTACGCTGCGCGGCCAAGGGGTATCACGGCGCCCTTTTATGAGTGTTCCGAGCGGGCCCTACAAGGACAATTTCCGGACAAAAACGGCCAACTCGCATCGGACCTGCGTGCTGGCTTCAGTGGCCTGCCGCCATCACACGCCAGCGCTCCGACGCAGCGACAGTGGCGAGGTGCCGAACGCGCGCACGAAGGCACGGCGCATGCGGCTCGAGTCGCCGAAGCCGGTGGATGCCGCGATATGGTCCAGGGTGAGATGACTGGTTTCGACCGCGATGCGGGCCGCCTCCAGGCGCAGGCCTTCCACGACTTTGGCGGGCGTCGCGCCGATTTCAGCCGTGAAAGCACGGGCAAAATTGCGGGGGCTCATCGCGGCGCGTTCGGCCAGACGCTCGACCGTCATGGGCTCGGCGATGCGCGTACGCATCCAACTGATCAGGTCACCGAAGCGCCCGGTCTTGCCGCCTTGATCCACCAGCACGGAGTACTGCGTCTGCCCACCGTGCCGACGCTGGTGCACCACGAGTTGCTGCGCGGTGCGCCGCGCAATACCGGGGCCGAGGTCGTCTTCGACCAGTGCCAGTGCAAGATCGATTCCTGCGGATATGCCTGCCGAGGTCCACACATTGCCGTCCCTGACGAACATCCGGTCGGCATCGAGGCGCACCTGTGGATAAAGCACGCGGAAACGCTCCGCGACGGCCCAATGCGTGGTTGCGCGCCGGCCATCGAGCAAGCCGGCCTGTGCGAGGAAGAACGCACCGGAGCAGACACCCGCCGCTCGCCGCCACGCATCGTCGCCGAGCCAGCCCACGATGTCGCCCTGGCTCTCTTCGATCTGCGCGAGATTGCCGCCCGAAACGATCACGGTGTCGAAATGCTTCGGCTCAATCGGCGAGGCCGCCAGGCTCACGCCCGACGAACTGCGTACGACGCCGCCTCCCGGGGCCAGCATCGTGATCGCATAGCTGTCCGGCCGGAACCGTTCGGCCATCTCGAAGACGGCGACCGGGCCGGCCGCATCCAGCAGCTGGAATCCCGGGAAAACGATGATGGCGATGTCGCGTCGCATGAGGGCAGTCGCATGACTCGGTCCAGTGCCCAGAAAGTGGCGTAAGTGCGAGGCGGGCGTCAAGGCCATGGCGCCCAAAACCGGCATCACAGCCCTGGCGAACATCTTGATACGGTCTTGATATGACCGGCTGCTATCTCCGTGCCATCTTGAAATGCGTCGTCCTACGCTGGATGCCCCGTCATTGAAGAGGCATTTCGCCATGCGTCTGGCCCCTGCCGCGGGAGCGCCATCATGGTCGTGACCGGTTGCGTGCTGTTGTTTGCATTGTTCGCCTACCTGCTCTACGCGCTGATCAAACCAGAGCGATTCTGAGTCCACCTCTTGAGGTATCCCATGTACGACATCGTCTTCGTGGCGGTGGCGGCGCTGTTCTTTGTCGCCACTGCCTGCTTTGTCATTGCGCTGGACCGGATCTGAGCCCATGTCCATCGATATCGCCCAATTCGTGCTGCTCCTGCTGCTGATGGCCGGCCTGGTCGTCGTGGCAGGGCGCTGGCTCACCCTCGTGCTTACCACGCGTGGCCATTGGCTGCCCGAGCGCATCGGTTATCGCCTGCTGGGCATCGACCCCGATGCAGGCATGGACTGGAAGGCTTATGGCCTGGCGCTGGTGCTGAGCAATGCCGCCATGATGCTGCTCGGTTACCTGATGCTTCGCATGCAGTCCTGGCTGCCGTTCGACGCGCTGCATCGCGCGTCGCAGACGCCTGACCTTGCGTTCAATACGGCAGCGTCGTTCATTACCAACACCAACTGGCAGTCGTACTCCGGCGAATCGAGCCTGTCCAATGTCTCCCAGATGGCCGTCATCACGTTTCTGATGACGGTGAGCGCGGCGTCGGGCATGGCCGGTTGCGCGGCTTTCATTCGCGGCCTTGCGCAACGCGAAGCGCGTGATGTCGGCAATTACTGGGCCGATCTAAGCCGTGTCACGTGGCGCCTGCTGTTGCCGATCTGCCTGGTTCTGTCACTTGTCTACGTGTGGCAGGGCATCCCGCAGACGCTGGCGAGCGCGGTGGATGCCACGACGCTGGAAGGCGCCACGCAGCACATCGTCACGGGGCCGGTGGCCAGCATGGAGGCCATCAAGCACATTGGCACCAACGGTGGTGGGTTCTTTGGCGCCAACGCAGCGCACCCGTTCGAGAATCCCACCCCGTTGACCAATCTGCTGCACATGCTGGCGATGTTTCTGATTCCTTCGGCGCTGACGTACGCCTTCGGTCGCATGCTGTCGCGCCGTGCGCAGGGCTGGGCGTTTCTTGCCGCCTTTCTCGTGATGTTCGTGGGCTTTCTTGCCGTGGAATACCCCGCCGAGCGCGCCGGCAATCCGATGTTCGCCAGCTTGTCCGTCGACCAGGCGCCCGGAGCGCTGCAGCCCGGCGGCAACATGGAAGGCAAGGAGATGCGCTTTGGCATCGCGCAGACCAGCGCCTTCGTCGCGGTCACCACCGCTGCCACCACGGGTTCGGTGAACGCGATGCACGACTCGTTGACGCCGGTGGGAGGCCTGGTGCCGCTGTTCCTGATGATGCTCAACAATGTGTTTGGCGGTGTGGGCGTGGGCTTCATCAACCTGGTGTCGTTCGCGATTCTCACGGTGTTCCTGGTTGGCATGATGATCGGGCGGACACCGGAGTTTCTCGGCAAGAAGATCGAGGCACGCGAGATGAAGCTGGTGATGCTGGCGGTGCTTGCACATCCGTTCTGCATCCTCGGGTTCACCGCGCTTGCCGCGCTGTGGCCGGGGGCTGCGTCCAGCCTGGGCAACACCGGTCCGCATGGCTTCAGCGAATTGATCTACGCGTACACCTCGGGCACGGCCAACAACGGCTCGGCGTTCGGCGGCCTCAATGCGAACACGCCGTTCTACAACACCACGATTGGACTGGCGATGTTGCTGGGTCGCTACTTCACCCTGCTGCCGATGCTTGCCGTGGCCGGGTCGCTGGCCGTCAAGCGCACCGTGCCGGAGAGCCCGGGCACGCTTCCGACCGCCACGCCGCTGTTCACAGTGTTGCTGATCTTCGTGATCGTCGTGGTCGGCGGCCTTACCTTTCTGCCGTCCCTGGCATTGGGCCCGATCGTCGAGCGCCTCGCCATGTCCGCCGGCCAGTTCTTCTGAGGCATGACCATGAGACATTCCCTAGTTCGTCCCGTGCTGGTGTCCGCCGTACTGTTCATGGCGGTTACCGGGGTGGCGTATCCCTTGGCCAGTACGGCTATCGCAGCGGTGCTCTTTCCGCATCAGGCTGCTGGCAGCCTGGTGCGCCAGGATGGGGTTGTGAAGGGCTCGGCCGTGCTCGGCCAGGATTTCCGCGCGGCACGTTATTTCCATCCGCGTCCGAGCGCGACCAGCGACCAGCCCTACAACGCGGCCGCCAGCGGCGCCAGCAATCTGGGTCCCACCAGCGCGAAGTTGCGCGACGCCGTGCGTGAGCGTGCCGCGGCATTCCGCAAGGAAAACGGTCTTGCGGGCAACGCGCCCGTGCCGGTCGACGCCGTCACTGCATCCGGTTCAGGGCTCGATCCGGACATCAGCCTGGCCAACGCGCACGCGCAAGCAGCGCGTGTGGCCGCGGTGCGTCACCTGTCCCTGGATGCGGTCAATACCCTGGTCGACCGCCAGGCCAAGGGACGACAACTGGCACTGTTGGGCGAGCCGCGCGTCAACGTGCTTGCCCTGAATCTCGCGCTCGATGCCGCGCGCTGAACGGAGCTTTTCATGAGCACTCCTCCAATCTCTATTCCCGAAAGCCTTGATGCTCCGCCGACCATCGCCTTGCCAGGGTGGGGCGCGATCACAAGGGATGCGTTTGCCAAGCTGGCGCCTGCCACGCAGTGGAAGAACCCGGTGATGTTCGTCGTGTATCTGGGCAGCATCCTCACCACGCTGCTCGGCGTGCAGGCGTTGCGAGGCCATGCCGATGCACCGGCTGGCTTCATCTTTGCCGTCGCTGGCTGGCTATGGTTCACGGTGTTGTTCGCCAACGCGGCCGAGGCACTGGCCGAAGGGCGCGGCAAGGCGCAGGCCGAGGCTTTGCGCGCTGCCAAGAAGCGCGTGCACGCCAAGGTGCTGCGTGAACCCCGTCTGGACAGCACCTGGCATATCGCCAACAGCGACGAGATCATCGCCGGCACCTATGTGCTGGTGGAGGCGGGCGACACCATTCCTGCCGACGGCGAAGTGGTGGAAGGCGTCGCTTCGATCGACGAATCGGCGATTACCGGCGAGTCCGCGCCGGTGGTGCGCGAATCCGGCGGCGACTTCTCCTCGGTCACTGGCGGAACGCGCGTGTTGTCGGACTGGATCATCATGCGCGTGACCGCCAACCCGGGCGAAGCGTTCCTTGATCGCATGATCGCAATGGTCGAAGGCGCGCGCCGCGGCAAGACGCCCAACGAGATTGCGCTGACGATCCTGCTGGTGGCGCTCACCGCCATCTTCCTGATGGTCTGCGCAAGCCTGTTGCCCTTCTCGGCACTCAGCGTCGCGCTCAGCGGCCACGGCAGCGTGGTGAGCGTGACCGTGCTGGTGGCGCTGCTGGTGTGCCTGATTCCCACGACGATCGGCGCCTTGCTCTCGGCCATCGGCATCGCGGGCATGAGCCGCATGCTGAAGGCCAACGTCATCGCCATTTCAGGCCGCGCCATCGAGGCCGCCGGTGACGTTGACGTGTTGCTGCTGGACAAGACCGGCACCATCACCCTGGGCAACCGCCACGCGCATGCGTTCCTTCCCGCCGCCGGCGTAGGCGAATTGGCTCTCGCTGAAGCGGCACGTTATGCCTCGTTGGCCGACGAAACGCCTGAGGGCCGCTCCATCGTCTCGCTGGCGCGCGAACGGCTGGGCGCGGACGACCCCGTCCTGCGCGAAGGCAGTGTGGCCGTGCCGTTCACCGCGCGCACTCGCATGAGCGGGATCGATATGGGGGAGCGCAGCATCCGCAAGGGCGCAGCATCGGCGGTGCGCACCTATGTGGAGGCGCTGGGCGGCGCGTTCACCGCCGATGTCGAACGCACGGTCGAAGACGTCGCCCGGCGCGGCGCCACGCCGCTCGTGGTGGCCGACGGCCGTTGCGTGCTTGGCGTGGTGGAGTTGAAAGACATCATGAAGGAGGGTATCAAGGCGCAGTTCGCCCAGTTGCGCCGCATGGGCATTGCCACGGTCATGATCACCGGCGACAACCGCCTCACCGCGGCGGCCATTGCAGCCGAAGCCGGCGTGGACGACTTCCTCGCCGAGGCCACGCCCGAAGACAAACTGGCGCTCATCCGTCGCTACCAAAGCGCAGGCCATCTGGTTGCCATGACCGGCGACGGCACCAATGACGCGCCCGCGCTGGCCCAGGCAGACGTGGCGGTGGCGATGAACAGCGGCACGCAGGCGGCCAAGGAAGCCGGCAACATGGTCGATCTGGATTCCAACCCGACCAAGCTGTTGCGCGTGGTCGAGGTCGGCAAGCAGATGATCATGACACGCGGTGCGCTGACCACCTTCAGCGTGGCCAATGATCTGGCGAAATATTTCGCCATCGTGCCGGCGGCGTTCGTGGCAACCTATCCGTCGCTGGATGCATTGAACATCATGCGCCTGCACTCGCCGGCATCGGCCATCCTTTCGGCTGTCATCTTCAACGCCATGATCATCGTGGCGTTGATTCCGCTGGCCTTGCGCGGCGTGCGTTACAGGCCTGCCCCGGCGAAGGATCTGCTTGCCCGCAACCTGCTGATCTACGGCGTGGGCGGCGTCATCGCACCCTTCGTGGGCATCAAGCTGATCGACCTGCTGTTGACGCCGCTGATGTGATCACGGGCAAAGCCATCGCGATAGCCGCGCCCGCAAGGGGGCGGCTATCATGGCCGGCGATGATCCCGCACCCCGAACAGGCACCACCACGCCCCTTCCAGTATCGCGTGCTGGTCTATGCCGTAGCGGCCTGCGCGTTTACCACCGGCATTGCCGCCTTGCTGTTGCGCGTGTTCGACCTGTCGAACGTGGTGATGGTATTCCTGCTGACCGTGATGCTGGTCGCGCTGCGCTGGGGCCGCGCTGCCGGCGCCCTGGCTGCCGTCGTCGCGGTCGGCAGCTTCGATTTCTTCTTCGTGCCCCCGGTGTGGTCGTTCCACGTCTCGGACACCCAATATCTCTTCACGTTTCTCCTGATGCTGGTCGTTGCGTTGGTGACCGGCCAACTTGCTGCCCGTCTGCGCGCCGAGGCGGTGAGTGCGGCAGCGGGCGAACGACGCGCCAACGCGCTGGCAGCCGTGGCAACGGATCTATCGGTCGCCGTGCGCGAGGAGGACATCGCCGGCATCTGCGCGGCGCGCATCGGCCCGTTGCTCGAAGGCACGGCGACCTTACTGCTGCCCGGCAGGGACGAACGCATGCGAGCCGCCGATCATGGCGATACCGGCATCGCCCAATGGGTGCTCGAAGAAGGCCTGCCGGCCGGGCATGGCACACAGACGCTGCCGGCAAACGAGGCCACCTATCTGCCATTGAGGACGCTTCTGCGCACGCGCGGTGTGCTGATGCTCGAGCGTGGCAACGCGCGGCCGCTGGATACGGAGCAGCTCGGCTTATTGCGTGCCTTCCAGTCGCTGATTGCGCTGGCCATCGAGCGGGTGCACTTCGTCGAGGTCGCGCACGAGACCCAGCTGCGCGTGGAAGGCGAGCGTCTGCGCAACGCGCTGCTGTCGGCCGTATCGCACGACATGCGCACGCCCTTGACGGCCATCCGCGGCATGGCCGCCATGCTGGGTGAAAGTGACGTGGCGCAAGCCATCGTCAATCAAGCTGATCGCATGCAGCGGCAAGTGGCGAACCTGTTGGATGCCGCGCGCCTGCAAAGCGAAGGTGTGCGCCTGGATCTGCAATGGCATGCGCTGGACGAGCTGGTCGGATCCGCTCTCGCCGCCATGCCGTTGGGCGAGCGGCAGGTGGTGGTCGATATCCCGGCCGAGCTGCCCCTGGTGGAACTGGACGCGACCCTGTTCGAACGCGTGCTGGTGAACCTGTTCGACAACGCCATCAAATATACGCCTGCCGATGCCACGATCTATATCCGGGCGGATCACACGGGCTCGAAGCTGATCGTCCGCGTGGAAGATGACGGCCCCGGTTTCCCGCCTGGCATCGACATCAACGCGTTGTTTGCCCAATTCGCCCGGGGCGCGCGTGAATCGGCCGTGCCCGGTGTGGGGCTGGGATTGTCGCTGTCGCGCCGCATTGTCGAGGCACACGGCGGCAGTATTTCCGCATCGCGCCGCAAGCCGCACGGTGCTCGCTTTGAAATCATCCTGGCCGCCGGCGAGCCGCCGATCATCGACCTGGAAGATCCCGCATGACCAAGCCACGCATCCTGGTGGTGGAAGACGAAGCCGATATCCGCCGCTTTTTGCGCCTGGCGCTGGAGCGTGAGGACATGACGGTCTTCGAGGCGGGCGATGCCTTGCACGCGCGCATCGACGCCGCCAGCCGCCAGCCCGACCTGATCGTGCTTGATCTTGGCCTGCCCGATGACGATGGCAAGGTGGTGATCCGTGATGTGCGCGGCTGGTCATCGGCGCCGATCATCGTGTTGTCGGCGCGCGAGAGCGAGGCTGAGAAAGTGGCGGCGCTGGAATCGGGCGCCGACGACTATCTGGTCAAGCCTTTTGGCGTACCAGAGCTGGTGGCGCGTGTACGTGCGCAGTTGCGTCGGGCCAGCCTCGCGGGTGCGCGCGGGCAGGCCAGCGCCGTCGTGCGCTTTGGCGACATCGAAGTGAACCTGGCCACGCACGAAGTGTGGCGCAGGGGCGAGGTGGTGCATCTGACGCCGATCGAGTTTCGCTTGTTGGCGGCGCTGGTGCGTGGGCAGGGCAAAGTGCTCACGCACCGACAGTTGTTGATCGATGTCTGGGGACCCGGGCATGCCACGCGCGCGCACTACGTGCGCGTGTACATGGCCAACCTGCGGCAGAAACTCGAAGAGCAGCCTGCACGTCCGCGCCACCTGGTGACCGAGTTGCAGGTGGGCTATCGCCTGGCGGGTATCGTCGAACCGTCTTGATGGCGTTTTGATATCGCCTGCGCAAATGCTGCGCCGTTCTTAGATGCAGGTGCCTAGCATGGGTGGTCATCCTTGATCCAAAGGCGTGACCATGACTCTCCGATCCATCCTGCTTCTTCCGCTTGCTTTGAGTATCGCCTTGCCGACGTTTATCGCTCGCGCCGACGATGTCTCACCCATCTGTACCGATCGCCCCACCAAGGCCAATGCCACCTGCACTGTGCCCCAGGGCATGTGGCAGCTGGAGACAGATGTTGGAAACTACACGCGCGACGCGCACGGCGGCGGCAGCGCCGAAACCCTGTACTTCATCAATCCGACTCTGAAGTACGGCATCGGCAGCCACACCGACATCGAGGTGAACTGGGCGCCGGATATCCGCGTGCGTACCAACGACGATGGCCGTCATCACACCACGAGCGGTGCGGGCGACCTGTACGTGCGATTGAAGACGAGCCTGTACACCGGCGATAGCTTCAACGCCTCCATCATTCCCTTCGTCAAGGCGCCGACGGCATCGCACGACATTGGCAATGGCCGATGGGAGGGTGGCGTGGCCGTGCCGATGAGCGCGGCCGTGGGTGGCGGTTTCACCGTGACGCTGGGTCCGGAGCTCGACGCCTTGGCCGACGCCGACGGCCATGGACGCCATCTTTCCGTGACCAACCTGGTGAACCTCTCCCATGCGCTGACCAGCAAGCTCTCGGTGGCCGTTGAATACTGGCGGGGGGACAACCACGACCCTTCGGGCCATGTCATGCAGGAGTCGGGCGATATCGCCTTCGTCTATGTGGTGAATCCGGATCTGCAGCTGGACCTGGGGGCCAATATGGGCCTGAATCAGGCGACGCCGGATACGCAGATGTATCTGGGCCTGTCATACCGCTGGTAATGCCGCGCGCCGTTCCCGGAGGTCGGATTCGGGGCGGCGCATCCCTCGCCATGGGCTTGCCTGGAGCGTTGTACGGCCCGCTTTTTTACGCCCAAAGAGGTACCCTGCTGTCGGCCGGTCCAAATGGCCGCTAGAAGTGGACGTGGCCCGATCGGCCAGGCACCCGTGCCGTTTTGATGGCGCGCGCTTCCATTCGAAGTTCAGGAGGACACGGCATGAACATGGTGCGTTGCCTGGGTCTAGTTGTCTTCTTCGCATGGCTGATGATCGATGTCATCGTGGTGTTCCGCCTCAAGACGGGCAGCGCGGAGAATCGCGATCATCGTTCGCTGAAGTTGCTGATGATCGGCGGCCCCGTGGTCTACGCCACCTGCATTGCCTTGTCCTACGGGACGATGGGCGCCATGCATTCCGTGTCGCTGCAGTGGATCGGCGTGGCCATCATGGTGATCGGCATCGCCGTGCGTTCGCTCGCCATTGCGCAGTTGGGCCGTTTCCACACACCGAACGTGGCGATTCGCAGCGATCATCAGCTGAAGGCGGAAGGCATGTACGCGTATGTGCGCCACGCAAGTTACCTGGGCGCGATGATTGCCTTCCTCGGCTTTGCGTTGAGCTTGGGCAACTGGCTGAGCGTGATCGTGATGATGAGCCTGACGACGTGCCTCTATCTCTATCGCATCAAGGAGGAGGAAGCCGCGCTCGCTGATGCATTTGGCGATGCATTTCGCCAGTACGCGGCGCGCACCAAGCGTCTTATTCCATGGGTTTATTGAACGCCCGATCGGGTGGCGTGGCGATGTGACCGCCTTTATCCCGTTGGCGGCATTTCATCGAATGATCCGATGGGTACTTCCGAAGAGGCCAGGCCTTCCAGCTGCTGATCCAGCTCCTGGTACTGCTTGGCGAAGTGGCTCTTGAAGTGATCGAACGCCGTGGCGGATTGCCAGAGGTCGATGGTGAGGTAGCGGCCCGGCTGTTCGCGGCTGCGCCATAGTCGTACTTCAAGAAAGCCCGGGGCTTGTCCAAACAGCCGGGCCCAGGGTCCTTCGGGACCATAGGCGGTTTCGAAGGCCGTCCGTTGATCCTCGGGCACCACGAACTCCCAGACGGTGGCGTAGTTCATGCTGTATCCCTCCGTGCGGCCGGGCGCGACGGCGCCTTTGGTCAGACCTCGCCAACCGCCAAAGTGAAGCTCTGCAGGAAATGGAAATCGTCGCGACGCAGCGCGTAGTCGGCATGACTGGGATCGCACAGGCGCAGCACTTCCTGGTAATCGCTGCTCGACAAATACGGTTGCAGCCGGGTGCCCCAGGTGTCGCGGAAAATGGCCGACAGCAGATAGTTCTCGTCCTCGGGCCGCAACGGGGTGATGCGTTCGATCATGAAAGTGCGCACATGCACGTCCCGCAGTCCGGCTTTGCGCAGCAGGCCTGCCATGGCGCGGATGGACGTCAGCTCGCGCTCGTCCAGCTGGTATCGATCGCGGTAGTACTGGCGCACGGCCTCGTTGACCAGGCGCTCCAGCCGGGAATCCCAGGCGAAATACATGTCAGGCAGGAGCGAGCTCTGGCCGAGCGCGACGCGCCCGCCGGGGCGAACCAGGGCTATCAGGGTTTGCAGGCCCTCGATGGGTGAGCGGAGATGGTTGATCACATTGACTGACCAGACCAGGTCGACACTGGCAGGCGCCATCGGCGGCGCGAGGACGTCGGCTTGCAACAGCAGCGAGCGGCTCTCGGCTGCCGTGCTGCGCGCGGCCCTGACGTGCGGTGTCGCCAGATCCATGCCGATCACCGTGCCGCCCGGGCCGACCTCGTCGGCCAACCAACCCAGCGCCTCGCCCGTGCCGCAGCCTGCATCGAGAATGTGCATGCCGGGCCTCAACGCTAGGCTCGCCATGGCCTGGCGTATCTCAGGCTCGGCGAAGGCGTTGAACAGCCTGAGCTTGGCCGCGTAATCGCGCGACGCCGTATCGCCTAGCAATCCAACCGTGGTTATCGGACGAGTCATGGGATCACGCGCCTAAAGGGGAGACGGAGCTGACGAAGCCGTGCGAAACCTTGAGCGGGTAGAGCCTTTGAGCCAACTGGGCCCAGCCAAGCCTTGGCCCGGGTGTGGACAGGAATCACGCTAACGGTAAACCCCAAAGAGAAACAATGTCGCGGCAGGCACAGAGGCCGGAGCCTTGGCTGCTATGAGTGCCCTTTCGAGATGATTTGGGTGCTGATCCGCGATAAGTAAAAATACCCGCCCCCAAACCGTACGTTTGCTGAGGAAATGAGCGGGCCGGAAAGTGCACGCTGTTGCAGTGCCTATGGAGAACGGTCATGAAGGCTTATGCGCGTTACTTGAGCTTTGCTCTGGCGGCGTTCGCTGCTGCAACGGCCCACGGGCAGACACCTGCGCCGCTGCCGAACGACCAGGACATCAGCGATAGCTATATCTATCTGCTCAGCCGACTGCTGGTGCTCAACCAGGAGCAGGCGGATTTCAGCAACGGCTTCCAGTGGAACCAGCTGGTGCACCGCAAGGTGGGCGAAGTGGACTGGCCCAACCCCAATCTCGACGTTGCCTACTCGGAAGCCTGGGTGGCGATCGACGAAAAGAGCTGCGCGCTGGTGACGGTTCCGAAGGTGAAGGATCGCTATTACACCGTCCAGTTCCTCAACGGTTGGGGCGAAACCTTGGCCAACATCAATGAGCGCGTATATCCCAAGCGCCCCGACGGCGAGTTTGCGGTCTGTCTGAAAGATGCCGTTGTCCAGCTGCCGGCATCGACGCAGCGTGTGGATGTGTCTGCCAAGGTGCTGCGCGTACTCTCGCGCGTCGAACTGGGCGCAACGCCGGACGAGGCGGTGGCGCTGCAGAAGAAGTTCAACATCCGCGCCAGCGGTCACCCGGCCGCGCCCGAGGTGCCGAAGACGGTGAGGTTCGATATCGAAAAATTGCCAGGCGTCGAAGCGTTCGACTCGGCAACCTTGGCGCTGGATAGCGCAGCGGATATCAATCCGGGCATGGAGCGGCTGCAGGCGAGTACGCGCGCCGTTGCCAAGGCGATCAAGGATGCGAGCGTACGTGAGCATGTCGATCAGTTGATCCACCAGCAAGCGATCCCTGCGATCTACAAGGCCTCGCCGACGCTCGGCGACGGCACGGTGAAAAACGGCTGGGCGTTGCCGACGACGATCGGCGTGTATGGCAGCAACTGGCTGCTGCGCACCTTGGTCAACCTTGGCGGTATCTGGGCCAATAGCTATGAAGAGGTGATCTATTACAAAGGCTTTGTCGATCCGTCGGGCAAGCCGCTCAATGGCGATCATGCTTATACGTTGCGCTTTGAGAAGGAGCAGATGCCGACGCTCTACGCGACGTATTTCTGGTCGGTCATCGCGGTGGACTCGGTCCATCGCCGGGTGCTGCCCAACCCGCTCAAGCGCTATCTGCTGAGCAATTTTTCCAAGTTGAGCTATGGCAAGGATGGCTCGCTGACCTTGTATTTTGCCGCCACCAAGCCCAACGACGCGCCCGAAGGCAACTGGATCCCGACGCCCAAGGGCACCGGCTACAGCCTGACCTTTCGCTTCTATCGACCCAAGGGTGCCGTGGCCGACCGCAGCTACTTTCCGCCTGCCTTGCAGGAGCTGTGAGGCTGGCGGCTACGGAAGCTTCGTCACGGCGGGCGGTTTCCACGTGCCGTTGGTGATGGCGGCATCCGGCCAATAGGCGCGGATGTAGAGCGAGAAGTCATCCGCGGGTGCCGGCAGCCAGTTGCTCTCTTTGTCCTTGCCCGGAGAGGCGTGCTGGACATAGAAGGTGAGCGAGCCATCGGCATTGGTTTTGAGGTCCCTGTTTTTGGTGCCCAGGGAATAACGGTTGAGCGCATTGGGTTCGAACAGGTGATGCTTGTTGTACATGGTCAATGACCAGAAGCCCTTCACCGGCGGCGTCTGGCCTTTGGGGAAGGTGATCGTGTACGCGTTGTTGCCCGCGCCGTTGAGCCTGGTGCCTTTGGCGTCGAAGTCGGTGTAGATGTATCGCGTTTCCTGCGGCGCGTTGTCGTACATGTTCGACTTGGCCGTGGCGGTGCGGGACAGATAATCCACGCCCCATTGGGCACCGTTGGACGGCGACGCCCAGCCGTTGCCTATCGGGATGCCGTTGTTGCGGAACTCGAACAGCGGCGCAATGATTTCCTTCTCCGACGCCACGGCGGTTTCCACCAGCGCCTGCTTGAGCTGCAGATCCTTGGCGGCGGCATCCAGTACCGACTGAATCGAAGCGTAAAGCGACTCTTCACCCGGTTGTGGCGGAATCTGCTTCATGACAATCGGCAATTCGTCGAAGAATTTCTCCGGAACCACCCACTGGATTTCGCCTGCTCCGCTGCTTGGCGGCGCGGGGTAATCGGGCGTCTTGTGCCAGTCGATGGTTTTCATCTTGCCGTCGAACTTGTCCAGCGGATAGACCATGATCTGGCTCAGCGTTTTCTGGATGGCCGCTCTGTCTTCCGGCGTGTCGTCCATAAACGCGCGTGGCAATATGACCGCCAGGTCGGTGGTTGAGCGGCAAACGCCGGTGATGCCCTTGGGTACCTGGCCTTTCCAGTTGGGGCCTGCCAGCAAATAGAAGCCAGGCTTGGTTCCATATTGTTTGCCGATCGCACAGAAAGAGTCGGTTCGCGCATCGGCGATCTGATAGACATAGAAGCGGTCGCCAAAATCGGGCACTTGAACGACCACCGGCAGCGTATCGAGATGCTGGTAACCGGAGCCGTAGACGGTGTCCTGGTTCGGACACGTGATGAACTTCTGATCCGCCTTGAGGTAATCGGTCAGCATGCTGATCGCGCCGGGGGGCGATACGGGAAGGATGCCGCCGTTGCGACCGGGCCCGGGCAGTTTGGCGAGCGCGAGCGACCGGTTGTAGTTGTTGACCAGTGGCCAACCCCAGATGTACGCCATGCGACCGATCGCCTGGACATACTCCTTGGTCATCACCGTCCCGCTGGGTGTGCCCGTCAGTTCGCTGGCGTGGGCTGGCGCCGGCACTTGAGGTGATTCGGGCGGTGTATCGGCTGACGGACAGGCATGCGCCAAGCCCTGTGCGCCGAACAACAACACCAGTGCCGCCGAGCAACGGGGAAGTGCCCTGGACATGACCCTGCCTCCAATCCGGATAGAACGTGCTGCACTCCCTGATGGGTGCACAGCGTCGATATCCAACCACAGGCAGGTGCGGGCCGCCTCTGTGGTACTACCGATGCGAGGTAGGTAAAAACACTTATTCGGGCGGGGTCGCCACAGGACGGGTTGGAGGCTCTAACTGGCAACGAGCGGCTTGTGGTTCGTATGCATTTGCCATGACGCGCGTGGGCGAGTGCGTTCGGCGGCGGCTGGCCATTGTGCCTGGACGCATTGAAATGGACGTCCGCAATGGACCAGTCGCGGCGGAAGGGGCGATGCAACTTCAAGCGCTGAAGTCATTGCATCAAACGGTATGCTCCCGGCAAGCCTGAGCGCTTCGGTGACGCACGGTTGCGTCACGCCCCATCGCGTCCAGATGGCAGTACGCAACTGCGCATGTTGGACCAGGTCGCAGCACGGGCGCAAATGCTATCGGACACCGGTAGTCGCATCGCCGACTCCGGCCTCATACTGCCAGGCATCCTTGGTATGCGTCCGGAGTCTTCATGCGTCGTCGCGACTTTCTCACGGGAGCGGTAGCTGCCACTGCTGCATCCACCGCCTTCATGCTGGCCGGTCGCTCGGCGCAGGCCGCGCCTGCAGCAAAAGCCTCTTCGACTGGGCTGGCTGGATTGACGTCCATGACCACCGGCGCCAAGCCGATCTTGGTGGATGAGCGCCGGGCGCGCATCGCCAAGCTGCAAAAGCTGATGGTGGAGCAGAAGGTCGGTGCCTTGATCCTGGAGTCGGGCTCGAGCCTGGACTACTTCACCGGCATCCAGTGGCATCGCTCGGAGCGCACAACCGCGGCCGTGATCCCGGCCAAGGGTGGCATTGTCGTGGTGACCCCGGCCTTCGAAGAGCCTTCGATCCGCGAGACCCTGGCCGTCGGCGACGATGTGCGGCCGTGGAACGAGCACGAAAGCCCGTTCGCCCTCCTGGTTGGCGCGCTGCGCGATCGCGGCGTGACCTCCGGCCCGATTGCCTTCGAAGTCACCACGCGCCTGTTCATCGTCGATGGCGTGCGCGACGCAAGCGCGGGTGCCTACCAGGTGGTTTCAGGCGACGCCCTGGTGAGAGCCGTGCGGCTGATCAAGTCCCCGGCCGAACTTGCGCTGATGCAAACCGCCAACGACGTGACCCTCGCCGCGCTGCGCTATGTCCACGGCCACGTCCGTGCCGGCATGCGCCCCGACGAGATCGCCACCATGATGAACGAGGCCACCGAGGCGCTGGGCGGCGCGCCGGAATTCGCCCTGGTGTTGATCAACGAGGCCAGCGCCTATCCGCACGGTTCGCGCCAGCCGCAGACCCTGCACGAGGGCTCGGTGATCCTGATGGACGTGGGCTGCGCCGTGCATGGCTATCAATCGGATATCTCGCGCACCTGGGTGATGGGCCAGCCAACCGCGAAACAGCGCAAGGTCTGGGACACCGTCAAGCGTGGCCAGGAGATCGCACTGGCTACCGCCAAGCTCGGCACGCCGGTGGGCGCCATCGACGACGCCGTGCGCGACTATTACGAAAAGGAAGGCTGGGGCCCCGGCTACAAGCTCCCCGGTCTGCCCCATCGCACCGGCCACGGCATCGGTTTGGACGGCCATGAGTCGCCCTATCTCGTGCATGGCGATGCCACGCCCCTGGCGCCCGGCATGTGTTTCTCCGATGAGCCGGGGCTCTATATTCCCGGCGAATTCGGTATCCGCCTGGAAGACTGCTGGCATATGACGGAGTCTGGTCCGAAGCTTTTCACCCAGCTCGCCAAGTCGATCGATGATCCGATTTGACGGGTTTCACGTGAGGCACTGATCTGCGGGAGTATCGATATGCCAGCAACCAAGCTCTTTGCTGTAAGCATCGATGAAATCAGGCAGAACTTTGTATTTGGCGATATCTTTACCGATAGCTACGAAACGTCGGTAACGATGTCGGACGGCGTTGTTCGGGAGATCGGCCTTCGACCTGTCGTCCGCGATGGCGAGCTGGTCGTCGAACTCAGCGATGGCGAACACGTGAGTTACATGGGGCTCAACAGCAGCGCAACGCACGGTGCCCTGATGATTACCCTGACGCAGAAGGAAGCCTAGGGGCAAACCTGGACGGTCACGGATGGGGGCTGCTCCCTGTGAGCGCCATGCCGGGATGGCAGGATGAAGCTGGACGTCCGCTTCCGATGCTCAATAGACACAAACAAGGCGTAGCACGCGCACATGCGCACCGTGACGGGCAGGGCTGCCCGCACAAAGGGATTGCCATGCGGCTACGAGGGCGCTTCTTTCTGCGGACGATGCTCGAGCGACGCGTCGCGGGAATGTGCGCCGCGGCGTTGCTGGTTTGCTTCAATGGCATGGCCTATGCGCAGTCGATGCCGACATCGGCCCCGGTGCCCACCCTGGCGCCGGTGGTGGTGACCGGCGTCCTGCCCGGACCCGCTCTGTGGAAGGTGAGCAAGGGTAGTCATGTCATGTGGGTGCTCGGCCTCACCTCGCCGGTGCCCAAGCACATGCAGTGGAAATCCGCGGAAGTCGAAAGCCGGATTGCGGCGTCGCAGGCGGTCTTGAAGCTGCCGAGTCTGGAGATCGGCGTGCATACGGCCTTCTATCGCAGTGCGATGATGCCCTCGACCCACGAGCTCAGAGAGAACCCCCATCAGCAGGGCTTGCAGGACGTGCTCACGCCGCCGCTTTATCAACACTGGTTGGTGCTGAAGGCCAAGTACCTTGGCGAGAATCGCAGTGTGGAACGCATGCGTCCGATCCTGGCGGGGCGCGAACTTTACGAGGCTGCACTCAGGCACTACGGCCTGGTCGATGAGTACGGCCTGGAGAACATCATCTACAAGGCCGCTGCCCACCATGGTGTCGCCAGCATCAACACGTCCTATCAACTCTTGCTCAAAGATCCGGGCGTAGCGGTACGATCCTTGAGCGACAAGTCGATGAACGATCAGCAATGCCTGAGCCAGGTGCTGGATGCGCTCGACCAGGGGCTAGTCCAGACGATGTTGCGTGCGAATGCGTGGGCCACCGGGGATATCGACACGCTGCGGTCCATCCTGTCGCAAGTGCAGCAGGACTCATGCCTGTCGACGCTGGACGGATCGCAATTTGCCACGGCACTTGGGATCGACGATATCGAAAGCCGCGTCAGTAAAAGCTGGATCGACAGCGCCGAGCATGCCATCGACAAAAACACGCAGACCTTTGCGGTGCTGCCGATGCATGAACTGCTTGCGCCCGATGGCTACCTGAGTGCGCTGCAAGCCGATGGCTATCGTGTGCAGGCGCCTGACAAGTGATCGCGTGACGCTCTGTCGAACCTGATCCGCATGATCTCAGCAGGAACCCAGCCAAAGTGAAGGTCTTCCTTTGCCCCATCGATCCCACATGCACGCTTCATTTCGACATTGGATGCACTCACTGAAGATTCTTGGCGTGCTCGCCATGGTTCTGGGCGCGTCGGCCGCGCGCGCGTCGGATCATTCGACGCTCGTGATCACCGACGTGACGATTGTCGACGTTGAAGGCGGGCACACCGTGGGTCCGCGAACGGTGGTGGTCAGGGATGGACGCATCGCCTCCATCGAAGCGCCCGGCGCCGCGCACGTTGGCGACGCGATTGAGCGCGTCGACGGTCGTGGGCGCTTCCTGATACCTGGCTTGGTGGACATGCACGTCCACCTGTTCAATCTCTCCTCGCACCGCCCGCCCAACGACTGGTCGTTTCGCATGTATGTCGCCAATGGCGTGACGGGCGTACGTGACATGCGCTCGGACGCAGCTTCGATGCAGCTGGTGAAGCGTTGGCGCGCGGCTGTGGACAACGGCCAGCTCGTCGCGCCGCACATTGTTGCCGCAGGCATCGCGGTGTACGGCAAATCGCCCGATGGCGCCAAGACTGAGGTCGATGCCGCCGTCGATGCCGGTGCCGATTTCATCAAGGTCTTTTCCGAAGTGCCCGCCACCCATTGGCGCGCCATCCTGGCCGAAGCCAAGTCGCGCCCGCTGCCCGTGGTGGGGCACGTGCCCGCAAGCATCTCGCTGTTGAATGCTGCCAAGGCCGGGCAGCGAACCAGCGAGCATCTGACCCAGGTCTATGAAGCTTGCTCATCGGTCGAGGCGAAGGTCTTGGCCGAGCGCCAAGGCCTCCAGGGCGATGCACTGATGGCTCGCGCCAGCGCGCAGGAGGGCGAAGTTCTTGACGCGTTTGATCCAGGCCTTTGTCGAAGCAAGGCCAAAGCGTTGGCCCGCACCGGCCAGGCGCAGGTCCCAACGCTCGTGCTTGCCGACGAAGATGTGTTGGCGCGACGCGGCCAGCCCGGCGGCGACCCACGATGGCGCCTGCTGCGCCCGGATGAGCAGCGCCGTTGGCAACGGTTCCTGGCGCAATACACGAAGGAGGATGCGAGTCTGGCGGCTCGGCGCTGGCTGATCGCGCGCAACATCGTGTCGATACTCCATCAGGCTGGCGTTCCCATCATGGCGGGCACCGACTCGCCCATGCCGGGTGTCTATCCGGGCTATTCCCTGCACGAGGAGTTGCAGTGGTTGGTCGAATCGGGACTGGCGCCCATCGACGCGCTACGCTCGGCAACGCTGGAGCCTGCCCGCTTTCTGCATATCGAGGACACGAGTGGATCGGTAGCGATTGGCAAGCGAGCTGACCTGGTGCTGCTCGATGCGGACCCCACCAAGGACATCCGCAATACGCAGCGCATTCGCGCAGTGGTGCTGGCTGGCCGCCTGCTGGAACGCAATGCGTTGGACGCGTTGCTCAGCGATGCGGCCAAGGCCCCGCCCTAGGCAACGGAGGTGGCAGACATGTCGGATCGGATGGCAGACGTTTCTCCGCGTCCCTGGGCCAGGACGACAGGCGTGATTTATCTGCTCTACTTTTTGACGGCACTATCCGCCGAGGTCATCGTCGGTCGAGGGCGGCCAGTTGCTTACGAGGCCGTCACGCTACTGTCCTACGCGTTCTATGTGGCCTTGACGCTGCTCTTCTACCGCATGTTCAGGCCGGTGAATGCGCGCCTGTCCCTGCTTGCGGCGTTTTTCAGTCTGGTGGGATGCGCCATCGAGGTGTTGGGCGTGTTTCTTCCTGCCTTCCATGGCGTCCTGCCGCTGGCCTTCTTTGGTCCCTATTGTTTGCTGATCGGCTACCTGATCTTCCGGTCGACCTTCTTACCGCGAGCGTTGGGCGTGCTCATGATGCTCGCCGGTCTGGGCTGGCTGATCTTCCTGACGCCGCTCGCCAGCGCGCTGTCCCCTTACCTGAAGGGGGTAGGATTCATCGCAGAGCTCTTGCTATGCCTGTGGCTCGTGGTGATGGGCGTGAATGTTCCCCATTGGCAGGAAAGGACGCGCGCGTCGCCAATGGGCCACGCTTGATTGCCAAGCGCGGGCACGTTCTCACATCAGGGAGTCGGACGTCATGCACACAGTACTGGTGATCGGTGGCGGTATCGTTCTGCTGGCGTTGTTCCTGCTGTTCGGGCATCTCTGGGGCAGCGGCCCCACTGCGTTGCCGCTGGCTGCAAAGGCCTTCGTGCCTCTCTGGCTGGTTCTATCTGTCGTCAATCTATGGGTGGGCGTTTCCCGGGCCGGCTATTCCCTGCGCGACGAGCTGCCGATGCTGCTGGCGGTATTCGCGCTGCCAGCCATCGTGGCCGGCCTGGTGATCTGGCGCCTCACGCGTTAGCGCGGCCTGAGGCGGCCACTGGCCCGTCGCGAGAACTTTCGGTACAGGGCCTGAGGATGTTCGTCACGCCTGTGCTATATCTCCGCGCGGGGAGGGCAAGAAGCATGGCCAGGCGTGGGCGTTCACAAGGGCGCCGCGAGTCCGCTTTCGCCCGGGTCGCTGAATCCGTTGGGGAGCGTTGATCTGGTTATGCCTGTTTCGTGGTTTGCTCATACGCCGCTGCGCCATCGGTACCTGGTCGCGGCGGTCGCTTCATCGCTGATCGCCGGTTGCGCCGTGGGCCCCGACTTCAAGCGCCCCGCCGCGCCCGAGGTGAGCCAGTACACCGCCCACCCGATCGCCAGCACGGTAGCGACCGAGCATGTGGCTGGCGGCGAGGCGCAGCGCTTTGCGACGGGCGGCGATATCCCCGGGGATTGGTGGACGCTGTTCCACTCCAAGCCGCTCAACGATCTGATCGAGCAGTCCCTGGCCCATAACCACGACTTGAAGGCGGCGCAGGCAGCCTTGTCGGTGGCCAGGGAAAATGTGCTGGCGCAACGCGGCAGCTACTACCCGAGTGTGGCCGCGAGTTTCTCGGCCAGCCGCCAGCGGCAGTCGGGCACCATTTCGCCGACGCCCAACTCCGATACCTTCCAGTACAACCTGTTCACCCCGCAGGTCAGCGTCTCGTATGCGCCGGATATCTTTGGTCTGAATCGCCGGACTGTGGAATCGGTGCAAGCGCAAGAACAAGCCGTGCGCTTTCAGATGATCGCCACGCAGATCACCTTGAGCACCAATGTGGTGGCCGCCGCCGTGCAGCTCGCCGCGCTGCAGGCGCAGGTGGATGCGACCCGCGAGCTGGTCGATATCAACACGCATATGGTGCAGATCCTGCGCGAGCAATCGGCCAAGGGTTATGCCAGCGGCCTGGATCTGGCCGCGCAGGAATCGCTGCTGGCACAAACCAATGCCACGCTGCCCCCGCTGCTCAAGCAGCTGGCGCAGCAGCGGGATCTGCTGGCCGTGCTGGTGGGGCAGTTTCCGAGCGAGGCCTCGGAGCAGTCGTTCGATCTGGCCAAGCTGCAGCTGCCGCAAGACATCCCGGTAAGCCTGCCGTCGACGCTGGTGGCGCAGCGTCCCGATGTGCTCCAGGCCGAGGCCAATATGCATGCGGCCAGTGCGCAGATCGGCGTGGCCATCGCCAATCGCCTGCCCAATATCGTATTGAGCGCCAACACCGGCAGCACAGCGTTGGCGATGAACCAATTGTTCCAGTCGGGCACGGGTTTCTGGGGCATTGGTGCGGATATCACGGCGCCGATCTTCCAGGGCGGCACCTTGTTGCACCAAGAGCGCGCCGCCAAGGCAGCCTACGTGCAGGCAGCTGAGCAATACCGAAGCACGGTGATGACCGCCTTCCAGAACGTCGCCGACTCGCTGGTGGCGCTGGACCAGGATGCAGCCGGCCTGAAGGCCGCCGCTGCGGCCGAGGTCGCAGCCAAGCGCACGCTGGATTTGTCGCAGCGGCAATGGAAGGCCGGCTACGCGGACTATCTGTCGTTGTTGAATGCACAACAGACCTATCAGCAAGCGCGCATCAATTTGGTCCAGGCCCAGGCCAATCGTTATGCCGACACCGCCGCGCTGTTCCAGGCGCTCGGTGGCGGCTGGTGGAATCGCGCGGATCTAGCCCAGGACACCAATGAAAAATAATGCGTTGCGGGGAACGCCATCCGGGTGGCGCGGGAAAGCGTGTGCTCGCTGGTCGATCATCGCCTTGCTGCTTGCGGGCAGCACGGTGGTGACCGGCTGCTCCGGCAAGACCGATGAGGGCGCACCGGCGGCGTCCATCACGCCGACCAATGTCACGCTGACGGCGGATCAGCGCAAACACGTCCGTCTCGCCACGGTCCAGCGATCCGACTATCGGCGAACGATAGAAGCCACCGGCTCGGTGGACTTCAACAACGAACAGGCCACGGCGGTGCTCGCGCCGATCTCCGGTCCCGTCGCGCGATTGCTGGTCGATATCGGCGATCACGTCAACAAGGGCGATCCGCTTGCTTTGGTGGATTCGCCGGATTTCGCCGCTGCGATCAGCGCGTATCGCAAGGCGTTGACCACCGCGCACACGGCGCGGCGCCTGGCCGATCTGGAGAAAGACCTGGTCGATCACCAAGGCGTGGCCAAGCGCGAAGAGGA
>Ga0209672_100346_pt1 | contig 29575 bp, 27 predicted proteins | sample AraplaCol_mMS_r2_FD_184273 | JGI IMG/M metagenome (GOLD analysis project Ga0209672, IMG submission 184273) | Arabidopsis root microbial communities from North Carolina, USA - plate scrape CL_Col_mMS_r2 (SPAdes) (version 2) | ecosystem: Host-associated > Plants > Roots > Endosphere | place: USA...
CTGCGTTGTCATTCGAACCAGCGTATCGATTTCCATGCTCAGGATTCCATGACATTGGGACGAGCGCGCACTAGCGGTAGGTCATCACGAGACCGTGCACGAGCGTGGACCAGCCATCCATGACGACGAAGAGGAGCAGTTTGAACGGGATCGCGATGTTCGTCGGCGTCACCTGGTTGAGGCCCATGGCCAGCAGGATGTTGGCGATGATGAGATCGATGACGATAAATGCGATATAGAGCAGAAATCCGATCTTGAAGGCGTCGGTCAGCTCCGTCAGTGTGAATGCCGGCGCCAGCACGATGAGATCCGTCTCTTTGAGGCTGCTTGCCATTTCCTTCGGCCAGATGACGCTCGCGGAGCGCATGAAAAAGCGCTTTTCACGCTCGTTGGCATGCTTGCTGAGGAAGTTTCTGAACGGCTCGCGCGCTGCGCCGAACACTTGGATGATGGCCTGTGTCGATTGCGGCGAAATTGCCTGGCTTTGCAGCGACTGCAATGCGTTCATGCCGACCGGCGCCATCACGTAGAGCGAAACGAGAATCGCGATACCGTTGAGCACCATGTTCGGCGGCACCTGCTGCACGCCGAACGCATTGCGCAGCAAGCCAAAGACGACGACGAGCTTGGCATACGATGTCACCACCATTGCGACGAAGGGGATCAGGCTGATCGCCAGAATGACGATCAAAAGCCCGGTCAGATCATTGAACTGGACCATCGCCGTGTGCCATCCTCAGAATGCGTACGCCAAGGTGATCTCCCACAGTCACGAGCTCGCCGAAACCGATTGTCTGGCCGTGGGCGACCAGCTTCAGTTGAGCGTCTGCAACGGGAGTTTGCAGCTCGAGCACATAGCCCGGGCGAAGCGCGCACAGCTGCGAAAGCGGCAGTGCGATGGTGTCGACCTCGAATTGCACGGGCAGGTCCAGTTCGCCAATGTCGATCCCGTCATCGGGGTGATCGCTCGGGAGCGTCTCGCCCGGTCGGGTCGGATCCACCTCATCGGTCATGGTCGGCTCCTTCATCACTAAAAGTTTAAGCCCGTCGATCGTCACCGGGACCTGCATTCGGACGAGGCCGGGCGTGCCCCAGGCGGCAACTGCCGTGGCCTTTTCCTTGGCCGAATGAGCCGCACCGCCGACGAGCGAAGAAAGGGAGCTGGCCAGCGAGCGCAAGAGCACATCGCCGGGAGCGAGGGCATGCAGCGTTTGCACCCGCAACCGTCGAGCGCCGAGCACGAGCCGGCCAGGCACGAGATGATGAGCGTACGGCGCTGCGGCGTTGCCCGATGCGTTGGGCGAAGAATTCACCGCTGCCCACGTCGAAGAAATGCGCTCCGCGCCGCGCAAGGCCTCCAGCGTGCTCAGCAGCGAGCCGTCGACGCGGACCTCAGCGGTGTGCGTGCGGCCTTCGATCGTGAACGACAGAACGATCGGCGTACTGGCTCGTTCGTCGACCGCGGCGGGCGTGCCACGCAGCACGCGCTGGATGCGCAGCTCGCCGAGGCCGGCGGTTGCCAGGCGCTTCAGCAATGGCTCGAGCAGCACCCCTGCCACAGCGGCGCGCAGTGCGCGCTCGGCATCGGGCGGCGACGCGGCATGGTCGTGCGGCCAGGCCGCGATTTGAAGGGAGGGGTAGGCGGCAAGATCGATCGTCAGCCTGGCCGTACCTCGCGCGTGGGCTAACTCGATCACCCCGGGGTCCTCGAACGCCAGGCGTGGGGTACCCACGTCGTCCGCGAGTCCCGCTTGCCACGCCTCGACTTCCGGCAGGCGCCGCAGAACCGACATCGTGCGCAAATCGCAAACGATCCTGGCTACGCGGGCGGCGGCAGCGTCGACGGCCGGCAACCAAAGCGTCCCGATCGGCACGACTCCGGCCGACGTCGGGACCTGCTGCTCTTCGGCATGGGTGGCCCCGCGATTTTCTGCGGGATCGATGCCCGGCATTTCAGCAATCGGAAAGCCCATACGTTGGTTTCGGCGGTCGAATGGATGTTCGGGTGTGCAAGATGCGGGTTACCAGACCGTCAGCTCGATATCGCGTGCAGCGTTCCATGCTCGCAGCAGTGAGTCCAGCTCGCGCTGGAGAAGCGCGCTGTGATTCAACAGTAACTGCCGGGAGTGTGCACTTTGGGTATCGAAGCGAAGCGAGAGATGGAAAGGCGAAAGAGAGAGGTACAAAGTCGTGTCCGGAACGATTTTTCCATCGAGGGGCAGTTGGGCTTCCCAGTTGCCGTTCGCCGTGATCGAAGGGTCGCCGCAAAACGCGGCGATTTCAGTGGCCAGCGTCGCAGCGAGCCTTAGAAGCTGCCCCTGCGTCCGATACATCGCGTCGACGATAGGCAGCGTCGCGCGCGTGATGCGATTGGACAGCTCAAGATGGCCGTTCCCGTCTCCGTCTTCGCCAAGTTCGGGCGTCTCGTCTTCAGATCCGGCCACGCTGTCATTGAGGGCACCGGCAAATATCGACGAATGCCTGTCGTTCCCGGAATCGCGCTGCGAGCCGGACTCATCGCCGTCGCGCGCTTCGACCTGCTCAGGCCGCGCACGCGCGCGGCGTGCGAGCGCAGCATAGTCGAAGCGACGGGAGCCGCCGCGTTCGCTGCGCTCGCGCGCTTCGAGTTGCGCCGCGATGATGCGCAGGGGGCGGGATTCGATGATAGGCATCGCGCGGACGTGCTCCCGATCAGACGGTCACGCGGCCAACCGGCTTGAGTTCGACGTGATCGCCAAGCTCCTGAAACGAATAGACTGAAAGCCAGCTGAGCCGGGACTCGATCATTCGTCGCACATAGCGGCGAATGTCCATTGACGTGACGAGTGCAACACCTTCGCGCGGGACGTCGCCCACAAAGGACTGGATCTTGTCGATGAGATAGTTGACCTCATCCGGCGGCAGCGCAAGAAAGTTTCCTGTCGGCGTCTGCTTGATCGCCTGGCGAATATGCTGCTCGACCGGCAGATCGAGCAAAACCGCAGGGAGCTGCTTCGCGCCCCCGGCGGCGCGATGCGCAAGCATCCGTGCCAAGTCGCCCCGCACGTACTCCGTGAGCATCAGCATGTCTTTTTCCTTGGCGCCCCAAACGATGAGGCTTTCGAGGATGCTGCGCATGCTGCGGATTGAAATCTGTTCTTCGAGCAAGCGCCGCAATACGTCGGCAATGCGCTGAGGTGGCAGAACCTTCTGCACTTCGGCAACGAGCCCCGGGTATTCGGCGTTTTGCTGTTCGAGAATCCACTGCACCTCCTGGATGCCGAGGAAAAGCGAGGCATGCCGACGCAGCATCGCGATCGATGCGTGCGCAATGACCTGTTCGACGCGCCAGGAAGCCACCTTGGGTGGAACGGATTTGTCCTCGATCCAGTAGCTCGGTCCGGTCATCGCGTCGATTGCGCCGCGTTTTTCGCACCGATCGAGCAACTGCGAGATCTCGGGTGTGGCGACGAGCGCCGCATCGCGCGTGACGGAATCCGCAATCATGACCTTGCCAGGCGGCAATTCGAACGAGCAGTAGGGGACATCGTGCATCAACAGCTCGCAGGTTGCGGCCGGCAGCGTGTCGCTTGTCCACATCGTGATGCCGGGAAACGGCAAACCGAGGAGTTCCTGGAGTTGCTCGCGCTCGGCGTCGAATGACTTCTCGAGTGCCGACGTCGACAGCCTGGGAACGAGATCAGGGGCAATTCTGACGCCGAGCGGGCAGGCGAACTGAGGCGCCCGCGTCAGAATGGCGGGCACGTCGATTTTTGCGCCTGCGCGCTGCATTGCGCTCACGGCTTCACTGCCGTGGGAGGTCGACGACGGCTCCTGTTTGCTGAGACGGTAACCGCAAAACGCGAGCGTGGCGGACAGCACGAGGAAAAGCGTGGTCGGAAAGCCCGGCACGGCGGCGAAACCGATCAGCAGCAATGCGGCGAAGTAAAGGGCACGAGCGCTTGCCGAAAGTTGTTTGCCGATCTCGTTTCCGAGCGATTGCGGCTTCGAATCGCGATCGTCAGCCACGCGTGTAATCATGACGCCGGCTGCGACCGAAAGCAGCAATGAAGGAATCTGCGAGACCATCGCATCGCCAACGGACAGAATCGAGAACCGGTTCGCGGCTTCACCCGCCGTCATGCCATGATAAGCAATGCCGATTGCAATCCCGGCCACGATATTGACCATCGTGATGATGAGGCCGGCAATTGCATCGCCCTTCACGAACTTCATCGCGCCATCCATGCCGCCGTGCAGCTGGCTTTCCACGGCCAGCGTGGCCCGTTTGCGGCGCGCTTCCTCGGGTGTGAGCAGGTTGGCGCGCAAGTCGGCATCGATACTCATCTGCTTTCCAGGCAGTGCGTCGAGTGTAAAGCGCGCGCCCACTTCCGCCACGCGCTCGGACCCTTTCGCGATCACGATGAACTGCACCGTCGTGATGATAAGAAACACGACGAGCCCAACCACGAGATTGCCGCCGACCACGAGCTGCCCGAAACTATCGATGATGTGTCCGGCATTGGCGTGCAGCAGAATCGACTTCGTCGAGGCGATGTTGAGCGATAGCCGATAGAGCGTCGTGAAAAGCAGCAGCGACGGGAAGACCGAAAGCGAAACGACGTTCGGCACGTACATCGTGACCATCAACAACGTGACGCTGATCGTGATATTGAGCCCGAGCAGGATGTCGATGATGCTGGGAGGCAACGGCAAGATCATGAGCGAGATGATCGCCACCACGAGGGCCACGATGCCAATTTCGCCGCTCGCCGGAATCTTGAACGCCTTCAGCATGTCGACCATCCCTTCGCAATACTAATGAGTGAAACATCGAATTCCGGCGATGCGCCGGACGCGATCGAGGCCACGATCTCAATGAAGCGTCGCGGCGGGATTGGCACCGGGCGCTCGATCGGCCTTCGCGCCGATCGAATCGATCCACCGCAGGATCGTCGCAATCGTCTCGAAGAGTTCTTCGGGAATCGGTTCGTCGATGTCGACTTTATAAAGCGCACGCGCAACGGGCGGGTTGCCGATGATCGGCACATTGGCCTCCTGCGCAAAACGGCGCAACTGCGCCGCGGTTTCGTCCATGCCTTTGGCGGTGACGAGCGGTAGCGGGTGCTCGTCCGGGGCGTAACGGACGGCAACGGCATAATGCGTCGGATTGACGATGAGCGCGTTGGCCAGCCCGACCCGTTGCTGTGGCGCGGCATTCATCACCAGATCGCGCGCGAGCCGCTTGCGCTCGCCCTTGATCTTGGGATCGCCTTCCTGGTCCTTGTGTTCGCGCTTGACCTCATCTTTCGACATGCGCATTTTGCGCATGAACATCACATGCTGCAGCTTCACATCGACAGCACCGATGATGATGTACACGAGCGCGGCGACGCCGAGCAGCTTGAGCAGCAGGCTCCAGAACATGACTGAGAGTTGCGGCAACGGCTGATAGAGCGATCCGACGACAAGGGGCAACATCCGCATGATCGTGAACCACATCACGCAACCGATCACCGCGGTTTTGAGGATCATCTTGCCGAGCTCGATGAGCGAGCGCCAAGTGAAGATGCGTTTGAGACCCTCGGCCACGTTCACGCGGTTCAAGTCGGGCACGACCGGCTTCATCGCAATCTCGAACCCCACTTGCGGTCCCAGCCCCGCGACGGCGCCAATTCCGGCCGCGGCGACACAGGGAACGATGACGATGGCAAACTGTATGCCGATCGTCAGCAGGCTCGCATAGAGCTCGGGAAGCGCATGGTCGCCGCGCACGAAGTTCTGAGCCGTATCGACGATGGCGCGACACGCGCCGGCGAAACTGCTCCCGGCAAATACCAGCACGCCGATCACGGCGGCCATGATGACGGCGTCGACGAGATCGGTACTTTTCGACGTTTCGCCGTCCTTTCTGGCATCGCGCAGCTTTTTGTCGGTTGGCTGCTCGGTCTTTTCTTCGCTCATCGCTGCGTTTCCGGCAAAAGGCTGAATCCCGGCGGTCCGGGGCGTTACCGGTTTCGCGGGATTCTTGAGTCTCCGACGGTATCGAAGCGCCTGCGAGATCGGGTCTGCGATGCGAAGAAATCGAATCAAACGCGAAGCGACCCGCCGCATTCCTACGAAAATCCATGAAAGTTCGCGCACGATGCTCTTGCTTCGTGTTGGGCCGGAGAACCTTGAGCCGCTTGGATATCTTGCATAAGGCGAGCGCGCCGCCCCGATGTCAGGGGCCGGGCGGGCTGCGCACGCCCTCCATCGGTCGACTTCATATTGCAGGAGCCTTGCGCCATGAGCACTTCCATGCCGACGTATCTGAACTGCAGTCCGGACGTGGTCGGCGGTTTGATAGAAACCGTGACAGCGGCGCTACTGGGCAATTCAAGCTTTCTCGAAGGGGAGGTGGAGGGCACGGAGGACATCGAGATGGTCCTGGATGCCCTGAAGATACTGAGGCCGAAAGTGGCCGAGCTCGAAACCTTTACGGGCTTGCTTCTGATGCGGCGGGGCCAGTGGGACGAGGCGGTTCACCTTTTCGCCGGACTCGTGGCCCGCTCGCCGAACTATGCTTATGGCAAGGCGCTGCTGGCGTTTTGTCTGTCGTACAAGGGCGATTCGAATTGGCGCCAGACTGCAACCGAGGCAATGCGGGAGCAGCCCGACCGCACGACGCGCGCGCTGGTGCGAGCCCTCGTCGCGCGCGACGATTTGAACGAAGCGGTGCGCGCTCATTTGAACGGGGCGCCGTTCGAGGTGCCGGTGTCCATCGCGAAGCTCACGGAGGATGTCGATGGTGAGCCGGATCTGACCGTGCCGACGCAACCGGCGGGACAAGGGCAACCCGAGGCGGTGGAGCAGTCCCGCTACCTGCGCCTGTAAAGCGCGTTCGTTCGCCGAAAGGGAGACATGCGATGACGGTTCCTATCCCCACTACCACCCAGCAGATCGAAGAGGCGCTCAAGACCGCGTTCAAGCCCGGGGCGCCAGAGGCCGCCACGCAACAGCTCGGCGACAAGTTCAAGGCGATGATGGAAAAGCCGCGCATGGCGCCGCCGGCCGAGGAAGGCGGCACGGGCACGCTCGCAACCATGGCGATCCAGCAGGATGCCCGGTTGCAAAAGATGGTGACCGATACTCAGGCGATTTCGGACGCGATGCCCTACATGTCGCTTCAGGAAGTGACCACCGTATCGATACGGTATCAGACGGAAGTTGCCACCATGATGGCCGATCTGGAAGTCAAGATGGGTGTCGTCGATTCGTCGAAGGGCGCTGTCGAAACGCTCATGAAGAATCAATGAGCCATGCCTGAAAACATAGTCGGCGCTTTGGTGGCGCGCTCGCGTACGTTCGGTGTTCTGGCCGTCGTCATCGCGTGCCTTGCTCTCTCGGGTTGCAAAAAGGAACTCTACGGCAATCTCACCGAGCAAGACGCCAACGAAATGGTCGAGGCGTTGCTCGAGCAGAATGTCGACGCCGCGAAGGCAACGGCCGACGACGGAAAGACGTGGGCGCTCGACGTCGATGGCGATCAGATCGTGCGCGCCATGCAGGTATTGCGGGCCCGCGGGCTGCCGCACGCGAAGTACGACGACCTCGGGACATTGTTCAAGAAGGACGGACTGGTCTCCACGCCGACGGAAGAGCGCGTCCGGTTCATTTACGGCTTGTCGCAGGAGCTCTCATCGACACTGACCAAGATCGACGGTGTCATCGTCGCCCGTGTTCAGATCGTCTTGCCGAACAACGACCCGCTTGCTCAACAGATCAAGCCGTCTTCGGCGGCCGTCTTCATCAAATATCGCCCTGATTCCGATGTCGGCTCACTCGTCCCGCAGATCAAGACGCTCGTCATGCATAGCGTGGAAGGCTTGACGTATGACGCCGTCAGCGTGACCGCCGTGCCTGCCGATCCGGTCGAGCTGGCCAAGAGCCCGAGGAAGAGCAGTGCACCGACGGTGGTCCTCAGCGCGGCGATCGTGTTTTTGATTTGCGCGGCGGGGCTTTATGTCTGGCTCAAGCGCGGCATGCCAGCAACGCTCGACGTGCGAGGCGCGATTGCCGGAGTCCAGGCTAAGTTCAAAGCCCTGATGACCCGCGTGCGGCGCTCCAAACCTTCATCGGCGGCGTAATGGAAGCGGCGGCGGCATTTCCGTTCGCACGCGCTGCGGCGGCGCTCGACGCATATGAGCGCAACGCGCGCAATGCGGCGCTTTGGGCGCACAGCAGCTGGTTCGCGGCGGTGCTGCGCGTCGAGACGCATGCGCTCGAGCTCCTTCGCGAAGCGCTCGAATCAGCGGGGCGAAAGGAGGTCGATTTGTGCTCGCGGGCGCTGTTGCGTGCGACGGGCGTGGTGCCTCCCGAATTTGGTTCCTTGCGTCGGACGGGCCCGGCGCTACTGGATTGTTTGCCTGCGCAATTGGGATTGCAGGTGCTTCGAATGCGAGCCGTGCGCCTGCGGCGTGCGGAAGCGCGCCGGCTGATCGAGAAGCGCACGCGCATGCAGCTCTCCGACTGGCTCGGTATGCCGCTCGATCAGGTGATCAGCCAAGGCGGCCCGGCGACCGGTAATGCGCCCGATATTGCCCGATTCGTGGCGCGCGCTCAGATGCCGTCGCTCGATCGTCTCGATGCACAGGCATTGACTTTCGAAGGCTACGCGCTGCTGATGCGCGACTTGCGCAGCGTCGCACCGCCATTCCCGCTGTTGAGGCTTGCATTGCCGAAGACCTTACCGGGCGCGGCGTGGATGCACACCGAGGCCGGGGAGGTCGACCCGGGCGGTACTTCCGAGCTTTTCGCGCTTCTTCCCAAACTGCTTCCGGAGTGGGCATGGTTATTTGGCTGAGATCCGATCGCACGGTGCTCGAGCCCAATACCTCGCCCGTAGGCATCCACGGGGATGTGATTTCGCGCGACGCATTCGGTGCGTTGATGCAAATCGATGAAGCCTATGCGCAGCTCGGCGCGGATCGCGAGGCGATTCTCGCGGAAGCCGGGCTCGAGGCGGAGGCGATCCTGGCGGCGGCGCGAGAGGAAGCTCAGGACATCGTGGAGCAAGCGCGGCGCGAGTATGAAACCGCGGCCGAACATGGCTACCGCGATGGCGAGCGGCGCGCCGTGAGCGAATGGATGGAGCGGCTCGCGCTGTCGCATGCCGACGAGCGGCGCTTGCAAGCCAAGATGCGCGAGCGTTTGGCGCAGATCGTCACCGTGGCCGTCGAGCAGATCGTCAGCGTGCAGGAGTCTCGCAGTCTCTTCGAAAAAGCGCTGAGCGCCGTCGATCGTATCGTCGAAGGCGCGACCTACCTGCGCGTGAGCGTGAGCCCCGCGGACTACGAGGTCGCCAATAGCGCATTCGAGCGGCTGGCTGCGCGCTGGCGCGAGTTGGGCCGGCCGTTTCCCTTATCGGTCGTTGCGGACAAGCGGCTGCCTCCCGGCAGTTGCCTCTGCGAATCCGATTTCGGTGCGGTCGACGCAAGTCTTGCAACACAATTGCGCGCCATGCGTTCCGCCGTGTCGCGCGCGCTCAAGCAATCGGTCAACGAAATGCAGCGCGAGGGTGCATGGGACACGTCTGATCGGAAAGGCGAGGATTCGGACGCCAATGAGCACGCAGTCGGAGACTTCGGTTCCGGGGTAGGCAACGATCATGCAATGGATGAGAGCAATAGCGGGGCTCGCTTTGCGGGCACTGTCTCCCGGTACGCGCGCGAAGCTGCGCTCGACGAGCCCGATCAATTGGATGAGTTCGATCGATTCGACGACGATGACGATGGCGAGACGGTAGTGAGACGATAGCGAGATATAGCGAGACGATATGCACGCCCTACCGACAACGAGCGAGGCCGATCAGTATGTCGGCTCGAACGGCGTGACAGACCCTGCGCGCAGCGTGCTCGATGTCGAGCGGCTGACAGGGGCCATCGAGCACGAGATCCTGTCGAGTTCGACGGTCGAACGTACGGGCAAGGTGCTCGAAGTGATCGGCACGCTCGTCAAGGTTGCCGGGCTCGACGTGACGCTCGGCGAACTGTGCGAGCTCCGGTCGGCCAACGGCACACTGCTCCAGCATGCGGAGGTCATTGGTTTCACGCGGGACGTGGCGCTGCTTTCGCCATTCTCGCGCTTGGCGAACGTATCCCGCTCGACACGCGTCGTCGGTCTCGGCAGGCCGTTGTCGGTCAAGGTCGGGGACGCGTTGCTGGGCCGCGTCATCGATAGTCTCGGCGAACCCATCGACGGCCTCGGCCCGATCGAGGTGGATCAGGAGCGGCCGATTTTCGGGGATCCGCCTCAGCCGATGAGTCGCAGGCTGATCGAAGAGCCACTTGCCACGGGTGTGCGTGTGGTCGATGCGATGATGACGATCGCCGAAGGACAACGCATGGGCATCTTCGCTCCGGCGGGCGTCGGCAAGAGTACGCTGCTGGGCATGTTCGCGCGTGGGGCGCAGTGCGATGTCACCGTGATCGCGTTGATCGGCGAGCGTGGCCGTGAAGTGAGGGAATTCGTCGAGCAGATTCTCGGGCCGGAAGGCATGGCGCGTTCGATCGTGGTCTGCGCGACCTCGGATCGTTCGTCCATCGAGCGCGCCAAGGCGGCCTACGTCGCGACCGCCATTGCCGAGCACTTTCGCGACGAGGGACGGCGAGTCCTGCTGATGATGGATTCGTTGACTCGTTTTGCGCGCGCGCAACGCGAGATCGGACTGGCGGCCGGCGAGCCGCCCGCGCGCCGCGGCTTTCCGCCTTCCATCTTCGCCGAATTGCCGCGCCTTCTGGAACGCGCTGGCATGGGGGCCACGGGATCCATTACGGGGCTCTATACGGTGCTGGCGGAAGACGAATCGGGCAACGACCCGATTGCCGAGGAGGTGCGCGGTATCTTGGACGGCCATATGATTTTGTCGCGCGATATCGCGGCAAAAAACCAGTACCCCGCCATTGACGTGCTGGCCAGTCTGTCGCGTGTCATGCCACAAGTCGTCCCGAATGAGCATGTCCGTGCCGCGGCGCGTCTGCGGGAGCTGCTCGCGAAGTATCGCGAGGTCGAGATGCTGCTCCAGATCGGCGAATATCAACCAGGCGGCAACCCGGTCGCGGACGAGGCGATCGAGAAGCATGACGCGATTCGGGCGTTCTTCTCCCAATCGACTCAGGACTATGCGTCGCCCGAAGAGACCGAGGCGCATCTTTTCATGCTGGCTGACCGCTGACGACAATGGAGCCGGCCAGCATCGCCCGGCGGATCGAGGCACTCGAGCGAACCGTTTCGAGGCGCCGCCGCCTCGATGAGACGCTGACGGCTGAACTCTCGGCGCGGCGAGCCGAGCAGGCACAAGCGCAGCAAGAGCGCGACGACAAGGCGTCGGAGGTGAGCCGGGAAGACGCGTCGCTGCGGGGGTACTACGACCGGATCGCAAAAATGATGAGCGGCGGATCGGTGGTGACCGCGACCGAACTCACCGCGACGATGCGGTACGCGGATGTCGTGGCCGATCGGCTGCGCGCACTGGAAGGCGAGCTTCGACAACGCGAGGCGGCGCTCGCCGAGCGCGCGCAGCAAGTGGCGCAGGCGATGCGCTCGGTGGCCAACAACCGCGGACGGATCGACTTGTGTACCGAAAGAATCGCGGAATTGCGGCGCGGCGAGGCAATGCGGGCGACCGACGCAGCGGACGAGGAAGCGGAAGAAGCTGCGCTCGCACGGGCCCGCCTTGCGGCTGGACCGACTCGATAGCGGCATACATGTTGAATACGAAAAATGACCGATCGACGCAAACGCGAGGTCGACCAGGCTAGATGAACGACATCCTTTTACTTTTATCGTCGCCGGCGACGAACCCCGTTCGCCTTTTGATGGTGCTCGGCCTTTCGTCGGTGCGCTTGTTCGTGGTGTTCTACATTTTCCCGCCGACCGCCGACGGCATTCTCCAGGGCGTCGTACGCAACGGCATCGTGCTGCTCTTCGGCACGTTCGTCGCCTATGGGCAGCCGCTGCAGGACATTGCATCGCTCAGCGGTACGATGATGATCGTGATGGTGATGAAAGAGGCGATCATCGGCCTCGTTCTCGGCTTCTCCGCCTCGACGGTGTTCTGGGTGGCGGAATCCGCAGGAACCTATATCGACGACCTCACGGGCTACAACAATGCGCAGATGACGAATCCGTTGAGGGAAGACTCTGCGACGCCTACTTCGATTCTCCTCTCGCAACTCGCCAGCGTGGCATTCTGGGTGCTCGGCGGCATGACGTTTCTGCTGGCGATCGTCTACGAATCCTACAATTGGTGGCCGATTATTTCGAAAACACCAGTTGCCGCGAACGTCATCGAAAGCTTCGTGCTGAACCAGACCGACTCGCTGATGCAGATGATTGCCAAGCTTGCCACACCGATCATGTTCGTCCTCGTTCTCATCGATATTGCGATCGGCCTTGCAGGAAAGAGTGCGCAAAAACTCGACCTCGCCAATCTGAGCCAGCCGATCAAAGGGGCCGTGACGGTCTTCATCCTCGCGCTGTTCGTCGGTATTTTCGTGGATCAGGTCAAGGACCAGTTGGTTCTCAAAGGTCTGGCGGAACAACTGAGGGCCGTCGCCACGTCGATGACGGCTGGCAAGTCATGACGCTTGCCGCTGTGTGGGCGACTACGAATCTCAATCCTTCTCAAATGAGGGCGTGAACTCAGATTTGTTGAAGATGTGCGCGGCCTGCCTCCGCTACATTGACTTACGCGGGCAGCGGCCGTCTTCCAATGATGCAGGCCGCCCGTCTTCCAAGAGACGGTCACCCGCGCGCGCGTTACGGGGATCTCAACCTTCGATGATCAGATGCCATGAAAATAAAACGGCTCGTTCGCGCCGCCAGTCTGGCGGCATACCTTTCGTTTTCTCTTGCCGCATTTAATGTCAGCGCGGCGCCCATACGATGGCACGGTTCGATGGTGCATTTGTCCGTCGAAAGCAAGGATTTGAAGGACGTATTGCGCGATTTCACAGCAGGGCAGGGGGTGCCCGCGACAATTGCGAATGACGTGCATGGCACCGTGACCGGCCGTTTCGATATGTCGCCGCAGCGGTTTCTCGACACGCTGGCTTCGACGTTCGGCTTCGTCTGGTTCTATGACGGCAATACCCTTTCGATCAGCGATGCGAACAGCGTGACGAGGCAGGTCGTCAAGCTCGACCATGCGAGCACCGACGATCTGAAGGGTGCATTGGACGGTTTGCGCATCACGAGCCCACGTTTTCCGATTACCTATGACGCGAGCCAAGGCACCGCGCTCGTGAGCGGTCCACAGCCCTACGTTCAGCTCGTTGCCGAAATCGCGCATCGCCTCGACGAGCGCGCGGGCGAGCGTCTCGGTTCGTCGGTTCGCGTATTTTCGTTGCGGCACGCCTGGGCCGACGATCACAACGTGCAGATCGACGGCAAGACGATCAGCGTACCGGGCGTCGCGACGGTGCTGTCACGCATGTATCACCCGCAAGGCAGCAACGATGCGATCAACGGCTCGGTCGGTATGGATGGCGGCCGTCCCGCGCAAGCGCCCACGATGCAGCGCTTACAGCCGATGCAGGACGTGACGGGAGGCACCGCCGGCGGCGGATTGGAAAGCGGGATCAACCCGCCGCTGCCGCAATCGATGAACGGCGCCAGCGCGCCGCAGTCCGGGCTCGCGGGGCTGCTCAGCGGAATGTCGGCGGGCGGTGCGCCGTCAACGATGCCCTCGCTGCAAAATTACACCATGGCATCGGTGATGAACGGTCCCTCAAGCGATTCGAACTCGAGCGCGATAGTCGGCAGCAAGTCGCTTCCGGTGATCGAGCCTGATCCGCGCACGAACTCCGTGCTGATCCGCGATGTCCCGCAACGCCTCTCGCAATATCAGGATTTGATCGACCGGCTCGACGTCAAGCCGAAACTGATCGAAATCGAAGCGCACATCATCGAGATCGACGACAACGCCCTCAAGCAGATCGGGGTCGATTGGCGTGCGCACAATAGCCATGTCGACTTCCAAACCGGCAACGGCAACACGCAGCAGAACGGCTACAACGGCAACATCAACCCGGTCTTCGGCACGCAAACGCTGCAAGACGGAACGACCGTCATCAATACTTCGCCGGTTGGCGCATCGTTGACCGCCGTGCTGGGCAACGCCGGCCGCTATTTGCTCGCACGCATCAACGCATTGCAGGAGAACAACCTCGCGAAGATCGACGCCAGCCCGAAGGTTGCGACGCTGGATAACGTCGAGGCGGTGATGGATCACAAGACGCGTTTCTTTGTCCGCGTGTCGGGTTATACGGCTGCCGATCTCTACAGCATCTCCACGGGCGTGTCATTACGCGTGCTGCCGATGGTCGTCGATGAAAACGGTCAGCAGCAGATCAAGCTCAAGGTCAACATCGAGGATGGGACGGTCACGTCGCAGCAGGTCGACAATATTCCGATCATCACGACGAGCACCATCAATACCGAATCGTTCGTCGGTCAGGGAGAAAGCCTGTTGATCGCGGGCTACCGCGTCGACAGCTCGACCAACGGGGAGACGGGCATTCCGCTGCTATCGAAGATCCCCTTCGTAGGAGCGCTCTTCCGGTACCGTTCGAACGAACGCAGCCATATGGAACGGCTCTTTTTGCTCTCGCCGCGTATTCTCGACTATTGAAAGGGGTGTGAGGCGGTGGGCTGGGAAACCAGTGCGCTGTGCACCGTCTCATCGACGGGCACAGCGCAAATGGCCGGATCAGTGGCCGTTACGGCTGTGTGCCGTCTCGCCGGCGCCGCCCACAAAGGGGTGGCCGGAGCTGCCGGACGTGCACACGGCCAGCATGTCAGTGCAGTCCGTGCCGGACCATGCACGTGCGTTGCGAGCGGTCTCGCTATGCGCCGGATGGAGTTCCGCACGCGAAGGGCCATGCAACGCGAAGCTGTCGGCCGGGGTTGGACCCATCGCATCTACCTGAACCAGCGATGCAATCGTCGAGAGCATGTCCCGTGCTTGCGTCTGATCCGCCGTTTCCGCTGATTCTTCCGCACCGACGCGCGCATCGCGCAAGTCCTTCGGCAGATCGATCTCGACGCGGTAGCCGTGCGCGTACATCGTGCGTAGACGTACCCCATGCGAGCCGTTCAGGCTGAGCTTCTTGCGCAGTTTGTAAATATGCTGCTCGAGCGTGCGCCCCACGATGTCCTCGGAACTGCTCCAGACCGCCCCCGCGATCTGCCGACGGCTCACATATTCGCCGGGGCAGGCGAACACGAGCCAGGCAATGGCGAATTCGCGCGACGTCAGCCGCACCGGTTCGTCATCCACCCATACGGTGCAGGTGCGACGATCGAGCAGATAGGAGCCGCATTCCAGCCGATCGGCTGTATCGGCCGTTTGAAGCGGCTGAAATCTGCGTACCGCGAGATGTACGCGCAGCACGAGCTCGGCCGAATTGATGGGGCACAGCACGATATCGTCCGCGCCTGCATCGAAAAGCTCGATGATGCTTTCGCGGTTTTCATGTGCGCCTACCACGACGAGCGGCGCGCGGCGATCGGCATAGCAGGAGCGCCGGGCCAACACCGGGCGCATGGGATTCATCCCGGTCTCGGCATCGATGAGGATGGCGGTGTAGTCGTCGCGATAGATGGCACGCGCGAACACCACTTCGTCCGAGAACCGCGTGCATTGTGCGCCGTCGGGTTCAAAGCATTGACAGATCAACCGGAAGAGCGCCGTGCTTCTGGTCATGACTGCGAGTTTCATCTTCCCTCCAGTGGTTCCTGTCGCACGATGCGCTCGCACGAAGGGAAACTGCATTCCGGCTAGAAAAACTCCGAATAGCCGGACAGTAAACGTTTAAACGCCTTTAGGATGTAACGTTTTGTTTCATTGGAATTGGAACGTTAGCTCGATCAATGATAAATCACGAACCTGGAAGGAAATGAGTGCGAAAATCCGTAGGCTCGTGTCAACAGCGTATCGGAGGACTCCGGAACGGCGGGGCGCCGCGCCGCGCCGGGCTGCGCCCTATACAAGCATGCCCGCTCATGGCGGGAGCGCCTCCTGCGAAGCTCCGTAGGCCTTTCCTTTCAAAAATGAAAGGAAAGAGAGGCCCAAGACGTTCTGTTCGTCGGCGGGAAATACGTTTTTTCAACACCCGAATTCGTAGTATTGGCCTAATTCGAGATTTGTTAGTGACGAATCGATAAAAGTAGTCGTGCGTTTTTGCGCTTGCGGATAAATAAGGGCAATAGATGCCGGGATCGATCAAACCGGTCCGCTTTTGATTTTCATGAAAACACCCATCCGTGCGCAAGACAAATTGCTTTTTCGATGAACGCCGCTCTGCCGTCGCGCCCAACGTCTGCTTGCCTCACGGCCTGAGGTAAGCGAAGAACATGGGCAGGCCGAGCCCCGATGTTTCTGAGGCCGATGCGACGGTCAACGCCGGTGCGGAAGACGACGGTACCGCGGCTGCCTGCGTTGCGGGGCGTTCACGCGGCCCATCTGACGCCGGCCGGGGCACTGGAGCGGTTGCTGAAACCGCCGCAGGCGCCTGGGTACCCAGGGGCGCCGCGGAGGAGAGTGGTGTCGCCACAGGCGCCGCAGTCGGCACGGGTGCGGTGATGCCCTTGGGCGCCGGGCTAGCCACCGGCTGTGCGCTGGCGGCCCGATAGATCAAGTAAGTGGCGGAAAACGGCACCAGCATGGAGATGCCTTGCTGCTGACAATCCGACCGCGGTGGCACGCCACCCCGCGTGCGGACCTGTTGGATCGACGTGACCTTGGCAAACCGGCCTTTGTCTTTCTCGGTGCCGCTGGTGCGGCGCGCAACGATCAGCTGCCACGCAAGCGCATCGGTCGCGACGATTTCCTGCGCCGCGACGCGGCCGGACACGAAGCTGCCGTCATAAGCAACGAATCGCGGACCGGGAACGAGTGTGCCGATATCGCGCCGCGCACCGTCAACGAGCGTCGCCTCCGAGCCCTTGTCCACCCAGGCCAGCTGCCCCGACTGACGGCGGCAGTTGTAGATGGTTTCGCCGACCGCCGTCAGCGCATCTTCCAGCACCTCCTGCGGCGGGGTACGCAGCGATTCGGGAAGCGTCGTGTTCGAAGGGGGAACGTCGGGTGCCGCGCAGCCAGCGAGCATGCCCGCCGCAACGGCTATCGCTGCAGCCAGCCATAACGGCGAGGCGATATGGCCCGCCGTATGCAGCGAACAGCGGAGGGTTTGAGTGCGCTTACTGCGAGGCGGGCGAATCATCGGCGAACCGGTATGCGGAAGGTATGTCGAGCATACCCGCGAGATGCTTGCTCGGGTGCCCTATCGATGCGAAGAGATGTACGGCAATGCGTAGTGATGGGTATGCGAAACGTGAGCGAACCGTATTCGATGCGGGAATCCATGCTTCATTGCGGGCTGCTTCGTTTTACCGAACATTGCTGCGCGTCAGTTCCCGGCGGCCAACCGGATGTCCGTAAAGTATTGTAAGGAGACGCCGCGTGCAGGTACGCATTCGCGTGCGTTTTTTTCAGAAATGGCTTTACGCACGGAGTATCCGGATGAGCGCAGCCACGTTGACGAGGCCGGAGGCGGCTATATGGTCGATCTACCAGCAATCACTTGTGCCTCAATCAAAGAATGCAAGCACGAAGACGGCGCCTGCATATTATTCGTCGTCTAACGGCGCTGGAGGCGTGCAGACTCAGCCTGACGACATCGACGCGTTGTTTTCAACCCTGATGTGGGACACGTCGCTGGACACCCTGGTGCGACTCGCCTCGACGTTCAACCCTGATGACGCAGGGGATCCGCAGGACGCATTGGCCGCGTTCCTGGCGAGCGCCCAGAACGGCAATGGGGGCGGCACAGGCGGTGACGCGGGCGGTGACTCAGGCGTGGGTGCCTCGGGCGACTCGAATGTCGGGGTGATCAGCGGGGGCAATCCCGCCGGCATCGCGGAAGGTCTGGTCGGACAGTGGGCGTCAGGCTTGCAAGCGAACCAGGCTGTGCCGATGCGTCGAGGCGTCCCGACGGACGTTTGCTGTGCAAACTTCGTTTCGGCATGCCTGCAGAAGGCCGGACTCTTGTCGGCGTCGGAGCATACCGATAGCGCGCCGCAATTGAAGACCACGCTTCAAAACAAGGGCTGGCACACCGTCAGTCGCGCGAACGCCAAGCCTGGCGATGTCTGCTTTGTCATCGGAAGCGACGGGGTGCCCGAGCACGTCGAACTGGTTGCGAAGAACGCCGGTGGCCGCATCACGCTTGTCGGCTCCAATAATACGGGGGCCAACCACGACGGTCCGCAGAGAATATCCAACGACACCTGGAGTGGAAATCAGGGCAACGTCGTCTTCCTGAGCCCGCCGTAATTCAACGCACCTGCGAATCGATCGAGCGCTCTCGACCGCGACGAATTCCGCCTTCAATGAAGGGTGGCAGTTCGTTCAGGTCCGTGCGCTCTTTTCTTTTTTAGTGCGCTTTTAGCCAAAAAACGGACGCACAAATCTCGGTGGGTGTCTGAGCCGAGAGCACACACTCTCCCACGCGCGACACCTATCACGCGCGCGAAAGCATCCAATACGGTCGGGAGGGGCGAAACAGATGAAAGAAACGGCGATCGATACCGGACCGCGCCGACCGAGAGGGCGGCGCGAATCCTCGTCGCTCGTCAAACTTCCTCGATGTCCGGCGTGTTGTTGCCCGGCCGGTTGCCGTTGGAGCCGTCAAAGAGCGGAACGCCGACAGGAATCTGCTGGACGCCGGCCTGCAACGGGTAGAAGCTCGGCCCGTTGGGTGCGGGAATGACGGGGCCGGCCTGCTGGGTCGACTGCGAACCCGGCGTCAGATCTCCCGCGTTGACGGTGACTTGATCGGAACCGAATGTGACGTTGCCGCTGCTATCGGGGTGATTCCTATTGTTATTGCCCCAGCTCAACGGATTGTACCAATGGGAATCTTTGCTGCCGGCACCGTCTCGCAATTGTTGAATCTCGTCCTTCGCCGACGAATTCAGGGTGACGGATCCGTCCTGATTGATTTGGCCGACCTCTTTGTTCCCGTCGTAAAGGTCGCCCTGCGAATCTACCTTCCAATTCAGTGCGGTTCCGTCTTTTTCGGTGAGTTTGACGTTTCTCAGGCCCTGCGCGTCGACCTGATTGGCCGGATCGCCGCTATACGCAACCGGCTCCATGCCCGTCCCCGTTTGCAAGGGATCGAAGCCAGATCCATCGTCCGCAGATGCATCTTGAGTGGACGCCGGTTGACCCGGTGTGAGATCTCCCGGGTTGACGGTGACTTGATCGGAGCCAAATGTGACGTTGCCGCTGCTATCAGGGTGATTCCTGTTGTTATTGCCCCAGCTCAATGGATTGTACCAATGGGAATCTTTGCTGCCGGCACCGTCTCGCAATTGTTGAATCTCGTCCTTGGCCGACGAATTCAGCGTGACGGATCCATCCTCATTGATTTCGCCGACCTCTTTGTTTCCGTCGTAAAGGTTGCCATCTGCGTCTTCTTTCCAACTCAACGTCGTCCCATCTTTTTCGGTGAGCTTGACGTTCTTCAGTCCCTGCCCGTCGAGCTGGCTCGCCGGAAAACGGGAGTGTCCTCCCCGGTTCATACCAGGGGTTCTGCCACGGTTCGAACCGGGAGATTGGCCGCCGAACGTCCCGGAAAAGTCGCCGCCGCCAAACATGTCCAATTGAGCCAGAACGCTCTCCATGTCGATATTCGACCCCGCCCCGCTAGACATTGAACCGTCGCCCCCATAAAGGTTCGTCTCATTCAAATAGTGGGCCGTAATAGTGTTATTGCAAGTCGTAGATGTCATGGCTGTCTCACAGTGGGTCGCATCTGTCCGGGGAACCTTCGAGGTCGCGAGTTGGACGACTTCTGGCGACAGGGTAGGCGAATCGGGTAGCTCCTCATGACCCTATGCGAAGAGAAGTTCCGACACCCGAAGTTTTTCGCGTGAGCCGGACGTTGCGTCCCGCGGCCCTATTCCATTCAGTAGGAAAGGAGGCGCGTGTGACTCGATCAACTTCGGCTGCGTGGTAATAGCTTCGCATCACCCTGTCTCGGGTATCGATGTCAGCGCGAGAATGCAGCGTAATCCGGGGCCGGATGTGCGAGGCTGCCGCGGCTGCGAAACTGTCGGCCGTTACCGATCGGGACGGAGCCATGTCGAACACTCAATGTACTCCTGCGGTATTGAATTTCCTGTTGACGATCTTCGCGGGAGCGTTGCGCGTGCATGCCCACGCCGAGGCGGAGGAATTGTTGCTTGCGCTGCGGGTGCTGCATCCGAAGCAAGTCGTCGTCGATTTGTGCGAGGTGAGGCTCCTCGTCAACGCTCAGCGATGGGTGGAGGCCCTCCGTCTGTTGAGGCAGGTCGAAGAGCAGGGGAATGGCTCGCCGGTGGTGTCGGCGCTGCAAGGATGGTGTTTGCACGTGCTTGGCGATGACGCATGGCGCCGCTGCATAGCGGATGTCGTGAAGAGCAGCGATAGGACGGGCTTGACGATTGCGAGCAAATTTCTCGAAGTGAGCGGCGAGCCGCTCATCGAGCAAGTCGCTCAGAAAGTGGGGGCGCAGTATCTGTAGGTCGCGTTCATGCATGCTGACCGGGCGAACTGCGTATTGCCGGACGCTGCTTCGCGTGCGATATGCGAAATGTCGATCTGAGGACTAAATTGGGTGCGTCGGTGCAGCTTGATGCCCTAGAGCGAAACGGTTTTGGGTTTTGAGGCGAACGCTTTTTACTCTGTATCAGGAGGCTTGAAATGGACGGTATTCTGGGTGGTGCGGGCGATATCATCAAAGGCGCGGCGAGTATCGTGACCGCACCCTTCGCAGCGGTCGGTAAGACGGTTGAAACGGTCGTGTCCGCCCCGTTCAAGGGCGCGAAGACCCTCCTCGTCGGCAATGGTCAGAACGAGCTAACCGGTTCAGGCGGCGGGGATATCAATTCCGCGTTCAATGCGGCCATGAACAAGGCGGAACAGAGCTGACGAACTGTACCCCTTCATGTCGACGAATCCGCCCGATCAGCCGGACACCAAACCGCTCGTGAAAGCGCTCGTCGAGGCGATTGAAAGCGATCGCTTCGACGAGGCGCGGATGCTGCTTGATCAGTTGTACGAGATCAACCCGGCGGCGCGAGAGGTATTGGTCTTTCCGACGATAATCGCGATTTGCAGCGGTCAAGCGCTCGACGCGCTGCGGCATATCAACAGCCTTCCCGAGGGCCGTTGCGACGAGCTCAAGGCGCTTTGCCTCTATGCACTCGGCGATCCGACCTGGCATCGCTACGCAGAGGAAAAGGCGAATGATCCCAATCCGATGATAAGAGAGGCCATGCTGCAGCTGCTCGGCCGCTCGAGCGTCCATCCGAGCTCTGTGCAATCTCCGTGAATGCCGATGACGGCGGCCGCGACGGCCGCCGCACCGTTTCATGACGCATCTGCCAGTTCGCTGACGGTCCCCGCGATATAAGCCAGTTGCACGCGGTTGTGCGCTCGAAAAAACGTCAGCAATTGACGCACGTGCTGCGCGACGCGATGCGGCTGCAGTCCAATGCTCGTTGCTATCTCCCGATCGCTCATTCCTTCCGTCACGCATTGCAGGATCGAGCGCTGAACTGCGCTCAGGCCATCTACGCTGATTCGCGACAGAAGCCGCCCCGCGTAGGGCGAGACCCAGGTGTGCAGCCCGATTGCAATCGCGTAAGCGGTGCCTGCCGTTGTATCGGCTATCCACGAACGCCCGGCTTGCGAACTCGATAGGACTGCGAAGCATCGCTCCAGCGGATTGGCGGTGCCGATACCAATGCACACGCCGCTGCGCATGCCGGCGCCGTTGGACGCATCGGCAAGATGTTGGATGCGCGAGCCGCGCAGCGGTGCCGGCGCCATCGCCGCGAGGCTATCGACATCCCAAAGAAACGGCCATTCGATGCGGCAAGCGATATCCAGGCGTGGGTCGACCGCGAAGAAATTTTCGGCGCAATAACGGGTGGCCCATCCGGGCGGTGAATAGCTGTCGAACCATGCCAGCTCGACCACGCGCTGTCCGATACGGAGCATCCTGCAATAGCAGAGCCAGTCGAAGCCGGCGCGCCGCAAGACGTTGCGAACGAGATTGCGCCGCTCCCCGCTATCGGCGGTCTCTGTGAGCTGCTGCGCGATCTGGCCGAGCGATGCGTTGCGGGGGACGAAAAGTGGCGACGGATGCGCGGCCGCGTCGGCCGCGACATCGTCGTCATTGAAAAACACGACATTGGCCGAGGCACCTTGGGCGGTCTTCTGACGGCTTGTTACGGTGTTCATCACATCACTCCAAGACGGCCAGCCATATAGGCAAGCCTCGCTCGATTGGTCACGCCGAAAATCTCCCGCAGGCGGCGCAATTGATAATCGACGTTATAGAGCGTCATGTCCAGCCGCGTGGCGATTTCCTTGTCGGACAGACCGTCGGCGACGAGCGCGAGCACGCGTCGTTGCAACTCGGAAAGCGCCCCGCCCGAAACATCCTGATCGATCGCGCGAACGTAGGCCGAGCAACGCTGCTGCACCGACAGCCCTAGCGTGATCGCTTGCACGAGAACGCTATCGCTGATCCAGCTCGCGTCGGCGTTATAGGCCGAAAGACTCACGACCGCACAGAGCGAGCTGCCCGGCACACGCATCGAAAACGCCATGCCACTGATTTTGCCATCGGTATGCAGCAACGTGAGCCAGTCACGATACGAACTCGGTCCCGGTCCGGAGCGCCATAGCCTGACAAGTTGCTGAATGTCCCACACGCAAGGCAACGGGCTTGCCATCAATGCCTTGAAGCGTTCGTCGTGGAGGTAGTGTCCATCGTCGAAAAACAGCGAGTGCGGCGGCGAAAGGTAACTCTCCATCAGATAGATACGCTCGGCCTTGCCCGACGGTGCGAGCCGAACCGCGAAGTAGCGCATCGAATCGAACCCGATCGCTCGGATCATGCTGCGTAACAGACGCGACTTTTCGTCGGCCGTGACCGCGGCGCCCAGCTCGGATGCGATATGCGTATCCGCACCGAGCTCCTCTTTCGAAACGTATCGCTGCATGTCCGCTTCGCGGAAGCGGACGATCTGCGCGCCATGTGCAACGGAGTGACTTGACCTGCTGACTGACTCCACACGGAATCCTTTCGTATCGAGTGTTTCCTGAGGGCATGCCGCGCCCTTCGTCGTCATGACTTCCCGGCTGCTCGTCTCTTGTCGTTCGAGCGGGCTCAGGGACAAACCGAGCCGGGCTGCGCCGGTTTCGCGATCCGTCGAGAGGATATCCGCATGAATCGGCAAACATTGCTGAACCGAAGGTTGAACATGTTGAGATGCCATGCAAATAATTCCTTCAATTGCACCATTCCCGTTGTGCTGGTGGATCGAATGCGCTTGGCCGAGCTCCGGCGGCTGGGACCGGAGTGGCTGGTGGAAGTCGTTCGGCCAAGTTGCCGCGAGTGCTGACGGGAACGCCGCACCGGAATCGGTGCCGGAACGGCAGGGAGTCTAACAAATTCCATTCGCCACGCATACGATAGACAAGGACAAGCATAGACAAAACGAACCGTTCAGAGCGAACGCTCTAAAGCCGGCCGCGGCACGACACTGGGGCATTGACCGTCTGGCATGTGGGCGGTCGTGATCGGATTGACCGCTCGCCGCTTGGGCGTATGCGCCGAAACGCGGCGAGGGCCGGATGGGCACCATGCCGGTTCAGTTGATCGTTTGGGGAAACGCAACGGACCTGGAGCCGCCACCCGTTTCGAGCGGTCGCAAGGGATGTTGCAGCTGCGTGCAACTTTACCGTCTCTTGCCATCTCGTGCGCTGCTGCAATGCGAACTCGTGCGCATTGCAACGCAAAAAAAGAAATGCACTTTGGCTGAATGTGGCTTGGAATCGATCCCAAATGCGGTGCTGAAGTGCATTGTGGAAATCGTCTGGAACTTCGCATTTCAATCAATCGATTCGCATCGACCGGATTTGATGCGTTTTGCGAATTCGCATTCTTATACTTGCGTTCGCATTGGATGGATTGCGTGCGTTTGCATCGGGCGACGAGGAATTCAGGTAAAGAGATGCGTGGCGCGAAGCCGTGGTTTGAAACGGAGCTATGGCTTTCGGATGTGGATGTAGACTTCTTTCGCACCCGCCTACTCCGCACCGGACCCATGCTAGGCAAGGCCTTTGAGCCAAATTGGGTTGGCTCATTCGGCTAAATTCGCTAGCGGCATCTGCGATGCGAATTCGAGCTCATGCGTAGCGTTTAGTAAAGATGCTTCGCGTTTGATGTCAAATCTTCCGAGAGTACTCATTGCAAGTGATAGCTATCTGGTTTGATATCCATACAGCATAAAGATTCGTTGTTACTGCCAGGAATATATGGCGTCTCGGCTTGCCAATTTATTCAAACCAGGAGTAGACCGAAATGAACTCGATTGACCCGACACGGCGATCATCCCTGAATACAGACACTGTTGCGCCGACGGGGAGCGGCAATCCCCCCAAGGCGACGACAGCGAACCCCACCCCGAGCGCGCGAGCATCGGGGGATGTCCGTTTGCCAGGGACGCGTGCCGCCTCGATCGCGCCGGGAACAGCGCCCGTAGGGGTGGCTTTGCGTCGCTCGACGCTCCCGGCGTTGACGCCTGGACAAGCAGCCAAAGCAAAAGCCGACACGATCTGGCCGTCGGGCAGGCTCGAAACCGCTGAATTCCTGAGGGCGTGGGGGACGAACGATGCGGCGTTGGCGCGTGGGGTGGTCGGCTCGGCTGTGCCGCCGCGTAGCGACGCGCCGCAACTTTTCACGACCGGCCGGCCCATGCCGTCGGAGATCACGCCGCAGACGCTTGGCAGCTATCTGCGCGAGCCCGTAGGTCAATGGCCGCAGAACCGCGCGGTGCTCGCAGCCACTGTCGTTGGGAACCTCGAGAAGCTGAATCGCATCGCGAGCCAGCCTGAACGCCAGCAATTGCATCGCGAGATCACGCTGCACTGGCATTGTCTGTCGGAAGTCGAAAAGTACATCGTGCTCGAATCGCTGGGAACGGAAAGCGCCGCATTGCTGGGCGACACCACGCGCCCGGCCGGGGCCGAGGGGGAACAGCGCACGCCGGTTCGCGACTGGCTCGAGCATACGCTTACCTTCATGCCGCAGGACCTCGGGGCCCGCCTGTTTGCCAATACCAGCGACGCGGCGCAGCAAAAGTTGGCAATGCCGTTCAAGTCGGTCAATGACGATGACGTGAGGTCGCTGCTCACCGAGCGGTTTGCCGACCTGCGCATGACCATGCCGCTCGACCACGTGTATGACTACAAGGGTTTTTATTGGGGCAACAATCGCCAAGTTGCGACCTTGCCGCCGGACGTAGCGGCGAACAAGAAAGTGGGCATCCTCGGCGGGGGACCGACGGGCCTCATGGCAGCCGATGCGCTGAACCGCATGGGGTTGAAGCATTTGAAGGTTTTCGAACAAGCCTCCCGAATTGGTGGGCGAATGGCTGCCCGTGTGGAGATTGGAGAAAACGAGCTGGATCCGAACCCGTATCACGCCGGCGCGATGCGGTTCAGCACGATCGACGGCAACTTCTATTACAGTTTCGCCGAGCACTACAACGTTGAGACGTCGCCGTTTCCGAATCCGAATTCGGTACCCACGATCTATCTCATCGGCGGCGAGGCTCCATTCGAAGCGACGCCGGGGGAACCGTTGCCGCATCCGCTCATGCAAGAAGTGGCGGACGAGGCGAAGACCGCGTTGAATGCACTGATTCTGCCGATCCGAGCGGCCCGCGACGCGGGCGACACTGCTCGATTCCGACAGCTGTGCGATGCGGCGAAACAGCGATTCGAAAGCCATACGTTCAAGTCGGGATTGCGGGAGCTGCTCACAGACCAAGGCAAGAACTGGAGCCCTGAGAAGTGGGCCATCTTCGGCGCCGTCGGGATTGGCGTGGGCGGCTATTCGGGGTATTTCGGAACGGGTTTCCTGGAGGAATTCCGATTTCTCGTGGACGAACGCCTGGAAAACCACGTCGCTCTGGTCGGCGGAGCCGATCTGCCGCTCTACCAGATGATCAAAGACGAGGAGGGCTTGCCCGAAGGACAGCTGTCTCTCGAGGCGCAAGGAGCGATCAAGCTGAATACGACGGTCACCGACGTCAAGAAAATCGATGGCAAGTATCACGTGACGACTGTGCATGCCGACGAGACGACGACGGAAGTCTTTGACGAACTGATCGTTGCCATGCCTCCACGGGAGGTCGTGCGTCTCGGCCTGACGACCCATGGCAAGGGCGAAGAACCGCTGATGCCGAACGCGGTGGCACAAGCGGTCAAGCGGGCGAACGTGGTGGGCGCCACCAAGATGGGCATCAGGATCCCGCCCGAGCTTTTCGATGCGGATCTGTTGCCTGGCAACCTTCAGGGCGACGAATTGTTCCAGCAGTCTTACATGGTCCCGTCCGAAGATGGCGGCGCTATGTTCTATCTGAGCTATACGCTGGGCGACAACACGTCGAAGGTCGTCGGGATGAGCAAGGAGGAGCAGGTCGACCTTTTCATTACCACGATCACGGACGCGGCTGCGAAAAGTCCGAATACGACGGCTGGACAGAAGCTCGCGAGGCTCGCCGAGGTTCTTCATCAATGCCGGGAGCAGGGCGTGCCGATCCAGTACACGAATTGGTTGGAGAAGAAACACTTCGGTGGTGCATTCAATATGCACGAGCCCGATCAAACCGAGAACACGCTGACCGTCTTGGAAGATCTGACCGCGCCCGCCGATGGCTCGAAGCCAACCGATAGCGCGATCGTCGTGAATGAGATGTTGACCTTCGAAAGCGGCTTCGCGAGCGGTGCGTTGGTCTTGGGTCTGCTCGCGGCGCAGAAGCTCGCCGTGAAGCATGGCGGAGAACTGCCGGAAAACTCGCCATACCATCAGAAGGTGCTGCGCCCGGTGTAAGGCCTCCGAGCAGTGTTGGATCGCATCCGCGACGAGGCCAACGTCGCGGATGTCGAGTTTCACCGTGGTCAGCTGGAACGCAGGGCTTACCCCTAGAAATACTCAAAACGCTTGACAGCGGTAAATTGAATTCATAAATTGGCCCACATCGAATCGCCATGTGTCCATGACGATTCCACGGCAACGCTGCCGTGCTACAGATGGAAGGCTACGTAGCCCCCGAACTTGCGTCCAACGCTGGTTCGGGGGCTTTTTGCTTTTGGAGACGAAAAACGATGTCGCAGGAAAACTCCGCAGCACCCGAGATGGAAGGCGTCGTCATCGCATGCGTGCAGATGGAGCCTCATGTCGGAGCGAAGCACGATAACGTGACGCGCGCGGTTCGATACATCGAGACGGCCGCCGCGCACGGCGCGGCGCTGATCGTGCTGCCCGAGCTCAGCAATAGCGGCTATGTTTTCGCCGACCGCGACGAAGCGATGTCATTGGCCGAAACGTTGCCCGATGGTGAAACCGCGCGTGCTCTCGGCGAAGCGGCGCGGCGGCTCGGCGTGCATATCGTCGCGGGTATCGCGGAGCGCGAGGGCGGACATCTCTACAACTCGGCGCTGCTGACGGGCCCTGCCGGGCCTATCGGCGTTTATCGCAAGCTGCATCTGTGGAACAACGAGAAGCGTTTTTTCGAGCCCGGCGATTACGGTGTACCGGTCTTCGATACGCCGCTCGGACGTCTCGCCATCGCGATCTGTTACGACGGCTGGTTTCCCGAGACCTATCGCCTGGCGGCCATGCAAGGCGCCGACATCGTCTGCGTGCCGACGAACTGGGTGCCGATGCCCTCGCAACCCGACGCTCGTCCCGCCATGGCGAACACGCTGACCATGGCTGCCGCGCACAGCAACGGCCTGGCGATCGCCTGCGCGAACCGGATCGGAACGGAGCGCGGTCAGCCGTTCATCGGTCAGAGCCTCATCGTCGGCGGTGACGGGTGGCCGCTCGCAGGGCCCGCGAGCCATGATCGAGAAGAGGTCCTCTATGCCACGATCGACCTGACGCGCACGCGCGCACAACGCACGCTCAACGATTTCAATCACGTCATGCGCGATCGCCGCGCGGACGTGTATGACCCGATGCTGGGCACGGGCTGGCCCTCGTCTGAAGTCTGAATGTATGCCCACACCTGCATGTTCCTCGCAACCCACTACTACGAAAGGAAAGTCCATGGAGCCCTACAAAGTCAGATTTCTAGCCGCTGCCACCGCAGTGATTGCCGGCATGTGCGCATGCTCGAGCGCGCTCGGTGCCGACTCCACCCCGATCAAGATCGGCGTTGCCGTCGGGTTGTCGGGGGCCAACAGTGTCGTGGCGCCGGCCGTCGTCCAGTCGTCGGAGCTGGCTGTCGATGAGATCAACGCGGCCGGGGGCATCCTGGGTCGCAAGGTCGAACTCGACATCGCCGACGATGCATCCGACGCGGTCGGCGCACAAAAGGCCTACGACAAGCTCGTGTTCAAGGACAACGTCGATGCCATCATCTCGATGGAAACCAGCGCGGCCCGCAACGCCGCGTTGCCGATCGTGTCGCGCGGCAAGAAGCCGTTCATCTACACGTCGTTTTACGAAGGCCGTTCGTGCAATCGTTGGATGTACGTGAACGGCTGGGTGCCGGAACAGCAGGTCGCCCCGGTGGTCGATTACTTCACGAAGAGCAAGGGCGCGAAGACGTTCTACCTCGTCGGCAACGACTACGCGTTCGGCCGTGGCATGCTCGACTTCACGGCGAAATATATCGCCTCGCATGGCGGCAAGGTGGTCGGCCAGGAGTATCTGCCGATCGACGGCACTGACTGGACGCCGATTCTCTCGAAGATCCGCGCCGCGCATCCCGACGCGCTGATCAGCGCAACGGCAGGCGGTGCGCCGAACGTCGCGCTGGCCAAGCAGTTGAAGGCTTCGGGGCTCACGCTGCCGTACGGCAACCTGGCCATCGACGAAGGCACGGCGAAGAGCATGGGCGATGTGGCCTCGGGCATCTACATGTCGGGCTCCTATCTGACGAGCATCCCGACGAAGGGGAATCAGAGCTTCCTCGAGGGCATGAAAAAGAAGTTCGGTGCGCAGATGAAGACGCCGAACGAACTGTCCGAGCCCCAGTACGAGGCGTTCTTCCTCTATAAGGCCGCGGTCGAAAAAGCAGGTTCGACCGATCCGGACAAGGTGGTGAAGGCGCTTGGCGAAGTGTCGTTCGACGGCCCGCGGCAGCGCGTATCGATGGACAAGAGCCGACATACGCCGCTCGCGATGCAGTTGGGCCAGATTCAGACGGACGGCTCGGTGAAGATTCTTAGAACGTTCAACGACGTCGATCCGGGCGATCAATGCCCGAAGATCAAGTAGGCGTAGTCGCAAATATGGAACGCAAACGCCGGCCGGCCCGTGACCGGGGAAGGGTGGGTGGCGTTTGCATTCGGAGACGCAAATGGTTTTGACATTGGACATTCTCACGACCGCGGCGGTGCTTTTCATCGTGACCACCGGGTTGATGGTGATTTTTGGGGTGATGCAGATCGTCAATTTCGCTCACGGTGCGCTTC
>Ga0209672_100348_pt1 | contig 29543 bp, 25 predicted proteins | sample AraplaCol_mMS_r2_FD_184273 | JGI IMG/M metagenome (GOLD analysis project Ga0209672, IMG submission 184273) | Arabidopsis root microbial communities from North Carolina, USA - plate scrape CL_Col_mMS_r2 (SPAdes) (version 2) | ecosystem: Host-associated > Plants > Roots > Endosphere | place: USA...
CTGAATGCCGCCACCGAGAAGCTCTTCTCGCGCCCGGCCCGGCTGTCGAGCCAACGATCGGAGATGTCGCGCAGCATGTCGAAATAAGCCGGCATCTGCGCGGCATCGACGACTTCCGTCGTGCAGCCGTCGCGTTGCGCGCGGCGCAACGAATAGCGCAACGCCGAGCGCTTCGGCCCGTTCAGATCGAACGCATCGAGGCTGACCCGGGCCTCTTCGCCGAGCTTCATGAGCGTGAGCCCCGAATCCAGATAAAGCGGCAGAGAATCGGCCCGGACCTGATAAAACGCGGCGCGACCGCCATGCGCGTGCGCGAGCAACACGAATTTGTTGATCAGTTCGGCCCATTCGCACCGAGGCCCCACCGGATCGTGCAGGGCCGCCCATGTGCGGCCGTGCTTCGCGTACATCAGAAACGCCTGCCGGGACGCCGAAAACAAAAAGCTTTTATCGCCCATCATCGCGAGCCCGGCATCGCTGCGCTCTTGCCCGCGAATGATCTGCACGGCATCGGTCAGGTCTTCCGAACTCGGATGGATGAAACGTCCCTTGGCGGGACGCAACAGCTGCCACAGCGCAAAAGCGGCGGCGGACAGTCCGGCGGCGAGCATGGCGCGCAAGGAACGCGAGGCGCGCTCGTCGAATGCGAATTGCCACCAAAGATCGTTGCTGTACGGAACGTTGCGATAGGCGAAGAACATGACCCAGGCGGCGCACATGATGACGATCGCCACCGACATGACCCATCCGAACGTGAAACGCTCCGCGAAAAGCGACGAACGGCGGCTGAAGCGGCGACGCGTACAGAGCAGCAATACGACGAGCGAGCTCAGGATGCCGGCTTCGACGAATGCGAGCCCCTTGATGACGGATAGCACGAGACTGGCGGCAGTGAGCGCCAGCGTGAGCCACCACGCCGCATCCAATCGGCGCAGCAGGCCGCGGGCGACGAACAGCAGCAGCACGCCGAGCACGGCGCTGACCAGTTGCGAGCTTTCGAGCGCCCAGAGCGGGACGAGATGCCGAAGAATCGCGAGCCGGCGCGCGAAGGCGGGCGTCGCGCTCGACACGATCAGCATCGAGCCCGCAAGAAACGTAATCAGGCAAAGAAAGAGCGGCGCGAGTTGCGTGAGACCCGCGACCCGCCGCAATGGCAGACGCTCGCGAAGCGCGCGCCCCTCGAAGCCGGCCAACACGCCCGCCGACAGCAGAAGCGGCAGCCCGAAATAGATCACGCGGTAAGCGACGAGACCGGCCACGAGGGACGGCGCGCTCAAGTCGCCGCCCAGCGCGAACACCATGACGGATTCGAATACCCCCACGCCACCCGGCGTATGACCCACCATACCGAGCAGGAGCGCCGCGGAATAAACGGTCAGAAAGCTGACGAAACTGACATCGGTTTGCGGAAGAAAGACCCAGAGCGCAGCGCCCGCGCCGACCACATCGAGCACGCCCAGCGCGATTTGCCAGACCAGATCGGATCGGGAGGGGATGTCGAGCGCGAACGCCCGCCAGCGCGTGCGCACTCGCCGCGTCGCCGCGCCGCAAGACGCGCCGATCGCTGCCAAGAGGACGAGAACGAGCGCGCTGCCCGCCGCGAGGCTGGCTGGGCTCACGTGCAGCAGGGCCGCGAGCGGCGCAGTATCCCAAAGCGCGCCCAGCGCGCTCGCAAGCAACAGCGCTAGAGCCAGCGAAACGCCCGTGAAGACGGTGAGGCGGCCGACCTGAGCCGGTGTGACACCCACCGCACCGTAGACGCGGCAACGCACCGCGCCGCCGGTCAGCGCCCCGAAGCCCGCGGCATTGCCGAGCGCCGAGCCCGTCGCCGCCCCTACCCAGAGCAGGCTCCGGGGGACCTTGGCCGCAACGTGGCGCAGCCCGATTGCATCGCGCGCGACGAGCGCGACGAAGCTCAAAACCGTCGCGCCAAGCGCGATCAGCCACCTGCCCGGAGCAATCGAGAACAGTTGCCGGCTGACCGAGTGATAGTTGATGCCTTGCGACATGTGCTGGACCGCAACCAGCAGCAAAACGCAGATACCCAGCGCGAACGCGGGCGACACCAACCGCTTGTAATCGATGCGTCGATACGTACTGCGCAGCGCGTTCAGCGCTTTTCGGCAGTACTCCCCCTCATGTCGCTGCATATTTCCTGGGCACCGGTAACTTTGCCAGCCGCTCCCGGCCCGCGAGAGCGCTTACGCTCGTCGCCGACCGTCGAGAAGAGCGATCAAGCCCCATTTACCGATCGATATAGCAAATTGTGATCTAACAAACGTTGGAAGCATGCATTCGGTTGACTTCAACAGCATCCCGAGGAAACCCCGACGGCCGGTAAAAAGCAAAAACGCTTTCTCTGATATCGACATAGGGCCGGCGAACCTTTAGACGATTGGCAACCGATGTGCGCAAGACACGCAAAGTTCGAGTGGGTGCTGCGCCTGATGCGTCCCGTCGCGCCCCGCCACAGCCGATTCGATTTGGAGGCGCGGGCGCTGATCGTTACGACGAGGGATATGATTACGCTGACGATAACCTCGGGCACCGACCGTTATGATTGTAATCAAGCTCTTCGTGGGCGTATTCATCCTTTTTGCCATCGTCGCCCTGTTGTTTTACGGCGGCCATATGTTGAGCCTGCTCGGCAAACGCGGCGCGAGGCCGCCGCGCGAAACAGATAAACGTTAAGAGGCGAGGCCCAGACCCGCCTGCCATAGAAGAAACGCGAGGCCTTCGGTCGCGCCTTTCGTACGATGCCCTCCCGGCGTCTCCCAATAGACGACCGGCGCATGCGGCGCACCCGTTGCTCGCGTGTAGCCGACCGCAAGATCCGCCAACGCGGCCGCCATGCGCCGCTGCGGGCCGGGCGGCACCCGCACATCGTTCTCCCTCGCCTGGAGGAACACGGCAGGCCGTTGTTCGCCGGAGCCCCGCGAACGGAGCGCCAGGTGAAACGGGCTGATGTCGAGCATCGTGCGAAGACCGGCAGGCGTATCGCGCGTGCCGATCTCAGGCTCCTCGAATGGTCCGGTCAATGAATCCGGAGAAGTGATCGCATCGGAGACCCCGTTCTCCACCAACACCGCGGCGAAGACGTCCGGATCGCGCAAAATCGCCTGCCACGCGGTCAGGCCACCGTTGCTCAGACTACGCAACGTCACCGCACCGCGCCGGGCATACCCCTTGGCAACGAGATCTCGCCCGACCGCCGCGATGTCCGACGCACCCCGGCGCTTGTTCCCCTGACGTCCCGCGTCGTACCAAGAAACGCCCTTGCCTGCACCGCCGCGAATATAGCCGTAGGCAAGCGTTACATCGCGCTTCGAGACCAGCGCCTGCAGATCGGCTCGCGTCGGAAAACGCGGCCACATGGGGTAACCATATGAACCGTAGGTAGTCAAAATTGCCGCGCCACAGGCCCCGCTGCGTCGCACGGCGACGTACTCGATGTGTTCCTGGTCTTCCGTGAGCGCCGCATCCGTGATGACCTCGAGTCCTTCGATAGCGTGCTGCCTCGATATCAGTCCCGTTTCGACCACCTCCCTCGAGTGAGGATCGAATCGGAAGTGCCCGTCTTCGCCGCGGTAGGAACGCAGGCGAAAACTGGCACCGGGGCGCTCGGGGCTTGCCGCAAGCGCTTCGATTACACCGGGGTAAGGCAAAGGCACCACGACGGTCTGCCCCCCTTCGAAGGGGGCATGGACCAACTCATCGACATGTACCGACGAACGCAGCACATATAGACCCGTGCTGTCGGTCGTGAGCCTATCCTCCAGAGGAACAATGGGCGGACCCTCGTCGACGATGGTGTCGAGCCGGCCCTCGCTCGGATTCATTCGGAGCACCTTGCCATTTGGTGCGTCCTGGTACGAAACAATGTAAAGATCGCTGCCGTGCCCGACTGCGGTCGATACACAGAGATCGGGTGGAAGGCGATGCCATCCGCCCGCTGCGGGCCTATCTTCGCGGGCCTTGAACAGGACGGTCGCGCGAAAGAACTGGTTCGCATCACTGGCAACAACGAATACATGCTCATCGGTGGCTCCGACGGCCGGATAGCTATAAAACAGGCCATCGGATTCCTTCGCATCGAGAATCATCGTGCTGCGATGGGTGCTCCCTCCGATCTCGCATTCATAGACCTGCGGGTTCACCCATTGTCGGTTAGACCGCTCATGACTTCCTAGCGTCCGCAGCTTCGCGTAGAGAAAATGTCGGTCGTCGAGCCAATGGATATCGCTGCGAGGATGCTCGATACGAAGCGGCAATGGTTCGCCTTCCTGAAGATCGAAAATCCGTAGAACCGTTCTTTCGTCTGCGGTGCCAAGGAGTACCGTCGCATATCGGCCGGCCGGAGAGACAGAAAGAGCATTGACCGACATCGCCTCGTCCTCACCCAAGGCGGCCCGGATATCTCGTATCACCCGCGCGCCCGGCTTGCCGATCGGCTTGGCCCATAGCGAGTCGTCTTGCACATAAAACGTCGTATCGCCAACAAGTTGAACCATCGACAGCGTCGCGTCTTCAGGCCGCGCTTCCTCGAAATCGCGCGTGAGCGCATCGAGTTGCGTCTGAGCGAGCACATGCTTCGCATATAGCCCTTGTTTGATGAGCCATTCACGAGTTCGCACGTCGAGATCGTTCTCGAGGAAGCGGCGATCGGTCGGCGCCAGTCCGCCGCCATAGCGTTCCATGCCGGGCTCCCTTGGCGCCACCGGCATCACGCGGAAGTCCTTTTCGCTCAGCGTCCGCGCGCCCGTCTGCGCAAACATGACGCCCTTGAAAATCAGGGTGGCTTTCGGGGACGACAGCCCGCCAAGATGAATTCCGGCTGGGCGCGTGCGCGCGGCGAACGATTCGCGCACATGCGCTTCTAGTGCCGTCTCTGCAATGGGGCGATTCGACGGCGAACCGGCAGGTGTTGCTCGAATGGACGGTCGAGACATAGGCAATCTTCTGATAGCGACATAGGGAGTGATCGCCGAACCGTATCAGAGCTGAAGCCGCCAGTTCGCCCGCTTGCGAACATGAGTTGTCGATGACGCAATGCAGCATCAGAAATGCGGCGCACGGGTGCGACCTAAGCCAACCTTAAGATTGGCGCCCTACTCTGATATTGCCGGCCGCGAACGATTTCGCTCGCACTGGCAAACAGATCGGGAGGTCGCACTATGAAAGCTATCGTGAAAACCGCCGCCATTGTCGTCGCACTTGCCGCACCGGCCCTTTCATCGGCCCAGACATCCAACGGCCCAATGACGCGCGAGCAAGTTCGGGCTCAATTGATCCAGCTTGAACAAGCAGGCTACAACCCGGCACGTGGCAATAGGGGAACCTATCCGGCGGAAATACAGGCTGCCGAAGCGCGCGTCGCCGCAAAGAACAACGGAATGAGCGATACATCGGCAACGGGCGTCGGCGGCACCGCGACGGGCACGGCGGAAGCCGGCCACCTGGCGCCCATGAATACGCCCACCATGATGCCCAACCGGGATACCCGCTCCATGTTCGGGCATCACTGAGCGTTCGGGAAACCGCAGCGCTCCTCAATCGCAGCTGAAACGAAAACTGTCATTGAGGGCCTGCGGTAAAACCAATGTACGGATATTCGCGGCTTTTGCCGCCTGACAAAGCTGATCACGCGCGCCGTTCGTATTCTGCACGTACTTCGACGCATATTCCGCATTGAAAACGGCTTTCCCCGATGCAAGAAATGCGCTGTAAGCGCCACACTCGTTGAACGCGTGGCACTGCTCGTTGATCGCGAAATCGAAGCTCGCACCCAGCGTAGCCAATTGTTCGATATCGTTTTTCAGCGCCACGGCCAACTGCCTCGTATGCGCGGCATTCGCAATGAATAGATTGAAGTCGGCCTGCGTGGAGCTGTTGAGCGCAAACCCGGGGTTATTCGTATAACCGTCCACGTTGTCCGGCTCCACGCCATCGCACCCCTTGCTTGCGGCCAGATCGAGCCGCGCCGACATGATGTTGCGCACGTTGGTCGAGCGCGTATCGACCCAGCGCTCCCCGGACCATCCTTGCACGTTGTTTCCGAGATCGGACGGCAGGAACTTCGCGTAGTCGGGCCGCCAGTTTTCCGCGGTGCCCGCCGAAAAATAGCACACCACCCTACGGCCCTGCGCCTTCAAGTTGTCGATCGTCGACTGCGAGGTATCGAAGAGATCGATGTCATAGACACCGACCTGATAGCTGCTATCGATCGTCCCGGTCAGTTGCCACTGCCATGTATCGCTTTGCGCCGGAACCCAATGCGTGGCGCTCGATACTTGGGTGGCGGAGGGACTACCGGAAAAGGGAGTCGCCGCGGAAGGACTCCCCGTGGAAGATCCCGCTGTGGAACCGGCTGAGGCCGATGAAGCGCCGACAACCGATGATGAACCGCCACCGCCGCAGCCGGCCACCTCAATCGCCGCAACTGCGCCGATGCAAAGCATCGCAAGGCGCATGACTTCCCCCTGAGTTATTGTTGACAGTCAACTGCGTGCGCCAAAAAGGCGCAGACGATCCGAACTCAAGTCCGAAGCAGGCTCGATCATAACTCAGACGGTTGTCATATCGTCATCCGCAAGGGGAGCTTCAATGACAACCTGCCCGGGAAAGGCTTGACCAACGAAACGCGCGCGCAGGCACCGGTCCGCGCATAGTCGAAAGCATCAGAACTTGTGTCGCATTCCGATTCGCAATCCGACTTGCTTGTTTGAAGCGGACGGGCCAAAGCCGCTTATCGACGCCACGGCGCTTTGTTTCAACGAATCGCTGCCGCTTGCACGCTGAGCCGCCGCCAGAACATAAACGTCCGTTCGCTTCGACAAGCTGTAAATGGCGCCGAGATCGAGCTGCATATACTTGGCACCGCCCGAGCCCGTCGATGTTCGCTGCGTGTAATCGAACGCCGCCCCCACCAGCAGCGCGGGGCTCAAGCGCCTGCGCACGTTGAGCTCACCGCTCGTGAAGGCGACATCGCCCGTGTAGCCGAGCGGATTCGGTCCCGAGCTGGAGCCCATCGAATCGAACCGCGTGTAGGTCACCACGGCGCCGACTGTCGTCGGATCAAGCGTGTACGAGACGCCCGCGCCGGCGATCTGCACTGTCTTGGCGGACGCATAGCCGGCATAAACGGGAATCGCCTCGGGTGTCGTTGCTGATCCGAACGATCCGATATTGTTTGCCGTGGCCGTACCCTTGTTCGGCGTATTGCCATAGAACGACACATTCGGATCGCGTGCGTTGAGATAGCCGATCGCCGCCGAAAGCGGGCCGCCGGAGTAGCTCAGGCCCACGGACCAGATCTGATTGCGCGAAAAGCTGCCCGCCACCCCGCCAATGCTGTACAACACGCCGGCTTTCAATCCCGCGATGACGGGCGAGACATATTTGACAGAATTGTTGATGCGATTGGTGTTTGCGAGGTTATCGAAATCGCCCATATGCGAGCCCATATAGCCCGCCCACTGACCGGTCGCCGCGAATGGCTGAATGAACTCTGTCATCGTGTCGTACTGCCGTCCCAGCGTCACGGTGCCGGCGGGCGCCGCGAGCCCCACCCATACCTGCCGCCCGAACTCGGCACCGCCTTGCGCAAGTGCACCGCTGTTGGCCGTGAAGCCGCTCTCCAATACGGCCAGCGCCTTCAGACCGCCGCCCAGGTCTTCGACCGTCCTGATGCCCCACCGGCTGCCGCTCAGTCCAGTGCTGTGTGCATCGGTCAACGCGACCTGCGCGCTTCCCGACGGCCCAGCCGCGCCTCGCGACGTCTGAACGTCATTCGAATATTGAATGCCGATGTCCACGATGCCATAGAGCGTGGCGCTGCTTTGCGCCCAAGCGGCGCTGGCGGTTGCGGCCGCAATGAGTCCAATACCAATCTTTTTCATGATGTCTCCTCTCGTTCGATCGATCAAATGTGCTGCGAATCTGTCATCAACATCGCGACGCCTTCAGCCTCCCTGGGATAACAACGAAATGCCGCCAGCGAAGCCAGCAGCGCGGGAACCGCAGCGAGCATGAACAATGAGGACTGCGAAATGTTCATGGCAAGCAACAAACCGCCCGATAGCGATCCGACAATCGATCCGAGACGTCCGACACCCAACGCCCAGCTGATACCGGTCACGCGACTTTCGGTCGGGTAGTATTGAGCCGCGTAGGCGTTCGCGCCGATCTGCGAGCCGCTGATGCAAAAGCCGACGCCCGTTACCGCAAGCATCAACGGCATGCCCTGCGTCTGCCCCAGCGCCGCGATAAGCAATGCGCCCACGCCATACGCCGCGCCTAGCACGACCGTTGGCCTCAAGCGGTCCATCGCTCTGCCAATCGCCACCGCGCCGATGGTTCCGCCCACCTGATAGAGCATCATCAAACGCGAAGCGTCCGCCAACGTCATGCCGGCGTTATGCGCAATCGTCGGCAGCCAGTTGGTCATCAGATAGATGATCAAAAGGCTCATGAAAAAGATGCACCACAGCAAGAGCGTGCCCGTGCGGAATCCGTTTGCGAACAATTGCCGGACGGGCGATCCTTCCGCTTTCGGCTCGCCGAGGACGAACGCGGTCCTGTCATCGAATGGGTGTTGGGCAACGCGCGCGAGCAAAGCAGAGATACGCGCCGACTTTGCTCCCGCCGCCACGAGATAGCGAACCGATTCAGGCAACGACAGCATCAAGACGGGCACGAGCGCAAGGGGGAGAACGCCACCGGCGATCAGCACGGAGCGCCAACCGTAGTCAGGCACGAGGTGCGCCGACAATACGCCGCCCAAGCCCGAGCCGAGCGTGAAGCCGCAAAACATCACGGTAGTCAGGAACGACTTTCGGCTTTGCGGACAATACTCGGAGGTCAACGCGATCGCGTTGGGCATGGCTCCGCCCAGCCCGAGGCCGGTAATGAAACGCAACGCGATCAACCATTCGATCGTCGGCGCGCGGGCGCAACCGAGACTCGCGAGCCCGAAGAACGCCACGCATGCAATCAACGTCCTTTTGCGCCCGATCTTGTCGGCGATCGGTCCAAAAACGAACGCGCCTATCATCAACCCGGCAAGCCCCGCACCGAACAGCATGCCAAGTACCGACGGCCCGATGTGCCACGCCTGCTTCAGCGCCGGAGCGATAAAGCCGACACATGCCGTATCGAGGCCATCGACGGCGACAACGCAAAACGACAAAACGAGAACCAACCATTGAAACGGCGAGAAACGTTGCGCGTCTATCCACGCGCGCACATCCACGCTCGCAGCATGCGATTGCATAGCCATGTCTCCTCCAGATGTAGTCTGGTGTTATAAGCAGACCGTGAGCATCACGGCCTGATTGCTGCCTTGACTGCTTTATTCGGAATCGGGTTGAAGCGATGGATGCGCGCGCTTGAAAGCATCGAGTTCCTCGCACCTGCGTTCGATCGCGTGCAGTGTCGGGTAGGCTTTCATGTCGACGCCGAAGCGCCGCGCGTTGAAAAGCTGCGGCACCAGGCAGCAATCGGCCAGCGTTGGCGCGTCGCCGTAGCAGAAGGCGCCTCGATTCGGCGCGTGGCCCAGCTCGGCCTCGAGGGCGGCAAGTCCCGCTTCCAGCCAATGGACGATCCACCGCTGCTTCTGATCCTCGCTGAGGCCTAGCGGGCCGCTCAAGAATTTCAGCACGCGCAGGTTGTTGAGCGGGTGCATTTCACACGCGATGTACTGCGCGATCTGACGGACCTGTGCACGGCCAGCTTCGTCTGGCGGAAGCAGCGGAATCTCGGGATAGCGTTCCTCGAGATATTCGAGTATCGCCATCGACTGAGCGATGTGGATCCCGCCATCCTCGAGCACCGGAACGAGCTGTTGCGGATTCAACGCCGAAAACGTGCTGCCGAATTGCTCTCCGCCGTCACGATTCAGATGGACCGGCGAGTACTCATACGGGAGGCCTTTCAAATTGCACGCGATCCGGACGCGGTAGGACGATGAGCTGCGGAAATAGTTGAAGAGCTTCATGACGCGCTCAGACCTCCACGTAAACGTCATCGCCGCGCAGCTCCACCGGGTAGGTCTCGATGTCCTTCGTGAGCGGCTCGCACATCGCGCGCCCCGTGCGGACATCGAACTTTCCCTGATGAAGCGGACATTCGATCTCATGCCCGTCGAGAAAGCCGTCGCACAACCGGGCATTGCCATGGGTGCAGAGGTTGTCCGTGGCGTAGACCTCGCTGCCAATGCGATAGAGCGCGAGCTCCCGAGTGTTGAGCGTGACCACTGATACGTCGTCGACCGGAAGCTCTGCGATAGAAATGACTTTGGTCCATTTTGCCGCCATGGCTCGCCTCAAATTGGATAAATGATTGAATTCGGAATCATTTCGCTATCGAAGACGCAAAGCTTCGATTCGAACTTCAGCCCATCATCGGTACGGCGGATGACGTCGAGGTATCTGCCCGCGTTGAACGGCGTCGTCATGCCGTCGGGCTTGGTACGCAACACCAGGTAATTCGCCTCCGTTTCGATGCGCAGCGCATCGAAACGCAGAATGCGTGGAATGCTGACGATATGGCGTTGGTAATAGGGATCGTGAAAGATCGTTTCTGAAATCCCATAGACGCGATCTTTCAGCATGCCGCGGCTTTCGAACGACAGCGTCGCCAGCGGCAGGTTGCGTTCGTGGTTCTCGCGCGGCTGCAGCCTGTAGCTGCATGCTTCGATAAAAAACTCGGGCCATTTATCCCAGTTACCGCTATCGAGCACCGCTGCATAGTCCGCATAAAGCGCGAGCACGGCCTGGTAAGTGTCGAAATCCAGCATTTCAGACCTCCATCACGCGGCGCCAATAGTCGTACATCCCTCGAATCAGGGTCTCGGTCACCATGTGATCGGCTTCTTCGACGCCACGGCCGCCGAGCTCCGCCAAGGTCCGATGATTCCGCTTCTTCGAGAACGACTCCTGCGAAAACTCGATGACTTCGCCGTCATCGGCGGACACGAAACCTGCCGGGCCAAACAGGTTCGCCTGGCGCAAACGCCGCTGCGTCATCTCGGGGGTATCGTCTTCGAAGCCGAAGTGGGTCCAGACGAAATCGAACGCATCGGGCCCGACAGGCTGGATATGGCGCGTCGATACGGAGTTGACTTGCTGTTGAATGATGACGCTCGGGAAAATCGTCATCAGGACCGCCGTGGGGCCGTCCCACCACGGCTCATGAACGACATCGAGAAACCGGTCATCGTTGAGCGCCATCTGCTCCTTGAAGCTCGTGACGCCACTCGTGACTGCTCCTTTGCCGCCGTTGCCGCGCGTCGAGATCATCGCCGCATGCCGGAACTGCTCGTCCATGCGCAGCTCGGACTTGTTGTCCGCGCGCCAAAGGCCGAATGTGACGAACCACGTATGCAGAAGGCCCGGATGATAGGGATCCTTGATGTTTTCCTGCATCAGCTTCCAGTTGCCCGGTATGCGCTGACGGTTGTAGCCGAGCACGGTCAGCTTGCGGCCGTCGAACAGCCGGTCGAAATACCGCAGGATCGTCGGACCGAGATAGTCCTCGAGCGGTGGCACGTCATGATCGAACGATGCGAAGATCACGCCGTTGCGGCAGGCCACCTTCAGCTTTGTGAGACCGTGCTCTTTTGGATCGAAATCGGCCGGCATGCCACCGTTGATCTTGCCGTCCTGTTTGACGCCCCGACGAAACGGCACGCCGACCAGATTGCCCTTGAGATCGTAGTTCCACTGGTGATACGGGCAGGTCAGGTCCTTGCGGTTGCCGAATTTTTCGCGGCAGAACTGCGCGCCCCGGTGAGCGCAGACATTTTCGACTACGTGCACTTCGCCATCGGCGGACCGCGTCGCGACAACCGAGCGCTCGCCGACGGCAGTGCGTTTGAAGTCGCCCGCATTCGGAATTTCCGCTTCGAGGCCGATATAGCACCAATGGCCCGAATAGAAGAACCGATCGAGCTCGCGTCGGTACACGTCCGCATCGGTATAAGCCCAAAAAGGAATGCGGCTCGATCCCTCGGAGCCCCAGGCGTGCTCGGATCGCTTCATGTCGTCCGCCATCATCGTCTCCTGTCTTTTCCTTCGGATGCCGATATCAGCTGCGCGCAACGCGCACCGCGATGCGGCCCAGCCCATCGACCTCACCCACCATGAGATCGCCCGGAGTCACCGCCGCGACCCCCTCCGGCGTGCCGGTCATGATCAAATCGCCCGGCTCGAGCCGTTCGTAGATCGACAGATGCGCGATGCACTCCTCGACCGACCAGATCAACTTTCCGATGCTTGACGATTGGCGCGCGGCACCGTTGACTTCGAGCCGGATACCGGCTTGCTCCAAGTCCTGCACGTCGCCCGCGCGATGGATCGGGCCAATCGGTGCGGAATTCGCGAACGACTTGCCGAATTCCCATGGGCGTCCCTTGTCGCGCGCTTCGAGTTGCAGGTCGCGGCGCGTCATGTCGAGGCCCACCGCATAGCCATACACATGGTCGAGTGCCGACGCCGCGGCGATGTTTTCACCGCCTTTTCCAATGGCAACGATCAATTCGATCTCATGATGGAAATTGGCCGTCATGGGCGGATAAGGAATCGCAATTTCCTCGTTGCCGGCTTGCACCACCGCATCGGCCGGCTTCATGAAGAAAAACGGCGGTTCGCGATCCGGGTCCTTGCCCATCTCGCGCGCATGCGCGGCGTAGTTGCGGCCGACACAAAAAACGCGATTGACGGGAAAGCGGCCGAATTCGCCCGCCACAGCGAGCGAACGAACAGGAGGTGCCGAAATGACGTAATTCATCGAATACTCCAACCAGATGGTTTCAAGACAGCTTCTCTTCGCGCCACAAGCCCAGGACTTGCTGAACCGGGCGATCCGAAAAACTGAACAGAATCGTGTCTTCCGATACTCGGAACTGATGCGTCGTCCATGACGGCACGACGAGGACGTCGCTCGCGCCGAAATCGAATGTGCTGTTGCCCACCATGGCACGCCCGGCGCCCTCGAGGCAGACGAACACGGTACTGTCCGAGCTGCGATAGGGACGCGTTTCAATGCCGGACTTCAAACGCCGGGCAAATGCCCCGATGGTCGGCATCGGTGAAGCCCCCGTCGCGGGATTGACGTACCGGAATGCATGGCCGTGCCATGGATCGGCCGGCATCGAATCGAGGCCCACGAGTGCCTCGCGCGTCTGGCGATACGGATAGACGAATACGCGTGTCGGCTCGGCCGACGATTGATAGAAATCGATCGGCACCATGTTGTGCCCGTAGCTCGACAGTGCGCAGCCTTCCGGACGCGTCGCGACCTGCGATACTGCGGTCGACTTTTCCGCGAAACCCGCATCGAGAAACTGAACGAGCGGAATGTCGAGCCCATCGAGCCAAACCACGGGCTCGTTGCCGGGATTGCCGTGGTCATGCCAGGTCATCGACGGTGTGATGATGAAATCTCCCCGTCGCATCGTCGTCCGTTCCCCATCGACGGCCGTATACGCGCCCTCGCCTTCGAGCACGAGACGCAGCGCCGATTGCGAATGGCGGTGGGCGGGCGCGACCTCACCGGGCAGAATCAGCTGAAAACCCGCGTAAAGGCTTTGCGTGATGCGCGACAAGCCGCGCGCACCCGGGTTTTCGAGAATCAACACGCGGCGCTCGGCTTCCATTGCGCTGATCAGCTCGCCCGATTCAAGCAACGTTTCGCGCAGCGCGGCATAACGCCAAAGAGCGGGCACGACTGACGGCGTCGGCGAAGGAGGAACGAGTGCATGGAGCACTTCCCACAGCGGCGTCAGGTTGTCGCGCGCAATCCTTTCGTAATAGGCTTGCCGCGCATCCATGTCTTTTCGCAGCGCATTCGCGTTCATTGATTGCTCCATGATTCAAACGCCGCTGGGATAAAAGGCGTCCGCGTAGATGTGTTCGCGCGCGATGCCCTTGCTCGCCAGCATGAGCGTGGCGGCGTCGACCATCAGCGGTGAGCCGGCGACATAAGCGCGCCAGCCGCTCATTTCTTTCCAGTCTTCGTCGATCGCATGGGTAACGACACCTGATCGCCCATTGCCGGCCACCGGCGTCGATGCAGAGGCCACGACGACATGGCTGCGAAGCGACGGATGCTCCGCCGTCAGTTCATCGAGCCATTGCGTGCCATAGACGTCCGCCGACGAGCGCACGCCGAAGTACAAGTGAATGGGGTTCGTCATTCCGGCGGCAAGCGCGCCGCGGACGATCGAGAGCACGGGGGCCAAGCCCGTGCCGCCCGCGATGCAGATCATCGGCCCCTCATGCTTGCGTCGCAGATACGCTGTGCCCATTGGGCCGCTGACGCGGACCGTGTCGCCGAGCTTGAGCGTCGATGCGATATAAGACGTCACACGCCCATCGGGAACCACGCGGATGTGAAATTCCAATTCGTTCGCCGAATCGGTGCAAGCCATCGAATACGGACGGCTCAAATCCGGCGCGAACTGCAGCGTCGCGTATTGTCCCGGCGAGAATTGGAGCGGCTTCGACAGCGCGAGCCGCAGGCGCACGATATCGTGCGTGACGCGTTCAAGGCCCGTGACTGTCGATTTGACGATCCGAGCGGGATGCACCACGATTTCGTCGGGCTCGGGGATTTCGATCGCACAGCTTTCGATGAGTGTCGCCTGACAGGCAAGAACCGACTCGCCCGCGCCCATCGGCGCGCGTGCCTGCTCGGGGCCTGCCTCGATCACCTGCCCGCCGACCACCTTGCATCGGCAAGTACCGCATCGGCCCGCCATACAGCTATACGAAACGGGAATGCCGTGCTCGCGCAGCGTGTCCAGCAGATTGGCTCCCGGCTGCGCGGCGATGGTGCGCTGCAGCGGCAAAACGGCGACGTCCATGGCAGTGCCTGTCTCCACATATCGTTCGATGTGGCGACATAGTGCTCGCACCAATAGTATTGATAAATAGAAACGGGTGAATATTGGATATCAATTCCAGTGATACTGCGCGGAGGCTGAATGGAGCTGCGGGACATCGATCTGAACTTGCTGGTCGTATTCAATGAGCTGTTGCGGCTGCGGCGTGTGTCGGCCGTGGCCGAGAGCCTCGACGTATCGCAGCCGGCGGTCAGCAATGCGCTGAATCGCCTCAGACGCCTGCTGGGCGACGAGCTTTTTCTGCGTACGGCCAAGGGAATGGCGCCGACGCCGTTCGCCGAACGATTGGCGGAGCCCGTGGGATATGCGCTGGGCGCGATCTATACGTCGCTCAACGAAAAGGTGACGTTCGAGCCCGGCGCGAGCCATCGCGATTTTTCGATCGCCATGACGGACATCGGCGAAATCTATTTTCTGCCCGAACTCATGAAGCAGTTGGCGGTGACGGCGCCGGGCGTGACGATCACGACCACGCCGACGAGCCGGGCCGATTTGCACGAGCTGATGGAAACCGGGCAGATGGACCTGGCGATCGGGTTCGTGCCCGGCCTGAAAACGGGTTTTTTTCAAAGAAGGCTGTTTCGTCAGCGTTATGTTTGCTTGTATCGCAAGGGGCATCCTCTGGCCGAAGACGGATTGACGCTCAAGGCATTTCGTGCGGCGCATCACGTGGCCGTCGTTGCTGAAGGGACGGGGCACGGGATGGTGGACGAGGTCATTCAGCGCGCGGGCATTGCACGGGATGTTCGATTGCGCGTTCCACACTTCGTCGCCGTGGGGCACATTCTGCAGAACACCGATCTCATCGCCGTCGTCCCGCAAGCCTACGCGGACAGGACGCTCACACCGTTCGGGCTCGAATCGGCGCCCTGTCCGGTGAAGATCCCCGACATCGTGATCAATGTACTTTGGCACGCGAAAAACCATCGCGAACCCGCTAATCAATGGCTCAGGCAGATCGTGTCCGATGTCTTCTCGTTTTGAGCGGGGTGCCGAACCGATGCACGGACGCGCCGTGACTCGGGAACGGCGGGGCGCGACGTGACGTCCAACTACCATGCCCGCGGTCAACCGCTCGCTGGACGTGTCAGCCGGTGCGCCGCGGGTCGGGAGCGTGAAACATGAACCTACCCCTTGTTCCGATCCACCGCGCGCTCAGCGCTATCGCGCTTGCAACGGCTATGTCCGCGCTATCCCCCCCATCCTTACTCGCAGCCGAGCGATCGATACCGCCCTCCGCCGGGGCACGAGCCTTGACGGTCACCATCGTCTCGGGCACCTACGGCCCCAACTGCGGCGCGCCACCAGGCAACTTGACCGCCGATCTCGCGCGCCGATGCAACGGCCGCGATACGTGCAGCTATCCGATACCCGCAAACGTCGCCCAGCCAGACCGCCCCGCGTGCCGCGCCAGCTTCGTCGCCGAATGGCGTTGCGGGCAGGACGAGCCCCACCTCGCAACGCTTGCGACCGGCGCTATGCCGGGCGACCGGCTCGTCATGAGTTGCGTCAGGTACGGCGGTGCGGGGAAATAGCGGCAAAGTGCACGGCGCTTCCGCAAGGTGGCTCGACTTGCCGCCGAAGCGGCAATCCGGCACGTCGCTCATGCTTCGCCTATGATGGGACGATGTTCCGAGCACACGCTACGCGGAGGCCAGCATGACCGATCGATTCGACGCCATCATCATCGGCACCGGCCAATCGGGGCCTGCGCTGGCCGCGCGGCTTGCATCGGCAGGCATGCGCGTTGCCATCGCCGAGCGCAAGCTGTTCGGCGGCACGTGTGTCAACACGGGCTGCATTCCCACGAAAGCTTTAGTGGCGAGCGCCTACGCGGCGCATTTGGCGCGCCGCGCTGCCGATTACGGCGTCGACATCGGCGGAGCGATCGAGGTCGATATGCGTCGCGTCAAAGCTCGCAAAGACCAGATCTCGGGCAAATCCAGAGTCAATGTGGAGCACTGGCTGAAAGGGCTCGAGCGCTGTACGGTCCTCGAAGGCCACGCCCGCTTCGAATCAGCCGACACAGTGCGCGTGGGCGATCGCCTACTGAGCGCCGAGCGCATTTTCATCAATGTGGGCGGCCGTGCTTTCATCCCATCCATGCCGGGGCTGGACCAAGTCGATTTTTTGACCAACTCCACCATGATGGATGTCGACTTTTTGCCCGAGCACCTGATCATTATCGGCGGCAGCTACATTGGCCTCGAATTCGCGCAAATGTATCGGCGCTTCGGCAGCAAGGTGACCGTGGTCGAAAAAGGTGCACGTCTGATCGGCCGCGAGGACGAGGATGTCTCCACGGCAGTGCGCGACATGCTGGCGAATGAAGGAATCGGCGTCGAACTGCACGCGGAGTGCATGGCAGTAGAAAAGCGCGGCCCGCAGATCGCAGTCAAGCTCGAATGCCACGACGGAAAGCGCGAAGTCGTCGGCTCGCATTTGCTGATCGCGGTGGGACGTACGCCGAATACCGACGACCTCGGCCTCGATCGGGCCGGTATCGCCGTTGATGCGCGCGGCTACATTACCGTCGACGATCGATTGATGACCAATGTTCCAAACGTCTGGGCGCTGGGCGACTGCAACGGTCGCGGCGCATTCACGCATACGTCGTACAACGACTACGAAATCGTCGCCGGCAATCTGCTCGACGGCGATAACCGTAGTGTGCGCGACCGGATTACCGCCTATGGTTTGTTCATCGATCCGCCGCTCGGTCGTGCCGGCATGACGCTCGATGAAATCCGCCGGGCCGGCCGCAAGGCGCTTGTCGGGATGCGGCCCATGGAACGCGTGGGGCGCGCCGTTGAAAAAGGCGAAACCCAAGGCTTCATGAAAATCGTCGTCGACGCCGAAACGAAAGAGATTCTCGGCGCCGCCATTTTAGGCGTGGGCGGCGACGAGGCGATTCACTGCGTTCTCGATACGATGTATGCCAAGGCGCCCTACACCGTCATGCAGCGCGCCATGCATATTCATCCCACGGTGTCTGAACTGCTCCCGACCGTACTCGGCGAGTTGAAGCCTTTGGACGAATAGTTCGCCGGGGCCGTCCCCTCAATAGATCTCGGGCACGATCATTTCGGCCGGCACAGGGTGCCGGATATAGTCTTCGTTGTAGACCCGCTCCGGCAACATGACGGCCGGATGCTCGACCTCCGTGTAGGGCACCTGGCTCAGCAGATGGTGAATGCAATTGAGCCGCGCGCGCTTTTTGTCGACGGCCTGTACTACCCACCAAGGCGCCTCCGGAATATGCGAGCGCTGCAGCATGACCTCTTTCGCTTGCGTGTAGGCCTCCCAGCGGCGTCGGCTCTCGAGGTCCATCGGGCTCAGCTTCCACTGCTTGAGCGGATCTCGAATGCGGGCCTGAAAGCGGATCTCCTGCTCTTCGTCGGTGATCGAGAACCAGTATTTGAGGATCTGAATGCCGCTTCGCACGAGCATCTTTTCGAATTCTGGCACGGAGCGATAAAACTCTTCGCACTCCTCATCGCTGCAAAAGCCCATCACGCGCTCGACGCCCGCGCGGTTATACCAGCTGCGATCGAACAGCACCATTTCGCCACCGGCCGGCAGATGGGCCACGTATCGCTGAAAGTACCATTGCGTGCGCTCGCGATCGCTCGGCGCGGGCAGCGCGGCGACGCGACACACGCGCGGGTTGAGCCGCTGCGTAATGCGTTTGATCGCGCCACCCTTGCCGGCCGCATCGCGTCCTTCGAATATGACGACCAGGCGATGTCCGGTTTGTACGATCCAGTCTTGCAATTTGACCAGTTCGCCCTGCAAGCGGAACAGCTCTCGAAAGTACTGCTTGCGCGCCTCGCGCGCTTCAGGCGAAAGCGCGTTTTCGCCGTCGAGAAGGCGATCGTCCACCTCCATCTCGACTTCTTCGTCATAGGCATCGATGAGATCTTCCTGAAAACGGCGCTGCCGCTCATCCATTGCGAACGTGTCGGATGTCAGGTCTTCTTCTTTCATGGCGATTCTCCCGATGGAACGCGCGGCGACAAATACGGACGATGTTTCCCGCCGCGATTTTCGTGCCGGATAGTGACAGCCATATTAACCGGCAGCGCTCATTGCGCATCGCTCTGGCCGTTACCGTACGCCCCGTTTTACGCCACCAACTGCCCCCGATTCTGCGTCGCGCTCCCATTCGCCGCACTTCTGCGCCAAGGCTCGCCGCCCTCCAATGCGGGTGTCGATTCGAAGAGTTCAGCCACCCATTCAGCGAATACCCGCACTTTCGCGGACAAATGTCGGTTATGCGGATAGACGATGGAAATCGGCTTTGGCTTCGGATTGCAATCCTGCAGGACCTCCTTCAGCGAACCGTCGAGCAAATTCGGCAATACCATGAAAAGCGTCGGCTGAATCAAACCGAATCCCTCCACGCCACAGGTCACGTAGGCATCTGAATCGTTGACGGTGACAAGACCATTCATCTTCACTTCCACCGGCTTGCCGTCGATCAGAAACACCCAGGGTACGGCCCGCCCATCGTGGCTCGCGCGGAAATTCACAGCGCGGTGGGAAGCGAGGTCGTCGATGCTCCGCGGCTCGCCGAACCGCTCGAGATACCCCGCGGATGCACACGTCACCCGCCGCAACATGCCGATGCGACGCGCCACCATCGAAGAATCCTCGAGCGGTCCGATCCGAATCACACAATCGACGCCCTCTTCAACCGGGTCGACGGCCCGGTCCGACAATCCCAGATCCAGCGCGATGTCCGGATAGCGCTGATGAAACAGCGGCAGGGCCGGAATCACGAGCCGCCGCCCGAGCGAGCCCGGCATGTGGACTCGCAGCGTGCCGCTGGGCTTGCGATTGCCGACCTGGAAGCTCGCGTCCGTCTCGGAGATCTCCGCGAGAATCTTGATGCAGTGCTCGTAATAGGCCGCGCCGTCCGACGTGAGCGCCAGCCGCCGGGTCGTTCGATTCATCAGGCGCACACCCAGCAGCGCCTCGAGATTCTGAATGACCGTCGTGACCGTCGCGCGTGGGATGCGCAGCGTTTCCGCCGCCCGCGTGAAGCTGTTCGCCTCCACCACTCGGGTAAAGACCTCCATTGCCTGTAGCCGATCCATGCTCGCCCCTTCGAATAGCCAACAGTCGAGAATAGGCCACCACGCAGGCGCGGCACAAGTCTCCGGCTGATCGAGGCTAAGCCCGCGACAACCAAACGGTGACAATCCCGAACCGCATTCTGATCGATTCGATCAAAATAAGGGTTAACGCATAGTTGAATCGACTGATTCGATCGACTAACATGCCTACATCGATCATTCGCTGCGGGCTTGCAGGGCGGCCCCTTCGCCAGACTCGGCCAACATTGCGCAGATATTGATCGAACCGATCAGAATTGATCGCCGTACCGGCCCCACCACCGAGCAGGAGATATATCAGTGGCATTCAAAGGAATCGTGCCCGCGCTGATCACCCCGATGACGCCGGACGAGGAACTCGACGAGCAAGGGCTTCGCACGCTCGTCGACACGCTCATCGATTCAGGCGTCCACGGTCTTTTCGTGCTGGGGACCAATGGCGAATTCATCTCGCTCACCGAAAGCGAGAAACTGCGCATCGCGCGCATTGCCGTGGATCAGGCGCGCTCGCGCGTACCCGTCATCGCCGGCACAGGCGCCTACGCCACGCGCGACGTCATCGCACTCAACCGCAAAATGGAAGACGTGGGCGTCGACGCCGTTTCGGTCATTACTCCGTACTTCAACGGTGCGACACAGGCGGAGTTGTTGACGCACTACGAACGGATCGCGCGCGCGACCTCTTTGCCCGTCATGCTGTATACGATTCCCGCCAAAACGGGGATCACGCTGAATGTGGATACCGTTCGGCGTCTGGCCGATATCCCGAATATTCGCGGCATCAAGGACAGCGGTGGAGATTTCGATCGGCTCCTGCAATTGATCGGCTTGCGTCGCGACGATTTCGCGGTCTTCACCGGCACCGATTCGATGATCTTGTGGACCCTGATCGCGGGGGGCGACGGCGCCGTTGCCGCGACGACGAACGCCGTGCCTGGCGTGGTCATGTCGATTTGGAACAACTTTCAACGCGGCGATATCGCCGCCGCGCGCGAAGCGCAGGAATCGCTGCGCGCGTTGCGCGACGCATTCGCGCTCGGCACTTTGCCCGTTGTCTTGAAGACCGCCGCCGGGATGCTCGGCATGCCGGCAGGGCCAGCGCGCGCCCCGGCGCAACCGCTCGACGCGGCAGCCCGCGAGCGCCTCGCGAAAGCGATCGAAAACTATCCACGCATTCGTTGACCGGCGGCCTTCACGCATCGTCCCGATTCCGCACACACCTGGCATACCTATGAATTCGGTCTACCACTTTCAAACGGTCAAGCACATCGTGCATGGGGCCGGCAGCCTCGAACAATTGCCCGAGAAATTGGCCCTGCTCGAGCGTCCCGTTCGCCGCATCGCCTTCATTACGCAGCCGGCGATGGAGCGCAACGGCGTGGCGGCGCGCGTCGTCTCGGCGCTCGAATCGAAGGATATTCAGGTCTTGACGGTACGCGACGTCCAGCCGGAACCCACCATCGAAAACATCGAGATCGTATTCGGCGAGCAGATCGCACCGTTCGCACCCGATGCGGTCTTGTCGATCGGCGGTGGCAGCGTGCTGGATGCCGCGAAGCTCTTCGCCGCGCGTCTGACGAACCGCGAGCCGTTGCGCGAGTGGCTCGGCATCGATCGCATCGGCTCGCCGGGCGTTCCGCTGATTCTCGTGCCGACCACGGCCGGCACCGGCTCGGAGGTCACGCCCAATGCGATCGTCACGTTGCCCGACGAAGCGCTGAAAGTGGGCATCGTGAGCCGTCATTTGCTGCCGCAACTGGTCATTCTCGATGCGACGCTCACGCTGGGTCTGCCGCAACCGATCACCGCGGCGACAGGCATGGATGCATTCATCCACGCGCTCGAATCGTATATTTCGACCAAGGCCAATCCGATCAGCGATATGTACGCGATGGAATCGATGCGCCTGATCGGCACCAACCTCGTGGAGGCTTATCGAAACGGCCAGTCGCTCGAGGCCCGCGAAGCGATGTTGCTCGGATCGATGTACGGCGGCCTGGCCCTCACGGCGGCCGGGACCGCGGCCGTCCATGCACTCGCCTATCCGCTCGGCGGAATGTTCGATATTACGCACGGCGTCGCAAATTCGATGTTGTTGCCGCATGTCATGCGCTTCAATCGCGATGCGATCGTCGAGCGCCTTGCCAACGTGGCGCGCGCGCTGGGATTGCCGCGTCATGACGATGACGACGAGGCCGCGGCCGACAGCCTGCTCGCATCGATCGCGACCTGGACGGAGGTCATGGCCATCCCGCAGAACCTGCGCGAGTTCGGTGTATCGGAAGCCGATCTGCAGCCGCTCGCCGAGGCGGCGCTCAAAGTGAAGCGGCTGCTCGGCAACAACCCGAAGCCTCTCGATCTCGAAGACATCAAGGGCATTTACAAGCGGCTGCTGCCATGACTGCGTTATCGGAACGGCGCGCGGTGCAACTGCTCGTCATCGGCGACGATCTGTCCGGTACGGCCGATAGCGCCGTTGCGTGCGTCCGGTATGGAATGCGGGCGCGCGTCGCGCTCGATGTCCACCATGCGGGCGCACTGGCTTCATCGACGTCACTATCACTATCCCCATCGCGCTCCTGCGCAAGCGAGCGTATCGACGTATTGGCCGTCGATACCGATTCGCGCCGTTTAGTCGCCGCTGAGGCGATGGCGGTGACCGCCGAGGCATGGCACGCTTTCGGCGCGGGCCGGCGCGTCTTCAAAAAGATCGACTCGACGCTGCGCGGCAATATTGCCGCCGAAATCTCCGCATTGACCCATCACGTCGGAATGGCCATCGTCGCACCGGCGTTCCCGCACGCTGGACGCACCACGCGCAATGCACGGCAGAGCGTCTTCGGCGTGCCGGTCGAAGAATCGGAAGTCTGGCGCAACGAAGGCATCGTCGGTAAAGGCGATTTGCGAGCGATGCTGTCCGTCGCGGGCTTGCGCGTGGCAACAGTCGGCCTCACCGATATTCGCAAAGGCGAGGGACAGCTCACCGCGACGCTCGCTTCGCATCGAGCACGCGGCATCGAGGCCGTCATCTGCGACAGCGAGACGGATGCCGATCTGCGCAGTATCGCGCAAGCTTCAATCGCGCTCGATGAGGTGTTCTGGGTCGGCTCGGCGGGTCTCGCCGCGCCGCTTTTCGAAGCGCTTTGCGAGGCGCTTTGCGGCCCGGATGCACGCAGCGTTCCGTCGGAATCCTCCAACGAACCCGCGCAAGACGCTCAGGCGCTTCGGCCTCGGCCGCATCGGTCCTCACGCGGGGTATTGGTCGTCGTCGGCAGCATGTCCAGCGTCTCACATCGCCAAGTCGCCATGTTGCAGGCCAATGCAGCCGGTTCGATCGACCGCATCGAAATCGATGCGAAGGCCCTGATGGAGCCGAACCACGAGGACGCCGTCGCAATGGCCGATCGCGTCGGGCAGGCGTTGGCGGCTGGCCGTCATGTCGTCGTCTCGCTCGGGCAAGGCGAGCGTCTGAATGCGGCCGAGGGCGCGCGCTTCGTCAGCCACCTCGCTGCACACCTCGCCACGCCGGCGCGCCAGGCCGCGGCACTCCTCGCCACCGGCGGCGAGACCGCGCGCGCACTGCTTTCGGCGATGGGCGTGCGCTCGCTCGAGGTCGTCGAAGAACTGGAATCGGGCGTCGCGCTGCTCATCGCCAGCGAGGGCGAGTGCCGCGGCCTGCCCGTCGTCACCAAAGCGGGCGGCTTCGGCGAGCCCGACACACTTTACCGAGCCTGGCGCCGGCTCGTCGCCCTTGACGACGCACGTGCCTCGGCATCGCCACCCTTTATCGAAGAGGAAACCATGACATACCGTCCGGTAATCGGCATCACGATGGGCGATGCTGCCGGCGTGGGCCCCGAAATCATCATGAAGAGTCTCGCGCACGGCTCGGTGTACGACGGCTGCCGGCCGCTCGTCATCGGCGACGCAAAACGCCTCGTCGATGCGGGAAAGCGCGCCGGTGTCGCACTGCGCGTACGCGCCATCGCTCAGCCGAGCGAAGCGCGCTTCGCTTTCGGCGAGGTCGATTGCATCGATCTCGGCCTGATTCCCGCCGATCTGCCCTACGGCAAGCTTTCCGCCATCGCGGGCGACGCCGCCTATCGCTACATCGCGCGCACGGTCGAGCTGACCTCATCGGGCGCCCTCGATGCCATCTGTACGGCGCCGTTGAACAAGGAAGCGCTGCATGCGGGCGGCCACATCTTCCCTGGCCACACGGAAATGCTCGCGCATCTGACCGGCATTCCCGAGGTATCGATGATGCTCGTTGCGCCGCGCCTGCGCGTCATTCACGTGACGACCCATATCGGGCTCATCGATGCCATCGCGCGCATCGAGCCGGGCCTCGTCCAGCGCACGATCGAACGGGCGCACGACACGCTGGTCCGTGCGGGGATAGACGAACCGCGCATCGGCGTGTGTGGAATCAATCCGCACGCGGGCGAAAACGGCCTGTTCGGCTACGGCGAGGAAGAACACAAGATCATGCCCGCGATCGAGGTCCTGCGTGCGCGCGGATGGAACGTCGAAGGGCCGCTGCCGGCCGATACGCTGTTCTTCCGGGCGGGACGAGGCGATTTCGACGTCGTCGTCGCGATGTATCACGATCAGGGCCACGGGCCGGTCAAGGTGATGGGCCTCGAGGCCGGCGTCAATGTCACGGTCGGTTTGCCGGTTATCCGCACATCCGTCGATCACGGCACCGCTTTCGACATCGCGGGCAAAGGCATCGCAGATGAACGCAGCATGCTGGAAGCGCTGAAACAGGCTCAAGACCTGGCAACGCGACGCGCCGTTCAGGCGGCTTGAACGCAACTCGAACGTGTGACGCAAGGTGACGGCGGCACACGTTCGCGCCGAATAAAGTCAACCGCAGGAGACATTCATGAATCAATTCACCGTGTGGGATACGGCGATCATCGTTACGATGGTTGCCGTCTATATCGTCGTGACGACCTGGATCAGCCTCCGGCTGCGCAGCAAGACGAACGAGCAATTCATGGTGGCGGGGCGCTCCATGCCCACGATCGTCGTCGCCATTCTGTTGATGTCCGAATTCATTGGCGCAAAGTCGACCGTCGGGACCTCGCAAGCGGCATTCAGCGTCGGTCTTGCCGCATCATGGTCGGTTATCGCGGCGTCCGTCGGTTTCCTGTTTTTTGGCCTGTTCATGGCCAAACGCCTTTATCGCTCGGGCGAGTTCACCATTTCCGGTTTTATCGCGCAGAAGTATGGCAATACGGCCAAGCTCGTCGTATCGGCCATCATGATCTACGCACTGTTCATCGTGAACGTCGGCAATTACGTCAGTGGCGCGGCCGCCATTGCAACGGTCATGCGCGTGAACCTGCCCACCGCCGCTTTGATCACCGCCGTCGTCAGCACGCTCTACTATGCGTATGGCGGATTGAAGAGCGTGGCCTATGTCACGATCCTGCATAGCGCGGTCAAGCTGCTCGGCATCGCCGTTCTGGTGTGGGTGGCGTGGTCGATGACGGGCGGCATCAGCGCGATGAGCCACGCCATGCCGGCCCACTACTTCACCTGGAACGGCACGCTGAGCGGCAGCAAGATCGGTGCGTGGATCATCGGTACGGCCGGTGCGATCTTCTCGACGCAGTTCATCATTCAGGCGATCTCGGGGTCAAGGTCCGCTGACGAAGCGCGGAATTCGACGCTGATCGCCGCGGCGCTTTGCTTGCCTATCGCACTAGCGCTCGGCTTCATCGGCGTCTCGGCGAAGTTTCTGTTCCCGAACATGAAGAGCCTCTATGCGCTGCCGATTTTCCTGCAGCATATGAACCCGCTGCTTTCAGGGCTCGTGACCATTTCGCTCGTGGCATCGATCTTCGTCAGCGTCAGTACCGTCGCGCTTGCGATCGCATCGCTGATCGTCAAGGACTTTTACGTACCGCGTTATAGGCCGACGCCCGAGCGCGAACTGAAGATGACACGGACGATCTCGTTCGTGGTGGGCTTCGTCCCGCTCATCTTCGTACTGTTCGTGCCGCAGATTCTCGCGCTCTCGTTCTTCACGCGCGCACTCAGGTTGTCGGTGACCGTCGTCGCGTTGATCGGCATCTATCTGCCCTTCTTCGGCAGCAGCCGCGGCGCCGTCGCCGGCATGGTGCTCGCCACGATCGCGACGACGGTCTGGTACCTGCTCGGCAATCCGTTTGGCATCGACAACATGTATGTCGCGCTCGCCGTGCCCGCGCTCGTCATGGTGGTGGAGCGCCTCATCCCATCGTCGTCGGAGCGGCAAACGGCACTGCGCTGACGCGCGGACCGTTGCCCTTACCGTTTCACCGCTTGAAGGATCTTCGATGACGAATCAATCGACGTTACCCACGCAAGCGTCGTCCATGCCGGGGCGACTGCACCCGGCCCCTGGCGACGAGGCCCGCATCGACGCCTATCTTCCCGCGGCCACCGTGCAAAGCCACGCCGCGAATCTGCTCGCGCTGGCAAACGGCGATCTGCTCTGCGCGTGGTTCGGTGGCACCCAGGAAGGCGTTCCCGATATTTCGATCTACCTGTCGCGGCTAGCCGCCGGAAGCTCGAACTGGACCGATCCCGTGAAACTGTCGGACGACCCGACTCGCTCGGAGCAGAACCCCGTGCTGTTCGCCGCACCCGACGGCAAGCTTTGGCTCATCTATACGGCACAGCTGTCGGGGCACCAGAATACGTCGATCGTCCGGCGCCGGGTATCGGACGACAACGGACACACGTGGGGGCCGATCGACACGCTTTTCGACCGGCCAGGCACGTTCGTCAGGCAGCCCATCGTCGTCGCAAGCGATGGCGCGTGGCTGTGTCCGGTCTTCCTCTGCCGCGTAGCCCCCGGCGAGCGGTGGTCCGGCAATGACGATATCAGCGTCGTCATGCGCTCCGTCGACAACGGCCGCAGTTGGTCCGAGCACGAGGTGCCCGGCAGCGTCGGATGCGTGCATATGAACATTCAGCCGCTTGACGACGGCACGCTCGTTGCGCTCTTTCGCAGCCGCTGGGCCGATCACGTCTACATGAGCCGTTCGTCGGACGGCATCCATTGGAGCGAACCTCGCGCGCTCGAATTGCCGAACAACAACTCGTCGATCCAATTCACGGCATTGGTCAACGGCCATCTCGCGCTCGTATTCAACAACAGCAGCGCGGCGAACAGCACGGGCAGGCGCGCCTCGCTCTACGACGATATCGAAGATGCTGAAGACAGCGGAGAGTTGCGCACGCAATCGGCCTCCGTTCGTGGCACGGCATTCTGGGGGGCACCACGCGCACCGATGACGCTTGCCATTTCGACCGACGGCGGGCTCACGTGGCCCACGATGCGCAACCTCGAAACGGGCGACGGTTACTGCATGACCAATAACTCGTCCCAGCGACTCAATCGCGAGTTCTCGTATCCGTCGATCGCTCAATCGCAAGACGGGCGACTGCACATCGCCTTTACGTATTTCCGCCAATGCATCAAATACGTCTGCGTGACCGAGGAATGGGTGACTCCGAAGGCGAAGCAGGTATGATGCCGTCGTCGCATCCCGCCTCGATTTCGGATCACACCATGAAAGTTGCGCGTCGTCGCGAAGCCATGCTGCAAGCCGTGTTGAACGGCATGACGGAAGTATCGGCCTTGTGCGAGCATTTCGGCATTTCTGAAGTTACCGTTAGGCGCGATCTGCGCGCGCTCGCCGATAACCGGCTCATTTTGCGCACCTACGGCGGCGCAGCCTCTGTCAGCACGCACGCTCCCGAAGAATCGCTCGACGAGCGCCGCCACAGTTTTCCCGCGGAAAAAGAAGCGATCGGCCGGGCCGCCGCGGCGCATGTCGCCGAGGGCGACACCATTTTTCTCGATAGCGGCACGACGACAGCGGCGTTGGCGCGCGCGCTCGTGCACCGCAACGACATTCATGTCGTGACCAACAACCTGCTCGTCGTGCAAACGCTGGCGACGAGTGGCGTGCCGCTGACACTCATAGGCGGCGAGGTTCGCGAGCCGAGCATGAGTACGCTCGGCCCGCTTGCTCAACTCACGCTGAGCCGCATCAGTGTCGACAAGGCGTTTCTCGGCGCCGATGGCGTGGTCCCCGGCCGAGGGCTCTGCGAAGCCACGACGGATCAGGCATGGCTCAAGGAATGCCTGATGCGCCAAGCGGCAAACATCTATGTCCTCGCCACCTCTGACAAGCTCAATCGCGACAGTCAGCAGCATTGGGCACCGATCGAAGGACAGTGGACGCTCATCACGGATGCCGACCCCATGCACGCGGGGACCCGCGCGTTCGCGGGAGTCGTCGGGCTCACCATCGAATCGGTTCGGGTGCCGGGCTCGGCCGCGGCATAGCGGCATGCTCAATCACCATCCGTCGGTCCACGAATAAAAAAATCATCGACATCAGTGCATCCCAACAGGGAATAGAACGCGGGCCCTGCCGGTATTTCAGACGTGCCGATCGATCGAGCGAGCGGCGCCCACTTCCGACACGCAGTGCACACGCACGGTGCCGTGTCGGTCCGTCATGAATACCGGTAGGAGAGCATCATGAAGAAACTGATTTTGATTCCCGTTGCGGCTTTGGCACTGTTGGCCACGCAAGCTTGGGCGAGTGACGATGAGAGTACCGCTCCGTCCGCGTCGGACAACACCGCCGCGATGACGACCGATTCGGTCGGCGGAACCATGGGCGGCATGGGCGGCAGCGGCGCACTCGTTGGTAAAACGCGCGAGCAGGTGTACCAAGAATTACTGCGCGCCCAGCAAGACGGGACCATAGACCGCATGAATGCGTTCTACGGCGGGGGCAGCTGAAAACAGCCCGCCCGATCGGATCACCCCGATTGATCCAATTGATCCGATCGAAGCGAATCGACGCGGGGCGGCGCTGCGCACGCGCGCCGCTGCGCAGAACCGCCAGCCGCTATTCGCCGCAGCCTGCTCGCGGCCCCTCCGCCGATGGCGAAGGCATTGCGGGCGACCCCTCGGGCACAGTCCTTGCGCCTCATCGCACGCCCAAGAGAACATACGCGAATCAACGGTTCCCTGCTCGCCGAAAGTAGACCTCGCGTCATTCGCTTTGTGTGTTTTATGCCACGCAGACAACGTATCGCGCGTATTGCCAGGGCCATCGGGTTGCCACCGATAGCCTGGCGGATTAAATTGTCCAGTCGACTTTGGACGTGAGGCCCAACTATCGGGGTCGGAGTAAGCGATGTACAAGACGACTCAAGAAGCATCCCACAGCCTCGGCGCCGCGCCCGATTGGGCCGCGCCGAATCCGCACACAGATGTCGGATTCGATGAACGAACCGACGCGCCGCGTGCGGGGTTCGTGCGTCCCGCGCTATTGGCGGCGTCCGCCGCCTCGCTTGCGCTGGGCGTCGCGGGTACCGTGGCGTACGGCGTCTGGTTCAATCACGATCAGCGCATTTACGCGAACGCGATGGAGAGCGCGCGGCGCGCGCTTCGGCTCAACGATAGACCGCCGTCGATCCAGGCCACTGCGGGTATCGTGCTG
>Ga0209672_100349_pt1 | contig 29490 bp, 21 predicted proteins | sample AraplaCol_mMS_r2_FD_184273 | JGI IMG/M metagenome (GOLD analysis project Ga0209672, IMG submission 184273) | Arabidopsis root microbial communities from North Carolina, USA - plate scrape CL_Col_mMS_r2 (SPAdes) (version 2) | ecosystem: Host-associated > Plants > Roots > Endosphere | place: USA...
CGAGCCGCCAAAAACCTGTTGCAACGCACCGCCAATGAAGGGACCCAGGATCGCCCCCAGTCGCCCGACTGCCAACTCCATGCCCACCGCCGTCGCGCGCATGCGTGTCTCATAGGACGTGGCCGTGAAGTTATTGAGCACGAACTGCCCGCCGATGATGCAGAATCCCGCCAACGCGCTGCCCATGAGATTGATCCAGTGCGAATGGAAAAGGATCAGCGCGAGCACCGATGCGGCACCGCCCAGCGACCACGCGCACAACCAATAACGCGGATGCGCGAAGCGATCGACGAGGTGACCGCAAACGAGCGCACCGGCAAACGACGTGACCTGCATCAACGCACCGAAGGTGAAGCTTGCGCCAAAGCTTTCGCCACGCGTTTGCATCAATGTCGGAATCCAGCCGGACAAGCCGAAAATGCAAAAGAGACTGAGAAAGCTCGTCGCCCATATCGATATCGACAATTTCCGATAAGGCTTTTCCAACAGTGCCAGCACCGGAGCCCGCGGATCGGTCGCCGGGCGGCCGACGGCAAGCTTGCGATAGACGTCCGCACGCTCGGGCCTGAGCTTCGCGAGAATCGCTTTGACCTCGGCTTCGTCGCCGCGCAACAGCGCGAACTTCGGCGATTCGGGCAGATACCGGTGCACGAACGGGATGAGCAGCAGCGAAAGAGAGCCGACCCAATAGAGTCCCTGCCAACCGGTATGCGGCGTCACGAGCACGCCGACGATACCCGCGGCCGCGCCGCCGCTCGCCCAGCCGAGCGCGACGCCCCAGAGCGCAAACGTATTCGCGACGCGTCGCGGCGCGAGCTCATTGATATAGGTGGTGGAAAGCGGCAGCAGCACGCCCAGGCCCAACCCGGTCAGCACGCGCAGCGTGCAGAAGCTCGCGAACGACGTCGCGAAAAGCGCGGTCAGAATCGAAAAGACCGTTGTCGTCCAGAGCCCTGCAATGAGTGTGATGCGACGTCCGAAACGATCGGCTATCGCGCCGTGTACGGCTGCGCCGACGAGGAATCCGACAAGGCCGCTCGACACCAGCATGCCTGCTTGCCGAAGCGAAAGCCCCCATGGACCATGGACGTAGTGGATCACATAGGCCGGATTGAACGTGTCATACCCGTCGAACAACGTCAGCAGGGCAAGCAGTACGCCCAGCTTGACGTGCATCCGGCCAACGGGAGCCTGAGCCAACTCCTCATGGACGTCGATGGTCGTGGGTTGCATGATGTCTCGCTCCATAGATAGGTGGTGTCTCGATGCGGGCAATGCGCCGGCGCACGAGGTCCGTTGCCGTTGTTTTATTTGTCGATCTTGAACAACTTCGCCGCATTGCTCCTGCCGATCTTCACGCGATCGTTTTCGCTGATTGAAGCCGCATCGAACCAGCGCGCTGCATGATCGATGTTTTCGAAAGGCCAGTCCGCCGAGAACAAGATGCGGTCGCAACCAATCTCCAACATGGCGTCCACGAGCGTTTGCGTGCGGAAATTGCCCGATGTCGTCAGCCAGAAATTCTGATGAAAGTATTCGGCAATGCGCTTTTTGGCCGGATAGGCCGGTGCTGTCTCCACCCACGCGTTGCGGTTGTCGACGCGCCACATGCTGTAGGGCAGCCCTTCGCCCATATGGCCGAGGATGATCTTGAGGTCGGGGTAGTCATCGAAGAGGCCCGACCCCATGAGCCGCAACGCGTGAACAGCAGTCTCCTGGCCGAACGCCCATGTCGGTCCGAGCAGCCACGCATGGCCTTCGTAGATCGACGCATGGGCCGGCAACGGGTTGCGCGGGTGTAGATAAAACGGCACGTCGAGCGATTGCACCGTCGCCCAGAACGGGCGAAATTGCGGCAGGTCGTAATACAACACACGGTCGCTGCCTTCCAGTTGCGAAAAGCCGTTCACGAGGGCGCCGACGAAGCCGAAGTCCTTGACGCAACGCTCGAGTTCGCGCGAGGCAAGCTCGGGCGATTGCATTGGCAGCGCCGCGAATCCCTTGAACCGGTCGGGGCGTTTCGCAATCTGCTCCGCCAGAAAATCGTTCGCGCGGCGCGACAAGTCATACGCGGCCTGGGGATTGGGGACGGCCTGAACGGCCGGTGCATTGAGCGACAAGATCATCGTCTCGATGCCGTTGCGATCCATTTCCTCGATGCGCCGATCCTGGATGTCGAGCAATCGGCGCTTGAGCTCGATCCAATACGAAGGCGGTACGAAGCCGGCGGAATCCTGCAGCGTTTCTTCGATCGCGAAGTGTTCCTCCAACGCAATCTTTCTCGTAGCTTTGAATGACATCGTTCAATCCTTAATTATTCAATACTGTCCTTTGGGTTCGAGGCCGAGCGCCATCTGTCCGTACAGGGTGCCCACGGTGTCCCAATTCATGCTGATGTGCCGCCCCACGGCATTGGCATCGCGCCACGCGCGCTGCACCGGGTGCGAGAGATCGAGGCCCTGTCCGCCTGTCGATGCATTCAGCGCTTCGGTGGCACGAATGGCGAGCGATACGGCGAACGCTTGCCCAAGACGGCTGCGGATCCGCTCTTCGACCGAGACCCGATCGCCGCGCGCAACCGTCGATTCCCGCTCGCGCAAATCAGCGAGCAGCCCCCTTCGCGCGGCTTCGGCACTGGCTGTGGCCTCGGCCACCCGCAACTGGATCGTCGCGAACTCGGCCATGCGGTTTTGCGCACCGGCCACGGCCCCGCGTGTGATGCGCCGGGCCGTACGTTCCAGGTAATCGTCGAGCGCCCCCTGCGCCGCGCCGACCGCGACGGACGCGAGACACGAAGGAATCGTGCTCAGCATCGGAATCGAGAAGCCGGGATGATGGCTGTACAGTTGCGCACCTGGCGTCTGCCCGCTCGTCGTCTCCGAGAAGAGCAGCGCCCGGTGAGCGGGGACGAACACGTCCTCGAGCACGAGCGTCTTGCTTCCGGTGCCCGCGAGTCCCACGACATGCCAGGTATCGTCAATCGTGTAGTCCGAGGCGGGAACCAGCAAAAAAGCAGGCGCCGGATGGTCGCGCTCACCTTCGGCGGGCAACACGGCCGCACACAGCGACCATTGAGCGCAGTCGCAGCCACTCGCGAAACTCCACCGACCGCTGATTCGATAGCCCCCTTCGGCCCGCTGCGCCTGGCACGCGGGCGCGTAAGAGCCGCATACCAGCGCATTCGGGTCTGCGTCCCAGACATCGTGTTGCGCCTGAAGTGGAAAAGAGCCGACGAGCCATTGATGCGCCGCGAGCAAGCCCGCCACCCATGCCGTGGATGCGCATGATTTGGCGAGATCGATATTCAGCTCCACCAGGAGCGAGAAATCGCGCTCGAGGCCGCCGAACGCCTTCGGTTTGACGATATCGAAATAGCTGGCCTCGCGTAGCGCCTCGATGCTCGACATCGGGACGCGCCGATCGCACTCCACGCTCGACGCCTGTGATTTCAGCAGCGCGCTCAATGCGGCTATACGTTCGTGCAGCTTTTCGGTGGGGAGATCGCTAGTTTCGGCTTCGCACGATGCAGCAGCAGCCGGCTCGTTCTCTACGGCAAACATGACTTTTCCTCCGAGGGTCGAAATTCGGAATTGGACTCAGCAGTACGCTGCGTTCCGATAGAGCAGCGGGCGTTCGTCGTCATGAAGCACGACTTCGTCGGCCGTGCCAATAAAGATCGTGTGCGTGCCGTAGGGCACGGCCGCGACCTTTTTGCAAAAGATGTTGGCTTGCGCGTTCTCGAGGTAATCGATACCTGCCGCGTGCCGCGTCCACTTGCCGATGAAGAACCGTTCATCGGGCGAGATCGCGCCGCTGAAGGCCGCCGACACCTCCGCCTGATCGTGCTTGAGCACATTGACGCAGAACTGGCGGCCTGTCATGAGGATGTCATGCAAAAACGTCGACTGATTTACGCAGACGATCATCGAAGGCGGATCCATCGACAGCGAACTGACCGCCGTCATCGTCATGCCGTGGCGGCGATGACCGTCGGCCGCGGTGACGATCGTGACTGTCGATGCGATTCGGCGCATGGCCGCTCGAAACGAGAGGCCGATCTGCTCCGGTGGAGCGACTGCGGTTTCCATGATGTCTCCTGTCCCATGCAAGGCTGAGGTCCCGGCTTCAGGGCTCGGTGTGGAGTCCACTATATTTGCATTTGCAACTGTTTGCAATGAAAATGATGCAGATGGAATTGTTGCTTTGATAGAATCCGCCAATCACTACCGAGGTGCCAACCGTGTACAAATTGACGGATTCCTTTCCCTATCTGCTCAACAGAGTGGGCGTGCGCATGGGAGACCTGTTCTCCCGTCGCATTGCGTCATACGGCATCACGCTGCCGATGTATCGGGTCATGGCCGCGCTATGGGAAACACCGGGGCAGCGGCTCAACGATCTCGCACAGATGACGACTGTCGAACTCTCAACGCTTTCGCGCCTGGTCGGGACGATGGAGAAGATGAAGCTCGTTTCGCGCAGCCGACTTGAAAACAATGCGCGCACGGTGGCCATTACGCTGACCGATGCGGGCCGCGCGATGGCCGAGGAACTGATGCCGATCGCTCAGCATTTCGAACAGGTGGCCGTCAGCAAATTGTCACCTTCGGCGCTCAAGGCGCTGAAAAAGACGTTGACGGATATTTACGTATTGCTTGATACGCTTGAAGAAGAGCTGACGGAATCGCTGGAGTAAAAGCGCGGTGAGCGTGGGCGGCGCCCTGCGCGACGTGGCACATGAATTGCGCGGTACGGGCGTTCATCGCTGCGAGGTGCGCTATGCAAACCGAAGTCCTATCGACATCGCGAGAGTGCAGGCTCGGCCGCTGGATCACCGCGATCGTGCTGCTGATCCTCGGCATCCCGCTGGCCGCCGGCGGCGTGAGGTTGCTCACGCTTGGAGGTTCGGCGTATTACCTGATCGGCGGCATCGCGCTCGTTATCGTAGCCGCGCTGTTGCTTGCACGGCGGGGGCTGATAGCTGCGTGGCTCTATGCGCTGTTTTTACTGGGTTCGACAATCTGGGCGATTGCCGAAGTCGGTTTCGACTGGTGGCCTCTCGTACCTAGACTATGGATCTGGTGGCTGCTCGGTCTATGGATGCTGACGCCGTTTGCCGGCACGACCGTCACGCGATGTCCGGGTGTGCGCCGCCGCGTTGTGACGACCTCGTCCGGTACTCCGGTCGCGACGGAAACGACGGAAACGACCATCGATGATCCGCGCGTAGCAAACCTGCGTCGCTCGGCATGCCTGGCATTGTCCGTCGTGGCAGTGCTTACGGCCATCGCTGGCATCGCATCGTTGTTCAGGGATCGCTACGATGTGAACGGTACGCTCGCGCTCGACCACAATGTGCCGCAACCCTCGTTGATACCGCCCATCGCGCCCGGCGATTGGCCGAGCTATGGCCGCAGCCAGTTTGGCGATCGCTTTTCGCCGCTGACACAAATCACGCCGAATAACGTCGGGCAACTGAAGCAGGCCTGGCTGCTGCACACCGGCGATCAGCGCGGCCCGGGCGATCCCACCGAGACCACCGACGAAAACACGCCCCTTAAAGTGGGCGACACGCTTTTCATCTGCACGCCGCACAGCAAGGTGCTCGCCGTCAATGCGTCAACGGGCGCGGTCAAGTGGCGTTTCGATCCTCACATCCAGAGCCCTGTCGGGTTTGCGCATTTCGAGCATATGACCTGCCGAGGCGTTTCTTACTATGACGAGGCTTCGTATTCGTCGGTGCCCGCCACCGCTGCGGAATCGACCGCCGCCGCGAGCGCGTTCGCGGAAGCGACGGCGCCGACCCAGGCCAGCGCACCCGAGCCGGCAAGCGCGGCCGGGCAGGCGAGCGCGCCCGACGAAGCCAGTGCATCAGCCGAAGCGAGCGCTCCCGCCGCGGCCAGTGCGGGCACCGCGTCCGCGGCGAGCGCAAGCGCGACGGCAAGCACTGCGGCGCAAGCGAGCGCTGCTTCGGCGCAAAGCGGTTCGACGGCCCCGGCCCCCAGCGCATCGGCCGCCGCTACGAGCGCGGCCCGCAGTTGTTCACGCAGAATCTTTTTGCCGACGGCCGATGCGCGTCTGATCGCACTCGATGCCGACACCGGCCAACCCTGCGAGGATTTCGGCAATCACGGCACGGTCGACTTGCGCGCCAACATCGGCACGTTTACGCCCGGCGGGTACTACTCCACTTCGCCGCCGATGGTGACGCGCAACCTCGTCATCATCGGAGGGCACGTGACCGACAACGAGTCGACCAACGAACCGAGCGGGGTCATGCGCGCATATGACGTTCACGACGGCCATCTCGTCTGGAACTGGGATGCGGGCCGTCCCGACGATACGGCGCCGCTCCCGCCGGGACAGCTTTACACACGCAATTCGCCGAATATGTGGACCGTGGCGAGTGTCGATGAGCGCCTCGGCATGATTTATCTGCCGATGGGCAATCAAACGCCCGATCAATGGGGTGGCAACCGCACACCGCAAGCCGAGCGCTTCGGAGCCGGTGTGACGGCGCTCGACCTCGCGACAGGACGCGTGAAGTGGGTTTATCAATTCACGCACCACGATCTGTGGGACATGGACGTCGGCGGCCAACCGACGCTGATGGATCTGCAAACGCAAGACGGTGTAAAGCCCGCACTGATCGCCTCGACGAAGCAAGGCAGCATCTACGTGCTCGATCGCCGAACGGGCAAGCCGCTGATTCCGATCACCGAAACCCCGGTGCCGCAAGGCGCGGCGCCGGGCGATCGCACCTCGCCCACGCAGCCGGTCTCCGCGCTCAACTTCAATCCGCCTCGCGTTCGCGAACGCGATATGTGGGGCGCCACGCCCTACGATCAGCTCTGGTGCCGCATCGATTTCCGCTCGCTGCGCTATGACGGCGCATTCACGCCACCCTCCGAGCAGGGGACGCTCGTATTCCCCGGCAACTTCGGCGCATTCGATTGGGGCGGGATTTCGGTGGACCCGGCCCGGCAGATATTGTTTGCGAATCCTAACTATATGGCCTTCATTTCGAAACTGATTCCGCGCGACAAGGTGCCCGCGCTCGAGCATCAGCATGGCAGCGAAACGAGCGGAATCAAGCTCGCGAGCGGCGACCCGTTCGCAATCGAGCTCAAGCCGTTCCTCTCGCCGCTTGGCATCCCGTGCCAGGCGCCGCCGTGGGGCTACGTTGCCGGCGTCGATCTCACGACGGGCAAGATCGTCTGGAAGCACAAGAACGGCACCATTCGCGACAGCGCGCCGGTGCCCGTACCGCTCAAGCTCGGCGTGCCGAGTCTAGGTGGGACGATCGTCACGGCCGGCGGCGTCGGATTCCTCTCCGGTACGCTCGATTACTATCTGCGCGCCTACGATCTCGCCAACGGCAAGAAACTTTGGCAAGCGCGCCTGCCGGCCGGCGGGCAAGCCACGCCCATGACCTACGCCGATTCGACAGGCAAGCAGTACGTGCTGGTGACAGCGGGCGGACACGGCTCGCTCGGCACGCGCACCGGTGATGCGGTGATCGCTTACAGCTTGCCCTGACAAGCGGCGACGACGGCGGGTGGGCGAACGGGCCGCCCGTCGATGCGCCGCGCCATCTGGCGTATGCTTGGTTTTTTCGGCATTGAGGACGAGGCCTTCATGCGCATCGAGACATCGTTTTTATTCGATCTTGACGGAACGCTCGTCGATAGCGTTTATCAGCACGTGCTGGCGTGGAAGGAAGCCCTCGACGCCGAAGGCATCGATCTGTCGGTGTGGCGCATTCATCGCAAGATCGGCATGAGCGGCGGACTGTTCGTCAATCAGCTGCTGCGCGAAACGCACGACGCGTTGACGGCGGATCGTGTCGAGCGGCTGCGCCAAGCGCATGCCGCGGCTTATCAACGGCTACATGCGCAGGTCAAGCCGCTGCCTGGCGCCGTCGAACTGCTGGAGGCTTTGACGCGTGCCAACATTCGCTGGGCGATCGCCACGAGCGGGCGCATGGAAACGGCCGCGCTCAATCTCGAATCGCTCGGTGTCGATGCGGGCACGAGCGTCGTCGTCACGCGCGATCAAGTCAAGCACGCCAAGCCCGACCCCGATCTTTTCATTGCGGCGGCCGAACGTCTCGGGGTATCGATCGAGACCGCAGTGGTGGTGGGCGACAGCGTCTGGGATATGTTGGCGGCGCGTCGCTGCCGCGCGCTCGGCGTCGGCTTGCTATCGGGCGGATACGGCACGGACGAACTGGAAAAAGCCGGGGCGCTGCGCGTCTACGAAGATCCAGCCGATTTGCTCGCGCATCTCGACGAGGTCGCCGCGCGTCCGTAGTCCGCATCGCCCTGCGGCGAAATTGAAAAAATGAATTTTTGACAGAGCGCGACGGATTTCGCCCGCTGCTCCGTTCAAGCTCACAGAACGCCGCGTAAAGCGGTACCCGGGAAGCAACCCGGCCGCGCGGCTCATGGCTGGATGAGGCCGCTTTTTTCAAGTTCCGTCAGCTTGCATCGGAGGTCCACATGAAGTCGATCCACATCGCGAAGGCCGCGGTAGCCGCGGTCGTATCGCTCGCCGCGACGTCGATCTTCGCCCAGGCCGTCATCGTTTCTCCGGCGCCACCTCCCCCGCCACGCGTCGAAGTCGTCCCCACGCAGCGGCCGGGTGCCGTCTGGGATCCGGGCCACTGGCGCTGGAGGCACGGCCGCTACGTGTGGGTTCGCGGTCACTGGCAGGCGGTGCGTCCGGGCTACCGCTGGATTCCGGGGCACTGGATCCAGCGCGGACCGAACTGGCGGTGGGTTCCCGGGCATTGGGCTTGATGGGCGAGCGGCGCGATGGAAAACATGATCATGTTGCTGCTGATCGCAGTCGTCGTATATTGAGCGGCGTTCGCCGGCCGCCGAACGCGTCGATGACGTCGCGCGGCGAGTCGTCGCACGGAGCGCAGTGAACACGCACCTCTTCATCTCACACGGAGCAACGGCACGTGAAGCAGCGTTGTGTCGCGTATCGGCGCGGGAGCCGCGCACTTTGAGCGACCGCGAGATCGGACGAGATGCCGGATGTGATCCGGACGCCGAACTCGTCGAGCGGGTCGGCCGACGCGACCCTGCCGCGGTGCGTGCGTTGGTCGAACGCAAGCTGCCGCGGCTGTTGCGACTCGCGATGCGCATGCTGGGCGACCGAATGGAGGCGGAGGACGTCGCGCAAGAGGCGTTCGAGCGAATCTGGACGCACGCGCCGGGTTGGAAGGCGGGTCAAGCAAAGTTCGACACATGGCTGCATCGGGTCGCGCTGAACCTGTGTTACGACCGGTTGCGCGCGCATCGCGAAACGCCGGTCGACGAAGCGCCCGACCTGCCTGATAACGCGGCGACGCCCGCCGAACACATGGAGCAACGATCGCGCGCGATGCAGATTCGCGCCGCGCTCGCGGCGTTGCCCGCGAGGCAGCGCGAGGCGCTGGTATTGAACTACTACCAGGAACTGTCCAACGTAGAGGCGGCCGCATTGATGGGCATTTCGGTTGACGCGCTGGAAAGCCTGTTGTCGCGGGCGCGGCGCAATCTTCGCACGCTGCTGATCGAGCGCGGCGAAGGCAAGGAAGAGCGATGACACGAGAATCGGATACCCGGCGGCTCCCCCCGATGGACGAAGCTCGCTTTCGCGCGATCGTCGACGCATACGGCGCCGATGAGCAACGCTGGCCGCACGCGGAACGGGCAGCGGCGCAAGCCTGGGCCAACGCGCATCGCAGCGAGGCGCATGCGTTGCTCGAGACGGCTGCCCGCCTCGACGACTGGCTCGACCGCTACGAGGTCGCACCCGCGACCGATGCGCTGCATCGTCGCATCGTCGGGCGCGCGCCCGTCAGGGTGGCGTCGCGCGCCCACACGTGGTGGTCTGGCGCGGCGCTCGCGGGCGTCGGACTGCTGGGCGGTCTGACCGGCGCGCTCGCGGTGTCGTTCTTCGTGCTGTCGGGCGCGCCCGAGGCTATCCACGCGTCGAGTTACGACGCGACGTATCTGACAACAAGCTTCGGCGGATCAGCCGCGGACTGGAGCGGTCAATGAGTACGAGGGCTTCGCGATGGATGCTGGTCGCGTCAGTGGTACTGAACGTGTTCCTCGTGGGCGCGCTCGCGGGCGGCGCCATGCAGTGGTTCGCTGCGCGCGGCAAACATGAGGCGGTTGCGGAGCCCGCGCAGCCGCGCGCGTTGCGCTTCGCGGCAAGCGGCCTGTCGTTCGAGCGGCAAAGGCAATTCATTGAAGCGCTGCGGCGCGCACGGCGCGAGGGCCGCGAATACGGGCGTGAAGCGCGCGAGGGACGGCGAGATGTGCTCGCCATCGTCGCCGCGCCGCAGCTCGATCGCACGGCGCTTGACGCAGCGCTCGCGCGCACCCGTAACGCCGACGTGGCACTGCGCACGCGGGTCGAGCAGAGCGTCGCGGACTTCGCCGCCACGCTCACGCCCGACGAGCGCGCGCGCTTCGCCGAAGGTCTACGGCTCAATGGTCAGTGGCGACTTACCAATTCGGTGAAGATGCGAGGCTCGGCAGACGGACAAACGTCCGCGGCCGCCGCCCCAAACGCGTCGTCGGACAGCGAATAAAAAATCTTCGGGACGCGCGACGGATTTGTCCGCGATGGCCGTTGAACCGGATATCGACGCATCAAGGAAACCGTATGGCCATCGAAACAGCGAACGCAGCCGCCATCGCGCTGAACCGCTTCGGCCTCGGCGCGCGGCCCGACGAAGCCCCGCCCGCCGATCCGCACGGCTGGCTCGTCGCACAGTTCGACCGCTACGCACCGCTGCCGGCCGCCTGGTCATCGCAGCCGACCAGTGTCGCAATCGCGCAGCAGGCTGCCGAACAGCGCATGCAGGCGCTGCACGACCCTGCATCTACGGCTGACACCGACTCCGCTGCCAATGCGCGCCGGGCGGTCAACCAGATGCTGCGCCGCGAAGCGCGCGACACCTATCGCGAAGCCGTCGACGCGCGCATCGTCAGTGCGCTCGATACCCCCGCGCCGTTCGTCGAACGGCTCGTGCATTTCTGGGCAAATCACTTTGCGGTGTCGGTCGACAAGGGACCGGTCGCGGGCATTGCCGGCAGCTTCGAGATGGAAGCGATCCGCCCGCACGTGCTCGGCCGTTTCGAGGACATGCTGGTCGCGGTCGAGCAGCATCCGGCCATGCAGTTGTTTCTCGACCAAACACGCTCCGTCGGCCCCGACAGTTTGGCCGCGATGCGGGCCGCCGAGCGCAGTCCCGGCGTGAAGCGCGGCCTCAACGAGAACCTTGCGCGCGAGATCATGGAGCTTCACACGCTCGGCGTGCGCACCGGCTATACGCAGCAGGACGTCACCGAATTCTCGCGCGCGATGACGGGCTGGAGCATCGCGACCGCGCAAGGGAGGCGGCCCGACGCGCAGCCGCCCGGCACGTTCATCTTCCGGGCGAATCTGCACGAACCCGGTGCCCGCACAATTCTCGGGCGCACGTACGACGAGCCCGGCGTCGACCAAGCGCTCGCTGTACTGAGCGATCTCGCGGCGGCGCCTGCCACCGCAAACCATCTCGCCACCAAGCTGGCGCGCCACTTCATCGCGGACACTCCCCCACAGCAGTCCATCGACCGGCTCGCCGCTGCTTACACGCGCAGCAAGGGCGATCTGCGCACCGTGTATCGCGCGTTGATCGACGAGCCGCAAGCGTGGTCGCCGGCCAATGCGAAGTTCAAGACCCCATGGGAGTGGGCAGTGTCAGCGCTGCGCGGGCTCGGCTGGCGCGATCTGGGCGGCATGCACGGCGCGCCGCTTCTGACGCAGCTCGGCCAGCCGGTGTGGCGGCCCGGCTCTCCGGCGGGCTATGACGATATCGCCTCGAGTTGGGCCGCGCCCGATGCGCTAGTGCGCCGAGTCGAGGTCGCGCAGCGTCTCGCCGCTCGTTCGAATCAAGCGCACGACCCGCGCAGCCTCGGCACTGCATTGTTCGCGGGCACGCTCGGCACGCAGACCGCGACCGCCGTGTCGCGCGCCGAAAGCACGACGACGGCGCTCGCGCTCCTGATCGTGTCACCGGATTTCCAACGGAGATAGCCATGCTTTCACGCCGCCGCTTCATGCGTTTCGCCGCCGCGGGCGCGGGCGCGATCCTCGTTTCGCCGCACATCGCTTTCGCGAGCGTCGAGACCGAGCGCCGCTTCGTGTTCGTGATCCAGCGGGGCGCCGCCGACGGTCTGCATATCGTCGTGCCGTACGCGGACCCGGCCTACGCGCGGCTGCGCGGACCGATCGCGGTCGACGTCGCGGGCGCGACGAAGCTTGACGGCACCTTCGCGCTGCATCCGTCGCTCGTCCACACGGCGAAGCTGTATGAGGCGAAACAGGCGCTGTTCGTTCACGCGATCGCATCGCCGTATCGCGACCGATCGCACTTCGATGGCCAGAACGTGCTCGAGTCCGGCGGCAGCGCACCCTATCAGGTGAAGGACGGCTGGCTCAACCGGTTGACACAGTTGCTGCCGCCGAGCCGCGACAGCGCAATCGCGTTTGCGCCGACCATCCCCGCGGCGCTGCGCGGCAAGGCGGAAGTATCGTCATACGCGGCATCGACGCTACCGCCCGCACCCGACGACCTGCTCATGCGCGTCACTCAGCTCTACGACCAGGACGCGCAACTGCGCCCGCTCTGGCAGCAAGCGATGACCGCACGCGGCCTCGCGAACGACGCCGGCGCGCGTCAGGACCCGGCAGGAATCGGCAAGCTAGCAGGCGGTTTTCTCGCGAAGCCCAATGGCCCGCGCATCGCGATGATCGAGACGGGAGGCTGGGATACCCATAGCGCGCAGATGCCACGCCTCGCCGCGCAACTGAAGGCGCTTGACACGATGATCGCGTCGTTGCGCGAGAACCTCGGGCCAGTATGGAACCAAACGACGGTGCTCGTCGCTACCGAGTTCGGTCGTACCGCCGCCGTCAACGGCACCAACGGCACCGATCACGGCACCGGCACGGTCGCGATGCTGTTCGGCGGAGCGGTGCAGGGCGGCCGCGTGATCGCCGACTGGCCGGGACTCGGGCAGGCGGACCTGTACCAGGCGCGCGACCTGAAGCCGACAGCATCGCTTGATGCGTTCATTGCCGGCGCCGCGAGCGAGGGTCTTGGGCTGGATCCGCAGCGCACGCATGCGCAGCTATTCGCAGAAGCGAATGCACCGAAGCCAATGACGGGACTCGTGCGTGCTTGAGGACAGTAACGCAAATGTGAAGGCATCAGGCCTGCGACCATCAAGTGATAAACAAGAACGAAGGGAGTTCAGATGAAGACGAAACGATCGATCAATTGGCGTCTGGCTGCGGCGGTAGCGACGTGTATGGGCGCGTCGCTGCTGTCGGCATGTGTCGTCGCGCCGGCCCGGCCGCCGCACCCAGCGGAACGCGTCGAGGTGGTGCCTGTCGCGCCCGCGCCCGGTTATCACTGGGTGAAAGGCCACTACCGCTGGGAAGGCGGCGCGTGGGTGTGGGTCCCGGGTCACTGGATGCCGCGGTATTGATGGGCGAGTCTGGAATCGAACGACGCCTGCGAGCTGGAAAAAGCCGGAGCGCTGCGCGTCTACGAAGATCCAGCAGATTAGCTCGAGCATCTCGACGAAATCGCCGCGCGTCCGTAGTCGCACCGCGAACGTCGATACGGCGCACGCCGGCAACCGCGAACAGCCCACGCGAGAATTCGCCGCCGCTGCGCCGGCTTCGCTCAATGCTCCCTGGACCTTGCGGCAAGACCTACACTCGCCGCATCGTACCCAGGAAGATTCGTCCATGGTTAGCACCCCTGGCATCAATAGCGGCGGCCCGCCCGGATCTGACAACGGCGATGATAGAACCGTCGAAATACGGCGAGGTGACCCATCTGCAGCAACGCAGCGGCCGCAGTTTGCCCCCGGCGGAGCCGCCCCACCGGCGCGTCAGCCGCAGGGCTCGGCGCCGGATGCGCCGCGCAGGCCGAATGTCCGCATCGGGAGGCCTACAGCCGCAGCCGTAGCCGCAATGTCGGACCCGGAGTACTTCGCACACCGTCGCTATGAGCCGGCAGGGCTCGACCATCTCGCCGCCGTGGCGGGCGGTCCATCCGCGCGCCAACGGTTACGGTCGCTCGATGCCACCTGGACACACTACGATCACTCGTCGGTGGATCGACTGCAGCGCGCAGTCAATCAACTGTGCGAAGCGCAACCGGCAAACGAAGACGCCCGGGCTCGAACGGTTACAGCACTGCTCCAACTTTACGAGCCGCTCACGCAATGGGGGTTTTCCGAGGTCGACTTATTGGACATCGTCGGCTGGTTGGCGCGAAACGATCCGAGCCGTGGCGCGGCGTTGAGAATGCTGCACGCCAATCGAGAATGGCTCGATCAACGCGGCTATCAGCCATCCGATGTGCAGTTCCTCGCGGAGCGTCCCGATTTCATCGACATCGTCGTCGCACTGCGGCTGCACCACGATGAGCTTCGTGCCGCAGGGTTCATGAGTTGTCAAATTGCCGAAGCCGCCAGAAATCAAGCCGGCGCTGATTCGATTGCCGCGCTTGCGGAGCATCACGCGCAACTGCAGCAAATCGGCTACACACCGTCACAACTCTCAAGATATGCAGACATATATGGCCCTGACTTGATCGAATTGTTGGCCGGCCGTTGGCAATTGACGATGGAATCCGGCGGGCCGTTGGGCATAGCTGAGTTCATTTCCAACATGGACGACGGGCAACCCGGGCATTTGGTCGAAAGATTGCGCGAGAGGGCCGAGGCGCTCCGCCTGCTGCGCGATAACAGCGAATGGCTCGCGCAAAAGGGTTACGAGCCGGAGCAAATGTGCACGCTCGCGGAGCGCAGTGACTTTGTGCAAATCATGCAAGCCTTGCGCGAGTACGACGAGCCGCTGCGCCAAGCCGGCCTCGACAGCATGCATATTGCCCGCGCGGCCGATGGCGGCGCAGCTGCCATTGCCGCACTCGCCGGCAGCTCGGAGGCCGAAGCATGAACCTGGCGCACGGCGTTAGGGCTTCTTGCTTTTCGCTACCGCGCCGCGGACCTCGAAGCGGACGCTATCAGCGCTCGCCCCGTCCCCGTTGACGAGTTCGAGCACATGGCGCCCCGGCCAGGGCAACCATGTCACGCGGTCCGCGTGACCCAGCGCCTTGCCGTCCAGCCGCCACACGCTCGCATTGGACGAACCGCTCGCACGCTCGAAAACGATGCGCTGCCGAGTGGGCGGAATGTCGGGATCGAGTGCGAACAGCGTTCCATCGGTGGGCGAGCCGATGCGGGCGGCGCCGTTTTCGCCACGCGCTTCGCGCGGTGCATCATCGCGCCGCGCATCGGCCGACATGCCGGGCATGAGCGCCGACCTCGCATTGGCTGCCAAACCCACCACCGGCGTCTGCGTTCCGCTCACGAACCATTCGTTGCGGGCAGGCTCGGTTTCGCGCTCGAAGGTCACGCGCGTTTGCACGACGCCTTTCGGCGGGCGCGGCGCCGCACTCGGAACCTGCCGGTGCAGATATCCGGCAATCGCGGCCCAGATGGGCGAAGCACCGGTCACCCCCGATACGTCCCACATCGGCTGCCCATCGGCGTTGCCCACCCAGACCCCCACGGTGTAGCGCGATGTAAATCCGATCGTCCAGTTGTCACGCATATCCTTGCTCGTGCCGGTCTTCACAGCTGAAAAGAAACGTGTATGCAGCGGGCTATCGAAACCGAACGTGCGTGTGCGGGCATTGTTGTCGGAAAGCACGGTCGTCACGATGTAGCTCGCCTCGGCGCCGAGAACCCGCTTTGCCGCTCGCGTCGAGGGCGAGCGCGCCTGTCTCGCGCAAGCCGGCAGATCGCAGGTCGGCGCGACGACTCCGCCATTGGCGAGCGCGCGATAGGCGTTCGTCAGCGAAAGCAGCGTCACGTCCGCGCTGCCGAGCGCGAGCGAGTATCCGTAATAGTCTCCGCTCTCGGTAAGCGGCAAACCGAGCGCGGTCAGCGTCGTTGCGAACCGATGCGGCGTCACCATCACGAGCGTACGCACGGCCGGCACGTTCAACGACGAACCCAGCGCCGTGCGCACGCTGACCCAGCCCTTGAAGTCCTTATCGTAGTTTTGCGGAATGTAGAGGCCGCCGCCCGCGGCCAGGTCGAGCGGGGCATCGTCGAGCAGCGATGCCGTCGTGAGTCGCCGCTCCTGGATCGCCTGCGCATAGAGAAACGGCTTCAGCGTCGAGCCGGCCTGACGCCTCGCGAGCACGGCATCGACATCGCGCGCCCCGGAGAACGCGCCCGACGAACCGACCCAGGCGAGCACCTCGCCCGTCGCGTTATCGAGTACGACGGCAGCGGCGTCATGCACGTTGCGCGGATGAGCCGGTGCATTGAGCTCGACGATCGTCCGGGTCAATATCTCGCTCGCGAAGCGCTGAAGCTTCGCGTCGAGCGTCGTGACGACTCGGGCACCGGCGGCGGGATGCACTTCGCTGGCGACGCGACGCGCGAAATGCGGCGCGAGCATCTGCCTTTCAGGCGAAACCGACAGCACGGCCGGCGCCGGCCGCGCAAAGGCAAGCTGCACGAAGCTGACCAGATTCTCGCAGCGCGACGGCACCTTCATATCGCGGAGAATCCGACACGCGCGCGCCGCCACTTTCGCGTACGAAGCATTCGGCGAGCGGATCAACGCGGCCGCAACGGCCGCCTCGCGTTCGTCGAGACCCGAAGGCGCCTTGCCGAACAGCGTAAGCGAGAGCGCCGACAACCCGACCGTCTCGCCGCGAAACGGCACGAGGTTGAGGTAGGCCTCGAGGATCTGATCCTTGCGCCAACTACGTTCGAGCCATAGCGCGGTGACGGCCTGCTTCGCCTTTTCGGTGACGTTCCGGTGTCCTGAACGTTGCTTTTCATCCTCGAGCAAGCCGGTCAGCTGCATCGTGACGGTCGATGCGCCGCGCGTGCGCGTGTTCCAGAGATTGCCCCACGCCGCGGCAGCTGCACCGCGCCAATCGACGCCGCTGTGCTCGTAAAAACGCTTGTCCTCCGACACGACGATCGCTTCGCGCAACGCGGGCGATACATCGGCGAGCGCGACCCATTCGCCGCGCCGCTCGGTATCGTCGATGCGCACGCGTTGCAGCGGCACGCCGTCGCGCGAGAGCAGGACCCAGTCCGAGCTGCGCCATTGCGCGTGGACGGTCTCGAACGAGGGCAGCGCATGAGCCGCAACGGGCACCGCAAAGACGAGCGTGATGAGCGGGCGCAGTATCGCCACGCGCCTCGCGTGCGTCACGAATGCTTCTCTCTCGCCTTGCCCGCTCTCCCGGCGCATCATGGTGTTCCCCGTCATTTCGCCGGCGCGGCCGGCTGGACGGTAACCGGCGCATTCGGCAAGACGCCGAAAGTCGACGGCGCATAGAGCGCTTCGACGCGCGTCGGCGGCAAGCCGAACGTCCCGACGTTGTTGAGTCTGACCGTGTATTCGATCGAGAATCTGCCCTTGGGCACATAGCCGTAATAGGCACGATAGCCATCGAAGCCGCGTTCGACGAAAGCCGGCCACGCGCCGCCTTGCGACTTCTCTCCCGCGGTAGCCACCTCCGAATCGCGGCCGAGGCCCGAGCCAAGAATCGTCGCGCCGGCAGGCACGGGGTCATCGACGACGACCCAGGTCATATCGGTCTGGGCATCGATATCGAGGTGCACCCGCACGACGTCGCCCCGCGTGGTGACGCCCTTGGACGCGGGGTCGACAGGCGTCACCGTCTTCGCGATGCGATAGCCCGCGGCGAGCGGCGCCTTGAGTTCGACCGCGGCCAGGCTTTCGATCGTCGCCCACGGCTTGCCGGTCCCCTCGTGCGTGAGCGTCAACGGGACCGGCGCCGTGCGCGCCTGCGGCGGCCAAGCCAACAGCTGCGTGCGCGTATCGGCCGTCTTCGTCGCGGCCGTCGCCACCGCGCGAGCCGCCGAACCTGCGGACGCTGCCGCTGAAGCCGCTGAAGCCGCTGAAGCCGCTGAAGCCGTCGTTGCGACGGCAGCCGGCTGGCTCCAAGCGATCGTATTCGCGTTCGCGCCGAACTCGAGCTTCGTCTTCCCCGTCACCGGCACGCTTTCGAAAGCGCGCGAGAACCGCTCGACGGCAAACGAGCCGAGCAGGTTCGACGTCGTCGTCTGCCACGCGCCATGTTGTTGCAACGCAAGCAGCCCCGCGACGAGACGTGGCATCTCGTCTTTCCAGCCGGCCTGGTCGACGAACGTCAGTACCGTGCGCGCCGCGTTGGTCTCGGGGCCCTCCATCAGCCACCAGAGATCGTCGGTATCGGCCGTGGAAAACGTTAGGCGCGTTCCCTGGTAGGTGAGGCGCGAGCGAACGATCTGCTCGACTTGGGCAAGTTTGGCGTCGCGCTGCGCGACATCCTTCACACGCGAGAGGATCGCGTAGTAATCGAGCACGGCGGAAGTCGGCCATTGGTTCGGCGCGATCTCGATCGAGTCGAGCATGCTAGCCCGCGCAAAGCCATAGCGCGAAAGCGCTTCGATCGCCGCGAGCTTGCGCAGATCGAGGTCCTTGCGCGGCGCCCACGTGTTGCGCTCGAGCCGCCCTTCCACGAAGTTGACGAGGCCGCCTTGAAGCTTCGCGCGCACGTCGTCAGGCAACGCGAAGCGCGCATCGAGCTTGGCCGCTTCATCGCTGACGTCGAGCAAATACGCGGTCAACGTGGTGCTGCCCGTGTTATCGCTGTCGTCGCCCGGCGGGAAATAGTTGGCAAGACCGTCGCGATCCAGATAAACGGGCATCTTCGCCACGACAGCCTGCCATTGCGCCGCATCGCGCAGCCCGAGCGCGCGCGATGTTTGCTGCTCGAGACAGCTATACGGATAACGCTCGAACCAACGGCGCACGCCCGGCATGCCGTCGGAAAGCTTCGATTGCAGCGCCACCGCAATGCCGCCGCGCAACGCTCCCGCCTGCGTGGCGGTCGCATTCGGCGGTGCCGCGACGGGCAGCGAGTAGGTGCCGTCGATCTGTACGAGTGTCGCCTGTTGCACCGTCACCGGTATCGCCGCGTTCACGCGTTGCATGATTTTCAGCGCATCGGAAGCGTGCGGGCCGCCCTGCTCGGCCGCACCGATACTCCAGGTCAACGCGGCGGGCGTGGCCTCGGCCGTACCGTCGGGCGGCGTCACGAGCCACGCAACTTCGCGCGCCGAATCGGGCCCGACCTGCACCGTCTGCGCGGGTAGACTGAGACCCGTCACGTTCGGCGTCACGACCACCGTCATCGCGCGCGTCGTCGTATTGCGCACCGTGAACTGCGCACGGAAGCGGTCACCCTCGCGCACGAGCGGCGGCAGGCCGGAAATCAGCTGCAGGTCCTGAGTACTCCTGATCGACGTCGCGCCCGTGCCGAACGTGCCGTCCCCCACGGCGGCAATTGCAACGATGCGAAAGCTCGTCAGCGAATCGTTGAGCGGCACGTCGATGAATGCTTCGCCATTCGCATCGAGCGTGACACGCGGGTTCCACAGCAGCAGCGTATCGAAGAGCTCGCGCGTCGCGCCGTGGCCCCCGCCGCCGCCCGCGGGCACCGCCTTGCGCCCGAAATGGCGGCGCCCGACGATCTCCATCTGCGCCGTGGCGGTCTCCACGCCATAAGCGCGCCGCTGCAGCATGGCGTCGAGTACGTCCCAGCTTTCATTGGGCATCAACTCGAGCAGCGCCTCGTCGACAGCCGCCACCGCGATCTGCGTGCCCGCGGGCGCCGCTTTGCCTCCCGGCAAGCGTACGCGCAGCTTGACATGGGCCTTGCCGCGCACCGTATAGGATTTCGCGTCGGGTGTCACCGTGACCGCAAGCTTGTGCGCGGCGGTGCCGACCTTGATCTCGGTCAAGCCATATCGGAACGCTGGTTTCGACAAATCGACGAGCGGCGTCGGCGCTTCGTAGCGTCTGCCTTCATACCAGAACGCCCTCGCCCATTCGAGCGGCGCTTTCCAGCCCCATGTGAAGAACGAGTACCAGGGCACTTCGTGAATTCGCCCGCGCAGCGCCAACACGGAAACATAGACGTTCGGCCCCCATGCCTCGTTCACTTTCAGCGTGACGGTCGGGTCCTTGCCATCGATCTTGACGACATGCGTTTCGATGATGCCTTCGCGCTCGACCGCAACGAGCGCCGTGGCAAAGCGAAACGGCATGCGCACTTGAAAGCGAGCGGTTTCGCCGGGCTCGTAGGCGGTCTTTTCCGGCAAGACGTCGATGCGATCGGTATTTTCTCCGCCGAACCACAGTTCGTCTTCTCGCGTGACCCAGATCGATGTCGATGCCGTCGATGCGTGGCCGTCGCCGTCTTTCGCCGTCACGACGAGATCGACGTTGCCCGCCTCCTTGATCTTCGCATCGCAGCTCATGAGGCCGTGGTCGTCGCTCTTGCCGCTGCACAACGTGCCGAGGTCCTTCGTCTCGGTGCGATTGTCATAGGCATAGAAGCCGCCGACCATGCGCTTGCGCGACGTGATCGTGATGCGCGCAATGCCGCGCACCTCGAGCGGCACGCCGGCGCGCGGCTTGCCTTGCAGGTCGACAGCCAGGGCCTTGATGGGCACCGCGTTGCCGACGGACACCCACTGTCCCGATTTCACGCCCGCCACGACCGCCGCGGGCCAGAGCGTCGCATTGCCGCCGATCGTCTGCACTTCGCCGTTCGGGTCCGCGAACGTGGCCTCCAGCACCAGGCTCTTCGGCCCATCGACAGGCGGCAGGTGCTTGAGCGTCAGACTACCCGCGCCGTTACGATCGAGCGTCACCGGTTCCTTGTCCGCAACCAGCTTCGAACCGTCGTCGCCCGAATCTTGTGCGCTCGCTTCGTCGTCCGAGCCGCCCGACGTGCCCGCATCGTTGCGCGGTACGTAAGGCTCGAAGCTGAACTCCGGATAGCTATCGGCAAATACCGGCGAGGTGCGCCGCGTCAGCGCCGACACTTGCACGGGCAGCCCCGATGCGCCGCCACCGGACGTGTATTCGATCTGCAACGCAACCGGCGCCGAGTTCGCGGCAATGAGCGGATGAGCCTTTTCGTCGCGCACGGCGATCGTGCCTTTGAACACCGGCAGCCGGAATTCCTCCACGCGAAAGCTGCCCGATGCATAGCTCGCGCGCGCGTTCGCGCCCGAATCGTCGTCGCCGTCTTCGCTATCGGCGGCTTCGTCGCCATTGCTGGCCGTGTCGTCCTTCTTGGCCACATCGGACGACGTACTGGAGCCAGCATCGACATCGTCGAGCGAAACACTGTATTCGCCGAGCTTCGCCGATGCGGGAATGGCGAACGTCGAGTCGGCCGTGTGATCGGCTGCCCATTTGAGCGGCATATGCCAGGTCTGCCCGCTGCCGAGATGACGAATCGTCACGCGCGAAGGATACCGCTTCGGAAACGCGAGGCCGTGCATAGTCTCCACGCGGATCATATGCTTCATCGACACCGTCTGGCCCGCGCGCAGCAGCGTGCGATCGAAAACGGTGTGCGCGCGGACCGTCTCTTGCGCGCTCGTATCGGTGGGCACGTTGAAGCGCCATGCCTCGATGCCGCGATTCCAATCCGATAGAACGAACGCCATATCGTGGCCCGTTTTCGGATCGTCGACACGGGCCGAGATGAACATGCCGTCGAAGCTGTTGCTCCCGCATTTCGCGCGGGCCTCGAGCTGCCCGTCGATCTTGAGCACGCCGTGGACATCGGTCTTGCCCGACGCCAGCTCCTCCCCGTTGCAATCGCTGACATGGATATCGGCATGGGGCACCGGCTCGCCCCGGTCAAGCGTAGTCACCCATACGAGGCTGTTTTCGCGCCCGCGCTTGAAATGCACGCCAAGGTTGGTCACGAGGACCGCCGTACGCACGTACATCGGTGCCTTCTTCCCGAGCAACGATGCCCCGAGCGCAGGAGAAGCCAGTTCGATGACATAAAAGCCGGGCTTCGTCACCGGAATGCCCACTACTTCGAACGGCCGCAACGTCTTGGGATCCGCTTTGGGCAGCGTCAGCGTTTCCACTTGTTGCTGGCCGGCAAGCAGTGAAAGCGAGCGCAGGTCGATCTGCGGGTTCTTGCGATCCTGCTCGGCATCGTCGCTGCCGCCGGTGCGCGGGATCACGACCGGGTGCGGATTGTGCGCCAGCAGCTCCGGCATATGATCGTCGATCCAGTTGCGATCCGCCGAGAAGCTGTCGAACTGATCGACGTTGCGCATCCAGCGGCGAATGTCGCGATCGGCCTCGACACGCATCTTCGTGAACTGGGCATGGCCCGCGTTGAGCCCGGCGATATGCAGGTCAGCCTCGACGTTGCGCAGCGTGATCGGCACGAGCGCCGGCATATCCGGCTCCGCGTAGCGCTCGATGATGCCGAACGTGCCCGACGAAAATTTCGCGAGCGGTGGCATGGCCGCCGTCATCGTTTTGAGCGGGAAGAGATCCGCATTGGCCAGCGCACGGCCGCTCACGTCCTTCAGATGCGACGGAAGCTCGATGGTCAGCGCCGCGCGCTCGGGCAGCGGCGCCGCAAATTCCACCGTGCTCGTTTGCGGATCTTGATCGTCGGGCGAGAACGACGGCTTGATGTCGCCCTTCTCGCCTTTCATACGGAACGCCTCGGCATCGGCGCGCGAGATCGGCGCATTGAACTGCAGCCGGATCGGTCGCAGCGGCGTACAGGGCGCTTTCGCGTTTTCACGTTCGCAACTGAAGCTGACGGAGAAAGGTTCGCGCACCCTGTAGTCGAAGCGGCGTTCGACATCGTTGATGATGCCGCTCGGGCTCGCCACCCCTTTTCCATAAACGAGCTGCGCTTTCGTGCCGGAGGGAAGCGCCTGCTGACATTGCACCGTCAGCACCTGCGCCGCTTCCTTTTGCAGAGCGAACCGATCGAGCAGCGCCGTGCGTGTGGCCGCATCGACGTTCTTGATCGGAATGCGATTGCCAAGCCCGCCCGATTCGCACCAGACGTTCTTTTGCACCGACTCCGCGTTCGCGGGGCCGTTGAGCCGCAGCACGAACGCCTGATCTTCGTCGATCTGTCCGCCCATCGGTGCGATGGTTCTGACGAAGGGCCCGCCGGTCTCGAACGTAAAGTGCTTGGGACCTTTTAGCGCATTGCCCGCCGGCGATTTCAAGCCGTCGTTCAAGTCCACGGTACACGACACGCCTGGCGGCAAATCAGTGTTGAAGTCCCAAGCCCAGGTTTTATCGTCTATCCACCGCGCGTGGCCGGCGCTCGCTGAAGCGTCGTTGCACTTGATGCGTGCTGGCGCGGGCAGGTCGGGCGAACCGAACGGCACCATCGCTTCGTCGAACTTGACGACGACCTGCCGGACCTGCGCCACCTTGCCCTGCGGCGTGACGCGCGTCACGCGGGCAGCCTCGGCCCGCCACCCCGCCGCCCCCATGAGCGCCAATGCCACTGTCGCGGCGGCCCATCGGCACGCTTTCCCGATCTTGTTGTTCTGCATCGACTGCGCTCCGTTTTACTTCTTCAATTTATCGATTGAGCCGCAAGACGAGCGCTGCCGCCACCCACTATTTAATCGGGAGCGCTCGGATGCACCGCATTCTAAAAGACTATGGAGAATACAAGGCTGTCCAGTTGCTGGACGAGGCGAAAACGGCGGTCAAGGCAGGAGGGGGTGGCGTCGATTGGCCCGCGTTGGGGTTCGAGCTTCCATCGGCAGGGATAAAGTGCATCGGCCGCCCCGAGGCGGGGGCAGCCATCAACAACATCGTGTCAGTCACGATGATGGTGTTTGTGGTGACGCCTGCTCCGGTGCGCACCGTAATCGTTCGAATAGGAGTTCGCGCGCGAGATATGTCCGCCGAGCGCCGAGCCTGCTCCGCCGCCGGCGGCTGCCCCGATGATGCCACCGGTACGTCCGCCCATCGCGTTGCCGGCGGCCGCGCCCGCGCCGCCGCCCAGTGCGCCGCCGACGATCGCACCCGTGCGTTCGCGACGATTCGAAGTGATCGCCCCGCCCGCGCCGCCGCCCACGGCACCGCCGATGACGGAGCCCGTGCTGCCGCCAACCGCGCCACCCACGGCAGCGCCGGCCGCGCCGCCGAGTGCGCCGCCCAGCGCGTTGTTCAGATCTCCGGCGAAAGCCGGAAGCGAGCTCAAAGCAGCCAACGCCGCAAAGGCGGCAATTCGAACGTTTTTCTTCAACATATGAGGCCTTTCATCTTCGTTTGAGTAGTGGCGCGCAGTATAGCGAGCCCCTGAAAGGCAAATGTTGCTTGACGGTGCGCAGTCCGTAAGAGATGTAACGAAATCCGGCTGCAACGGTTGTTATCCAAAATTATACTTATTGAGTATAATTATCCAATCTTGGGATAATTTTGGATATCGGATGGAACTGACGGAACTCTGGCACTTTCCCCGGCCGGATCTGGCCAGCGCCTACCTGGCGACGCTGGACGCCGGGCTCGTCACGTCGACGACGATTTTCGCGCCGCGGCGCACCGGCAAGACAGCGTTCCTCTTGCGAGACCTCAAACCGCTGGCCGAGAGCGCGGGCTACACGGTAGTGTACGCCGACCTCTGGCAAACGCGGCAAACGCCGGGGGCCGCCCTCGCGCGTTCGCTCGAAGAGGCGCTGGAGCCGCATTCACTACTCGAGAAAGTCATGGCGCGCCTTCATGCGCCCGTCAAAGGGCTCAAGGCTAAGGCCGAGTTCGGTGGCGCCACGTTGGAAGGCCATATCGAGCTCGAAAACGATCAGAAGCGGGAGATCGGCGATACGGCGCTTTTGATCGACGCGCTCGTAGCCGAGCTGACGAAGCGCCGGCCGGTGCTCTTTCTGATCGACGAGGCGCAATCGCTCGGCCGCAGCAAAGAGGGCGAAGAAATGGCGCGTGCCTTGCGCACGACGCTGACCAAGCACCAGCGGCGGCTGCGCATGTTGTTCACCGGCTCTTCGCGCACGAAGCTCGGCCACGTCTTTACGAATGCCAATGCACCGCTTTACTCGGCCGCCAGTACGGTGCAGGACTTCCCGTTGCTCGGCGACGATTTCGTCGATTACATTGCACGCCGGTTCAGGGAATCGACGAAACGAAAACTCGATACGGCGGCCGCGCGCGAGGCGTTCGAACTCTTCGGTCGACGCCCCGAACCGCTGATGGAAACGGTGCTGGCATTGATGATGAGCCCTGCGCTGACGTTTCCGGAAGCCATTGCGATGCAGCAGGAGAAGCTCGCCCGCACGGAGAATCACGAAGGGACCTGGAATTCGCTCGACGCGACCGAACGCGTGCTCGTGCGCATGTTCGCCGACGATCCCTCGATGAAGCCCTTTGCCAAAACGACGCTGATCAAGATTCGCAAGCGCGTCGGTATCGAAGACTTGCAGCCGACCCACATTCAAAAGGCGTTGGGCCGGCTCGCGGAAAAGACGGTCGTCGCGAAGAGCCCGCGCGATGTCTATGAGTTCGAAAACGAGAGCTTTGCGGACTGGGTTCGCAATATCATCGACTGAGCGGCAAATTACACCATCGAACGATCGAGCATCAGAAGACAGCGCTAGGGTCGGCCCGTCACACGCTGCACCATCGCGTAGAGCACCGACATCTGCAAGCCGCTCTTCAGTGCGTAGTTCGGATCGAATTGATTGGAGTAGCCCCACCAGTCGAAGCACGCATTGGGATTCGTCGGCCCGGGGGCAGACGAGGCGATCGTATCGGGATACACGATCACGAGCTTGTTCGTATCGGCCCATTCATTGATGCCGGCTTCGGTCACCCAGCGGTTTCCAATCAGCGACGCCTCCTGCAAACAGCCGTGCAAGGCAAGCACCAACCCACACTTGTCCCCGCGCGCACAGGCTTTCGGAACAAAAACACTCCCGGTTGTGCTCATCGAAACGTCCGGCGATGCTCCGAATTCCGTTTGATCGAATCTGGCAAGCGTACCGGACAGTTTTCCGTCGTTGCGCGGCTGCAATGGGCCCAGGAACATCGTCAACCATGTCCTGACGGAATCGTAGACCGCGCCATTCACCGAGCAGCGCACCATGTACGGGCTCCCGAGCGTGCCGCACGCAAGTTCGCCGTCGGGCGACTCCCAGCCGTGCTCCGCAGGGTACGTATTGTCGAAGTGGACCTTGGCGCCGTAATGCTGGTATTCCGAATTGAGGTCGGCCATCTCGAGCGGATTGACGACTTCGTCCTGTGTGCCGGACCAGAGGTAGACGGGCTGTCCACGCAGATTCGTCTCCGCGTCGATCGTGCCGAGCGACGATTGCTCGTCAAGGTACGCCTCGGATGCGGTCAGCATGCTGTTGTAAGACGCTTGGTTCGAGGGAAGCGTCAAGCCGCCACAGTTCGTCAAAGCGCTCGCCGCTCCCCCGAGACCCGCACACCAATACACGCCGCCAGCGTAGACGGCGGCCCCTTTGAACGTCGACGAATGCGCGACGTGCATCTGCACCGCCGCAAAACCGCCAGACGAAATGCCCGCGACGAATACCTTCGACGGGTCGATCTGATAGGTCTTGAGTTTGACGATCCTGGATGCGGCGGAACCGGCGTCCGTAATGGGGCTTCCGGTCGCTGCCAACGCGCGGGCCTGAGCCTTTGCGGTATCCGTGCCCGCCGATTCGCCACTTCCCCCGCACGCCGCGAGGCCGATCGCCAACACGACTGCCGACGCTAACCGCAAGCTTGACGCCATGGTGATCATTTGTCGCCTCCTCGAAGCCGCGCCGCGCCGCGCATCGCATGCAGTACGCCAGTGTTCGCGGTTTATCGATGGCCTTTATCAGCGAATCTTTGGCGGGAGCCGAAGCGGCCCGGTAGTTGGGCGAGCGGCGCCACTCATTTTATTCCGCTTCTCGAAAGGCAAGCCAGTGGATCGTTCAAAGCGCGGATTGTATGATTCCGCTCATTGCGAAGGCGTCGCCGCCCCGAAAGGCGCGCACGCCGGCACTGGAGGGACCCATGTTCGACAAGGCGCTGCGTATCGAGGGCGGCCCGGACTGGCATTACGTCCACGTCTATACCGACAGCTCGCTTGTCGCCTATCTGCTCGTCGCGGCCCTGCTGCTCGCGATTCTGCTCGCGAGCACGATCTGCTACCACGTGACGCGGCTGATCGTGCTGATCATCGTCCGCCGCCTGGCTCGGCAGCCGCAGCGCAAATGGCTGCGTGCAGCCGAGTCGCACAAGGTGTTCGATCGGCTCGCGCCGCTCGTGCCAGCCTTGATCCTCTATGCGTCGGCCCCGCTGCTCACGGGACTCACGTTTCCGCTGGTCGCGGCGCTCGGCCATCCGCTCGCGGTGCTCGCCGCATGTTACATGGTGTACACGCTGCTGCGCGCTGCGCTCGCGCTCCTCGACAGTGTTGGTGAGCGCTACAGTCACTTCCCCTCAGCAAGCACGAGGCCGATCAAAAGCTTTTTGCAAACGGCAACCATCGCGCTCTACGTAGTCGCGCTGATCGCGGGGATCTCGATACTGCTGGAACGCTCCCCCGCGTACTTCCTCACCGGTCTCAGCGCAATGACGGCGCTTCTGATCATCATTTTTCGCGATTCGCTGCTCGGCTTCGTGGCCAGCATCCAACTCACCGCCTATGACATGGTGCGGGTGGGCGACTGGATTGAAGTGCCCGGCTTCGTCGCCGACGGCACCGTGATCGACATTGCACTGAACACGATCAAAGTCCGGAACTTCGACAATTCGATCGTGATGCTGCCAAGCTCCGTTTTGCTCACGAACAGTATCAAGAACTGGCGAGGCATGACTGACTCCGGCGCCCGGCGCGTCAAGCATGCGATACATTTCGATGTCGAGAGCGTCCGCTTTCCAGACGACGCGCTACTCGTTCAACTCCGCAACGATGTCGACGGGCCGTTAGCGGAGGTCGCGCCGGGGGACACCCGGCGCCTCACGAACCTCGGTCTGTACCGCCTTTATCTGAGGGGATACTTTCGCGATCATCGAGCGGTCCGCCAGGATATGCCGATCGTCGTCCGCCAGGTGCAGTCGACCCAGCCTATTGTCGCGCTCGAGATTTTTATCTACGTCGACGAGACACGCTGGGAACCCTACGAAAACCTGCAATCGGACATGCTCGATCATGCTTACGGGCAAATACCGCAGTTCGGGCTGCGGTGCTGGCAGGAACAAACCCCGTCGCGGCAGAAGGGCATACTTCGCGATATTCAGTGAGGAGCGCGTATGGGCGTAGAGCTCAACCCCACCCGCCTACGCGGCGGTCTACTCGGCCTGTTGATAGGCGACGCCTTGGGCGTTCCTTACGAGTTCCATCAAGCAGCGTCGATCCCCACGCCGAGCAAGATCGAGATGACGCCGCCGCCGGGCTTCGAACGCACTCACGACGGGGTGCCACCCGGCACATGGAGCGACGACGGTGCGCAAGCGCTCGCTTTGCTCGATGCCCTGCTACGCGATAGCGAACTCAACCTCGACACTTTCGCATCCAATCTGCTGAGCTGGTTCCATCGCGGAGCCTTCACACCGGATGGCAAGGTCTTCGATGTCGGTCTGCAAACGCAAAGAGCCTTTCAAGCGCTTCGCTCAGGCGTTCATCCCGCTGCTGCCGGCCCCAGCGACGAACACGACAACGGCAATGGGTCGTTGATGCGATGCCTGCCCGTAGTCATGGTGGCATCCTCGCGCGAGCATGCCATTCGCCTGGCTCGGAAACAAAGCCTGGTGACTCACGGGCACGCGCGGGCGCAGCTCTGCTGCGCGCTCTACTGCCTGACAGCCGTCGGCATTTTGGAAGGTTTGAGCGCAGCCGACGCCGTCCGGGCCGCGGAGAACGAACTGCTGGAACGCTACACAGGCCAATCGGAAGAAACAGAACTCAAGATTGCGCTGGACGGCCGCTTCGATGCGCCGCAAGGCTCGGGGTATGTCGTCGACAGCTTGTGGTCGGCCGTCCACTGCGTGCTCTCAACGCACAGCTATGAAGCGTGCGTGAAACGCGCAGTGTCGCTCGGCAACGACACCGATACGACCGCCGCCATTGCCGGCGGATTAGCGGGCATTCTGTATGGCGAAGACGCGCTGCCTGAGCGCTGGCTCGAGGCGCTGCGCGAGAAAGCGATAATCGAGCACTGGCTGGCCAAGCTTTGAATATCGGCAAAGAGCTCATCGCCAAACCCCAAAACCCGGTTGCATCATGGGGATGACTGCACAGCATCGCGCTTTTCGTCCATGCTAAACTGCGCCGCGCATCCTTCAGCCCTCGATCATGGCCCGACAATCCCGCAACCACCTGACCGCATGGCTTGGCCTCGTTGCCATGTGGCTCATCGTGCTCGCGCCGCTCGTCAGCCAGTTGATTGTCGCCTCGCATCGAGACGACCCCAATGCGGTCGTTTGTTCAGCGACGCAGCCCGCCGCCGATTCGGTCCATACCACGCATAGCGATTCGCTCGCGGCCTGCGGTTACCGCGATTT
>Ga0209672_100350_pt1 | contig 29469 bp, 31 predicted proteins | sample AraplaCol_mMS_r2_FD_184273 | JGI IMG/M metagenome (GOLD analysis project Ga0209672, IMG submission 184273) | Arabidopsis root microbial communities from North Carolina, USA - plate scrape CL_Col_mMS_r2 (SPAdes) (version 2) | ecosystem: Host-associated > Plants > Roots > Endosphere | place: USA...
TCAGGCACTCCCCCCGGCGCTGCGCTCCTGACCGCATGCCCGCCCAGGATGGAGCCTCACGATGCGACTCACTTCCCTGGCAGCCGTCTCGCTCACGCTTGGCCTGCCTTCCCTCGCTGCGCATGCGCAGAATCCCAGTCCGATGGACATCCGCGCCTGCACCGCCATCGAGACGGATGCACAGCGACTGGCTTGCTACGACCGCGCCACCGGACGCGACAATCTTCCGGCCGCGCAGAAGAAGAGCGACGCTGCTGCACAGGCACCGGCGCCGGCCGCGTCGACCAGCCCCTCGAGCAATGCCTTCGGTCACGAAGCGGCGCGCGTGGCAAGCACCAATCCCCAGGCCGCGGGGGCCGACAGCGCACAGGCCAGCTCGGATGTAAAACCGCTCTCGCTGCTCGACAGCCGCTGGGAGCTTTCGCCCGAGAGCAAGCTCGGCACCTTCAATCTGCGTGGCTACAAACCGATCGTGGTGCTGCCGTTCTTCGCCAGCAGCAATCAAAACCGGCAGCCCAGCAGCCCCAATCCGCTCAACACGGTTACCCAGCCGCAGCAGGTGGACAACATCGAGAGCAAATTCCAGCTCAGCCTGAAGACCAAGATCTGGCAGGGTGTGTTCGGTGACCAGGGCGATGTGTGGGCCGCGTTTACCCAGTCCTCGCGCTGGCAGGTCTACAACGAAAAGGAATCGCGCCCCTTCCGCGAGACCGATTACGAGCCTGAAGTGATGCTGATGTTCAACACCAACTATCAGCTCGCCGGTTGGAACGGCCGACTGCTCGGCATCGGCCTCGATCATCAGTCCAACGGACAATCCGATCCGCTGTCGCGCAGCTGGAATCGCGTGATGGGCTACGCCGGATTCGAACGGCCCGGCTGGACCATCATGTTCCGGCCATGGTGGCGCATCCCCGAAGGCGGTCCGGACGACAACAACCCGGACATCGACAACTACATGGGGCGTGCGGATATGCAGATCATCCACGAATGGCAGGGCCAGGAATTCGGCCTGATGCTGCGCCATTCGTTGCGTGCCGGCAGCGAGAGCCACGGCGCTGCACAGTTCACCTGGTCGTTCCCGGTGGCCGGCAATCTGCGCGGCTACATGGAACTGTTCAAGGGCTACGGCGAAAGCATGATCGACTACAACCACAATGCCACCTACCTCGGCATCGGCGTATCGCTGCTGGACTGGTACTGATCGCTACCACCAGGTTTTCTTGGTGCCAGTGAGTATGCGCAGCATTTGCCCGCGCGCCACCGGCATGCGACCCAGCGGACCAAACATCCGGTCACGCAGTGCAGCCAGCGCCTGCTGATCGGACTGGAACAGCGGCGTCATCCATCGGCTCAGGCGCTGGTAGATGCCCACGTGCATGCGGCGTGCTTTTCGATAGGCATCCAGGCCGGCGGCGAGCTCGTCATGCGCGGCCAATGCGTCTGCCAGCGCCAGTGCATCGAGCAGCGCCATGTTCACGCCCTGGCCGAGCTGCGGGCTCATCGCATGGGCGGCGTCGCCAATGAACACGGCGTTGCCGCTCACCGTCCTGCGCAGCACCACGTCCCGGTAGCGTGCCCGATGCAGTTGCGTAGCCGATCGGATGTTGTCCAGCAGGAACGAAGCTTCAGGCCACAGTGTGGCCACGCGTTGGCGCAAACGCTCCAGCGCGCCGCCGTCAAATGCGTCGACCTGTTCGCCGGGCAGGCTGTAGTAGAACGTGAGCCAGCGTTGATCGCTGTCGTCGCGCCGCCCCACCGGCAACAGGCCGATCATTTCGCGCGTGCCGGCATAGCGCTGCTGCAACACGCTGGCGTGCGGCCAATCCGTGGCAGGCAACAGGCACCACATCGCGCCCCAGGGATAAAGCGTTTCGCGCTGGACGATGCCCGGCTGCCTGCGCAGCAGCGAATGCGCGCCGTCCGCGGCAATCACCAGGTCGAACGGGCCGTGCTGCTGTCCGTCGACGTCGATCAGGTGCTTGCCATCATCCGAACGTCGCTCGATGCGCTTGCCGGTGCGGATGGCGTCGCGATCGGCATAGGCCCGATGCAGCAGCGAAAACAGCGCGCCTCGCGTCATGCCCAGGCCAAAGCAATCGGGCGCATGATCGCCATAACGCATGTCCATCACCATGCGGCCGGCCAGATTGCATCCGTAGAGTTGCTCGATGCGCTGGCCGCTGGCCAGCGCCTGCTCGTGCAGGCCCAGTCGTGCCAGCACGGAAAGACCGGTTGGCTGCAGCAGAAAACCGGCACCCACGGGACCGGGCGCGGCAGCTTGTTCGAAAACGGTGAGGGTATGCCCGGCGGCTGCCAGCAACAGGCAGCTTGCCTGCCCGGCCACGCCGTAGCCCACGACGGCGATGCGTAGAGTCCCCTGCATGACGGCTCCCTGTCGATTCGCGCCAGTGTGCACGAATCCAAGCGATGGCTTCATGCCTCGCCAGAGGCGGCGTCGACACGGAGGCCGACGCCGCGCTTTGTCACTTAGTGGTGGTGGCCGCCTTCACCATGCACGTGGCCGTGCGAGAGCTCTTCCTCGCTGGCTTCGCGCACGTCGGTCACTTCCACGTCGAAATGCAGCGTCTGGCCGGCGAGCGGATGGTTGCCGTCGATGTGCACCTTGTCGTTCTCGACCTTGGTCACGGTGACGTTGATGGCGCCCTGCGGGCCGCGGCCTTGGAACTGCATGCCCGGCTGGATATCGTCCACGCCCTGGAAGGCCTCGCGCGGCACTTCCTGCACCAGCTCGGCGTGGTGCACGCCGTAGCCTTCTTCCGGCACCACGTCGACCTGGAACTGATCGCCGACCTGACGGCCTTCCATCGCCTTTTCCAGGCCCGGGACGATCTGGCCCACGCCCTGGAGGTACACGAGCGGCTCGCGACCCTGCGAGCTGTCGAGGACCTGGCCGTTGTCGTCGGTCAGCGTGTAATGGAAAGAAACGACGGAATTGTTGGCGATCTGCATGATGTTCTCTGAGTGGGGAGTGGCGCCGGCAGAGACCGGCACGAAACTGCAAGATTAACAGACCCCTTGTGACGATGCCGACTAGGCGCAGGGCTGCCGGATTGGCGATACTGCGGCCATGGGTTCTCAGAAATTCGCAGCAGCCCGCCGCTGGCCTGCCCTATTGGGGCTGGCAATGGCGACCTTGTCGCTGGCCACGCCGGTGTTCGCCGCAGCCCAGAACCAGGCCGCGCCCACGCCGCCAGCCACGGTCCAACCCACGCTCGCCGAGCAGATCGATGGACTGATCAGCCAGCCGCGTTTTGCGGGCGCCGACTGGGGCATCGCGGTGATTTCGCTCAGCAACGGCCGCAGCGTTTACAGCCATCACGCCGATCAACTATTCCAGCCCGCCTCGACCGCCAAGCTTTTTACGGCAGCGGTGACGCTGAGCGAGCTGGGGCCCGACTACCGCATTCCCACCCGCCTTATTGCAGGCGGCGAGATCCGCAACGGAAGACTGGACGGTCCGCTGATTCTCTACGGCATGGGCGATCCCACGCTCGGCGTCGACGCCGCCACGCTGCACTGGGCCGATCAGCTGGCCGAGCAACTGGCGGCGCAGGGTCTGCGCCACGTTCATGGCGACCTGATCGCCGATTCGACCTATTTCGCCAGCCCCATGATGGGCACCGGCTGGGAAGCGATCGACCTGCAAAGCTGGTTCGCCGTGCCGGCCACCGCGCTGAGCGTGGGCGAAAATCAAGTGGATCTGACGGTGACCGCGGGTGTCGGCACCGGCGCGCCCGCCGAGCTGCGCTTCGATCCCGCCAACGCGATACCCAGCGTGGCCAACGAGGTGATCACCAGCGCCCAGCGCACGCACAACGACGTGAATCTGTATCGGGCACCGGGCGATGGCGTGTTGTACGCCTTCGGCAATATCGCGGCGAAATCGCCCGCGCAGAATTACAAACTCGCGCTGCCCGACCCGGCCCAATACGCCGGCCGGCTATTGCAGGAAGCGCTGGTACGCCGCGGCATCCAGCTCGACGGCAAGCTGCTCACGGTGCACTGGCCGCGTCGCGACACCTTCCTGCCGGCGCAGCCACGCACACTGGCCGAGGTGCTGTCGCCGCCGGTCAGTGAGATTCTCGAGCGCGGCCTGAAGCGCTCACAGAATCTCTATCTGCAAAACCTGCTGCTGCTTGCGGGCGTGAAAGCGCAAGCGGATACGGAGCAGCGCGAAGGGAGCATGGGTTTTGTCACCAGTGAACGCTGGGGCATACGCGCCATGCATCAGCTGCTCGAGCAGATCGGCATCACGCCGGCGGCGAGCCTGATCGAGGAAGGCACGGGCCTATCCCGCCGCAATCTGGCCACGCCGAACGCGATGGCTGATCTGCTGGCCTTCCTCGCCAAACAACCTTATGGGCCGGCGCTGGTGGAAGCACTGCCGATCGCCGGCGTCGATGGCACCTTGCAGTGGCGCATGCGCAACACGCCGGCCGAGAACAACGTGCACGCGAAAACCGGCAGCATGAGCTTCGTGCATTGCCTGGCCGGCTACGTCACCAGCGGCGATGGCGAACGGCTGGCGTTCGCCATCATGCTCAACAACTACGATCCGCCGGCGGGCGCACCCAGCGCCACCCGCGATATCGACCAGATCGCCGTGCTGCTGGCCGGCTCGCGCCATCCCGCCAGCAGCGCCAGCTCAGCGCCCGCGGTGGCGCGTCAGCCCGCCAACTGACGCTCGAGATCCTTGCCGATCTTCTCGGGCGTATCGGTGGGGGCGTAGCGTTTCACCACCTTTCCGTTGCTGTCGACCAGGAACTTGGTGAAATTCCATTTGATCGATTCGCTGCCCAGGATGCCTTTGCCTTCGCTCTTGAGCCACTTGTACAGCGGGTGCGCGCCGTCGCCATTGACCTCGATCTTGGCGAACAGCGGGAAGCTCACGTCGTAGCTGGTGGAGCAGAAGTTGCGGATTTCCGCTTCGTCGCCCGGCTCCTGGTGACCGAACTGGTCGCAGGGAAAGCCCAGCACCACCAGGCCCTTCTCGCGATCGGCGCGCCACAGCGCCTCCAGCCCGGTGTATTGCGGCGTGAATCCGCACTTGGACGCCACATTGACGATCAACAGCGTCTTGCCGCGATAGTCGGCGAGCGAACGCTCGTTGCCGTCGATATCGCGGGCGGAGAAGTCATAGACAGAGGTCATGGCAGGCTATCCTCGTTGAAAGGAGGCCAGTCTAGCCCCATGCAGCGTCACGGTGCCTTATGCTTGCCACCGCCGGGAGCCCCGGCAGCTGCCCCAGGCGCCCGCCTCCCCGGCTTTCCCGAAGGTATTCCGTGATCAGATTTCTGGATGTCCATAAGTCCTACCGTGTCGACGGACGGGACGTTCCCGCGCTGCAACCCTTCAGCCTCGACATCGCCGACGGCGAAGTGTTCGGCATCATCGGCCATTCCGGCGCGGGCAAATCGACGCTTATACGTCTGATCAACCTGCTGGAGCGGCCCAGCGGCGGCCGCATCCAGATTGGCGATACCGATATGACAGCGCTGACGGAATCGCAGCTGCGCCAGCAACGCCAGCGCATCGGCATGATCTTCCAGCACTTCAACCTGCTGTCGTCGCAGACCGTGGCCGAGAACGTGGCTTTCCCGCTGCGCCTGGCCGGCGAGCACGACAGCGCGGCGATCCGCCAGCGCGTGGGCGAGCTGCTGGCGCGCGTGGGCCTTACCGCGCATGCCGATAAGTATCCTTCGCAGCTTTCGGGCGGCCAGAAGCAGCGCGTGGGCATTGCGCGCGCGCTGGCCAACCGGCCGTCCATCCTATTGTGCGACGAGGCCACCAGCGCACTCGATCCGCAGACCACGGCCTCCGTGCTCGAGCTGCTGGCGGAGATCAACCGAGAGCTGAAGCTCACCATCGTGCTGATCACGCACGAGATGGACGTCGTGCGCCGCGTGTGCGACCGCGTGGCCGTACTCGATGCCGGACGCATCGTGGAAAGCGGCGCCGTCGCCGATGTGTTCCTGCATCCGCAACACGCCACCACGCGCCGTTTCGTCAACGAGGCCTTGCCGGAGGAAGCCGCCGGCGAACAAATGCCGTTCGCGCATGTGCCCGGCCGCATCCTGCGCCTGTCGTTCCGCGGCGAGGCGACCTGGACGCCGGCGTTGGGCCGCGTCGCGCGCGAGACCGGCGTCGATTTCAATATCCTGGCCGGACGTATCGACCGCATCAAAGACCTGCCCTATGGACAGCTCACGCTGGCCATGCAGGGCGAACGCGTGGATGACGCACTGGCCATTCTTCGCGAATCGGGCATCGAAATCGAAGAAATCACCTCATCGCTGGAGAATCGCGCATGAGCGCTCCGCTGTTGCAGACCCTGTTTCCGCACATCGACGACTGGGGCGAAATCGGCCATGCCTGCATCGATACCTTGTTGATGCTTGGCGGCTCGTTGCTGCTGACGATCGTGGTCGGATTGCCGCTGGGCGTGCTGCTGTATCTCACCGGCAAGGGCCAGCTGCGTGCGATGCCCAAGCTCTATGCGGTGTTGTCGCTGCTGGTGAATATCCTGCGTTCGATCCCCTTCATCATCCTGATGATCGTGCTGATGCCGCTCACCTATGTGCTGGTGGGCACCAAGCTCGGCATCCGCGGCGCGATCCCGCCGCTGGTGATTGGCGCGGCGCCGTTCTTCGCGCGCCTGGTGGAAACGGCGCTACGCGAAGTGCAACGCGGCGTGATCGAAGCGAGCCAGGCCATGGGCGCCACCACCTGGCAGATCGTGCGCCATGTGCTGCTGCCCGAAGCGCGCGGCGGACTGATCGCCGGCATCACCGTGACGGCGATTGCGCTGGTCGGTTATACGGCCATGGGCGGCGCCATCGGCGCGGGCGGCCTGGGCGATCTGGCCTACCGCTACGGCTATCTCAGCTACAAGTCGGACTATATGGTGGTCACCGTCGTGCTGCTGATCGTGCTGGTACAACTGTTGCAGATGGCCGGCGACCGCATCGTGGCGCGCTATACGCGGCATTGATCAGACGATTTTGCATTCAGCGGTATGGACGGCTATGGTGTTGCACCGCATCACGCGTTCTCACCATATAACGAAGATGAATAAGCTCATAGCCATACTCTCCGCCCTGCTCCTGCTGGCGGGCTGTTCGTCATCCAACAGCGGCGGCGACGCCAACAGCCAGAAGCTGGTGGTGGCCGCCACGGCGGTACCGCACGCCGAGATCCTCAAGCAGGTCAAGCCGATCCTGGCCAAGCAAGGCATCGACCTGGAAATCAAAGTGTTCGCCGATTACGTCCAGCCCAATACGCAGGTGCTGGAGAAGTCGGTTGATGCGAACTATTTCCAGACCAAGCCCTACCTGGATGCGTTCAATCGCGAACGCGGCACCAACCTCACCATCGTGACCGGCGTGCATATCGAGCCGTTCGGTGCGTATTCGCGCAAGCTCAAGTCCATCGACCAGTTGCCTGATGGCGCCTCGGTCACCTTGCCGAACGATCCGAGCAACAACAGCCGCGCGCTGCTGCTGCTCGCCAAGCACGGCCTGATCACGCTGAAGGATCCGAGCAACGAGTTGTCCACGCAGAAGGACATCACGGCCAACCCGAAGCACCTGAAGTTCCGCGAGCTGGAAGCGGCGATGCTGCCGCGCACGCTGGACGAAGTGGACCTCGCCCTGATCAACACCAACTACGCCCTCGCCGCGGGCCTCAACCCGACCAAGGACGCCTTGCTGATCGAGGACAAGGACTCGCCGTACGTGAACTACCTGGTCGCCCGCCCGGACAGCAAGGACGATCCGCGCGTGCAGGCGTTGGCCAAGGCGCTCACCAGCCCCGAGATCAAGGCGTTTATTGAGCAGAAGTACCAGGGCGCGGTGTTGCCGGCGTTCTGAGGGCTGCCTATTTGTGTAGGAGCGCACTTGTGCGCGACCGCCGTTGCGTCGAGACAAGCATGTGACGCTGCGGTCGCGCACAAGTGCGCTCCTACAAGGTGGCGTCAGCAGGTCACCGCCTCCGGATCCGCCGGGATCTCAAACACCCGGCGCAGATACGCCACATAGGCGCTGTCCTCGCACATGTTCTTGCCGGGCGTATCGCTGAGCTTGGCCACCGGCTGGCCGTTGCAGCGGATCATCTTGATCACGATCTGCAGCGGCTCGGGTCCCACATCGTTGGTCAGATTCGTGCCCACGCCAAAGGCCAGCTGGCAGCGGCCGTGGAAGTGCTCGTACAGCTGCATCACCTTGGGCACATCGAGCCCGTCGCTGAACACCAGCACTTTGGATCGCGGGTCGACGCGATTGGCGCGGTAATGGGCGAGCACGCGCTCGCCCCAGGCAAACGGATCGCCCGAGTCGTGGCGCGTGCCGTCGAACAGCTTGCAGAAATACATGTCGAAATCGCGCAGGAAGGCGCTTAGTCCGTAGACGTCGGACAGCGCGATGCCCAGGTCGCCGCGATATTCCCTCGCCCAGGTTTCCAGCGCCGCCACCTGCGAGTCGCGCAGACGCGGGCCCAGCGCCTGGTGCGCCTGCAGGTATTCGTGCGCCAGCGTGCCCAGCGGCGTCAGGCCGAGCTTCCAGGCCAGCCACACATTGCTGGTGCCGGTAAGCTGGCGGCCCAGGCCGTCACGCAAGGTGGTGACCACTTCCTCCTGCCAGGCGCGCGAGAACCGGCGGCGCGTACCGTAGTCGGCGATACGGCAATCCTGGAAGCCTTCGGTGTCGCGCAGCAGTGCGATCTTTTCGCGCAGGCGGCGGCGTCCTTCGTCCAGCGAGAGGCCGGGCTGGGTATGGCGGAAATACACCTCGTTGACGATCGCCAGCAAGGGCACTTCGAACAGGATGGTGTGCAGCCATGGGCCGCGGATGTGGATCTCGATCTCGCCCGGGCCGTCCTGCGCCGGAACAATCTCCACGTACTTGGCATTGAGCTGGAATAGCCCCAGGAAATCGACGAAATCGCTCTTGATGAAACGCCAGGTGCGCAGGTATTCCAGTTCCGCCGGCGTGAAGCGCAGCGAGCACAGCGCTTCCAGTTCCTGGCGGATCTCCTCGATATAGGGGGTGAGGTCGATGCCCGGGTTGCGGCATTTGAATTTGTATTCGACCTGCGCCGCGGGGTAGTGGTGCAGCACGACCTGCATCATGGAGAACTTGTACAGATCGGTGTCGAGCAGGGAGGAAACGATCATCAGTCGCTCACGCGGCGCGGGGAGCCTCGATTATCCTCGCCCGATGGTGGTCGCGGCGAGTCGGCGGCAAACCACGGGCAAATAAAAACCCCGGTAGCCAGGGGAGGGGCTACCGAGGTTTGTCAGGCCGGTCTCATAACAAAGAGGGGAAAAGGACCGACCCCTCAGTGGCACGATGGTGCTGTACCACTTCTTGTCGCCGTCACGGCGATACGTATGCTTAGTGTGGCCGGCCCGGCGCGAGTTCAAGCGCCTCGTCAGTTTCGTTCAGCTTTTGGCAAGCTGGGCGCGCCCGCCTACCATCGGCGGCTTATTCCGAGGGAGCGTCGCCCGATGGTTCGCCTGCTACAACGCCTGTGCCTGCTTGCCCTGGCCGTCGCCCTGCCCCTGCATGCCGCCGATCTCACGGTCGACCTGGGCCACGGCAGCAAGACCTACACCACCGCCCAGCTGTTGGCGCGCAGCGACGTCCGCGACGTGGCCATTCCCGCTGATGTCGCCTTCAAGCGCCCGATGCGCTATCGCGCCGTGCCCTTGAAGGCATTGCTGGAGGGCGTGTCGCCCGACGACACCCTGCAATTCACCGCCTCGGACGGCTTCGCCGCACAGATCCCAGCGGCGTTGATCGTGCGCTCCCAAGGTTCGGAGGCTTGGCTCGCCGTGGAGGATCCCGCCCACCCGTGGCCGACGCTGGCAGAGATCAAGGGCGATGCCGGCCCGTTCTACGTGGTGTGGACCCATCCGGAGGCGATGAAGATCGGACCGGAACAGTGGCCGTTCCAGCTGGCCTCCATCCGCCGCCAGCCGCCCGTGGCCGAGCGCTTCCCCGCGATCCAGCCCGATCCCGCCCTCAAGGCCGGCAGCCCGGTCCAGCGCGGCTTCCTGGTGTTCCAGCACACCTGCTTTGCCTGTCACACGCTCAATGGCCAGGGCGATGCCAAGCTGGGGCCGGATCTCAATATTCCGCACAACCCGACCGAATACCTGCGCGAGGATTTGTTTCGCGCGTATCTCCGCGACCCGCAGTCGCTGCGACATTGGCCGCAAGCACGCATGCCCGGCTTCGATCGCAAGGCGCTGTCCGATCAGGACCTGGACGATCTGCTGGCCTATCTGCGGCACATGGCGGGACGTAAGACAGGGCCTTAAGGCGAGGGTGCGACGGATGGGTGCCCGGTCGAATCCAGCCACTGCTGCAGCGAGCGTTGCCGCTGCGTGTACGGTTGCCGCGCAAACTCGCGCACGCTGGCGTAGAACGCGGGCCACTGCCCTTCCGCATGACGGAACAGCGCCAGGAACACCGGCGTCCAGCGATCGTAGATGCCAAAGGGCAGCAGCCGCGCGTTGTTGATCGGGCCGTTGACCCAGGCGTCGTAGCGGTGGTCGCCCGGCCAGTCCAGGTCGCGCCACTGCACGTAGCGCACGCGGAAGTCGTCGATCGTCCGCTGCTTGCCTGCCGCCATGGCCGTTTCGTCCAGGCCACTGGCATAGAGCGTCTTCAGGCGGTCGCGCAGGTCCATCACCAGCCAGGTGAAGCCATCGTCCATGGTCTTCTCGCGGTCGTTCTGCGCGGGCAATCCGCGCGACTGGCGCCATTGGCGCAGGCCCTCCTCCTGCACGAAGCTGGCGAAGGACTCGTTGAACGAACTGTCATCCTTCACGTAGATCAGTTGGTGCGCGAGCTCGTGAAAAATCGTGCCGGCCAGTTCGTCGTCGTCCCAGCGCATCATGCTGCTGAGGATGGGATCGGAGAACCAGCCCAGGGTGGAATACGCCGGCACGCCGCCCACGTAGACGTCATCGCCTTGCGCCTCCAGTCGCGACGACTCGGCCTTGGCCTTGTCCTTCGAGAAATAGCCGCGATACGCCACGCAACCGGCAAAAGGAAAGCAGTGCTGGATCGGCGAGATGGAAAAGCGCGGCGTGGCGAACACGTTCCAGACCACGTACGAGCGGTCGAGCTTCACGTAGCTGGTGTAGCTGCGGTTAGCCGGCAGATCCAGGCGATCGGTGGCGAATTGCCGCGCTTGCTGGGCCAGCTCCAGGCGCTTGCGGATTTCGCCATCGGTCGATGGGTCGCGCAGCACCTCGCTCACGTCGCGGCGGTTCATCACCAGCTCGCTCTGGCCCTTGGCCACGTGCGCGTAGTAGTCGACGGTGCTGCAGGCACAAAGCAACAAGCCCATCGTCAAAGTGACGATGGGCCTGAGGATGGCGGGGATGGTCGGCACGAAGCGTGGCAACGTCATGCCACGATTGTGCCGCGATTTTAGTGGCCGTGACCGCCGTTCCAGCCGCCGTGGCCACCATTGCCGTGGCCACCGCTCCAGTTGCCTCGACCGCCGCGGTAATAGCCGTTACCGCCGTGGTAGTAACCGCCACCTCGATAGTACCCACCGCCGCGGTAATAGCCGCCGCGATAGCCGCCGCCGTAGTAGCCGCCAATGCCGATGCTTACGGCCGGGCCATAACAGCAGCCGTAACCGTAGTAGCCATAGCTCGGGTAGTAGTAACCGGGGTAGTAGCCGTTGCTATAGGTGACGCCGGTACCGTAGTAGGCGTCGCCGCCGCCGGTAGCGACCGGACGCACGTAGCTGTAGCCAGGATCGTAGTAACAACCGGATAGCGCTGCGGTGGCAACCGCCAAGGCGAGACCGGCAAGCACGCGTTTCATGACGTAAGGCCTTCAGGGGGAAGACAGCCTCACTTTGAACCTGTGCTGGTAAGTGCGCACTGAACGTACCGACATGACTGGCGGGTATTTACCTGCCAGCCATGCCGGGACCGACTTGGCGTCGTCGGTTCAGTTATTGCCGCTGCGCTCGGGCGGCTGGCGGATATGGCCGTAGACCGCTTCGCTGGAAACACCACCGTTGCCGGTGCCCGTATCCAGGTGACCGTTGTTGCCGCCGGGGTGTTCATCGGCGCCTGGCCAGGTGGGCCCTTGGCGTACCCGCTCCTGCTTGGCTTCCAGCAGTGCCTGGATATGCTCGGCCGCCTCTTGCGGGGTCAGGTGCTTGCGCGCCGGACGACGTGGCCGTGCGCTGGGCGTGGCTCGACTGCGCCCTGCCGCCGGTGCGCTCTTGGCGGCTGTCTTGCGCGGTGCGGCGGCGGCCTTGCGAGGTGCTGCGTGCTTGGGAGCCGCCGCCTTGCGTGTGGCGGTTTTCTTGGCCGCCTTTTTGGCGGTGGCGCGTTTACGGGTGGTCTTTTTGGCGGCGGCCTTCTTCACCGCGGTCTTGCGCGGCGCGGCCTTCTTGGTCGCGGTCTTGCGCGTGGATTTGCGTGCGGCGGCTTTGCGCGTCGCGGTCTTGCGTGCGGGTGATTTGCGCGTTGCCTTCTTGGCTGCCGTCTTGCGGGTCGCCTTCTTGGCGGCGGTTTTGCGCGTTGCTTTCTTCGCTACGGTCTTGCGCGTGGCCTTTTTGGCGGCGGTCTTGCGTGTCGCCTTCTTGGCTGCCGTCTTGCGGACGGCGCGCTTGACGGTGGCGCGTTTGCGAGCGGTGGTTTTCTTGGCAGTGGATTTGCGGGTGGCTGCTTTCTTGGCCGAGGATTTCTTCGCGGCCGGCTTGCGCTTCGTTGCCATGCGTCTTCACTCCTGCGGTGGTCGAGAATGCCCGACGCCCCATCACGCCGGACTAACCGACAAGTAACACCAACAACATGTATCAGGGGTGAGCAAAACCGCATTTCGAAGTCATGCCGTGATCAAAACCTCGGCTGCGAGAGTGCCGCCAGGAAATGCGAGATCACTTCCGGTCGAACCACCACGGTGAAGGCCACGCCGAACGCGGCGCCCCACAGGTGCGCGCTGTGGTTGACGTTGCCCTGCCCGCGCCGGTCCATGTAGATGGAGTAGCCCACGTATAGCAAGGCGTAGACGATCGCCGGCAGCGGTATCACGAACACGATGATGCGCGACCACGGCGCCAGCAGAATGTACGAAAACAGCACCGCCGACACCGCGCCGGACGCGCCCAGGCTGCGGTAATTGGGGTTGTTCTTGTTGCTCAGGTAGGTGGGCAGGATCGAGACCACCAGCGCCAGGATGTAGAACAGCGCAAATCCCAGCATGCCCAGCGAGGCCGTGAAAAACCCTTCCATGCTGCGGCCGAAAAAGTACAGCGTGATCATGTTGAACAGCAGGTGCCCGAAATCGGCGTGCACCACCCCGTAGGTCACCAGCCGGTGGTATTCGCGGCTGCGGGTGATGGCGGGCGGCCACAGGATCAGATCATTCATCAGGCGGGCGTTGTTGAACGCCATGAAGGACACGATGGAGGTGATGGCGATGATGATCAGGGTGATCATGCGGACTTCCGTGACAGGCAGGAGGCGGTGACAAAGAATCCGCATCTTGGCGGTGGCGCGGGCGCTTGTCGACTGTGAAGCAGCCGGAAAGTCCAAGCGCAGAGCCGCATTCCGCACTATCATGCCCGGCTTCAAGCGTTTCCCCACGCCCCAGGCACTCCCCATGTCGATCCGTTACCTGCATCTGGACGTCTTTGCCGCCGCGCCCGGCGGCGGCAACCACCTGGGCGTCGTCACCGACGCCGCCGGCTGGAGCGATGCCCGCATGCAAGCCTTCGCCCGCTGGACCAATCTGGTCGAAACCACCTTCCTGCTGCCGCCCAGCCAACCCGGCGCCAGCTACCGCGTGCGCATTTTCACGCCGCACAAAGAAATTCCGTTTGCCGGTCACCCGAGCATCGGCAGCGCGCACGCCGTCCTGCTGTGCGGCCTGGCCGAGCCGGTGGACGGCGTGCTGTGGCAGGAATGCGGCGCGGGCGTCTTGCCCATCCGCGTGGAAGGCAGCGACGGCTCGCGCCAGTTGCTGTTGAAATCGCCGCCGTCCACCGTCGAGAAGACCGGCCGCGACGCGCATCCGCTGCTCGACGCCGCACTGTCCGGCATCGGCCTGGGCACGCTGCCACCGGCCTATGTATCGGGCGGCCGCCACTGGTGGCTGGCCGAATGCGCCGATGAAGCCTCGCTGCGTCAGTGGAAGCCGGATCACGCTGCCATCGGCGCCTTGGCCAAGGCCACCGACAGCATGGGCCTGTGCGTGTTCGCGCGCAGTTCGCATCCGGACTATCAGCTGGTGGTGCGCGCGCTGCCGGCCGGCGTCGGCCTGGTGGAAGACCCGGCCTCGGGTGCCGCCAACGGCTTGATCGCCGCCTATATCGCGCATGCCGAACCCGACGGCCCGCTCGCGCGCGGCTACGTGGTGAGCCAGGGCCGCGAGATCGGCCACGACGCCAGCCTTTCCGTGCGCATCGACGGCAAGACCGTATGGATCGGCGGACACACCAACACCATCATCGATGGCGCACTGCACTGGAGCGGCCACGAGTGAGCACGCGGCCGCAGATCTGGGTCGATGCCGACGCCTGCCCTGCGCCGATCAAGGAAGTGCTGTTCCGCGCGGCGGAGCGCGAGCAGGTGCAGGTGACCCTGGTCGCCAATCAATGGCTGCGCACGCCGCCCTCGCGCTTCGTGCGCGCCATCCAGGTGCCCGGCGGTTTCGACGTGGCGGATGCCGAGATCGTCGAGCGCGTGAACGCAGGCGACCTGGTGGTGACGCAGGATATTCCGCTGGCCGCCCTGGTGATTGAAAAAGGCGCGCTTGCCGTGCATCCGCGTGGCGAGCTGTATACGCCGGACACCATTGCGCAGCGGCTCTCCATGCGCAATTTCATGGACGAACTGCGCGGCTCGGGTGTCGATACCGGCGGGCCGGCGGCGTTTCATGCGCGCGACAAGCAGGCGTTCGCCAATCAGCTGGATCGGTGGCTGGTGCAGTTTCGCAAGACGCGTTGAGCGCCGCCCACCTTGTAGGAGCGCACCCTGTGCGCGACCGCGGAGCGGACGGTCGCCTCTTCGTTGGGCCGTCGCGCACAGGGTGCGCTCCCACAGTCAGAGCTTGCGCTCATCCAGATGCGCACGACGCGCGGCGACCTGCGCCATGATGGCCCAGTCGACGTCTTCGTCGCCGGTGGACAAGGCCTCGAGCAGGCTGTCGCGCAATACGCCTGCCAGCGGCAACGGCACACGCGTCGCATCCGCTGCCGCCAGCGCGAGGCCGATGTCCTTGTAGCCCAGCGGCAAGGCGAAGCCGGCCGGCGTATAGCGCGATTCGGCGATGAGCTTGGCATAGCCCTGGTACGCCGGAGTGGCGAACAGCGAGTTGGTCATCACCTCGAGGAAATCCGCTGAGCTCACGCCATGCGCGCGCGTCAGCGCCGATGCTTCGGCCATGCTTTCGATGGCGGCGCCGATCATGAAATTGCCGGCGATCTTCACCACGTTGGCCCGCTCGGGCGACTCGCCCAAGGGCCAGATGCGACTGCCCATCACATCGAGCAAGGGACGCACGCGCTCGATCACGTGGGGCTTGCCGGCCACCAGGATATTGAGCTTGCCCGCCGCGGCGACATCAGGACGACCGAACACGGGAGCGGCCAGGTAATCCAGGCCTCGTTGCGAATGCTCCTGCGCCATCTCGCGCGCCAGCGCCACGGAAATCGTCGCGTGGTTGACGTGTACCGTGCCCTGGTCCATGCCGTCGAGCAGGCGACCTTCAACAAACACGCTGCGCACCGCCTGGTCGTTGGCCAGCATGCTGAAGAGCACCTCGCCCTGCGCCGCGCGGTCAGCCGTCTTCACCACCTTGGCGCCCAGCGACGCCAAGGGCTCGGTCGGCCCCGGCGAGCGATTCCACACGGTGACCTCGTGCCCGGCCTTGATCAGGTTGCTTGCCATGGCGCTGCCCATGGCACCGAGGCCGATAAAACCCACTTTCATGCGATGGTCTCCACACAGAATGATCCGCGTAGTGGATCACGCAGCATGTTCACCTTGTGCGAAATCACACCACTTCGCCGGCCGCGTGCGCCGATGCCCAGGCCCACTGGAAGTTGTAGCCGCCGAGCCACCCGGTAACGTCGACCACCTCGCCGATGAAGTACAGGCCCGGCACCAATTTCGACTGCATCGTGGTCGAGGAGAGCCCATCGGTGTCGACACCGCCCAGCGTCACTTCGGCCGTGCGATAACCCTCCGTGCCGCTGGCAACGATCGGCCAGTCGTGCAGTTGTTCGCCGATCTTGTTCAGTTCGGCTTCGCGGTATTGGCGCATCGGCCGGCTCTCGAACCAAAGCTCGCACAAGCGCTGCGCGAGGCGGCGAGGCAGTACATCGCCGAGCACGTTCTTCAACTCCGCCGCAGGACGCGCGGTGCGCTGCTCCTGCAGCCACTGGCCAAGATCGAGCTCCGGCAGCAAGTTGATGCGCAGGTCGTCACCGGGCTGCCAATACGAAGAGATCTGCAGGATCGACGGTCCGCTGATGCCGCGATGCGTGAACAACAGGCCGGCGCGGAAGGAGCGCTTGCCCACGCTTGCATCCACCGCCGGCAAGGCCACGCCCGCCAGATCCTGATAGCGCTCCTGGTGCTTGCCGCTCAGCGTGAGCGGCACCAGTCCGGCCCGCGTGGGCAACACCGCATGGCCAAACTGTCGGGCCAGTTCATAGCCAAAACCGGTGGCGCCCATGCTCGGAATCGACAGGCCGCCCGAAGCGACCACCAGCGATTGCGCATGCACTTCGCCATGCGCCGTGAGCACGTTGAAGCCCTCGTCGGTCTTGCGCACGCGCTGCACCCCGCAGCTGGTTTCGATGCGCACGCCAGCCTGCGCGCACTCGTCCAGCAACATGCGCACGATCAGCTTGGACGACTCGTCGCAGAACAGCTGGCCCAGCTCCTTCTCGTGGTAGGCGATGCGGTGTTTCTCCACCATCGCGATGAAATCCCACGGCGTGTAGCGGGCCAAGGCGGATTTGGGAAAGTGCGGGTTGGCAGACAGGTAAGCGTTCGGCGTCACGCCCAGGTTGGTGAAATTGCAGCGCCCGCCGCCGGACATGAGGATCTTCTTGCCGACCTTGTTGGCATGGTCCACCACCAGCACGCTGCGCCCACGCTGGCCGGCCACGATGGCGCACATCAGTCCGGCCGCGCCGCCGCCGATGACCAGTACATCCACTTTCACGCGCGCACCGCCGCCATGCCCTACTCCTGTTCGTGACCGCGCATTATCCGACAGGATGCGCCTGATCGCTTAAACTCGCCTTTTTCCCGGACCGGACCGCCACCATGCCTTCTTTTGACGTCGTTTCCGAAGTCGACAAGCACGAACTGACCAATGCCGTCGATCAGGCCAACCGTGAGCTGGCCAGCCGCTTCGACTTCAAGGGCACCGACGCGAAGTTCGAGCTGGACCAGTTCGTGATCACCCAGTCCGCCCCCAGCGAATTCCAGTTGGAGCAGATGCTGGACATCCTGCGTGGCCGCCTCACCTCACGCAAAATCGACATCCGCGCGCTGGACGTGGGCGATGCCGAGACCAATCTGGGCGGTTCGCGCCAGAAGGTCACGGTGAAGCAAGGCATCGAGCAGCCGATCGCCAAGAAGTTGGTGGCCTCGCTGAAGGCGGCCAAGCTCAAGGTCGAGGCGCAGATCAACGGCGACAAGCTGCGCGTGACGGGCAAGAAGCGCGACGACCTGCAGGAGGCCATGGCCGTGCTGCGCAAGGCCGACGTGGAGCTGCCGCTGCAGTTCGATAATTTCCGCGATTAAGGCGATGCCTTGATCTTGTGGGAGCGCACCCTATGCGCGACTGGCGCCGAGGATGCGAAGTCGTGGCACGTTGCAGTCGCGCACAGGGTGCGCTCCCACAGGGGGGGGGCGTTACCCTGCCAGCCCAGCCGCAATGTTTACGCTGATCGCAATAATGAACACGTTGAAGAAGAACGCGATCACGCTGTGCAGCAAGGCCACGCGTCGCAGATAACGGCTGCTGATCTGCACGTCGGAAACCTGGAAGGTCATGCCGATGACGATGGCGAAGTACATGAAGTCCCAGTAATCGGGTTCCTCGGTGCCGGGGAAATCCAGCCCTTCATGCTTCTTGCCGAAATCGCCATAGAAGCCGTGCGCGTAATGCATGCCGAACATCACGTTGAAGAACAGCCACGACAGCACGATGCTCGCGGCGGCGACGATCAGCGCCTTCGCATCGCCACCCTTGGCGCCGCCCATTTCCGTGGTCAGCGCCAGCGACACGAAGCCGGTGAGGATCAGCGAGGTCCACAGCACACCCCAGCGGCCGGTATCCTGCTTGCGCGCCTGCCCGCGCATGATGTCGGGCGAGGTCGTGCGGCAGAACAGGATGGTCAGGGCGGTCAGGTAAACCGCCACGCCCAGATCGAAGCCCAGCAGCAGCGCCTCGGCGGGCGTCAGCCGGAAGCAGTACCACAGCGCCACGCCGACAACGAGCGCGACGACGCCCGAGACCATCAGGCGCGGACGGGCGCGCAGGATGCGAAAAGGGACGAAGCCATTCTTGCGGGGACGGGTCTTTCCGGACGCGGTGCTCATGCGCACGTTCCTGCGCTCAGCCAGCTCTTCATCGCAAACGCTCTCTCCATGACCCGGTGGCGGGCATGGCGCATCTTAGAGCTTGTGCATCGGGTTCTCGTAGCCCTGCGCGATATCGCGACGCGATCGGCGATTCAGACGTGCAGATCCTGATACTCCGGATGGCGGGTCATCCATATCTCCGAGTACGAACAGGCTGGATCCACCCGCCAGTGTTCTTCCCGCGCCATGTCCAGGGCCGTGCGCACCAGATGGGACGCGATGCCGCGACCGCCCACCGCCGACGGAACGATGGTGTGGGTGATGGTCATCACACCATTTTCCAGCGTGTAGTCGAGCACGCAGGGCACGCCGTCCACTTTTGTTTCGAAGCGGTGCGTCCTGGCGTTGTGGTTGATCTCGGCGAACATGAAACGCGCCCTCGTCGGGGTGAACGGCGCGGAGATTAAAGCAAGTGGCAGCGAACCACGCGTGAAGACCTCGGGCCCTCGCGTTCGCATTTCGTGCATGACTCTTTCGGCAAGCTTCCCAGACACCATCGCCTGCTCCAGGGAGCTGAACATGAAACGAAACGCATCCGCCGTCTGGTCGGGCGGGCTCAAGGAAGGTACCGGCACCATCTCCACCGCCTCAGGCGTGCTGCACGAGGCGCGCTACGGTTTCCAGTCGCGGTTTGCAGATGGACCGGGCACCAATCCCGAAGAATTGCTCGGTGCGGCGCATGCCGGCTGCTACACGATGGCGCTCGCGCTGGGCCTGGAACAGGCCGGCCATGCGGCCACGCACATCGAGACCAAGGCCGTTGTAACGCTGGACAAGGATGGCGACGGCTTCTCCATCACCACGGTCGATCTCACCTGCCGCGCGAAAGTGGACGGCGTCGATACCGCCACCTTCGACAAGATCGCCAAGGCCACGAAGGAAGGCTGCCCCGTGTCGAAGGTGCTCAAGGCGACGATAAACCTCGACGCCCAACTCACCAGCTGAATTGCGCCGCGCACGTCAACCTGCGCAACCCGCGCGCACTGGCCGCGGCGTCGCCGCCAGTGCAGCGCGTCGGGCGCGGACGGCCTGGGCAAGGCGATCGAGCACCTGCAACGAGGCCTCCCAGTCGATGCAGCTATCGGTGATGCTCTGGCCGTAACGCAGCGAATGGCCCTCGAGCAGATCCTGGCGCCCGCCCACGAGATGGCTTTCGACCATCACGCCGACGATGCGCTGCTCACCCACCGACAGCTGCGCTGCGATGTCCTCGATCACGCGCGGCTGGTTCTCCGGCAGCTTGAGGCTGTTGGCATGGCTGGCGTCGACCATGACGCGCGCCGGCTGGCCGCCCTTGAGGATGGCCGCACACGCCGCGTCTACGCTTGCGGCATCGTAGTTGGGCGTCTTGCCGCCGCGCAGGATCACGTGACAGTCCTCATTGCCGGTAGTGGCAGCGATGGCGGTGTGGCCTTCCTTGGTCACGGCCATGAAATGGTGAGGTTGCGATGCGGCGCTTACCGCATCCACCGCGATCTTCACATTGCCATCGGTGCCGTTCTTGAATCCCACCGGGCACGAGAGTCCCGAGGCCAGCTCGCGATGCACCTGGCTTTCAGTAGTGCGCGCACCGATCGCGCCCCACGCCACCAGATCGGCGATGTACTGCGGCGTGATCATGTCGAGGAATTCGCAACCGGCCGGCACACCCAATTCGTTGATGTCGCGCAACAGGCCGCGCGCGAGTCGCAAGCCCTTGTCGATGCGGAAGCTGCCGTCCAGATCGGGATCGTTGATCAGCCCCTTCCAGCCCACCGTGGTGCGTGGTTTTTCGAAGTACACGCGCATGACGATCTCCAGCTCGCCTGCATGGCGCAGACGCTGCTCTGCAAGTCGCCCGGCGTATTCCAGCGCAGCCTTGGTGTCATGGATCGAACACGGGCCGATCACCACGGCCAGCCGGTCATCCTTGCCGGCAAGGATCCGATGCAGCGCCTGGCGCGAGGCGCTCACCGTATGTGAGGCACGCACGCTCGCGGCGCAGTCGCGCATCACCTCGGCCGGCGCGGTGAGCGGCGTGATGGCGCGGATGCGTAAATCGTCGGTGGAAGGGTTCACGGGGATCTCCTGGGAGGTTCCACTCGCGACCATGAAAAAGGCCGCCAGTGGTGGCTGGCGGCCTTTTTTTGGAATGGTGTCTTGTCGTTACGACAGTCGAGACCAACCCTCCGCCAGCGGCATCGGATAGCCGAAATACCAAAAATACTGGCGGGCGGAGGTTGAGGTCATGGGCGTTAGAGATAGCACAGGATTTTCGAGTGTGCAAAGGATGCATCTGAAACCAAGCATTACACTGCGCGACATGTCCTCACCCTGGAATCTCCTCACCCGCCCTGCCCGCGAGCCCATCCGACGCTGGGTGCTGAGCGCATTTCCGCGCGGTGGCGGCGGTCACGTGGACTACGATCATCCGGTGGGCGATCCCGGGATGTTTGGCCCCGATAGCGCCACCTGGCGCGTGCATTCGGATTTTCCGGGCATGCTCGCCGGCGGTCTTGCGGCGCTGATGTTGCAGACCTTGCATCCGCTGGCGCTTGCCGGTGTATGGGACCACTCGAATTTCAGAGAGGATCTGATCGGTCGCCTGCGTCGCACGACGTCGTTCGTCAGCGGCACCACGTATGCGCCGGCCGACCAGGCGCAGGCACTGATCGAACGCGTCAAGCACATCCACGCGCAGGTAAAGGGCACGGCAGAAGATGGCCGTCCTTATGCAGCCGACGACCCGCATCCGCTGACCTGGGTGCATGTCACCGAGGCCTATAGTTTCCTGCAGGGCTATCGGCGTTACAGCCATATCGCGATGCCTGCGGGCGCTGCCGATCGCTACTACGACGAAGTGCGTCGCATCGCCGAGGCGCTGGGTGCGCGCGACGTACCGGCATCGGAAGCGCAGATCACCGCTTATTTCCGGCGCGTGCGCCCTGATCTTCGCTTCACCGAACGCTCGCGCGCCGTGCTCGATGTGTTGTATCGCGTGCGCCTGCCGGTACCGGTGGCAGGATTGTCGCGTGATGTCTTTCTGCAGGCAGGCGCCGCTTTGCTGCCGCCGTGGGCCGACACCTTGCTGGAGCGCACGCCGCTGCAGCGCGCGCAATCGCGGCTGGCGGCACGGGCTTTGTGGTCGGTGGCGCCGGTCTTTCGCATGGCGCTGCATGACGGCATAGGCAGCCATGCGTGCATGCGTGTCGGCGTGCCCACCGACACGCTGCAACACTGGCGCTGATTCAGCCATCCTCCATCGCAGCGTCGTAGCGCCGCTGCATTTCTTCGGCGCTCACCTGCTCGATCTGATGGCCCACCAGCCACTCATGGCCGAACGGATCGCGCACGGTGCCGCCGCGTTCGCCGTAGAAGAAATCCGTGGCCGGCCTGACCAGATAGCCGCCTTTTTCCACGGCGCGCGCGAGGACTGCATCGGCGTTGTCCACGTGCAGGTGGATGGATACGCTGGTGCCACCGATGCTCTGTGGACCGACGATGCCGTGCTCGGGGTATTCGTCCGACAACATCAGCACCGACGGGCCCATGGCCAGTTCGGCATGTCCGATGCGGCCGGTGCCGGGCTCGTCGAGGCGCATTTTGAGGGTCGCGCCGAACACCTCCTGGTAGTACGCCAGCGCGGCCTCGGCGTTGCGCACGCGCAGGTAGGGAAACATTTCCTTGATGACGGGCGGCTTGGAGGTGTTCATCGGTGGCTCCCAGGGCAGGACAGACAGCGCCGACACTATGCCCCCGGCACAAGGGCGTCTTGGTGAAAATCCAAGCGCGGCAGGGCGTCGCCAGCCCCGCGAGATTGACACGCCCCACCGATCCGCTAACGTCGCCGGACCTGAACGCATGGCGCGTACGAAGGCACGGCACGAGGCAGGCTCTCATTGGCGACGCTCATCCCCTCCCGCAACAGCAGCCTGCCGCAGATGACCAGCGGCGAGAAGCGCTTCTCCGAACGCCTGGAGCAGAAGCTCGAGGACGATTACCTGCTGTGGTACGACGTGGCCATCGGCCCCAGGCAGCGCCGCCCCGACTTCATCGTGTTCCATCCGCGCCGCGGCCTGCTCGTGCTCGAAGTGAAGGACTGGAAGCCGGGCACCATCCAGCAGGCCGACCGCACGCTGTTCACGCTGATCACCGGCAACAGCAGCGTGAAGGAACACAACCCACTCATGCAGGCGCGCGACGGCGCCAACGAAATCTACAAAGTGCTGGCGCAAGACCCGGCGCTGCAACATCCGCCCGGACACACCTACGAAGGCAAGTTGCTGATGCCGTGGGGCTATGGCGTGGTGCTGGCCAATATCAGCCGCAAGCAGTTCGAGGCCGGACAGCTCGAAGCAGTGATCCCCGCCCATCTGGTGATCTGCCAGGACGAGATGTACGAATCGGTGGAGTCCGAAGCGTTCCAGGAGCGCTTGTGGGCGATGTTTCCGCAGGTCTTTCCCACCGCACTCACCCTGCCGCAGATCGATCGCGTGCGCTGGCATCTGTTCCCGGAAATCCGCCTGGAGCCCGGCGAGGGGCAATTCGGCCTGTTCGCTTCGGCACGTAGCACGGCGACCAAGCTGGCCATTCCCGACCTGATCAAGGTGATGGACGCGCAGCAGGAACTGCTGGCCCGCTCGCTGGGCGACGAGCACCGCATCATTCACGGCGTGGCCGGCTCGGGCAAGACCATGATCCTGGGCTTTCGCGCCATGGAACTGGCGCGTGCGCTGTCCAAGCCGATCCTGGTGCTGTGCTACAACAACACGCTGGCCGAGCGCCTTGAACAACTGATGGGCGAACGCGGCCTCAGCGACAAGGTGCAGGTGTACAACTTCCACAAGTGGTGCCGCAGCATGCTGACGGCCTACCACGTGCCCCTGCCCGAGGATGGCCCACATATGGCCGAAGAGCTGCCGCCGGCGGTGATCGCGGGCGTGGACAGCGGGCAGATTCCGCGCTTCCAGTACGGCGCGGTACTGATCGACGAGGGCCACGATTTCGAACCCGAGTGGTACAAGCTGATCGTGCAGATGATCGATCCCAACACCAACTCGCTGCTGGTGTTGTACGACGACGCGCAGAACATCTACGGCCAGGCCAATCGCAAGAAGCTCAGCTGGAAAAGCCTGGGCGTGCAGGCGCAGGGCCGTACCACCATCCTCAAGCTCAACTACCGCAACACGCTGGAAATCCTCTCGGTGGCGCGCGGTTTCGCCAATGAACTGCTGCTCGGCCGCAGCGACGATGACGACGGCGTGCCGCTGATCGCGCCGGAAAGCGCCGGCCGCCGCGGCGCCCTGCCCGAGCTGATCCGCGTGGAGCGCCAGGAAGATCAGCTGCCCGCCATCATCCAGCGCCTGCGCGATGAGCTCGCCGCGGGCCGGCCTCTGTCGGACATGGCGGTGATCTTCCGCAACAGCTGGGAAGGCGAAAAGCTGCAGGAAGCGCTGCAGCGTGCCGGCATTGCCAGCCAGCTAGCCGAGGGCAACGGCAAGAGCTCCCTGTTCGTGGTGGACGACACCGTGAAGCTGGTGACCATGCATTCCAGCAAGGGCCTGGAGTTTCCGCTGGTGATCATCCCCGGCCTGGGCTCGCTGCCCAAACCCGGCAAGAACGAGGCCGAAGAAGCACGCCTGCTCTACGTGGCGATGACGCGTGCGACGGATCGACTGGTGTTGATCCACCATGAGGATTCGATCTTCAGCCAGCGCATCCGCAACTCCATCAACGACGTGCAGCAGCAGCTGGCAAGCGCCTGAAGCAGGCCGCCCTCTTCCACGGGGGCGTGTGCGGGCCGATACTCGGGCAAACCGCTGCCGATGTGATGTCCATGCGCGATCTGTTCGACGAGTCTGTTCTGGCGCCGCAACCGCTCGAGGTCGCGCTGACCCTGCCGGCGCGCTTCTACACCGACCCGCGCATGCTGGCGCTGGATGCACGCGCCATTTTTACGCGCAGCTGGCAGCTGGTCTGCCACCGCTCACAGGTGCCCGAGGTGGGCGATCACGTGGTCACCGAGATTGCCGGGCTGCCCTTGCTCGTGGTGCGCGGCGAAGACGGCGTGATCCGCGCCTTCCACAACGTCTGCCGCCATCGTGCAGGACCGATCGCCAGTTGCGATGGCAAGGGTGCGAAGGCCCTGCGTTGCCGCTATCACGGCTGGACCTACGGGCTCGACGGCGTATTGCGCGGCGCCCCGGAGATGGGCCGCACGCAGGACTTCAATCCCTCCGATATCCGCCTCCCCGAAGTGCGCGTGCAGGTATGGCAGGGCCTGGTGTTTGTCGCCCTTGGCGAATCGCCGCCGTTTGCGGAGCTGGTCGCCGGCATCGACGAACGACTGGGGCCGGCGCGTTCGCTGGAAGACTACGTGTTTCATCACCGTGTCAGCTACGAGGTGGCGTGCAACTGGAAGGTCTACGTGGACAACTACCTCGAGGGTTACCACGTGCCGCACATCCATCCCGGCCTCAACAGCCTGCTCGACTATCGCAGCTACATCACCGAAACGGCGCCGTGGTATTCGTTCCAATACAGCCCGCTGGAAAGCGGCGGTGACCTGTATGGCAGCGGCGAAGCGCTGTATTACTTCATCCATCCCAACACCATGCTCAACATCCTGCCCTCGCGCCTGCAGACCAATCGCGTGCTGCCCCTGGGCGTGGACCGTTGCCGCGTCGAATTCGATTTCTACTACCCGCCCGATGACAGCGAAGCAGCGCAGGCGCGGCGCGCACGCGATGTGGAGTTCAGCGACGAAGTGCAGGATGAAGATGTGACGATTTGCGAGGACGTGCAGCGCGGTCTTGCCTCGGGCTCGTACGAAGCGGGCCGGCTCAATCCCCTGAGGGAGAACGCCGTGCATCATTTCCACGAAATGGTGCGCCGCGCCTATCGCGAATCGCTCACCCAGGCGTGAACATCGCCTCGCCGCACCGCGCGCTGAACGCACGAGCTCGCGATCAGCGCCGCTGACGCGCTGTTGACACGTCCTTCGCGGAGGACGCAGTCTCATCGGTTCGTATATCGAGGAGAGGCACCCATGAAGCGGCTAGTCTGGTCCGTGCTGTTGCTGTTCGGCTTGGCCACCCCTGCCGCTTTTGCGCAGGGTTTGAACGGCGTGGTGACGACGTATGCCGACCTTTATGCGGGTCCGGACGCCGGCTATCCCACCATTGCGCAGCTTCCACCGGGCACGGCCGTATCCATTCAAGGGTGCACGCAAGGCTGGGGCTGGTGCGATGTGATCACGCAGGGCTTGCGCGGCTGGGTGCCGGCAACCTTCGTGCAGTACACCTATCAGAGCCAGCCGGTCTATGTGGCCGACTACGGCGCGCGCATCGGCATTCCCATCGTCACGTTTTCGATCGGCGCGTATTGGGGTTCGTACTACACCAATCGACCGTTCTATCGGAATCGCGATTACTGGTATAGCCGTCCATATGCGCCGCGTCCGCCGCCGCGTCCGCCGGGCTGGCATCCGGGTGCGCGTCCGCCGGCACATGGCTATCGACCGCCCAATGGCGGGTATCGCCCGCCGCCGAACGGTGGCCACCGTCCCCCGCCGCAAGGCCATCGTCCGCCGCCGAACCCAGGCAACCGGCCGCCGCCGCAGGGCAATCGTCCGCCACCGAATCAGGGACACCGCCCGCCGTCGAACAACCGGCCGCCGCAGAACCCGGGTACGCATCCGCCGGGCCAGACCAGGCCGCCTGGCGGCAGCCCGCCGCAAGACCATCGCCCACCGAATCAGGGTGGCCACCCGCCGCCGAACCAGGGTGGCAACCGGCCGCCCTCGGGTCACGGCAACAGCAAGCCGGCGCCGAAACCGCATCCCGAGTCAGGTAAGCAAGCCGCCTGACACTCCACCCGTTGCTGACCAAACCGGCCGCCCTCGCGCGTCGGTTTGTGTCAGCGCACGTCGCTCCTTGCATGACTTCCACGGCGCTGATCACCACGGAACGGCGGTGTTTCCCGATGTTGTGGCGCTATCGGCACATGACCCGCATGGCATGACTCTTGCCCCTGTTTTCAGCAGGGAACGGAGTTCGGGCAGGACGCCGTCGGTTTATCCAGGCATGCGTCGTTGGGCCTGCGGAGTCGCATTCAGCCGATGAGCTGAGGCTGCGCTTCCGCGAGTTGCACGCGCGATGCCGCAGCAGCGGGCTTAGCCATGAGCGTCAACGCACCAGTCTGGTCAAGACGACGGCCGTTCTCCGTCACGGTCCGCTTGCCGCTGGCGGCAGCCAACGATGGCCGACTGCATCGCCGTCGCTATATGCCGGTCGGACTGAAATTTGCGCTCGCCCTGGTCGTCTCGCTCAGCTGGGCGGCATTTGCCTATGTCGCCGCACAGCATTGGCTCGGTGGATTGCAAACGCCTGGCCAGCGTCTGATGGTGCATCTGCTGGTGCTGGGCATCGCGGTGCTGCCCGCCTTCATGAACACCTTTCTCGCCGTGGGCCTGCTGCTCGATCGGCGCCCGCCGCGCTCGAACTTCGCCGACAGCGACTTTCCCAGCGTGACTATCCTGATTGCCGCGCACGACGCGCAGGACTCGATACTTGGCACGCTGGCGAGCATTGCGATGCAGCGCTATCCGGCGCCCATCGAAGTGATGGTGATCAACGACGGTTCCACCGACGCCACGCTGGAACGACTACGCAGCGTGTCGTATCCGTGGCTGGAAGTGCTCGACCTCAAATCCAGCGGTGGCCAGGCGAATGCGCTCAATGCGGGGCTGCGGCTGGCGTCCTATCCCGTCACCGTCACGCTGGCGGCGGATGCGCACTTGCATCCCCAGGCCTTGCGCCGATTGGTGACGCGTTACATGAGCGATCCGCCGAACACCGCGGCGGTGGCGGGTGCGGTGCTCGTGCGCAATTCACGGCAAAGCCTGGTGACGCGCATGCAGGAGTGGGATTACTTTCAGGGCATCGCTGCCAACAAGCGTCTGCAAAGTCTGTTTCAGGGCACGCTCGTCGCGCCCGCCGCGTTTTCGCTGTACCGCACCGACATTCTGCGCGTGCTGGGCGGCTGGCCGGCGTGCGCGGGCGAAGACGCGGTGCTCACCTGGGCGCTGTTGAGCGACCATCATCGAGTGGGCTATTGCGAAGATGCCATCGCGTTTGCGCAGGTACCTGCCTCGCTCACGCCATTCCTGCAGCAGCGCGGCCGCTGGTCGCGCGGCCTCATCGAGGCGTTCAAGGCGCATGGCTCGCTGCTGTTCCGTCGCCGCCTGAGCACGTTCTTCATCTGGTGGAACCTGCTGTTTCCGTATATGGACCTGGTCTACACCATCGCTGTGGTGCCCGCCTTGTTGCTGGCTTGCCTGGGTGTCTATGGACTGGCCGCCGCGATGCTCGCCTTCGTGCTGCCGGCGGCCCTGCTCGCCCACGTCGTCATCTATGCCGCGCAGGCGCGCATGTTCCGGGAGATCGGACTGACCGTGCGGCGCAATCCGCTCGGCCTGCTTGGCTACGCCATGCTGTACGGCCTGGTGCTCAAACCGGCGAGCGTGATGGGCTATCTGTCCGGACTGGTGGCGCGTCGCTCAAACGACTATTCGCGCTGAGGCCCACGGCCACCAGCCGACACGCTGCTGTGCATAGCGATCGGCCGCGCGCTCAAACCGATTGCGCACACTGATGCCACCGCACAAGGCATACAAGGGCAGGAACAACGGCCCCAGCACCATGTACTGGTAGACATGCGCCCGCTCGTGATCCGCCAGCGAAATGCACGGCTCCTGGCGATGGCCAGCGCGATGGGCGTAGGTGAAACACGGCGTGTCGAGCTCGTCGCACGTATACAGGATCACATTGCCCAAGGTCAGCGCGCCGCCGCTGCCCCGATGCGGCATGCGCCGGAAAGCCAGGGCGCATTCGCGGCTGCGCCATTGCGGGCGGGCGCCCCAGGGCATGCAGGCAAGTCCGGCGAGCAGGCCGAGCAGACTGTTGGGCAAGGTCCATAGCGCGCCGGCCAGCAGGAGTAGCCAGGAAGCTGCCGTGTTCCGGCCTTCACGCTTGCGCATGCCCAGGCTCCTTGTTTACCGCGTCGGCGGACACCATCTGATGCTGCATCGAGTTTTGGCCATCGAGGCCTGCCATGTCCACTCCGCTGACTGTCCCCTGCCCCCACTGTGCGGCTCTCAATCGCGTCCCCGAGGATCGCCTCGGCCAGCATCCCGTCTGCGGCCGCTGCAAGCAGCCGCTGTTCGAAGGCAGGCCGATTGCGCTCGACGCCAATAACTTCGACGCCGTGGCGACTCGTGGCGACCTGCCGGTGGTGATCGATTTCTGGGCGCCCTGGTGCGGCCCGTGCGTGAGTTTTGCGCCAGTGTTCGCCGAAGCCGCCAAGAGCCTGGAACCGCAGCTGCGGCTGGCCAAGGTGGATACCGAGGCGCAACCGGCGCTGGCTCAGCGCTTCGGCATCCGCAGCATTCCCACTCTGCTGGTGTTGCGCAACGGCCGCGAAGTGGCGCGCCAGGCCGGTGCGCTCAATGGCATGCAGCTGCGCCAGTTCCTCGCCAACTCGCTGCGCTAAAGACTCACGAACTGCACGACAGCATCGAGCAGCCCGCCTTGTGCATCGCCCAGGCGGGCCGCTTCTGCGCGTAGCGTTCACGACCGGGCTGCTCGTCGTAGGGATGACGCATCACCTCGAGCAGCTCGTGGATGCCGCTGTAGTCGCCTTGCATGGCCATGTCGATCGCTTCCTGAGCGAGATAATTGCGCAGCACGTAACGCGGATTGGCGGCGTGCATGCGCAAGCGGCGCTGCTCTGCTGAAAGAGCGTCGCGGCGCGCGCGGGCGGCGTAG
>Ga0209672_100352_pt1 | contig 29317 bp, 22 predicted proteins | sample AraplaCol_mMS_r2_FD_184273 | JGI IMG/M metagenome (GOLD analysis project Ga0209672, IMG submission 184273) | Arabidopsis root microbial communities from North Carolina, USA - plate scrape CL_Col_mMS_r2 (SPAdes) (version 2) | ecosystem: Host-associated > Plants > Roots > Endosphere | place: USA...
TGAGCGCCGGCCGCGAGAAGGCGCGCGCGGCAACGTTGGAAGCGGTAACGGCGCGATTTTTCGAGCAAGCCGCCCCGGCGGACGCCGCCCCGCGTTGGCATATCGACATGCATACGGCGATTCGCGCGTCTGTCTTCGAGCAGTTCGCTTTGCTGCCGCACACGGGCCGCCCGCCCTCGCGCGCCATGCTGGACTGGCTTGCCGACGCACGGCTCGCCGCCGTCTTGCAGCATACGGCCGACGGGACGACATACAGCCAGTTCACGGCGCAACACTGCGCGGCGGCGGCTTGCACGCTCGAGCTCGGCAAAGTGCGGCCGTTCAGGCAAAACGATCTTTCGCATTTCGCGCCAGCCGATCGGGCCGTGCGCGCGCTTGTTTCGGGTAGGGTGCTCGAACGCGCCGCGGCCATGCCGCGCGTGTTTACGGTCGTCGATCAGATCACGAAGCGCACCGATGCCTTCGAGCTCCGCTTGACGACCGATGTGCCAAATTTCACCGAACTCGTAAAGGGGACGGTGCTCGCGCGCGATGGCGACTATCGCTACGTCGTCACCCGCGACGGCGAGCGCATCGTATTTCCGAATCCGGCCGTGAAGCCGGGCTTGCGCGCGGGGCTCATCGTCCTCGAAACGACGGCCGAGGCGCTTGCCGCTGGAGCATCGCGCGCTTCGTGATGCGCTCTCGAAGCGCGCGAATGCGAGACCGTTGACGCGACGCGCAGCGCCGCGCTTGCTCGGCGCCATCCGGGCGTCACGGCTCGGCCGGCACGGCTTGCCATCCGCCGGGGCAGGTCTCTACATACGGGTAGTACTGGTCCCAATAACGACAGTAGTACCAATAGTCGGTGTCATCGGGTGGCGTGTCGACCACACCGGGGACGTACGGATCGGGATACGGGTACACCGGTGCGGGATAGAAGTACCATGCGCCGCCGACGACCCACCACCAGCCATGGCGGCCGCCATGCGGCCCGTGATGCCAGCGTCCCGATTGCCAGACGCGGACATCGTGCTCCTGGAAGCGGCCGATGTCGCCATGCCAGGGCACGGTGTGGCGCCCGTCAGGGATCGCCGCGCGCGGCGGCGCGGCACGCGGCTGGGCAGGCATGGCGTTCGGCGCAGGCACGGCATTCGGCGCGACGCCGGGATGGGGAGGCAACCCATGCGGGGTCGTTCCCGCGCCGCCTTGCGGCGGCGCGACGTTTCCCCCCGCCCCGCCGGCCCCGCCCATTTGCGGTGTCGGCACGTGCGGTGCCGGCATGATACGCGGGCCGACCGCCGGCGGCGTATGCGGGCCGATCGCGCGTCCTTGCACCGGGGGCGCCGCGCCTTGCATCGGCGGCGCCGCGTGGCTCGGGGCGGGCATCGGCCTCATCGGGGCCGCGCGGCTTGGCGGCGGTGCCTGCACAGCAGGCGCGGGCCGACTTGGAGCGGGCGCGTGCCTCGGTTCTTCAACGCCGGCCCCCGGCGCGTGCCCGGGGCCTCCTTGCATCTGAGCCTGGGCCGCTTCGCCTGCCGCGAGAACCGCCGCGAGCAGCGATGCCGCGAGCAATGCGCTCGATGTTGCATTTCCCATCGACATGGCGCACCTCCTCGCGACGCATCGTTCCCACCTCAAGCATAGGCCTCGCGAGCGCTGCGCGCTCGCGCCCGCGGTGCGTCATTGTTCCGAAGATAGAGGCGGGCAGGGGCCGCACGGCACTAGCGCAGATCCCGTTGCGCTTCGCTGCAGAGTTCTTCGACGAGCGCCGTGACAGGGCTCGCGCCGAACAACGTGAATTCGACGTTCGGCAGCGTGGGCAGCCTCGCATCGGCGAGGGTCTGCAAGCCGCTCTCGAGGCGGCTTGCCAGCATTGGCGTCACGGCGAGACCGGCACGCACAGCGGCCAGCACGCCGCCGCTGCTGGAGCAGACGAGGGCGATGCGACTATCGATGCCGGCATGCGCGAGGGCGGCGAGTGCGGCCTCCCGGTAAGGGCAGGGCTCGGGAAAAACGGCCAAGGGTAGCGGCAGCGACAGATCGACGCTCATCCACTCCGCCGCGGCCCAGACGAGCGGCTCCCGCCAAAGTGGGCGGCCCGGCCGGTCGTCGTGACAGCGCCCGCCAAGCACGAAGTCCAGCTCGCCGCGATCCATCGCCTGCAAGAGCGTACCTGGCACGCCGATCGTGATATCGAGCGCCAGTCCGGGGTTGCGCAACCCGAACGCATGCAGCCGCTCCATGATGCGCGCGTGCGCGAAATCCTCCGACATGCCGATGCGCACGGTGCCGTCGCTCGAGCTGTGACGCAAACGAGCCCGCGCATCCCGATTCAGGGCCAGTATCGCGCGCGCGTACCCAAGCAGCAGCTCGCCGTCCGGCGTGAGCGCGGTCGACCGCGTCGTGCGCACGAACAATGTCTTGCCGGCTTGATCCTCGAGCCGCCGCAAATGCGCGCTGATGGCCGATTGCGTCAAGTGCAGCCGCGCCGCGGCGCGCGTGAAGCTGCCCTCCTGGGCCACCGTTACGAATGAGCGCAACAGCACCGTATCGAACATGGGACTTAGTGAGATTCGTGTTGAATGAGTCAAGAATACTTCGTTTTCAATCGAATTCGCAATGTGATTAGATGGACACCGATCAATATCGATCGGGCTTGGGGGCAAGCCTTCCTCCGGAGAACAAACATATGACACGGTTGTTGCACATCGAATCCTCGCCGCGCAAATCGCGCTCGGCATCGCGCGAGGTGGCGCACGCATTCATCGAGGCTTATCGGGCGGCGCATGCCGACGTATCGGTCGAGACGCTCGATCTTTGGCACACGGCCTTGCCGGAGTTCGACGGGCCGGCGATGCAGGCGAAATACGCCGGGCTGACCGGCACACCGCTCACCGATGCGCAGCGCGACGCGTGGAGCGCGATTCACGCGCTTGCGCGGCCGCTTCACGATGCCGATACGCTGCTGCTGTCGGTACCGCTCTGGAATTTTTCGATTCCCTACAAGCTGAAGCATTTCATCGACGCCGTCTCGCAAAAGGACGTGCTGTTCTCGTTCGACGAGAAAGGATTCGGTGGCTTGCTGCGCGGCAAGCGGGCCGTCGTGGTTTATGCGCGCGGGCTCGACTACGGGAGGGAATCAATTACCCCTGCCGAGTGTTTTGATTTCCAAAAGCCCTATGTCGAAGCCTGGCTGCGGTTCGTAGGCATCGACGATATCGAAACGGTCATTGTCGAAAAGACGTTGTTCGGGCCCGAACTCGATACAGCCGCGCGCCGCGAGGCCTGCGCGAGCGCCGAGGCGCTTGCGCGTGCCCGGCCATGAGCGCGCGTTGCCCGGGCGTCGTCGCGGCCGGCCGTTTCACCCGCCGGGAGGTGCCATGTCGGAATCGTTGCAAGCCGCTGCGGACCAGCGTTTGTATCGCATCGTCAGAGACCCCGAACTGGGCCTCGGGCCAGGCCCTGTCGCGCTACCGCGCGAGGAGGGCCAACCCGCCCGTTCATCGGCTGCGCGTCTTGCGGCGCTGGCGGATGGGCTCACGGCGCAGTCCGACGGCGCGCAGCGCCGCGCGCTGATTCGCAGTTGCATCATCGACGCCGGCTTCGATTGGCTGTGCTATTACCGCATCATGTGTCTAGATGGCAGCGTGAGCCGCGCGGCCTGGTACGCACAGTACTCACCGCCGGGCTGGGCCGAGGCCTATTGCAGTGCGCACTGCTTCGACGCAGACATGCGGATCGTCAAGGCGTGTACCGCGGGCTGGCCGTTCGCGTGGGTGCTCGATGACCTCGTGGCACGCGACGAAGCGGCGGGGGGCAGGCGAAGCGGCGCGGCGCGCAGTCTTGCGACATTGGCGGCTCGCGCGGGCATCGGCTCGGGTGTGACGGTGGGCTTCGAGACGGCGCGGCCGTTCGAGTACTGCATCGTCACGCTTTCGAGTACGCTTGCCACGCGTGCCTGGATCTCCGATGCCACGATGGGCGCCGCGTTGGTGCTGGCGGGCGAAATCCATGCGTTCATCGAGCCTCGCATGGGTCCGCTCCTGACAGCGACGGGGGCCGACGGACTGGCCGGGCTGCAAAGGCGCATGCTCGATCTGATGACGCAGGGGTTCTCCGATCGCGAAATCGGCGCGTTGCTGTCGCTCTCGACCGACCAGGTGGCCTATCAGCTCGGCGGCATCGAGCGCCGCTTCGGCACGCGCAATCGCGCGCAACTGGCCTATGTGGCGGGCGTGTTGTCCCGGCAACCGGCCGATTCCCCCGTCGAGCAGGCGACGGAGCCGGTCGTCGACGACGGACAGTGCGTGCGTTACGCATAGTCGGCGCTGCGCGGGGTGTCGCGCGCGCGTTGCCGCAGAGCGACATCGAATTGCATGTTCGGGCACACCTCCCTCAGCCCGGACTTTTCTGTTTTCCCTCTCCCTTCGCTGGTGAGCGCGCCGGCGCGGCCTACAATGCCGCTCCCGCGCGCGTTGTGCGATGCACAAGACGCGCGCCGGGCATTTGAATGCCGATTTTGGCGCGGCGAGGATGCGCCCGCGGTGCCCACTGTTGCAACTCTTTCTGGTTTAGGAATGCTAATGAAATTGAACCTGCGAAAGCACGCAGCGCTTGCGCTCGTCGCTGCGGCCTCGATCATCGCGAGCGGCGCCTCGGCCGCTGAGCTCAAGCAAATCCGCTTCGGCCTCGAAGCGTCGTATGCGCCGTTCGAGTCGAAATCGCCGACAGGCGAGCTGCAAGGTTTCGACATCGAAGTCGGCCACGCGGTTTGCGCGAAGCTCAACGTCAAATGCGTCTGGGTCGAGAACGACTTCGACGGTCTCATCCCGGCGTTGTCCGCGCGCAAGTTCGATGCGATCAACTCGGACATGACGATCACGGAGCAACGCAAGAAGGCCATCGATTTCACCGAGCCGATCTACTCGATCCCGAACCAACTGATCGCGAAAAAGGGCAGCGGTCTGCTGCCGACGGCGGCTTCGCTCAAGGGCAAGCACGTTGGCGTGCTGCAAGGCACGATTCAAGAGGCGTATGCGAAGGCGAAGTGGGCGGGCTTCGGTGTCGATGTCGTTTCGTATCAGACGCAGGACCAGATTTACGCCGATCTCGCCGCCGGACGGCTCGACGCCGCGTTCCAGGATTCGGAGGCCGCATCCAAGGGCTTTCTGAAGCGCGCGCAGGGTGCTGCGTTCGAATTCGCCGGGCCGACCGTCACCGATGCCCAACTCCTCGGCTCGGGAGTGGGCTATGGCATCCGCAAAGGCGATACGGCGTTGAAGGCGGCGCTCGACTCGGCGCTGCGGGCCCTGAAGGCCGACGGGACCCTCGAACGCATTGCCGCGAAATATTTCGATGTGAAGGTCGTCCTCAAATAGCGTGGTCCGTTTGGGGCATCGCCTCGCGCTTGTCGGCCCGCTCTTTCGCTATCGCTTCACTCCGGCCCCATCGTATAATTCGGCCCAGAATGGCCACGGGGCCGGTACCGGGTGTACCGGGCGGCGATAAAAGCGGACACAAGAAGAGGGGCTGATGGAGATGACCAACGTTACGGCGGCGCACCCCGCGGTGGCCAGCGAGCCGGTCCAGGCGGCGCAGTCGCCCGTCGCGGTGACGCATCCCGCGCGTCAGCCGCTCGTCGATGCCGAAGGGCTGCTCTGCGGGTTCGAACTCGTCGCGCGCGAGCCCCTTGCGGGCGTTGGGAGCGTTGCCCCGGACGTTGACGCTGCAAGCCGCCGCGCGGCATCCGACGCGGCGCTGGCGCAAACGTTGGCGCTCATCGGCGCGAGCGGCGTGCATGCGGCACTCGGGGGCCATCGCGGCTACCTGAGCGTCAACCGCGCGTTGCTGCTCGCTGACGATCTCGCCCGCATCTCCCCCGAGCGGTACTTCTTCCAGTTGCCGCCCGATATCGCCGTGGACGCCGAATTGACGGCCCGTCTCGTGGCACTGCATGGCAAGCGCTATCGCTTCGTGCTCGATCGCGTGAGCGCGCCCGACGCGACCTTCGCCAAGTTGCTGCCCTATGTTTATGCAGTGAAGATCGACGTCGCGAAGGTGGCGCCCGAGTTGCTCGGCAAGCTTGCGGACGCGCTGAAATCGGCCGGCAAAATTCTCATTGCGCTCGGCGTCGATTCGCAAGACACGTTCGAACGCGCGAAGGCCGCGCGTTTCGACGTCTTCCAAGGATATTTCTTCGCGCGCGCCGACAAGCACGCCGCGCGGCGAGCCAGCGCGCCGCGGCAGGCGCTGTTGAACTTGTTGCGGCTGTTGTCCGCCGATCCGAGCGTCGCGCAGCTCGAAGCGGAGCTCAAGCTGAACCCGGTGCTCGTCATGCACATCATGCGGCTCGCCAACTCGGGCGAAGCGAGCATCGGCCGCAAGGTCGCCACGCTGCGCGATGCAATCAACGCAACGGGCACCAACCGCATCGCGCGCTGGACGCAGCTGCTGCTCTACGCGGACGGTCGCAAGGTTCGGCTCGAGGACGATCCGCTAGTGCAGCTCGCGGCTACCCGCGCCCGCTTCATGGAGATGGCGGCGGCCCGTCTCACGCAGGCCAATCGGAAGGTTGTCGATGCGGCGTTTTTGACGGGCGTGTTCTCGTTGGTCGACGCCGTGTTTGGCGATACGCTCGAAGCGACGCTCGATGCGTTGATGCTGGCCGGCCACATCCGCGCGGCAATTCTTCGCCATGAGGGGTTGCTCGGCACGCTGCTGGCCGCCGTGCAGTCGCTCGAGCGCGCCGATTGGGCAGCATTGGAGCAGATGAGCGCAACGCTCGCGCCGTTCACACCGGCCGAGTTGGCCGAACTGGCGATCACATCGGCGGCGTGGGCCAGCGCGGCCGATCAGCACGGCGACAACGCGGGGCTCGAGCGCGTGCAGGAATAGCCGATCGACCTGCGCCGGCCGTGTTGCTGTGCCGGCGCTGCCTTGGGGTCGAAGCGGCCGTGTCCAACACGCCACACTTCACACCCCACACTTCACACCGCAACCTCAGAGCGTTTCCACTTCCTGTGCAGGCGCGCGTGCGAAGAAGCGGCCGAGTTCACGGGCCAGTTCGTTGAGCGCGCTCATCTCGACTTGCGAGACCTTGCGGGGCTCCTGAGCGTGCGACCAGTCGCCGTACAGCAGAGCGACCGTCGATTGATCGACGGTAACAGGCAGCAGCACGAACGAGCGGGCGTCGGAAAATGCATCGCGGAACCAGTCCGGAAGCCTCGCCACGATCTTTGGATCGCGCGCGTTCTCGATGAAGATACCGATCGAATTGGCGATCGCAAGATGAAAGACGTCGGGTTCGAAAGCCTCGCTGAACGACAATGTGGGCAGCAGCGCTTCGACGTTGCGCCCAAAACCGAGCCGCGACTTGAATAGCCCCGGCGCTTGACGCACGAAGACGATCGTGCGCGTAAAGCCGAGGCCGGCCAGCACGGTCTCCGACGCGAGCGCCAGGACCGGTGCCAGTGCGTTCTCGGACGGCAGCGCGCGCAAATCCTCGAGGCCGGCCGCGATGCGCGCCTCGGGGGTCACGCCCGCCCGCGCGATGGCGTCGGCACTGGCGCGCAGCTCTGTGATTTCACGCATTACACCCATGCCGGCTTCCTCGCGCGCGAGTGCCGTGCTCATCGAGACGAGCGTTTGCGGGTCCGTGGCCAGCGCGTCGCTGTAGCGTTGCGCCAGCTCGGCCAGCCGCGCTTCGGCGGCTTGCGCGGGGGCGTCGGACGCGCTCAGCACATTGGCCACGTCGGTCGAAAAATTCGTGACTGCGCGCAACCATTGCACTTGCTGCGGCTCGTCCGTGTCCGGTTCGTAGCTGCCCATGCCGGCGCGGATCTGATCGGGCAGGCGCCACCGCGAGGCCGCTTCGAGGCCGATTTCGTCGAACGTGACGCCGAGCACGGCGTCACAGGCGGCGGCTTCGTCGAGGCCGCCGTCTTCGATCCTGCGCTGAATCGCTTCCCATTCGGCTTCGAGATAGCAGACGACGAGCAGCTTGCCGACTTGCCGCATCAGCGTGCAGACGACGGCTTCTTCACCCGCGCGCAAGTCGCCTGTATCGGAAGTCAGCTTGCGTGCCACGCTGCCGGACAGCAGTGTACGGTTGAGCTCGAGCTTCGCGTCGATACGGTGCGGGGCGCTTTGATGGAAGTGATCGACGAGCTTGAGCCCCACGACGAGGTGGCCGACGGCATCCATGCCGAGCACCATCAGCGCGCGCGTGACGGTCGTGATGTTGCCGCCGAATGCCATGTACATGGCCGAGTTGGCAAGCCTCAGGACTTTTTGCGTCAGCGCAAAATCCGACAAGACGACCTGTACGAGCGCCGAAAAATCGAGATCGTCGTTCTTCATCGCCGCCACCGTCGTGCGCAGCGATTGGGAGAGCATCGGAAAGTCGCCGCGCTCGCTCATTTGCGCCCAGAGCTTATCGAGCAGCGCCGCCTTTACCATGTGAATTCCATCAAAACCATATACGTGTCGATTGAGGGAGCCCGTCCAGCATGCCCGTTGCAGTGGCTTTACGCGACGGGCGCGTCTTCGTGCAGGCGCAGTACGCGTGCCGCGAAGCGTTGTGCGAGTTCCTCCGAGGGCAACGCCTGGCAGACCAGCCAGCCCTGGATGTGCCCGCAACCCATCTCGGTCAGCAGCCGCCGTTGCGCCTCGGTTTCCACACCTTCCGCGACGAGTTCGAGTTCGAGCGTGCGCGCGAGCCCGACCACGGCCGATACGATGGCCTGGTCGTTGCGAGAGGTTAGCAGGTTCTCGACGAAGCTGCGGTCGATCTTGAGCTTTGCGAGCGGAAAACGTTGCAAGTATGCAAGGCTCGAGTAGCCCGTGCCGAAATCATCGATCGCGAACCGGATGCCGAGTGCCGTCAGCTCCTCGAGAAGCGCCTTGGCGTGCGCGGGGTCCTGCATCAGCAGACTTTCCGTGATTTCGAGCACGAGGCGGCTGGCGTCGAGCCCGGTGAGCGTGAGCGCGTCGCGCACGTTTTGCGTGAAGCGAGGGTCGCGGAACTGCTGCGGCGAGACATTGACCGCCACATATTGCAGCGCGAAGCCCTGGATGTCCCATTGCACGAGCTGCATGCAGGCAACTTTGAGCACCCAATTGCCGAGGTAGTTGATGAGCCCGATCGATTCGGCGAGCGGGACGAAAGTCGAAGGCGGCACCAGGCCATGGACAGGGTGATGCCAGCGCATCAACGCCTCGACGCCCACCACGCCGCCCGTATTGCTTTCGGTAATCGGCTGAAAGTGCAGCGCGAACTCGCCGTTGCGCACGCCATCGTAAAGATCGGCTTCGAGTTTGAGGCGCTCGGCGTCGGCCGGATCGGCATTGGGCGTATGGAACGCAATCGTGTTGCTGCCCGAGGCCTTCGCTTGACCGAGCGCGTGGTCCGCGCGCCGCAGGAACTGCTCGTGGTGCCCCGCGCGGCCCGTGCCGGCGAGGGCCGGGTCGGGATAAAGGGCGATGCCGACGCTTGCCGACAGGTGAACGGCCTGCCCGTTGAACGAGTAGGGCTGTTGTATCGCGGTCATGAAGCGGCGCGCCAGCGCTTCGGCGGCCGCGGCCGCGTGCTCGCGCGTGCCCGCGCGCACGAGCACGGCGAACTCGTCGCTCGTCACGCGCGCCAGCGTTTCGTCGGGCGAGACGAGGCTCGCCAGCCGCGCGGCGGTCTCGCGCAGCAACGCGTCGCCCGCCTCGTAGCCGAGTGCCCGATTCACGCGTTGATAATCGTCGAGATCGACGAGCAGCAACGCCGTGCCCGTGCCTTGAGTGTCGACCGCGTCCTGAGCGCGCTCGAGCTCGGCGGCGAGCGCCGTTCCGTTGGGCAACCCGGTCATGCGGTCGTTGTGCAGTTCGTAGGTGAGGCGCTCTTCGTTGGCGCGCCAGCCGGAGACATCGAACGCGGAAATCGCGAAGCCGGGTGTGCCTTCATGAATACCCGCCACGGCGCGCAATTCGACCGGAATCGGGTAGGTCAGCGATTTCATCAAGTGCAACGTGGCGCGCTCGATGTTGCCCGAGGCGGCAGCACGCGTGAGGAGTGCGTCGAGGGCGGCCGTTTCGCCGGCCGCTACGAGCTCGTGGAGCGTCACGGCCCGCAGGTATTCGTCTCGGTAGCCGACGAAGCGCAGGCTCGCGTCGGAGACGTAGAGAAAGTGCAATTCCGCATCGACGAAGGCCAGGAAGTCCACGCCGCCGACGAGCGGGTCGAGTTTGGCGCTGAGCGGGCGGCGCTCGGGCGGTGCGGCGACGCGAGTGGCCGCGCCCTCGCTTTTTCGCCGCCATAGCCGGTCGATCGTCTCGCGCCAGGAGCGCCGGCGCGGCACGTTGCTTCTTTTTGCTTCCATTGAATCTCGCTGACGACGGGTCCCGACACTGCGGCGGATACGCTCCGATGGAAGCCCGCGCCGCGTGGCGCGACTCGCGCGCAGCCCCATCAGGCGAATTATCGGCTCCGATCCGAAATTCTTTAGCGATTTTGACGATTTGTTACGCGTGCATGCCGGTTCGGCCGATTTGCCCGGTCCATCCTGCGATGCGGCGCTGCCCCTCGTGACCAAGCGAGCAACCCAGGTCTCTTACGTGATCGCCCCGAACGGCCGGATCGTCCACGAGTACACGTCGCTGTCGCCGGACGAGCAGGTCAAAAATACGCTCGGGGCCGTCAAGCGTTGGGCGGCCGAGCATCCGCGGCAGTAACCGATTGCGCGGCAGGAGAATCGGGGCGGCTCGCCCATTCCCCACTGCGGCGAGCTGTCAGTAACGAGGCGGCGGGGGCGGCGGCATTGCCGGCGCCATCTGGTCGCGTTGCTCTTGGCTATCGAACTGCTCCCGGTAGGCTCGCGCTGCGCCGGCGGGCACGGGCACGCGCTCGCCAGCGGCGTACATACATTGGATGTACGCGTAGTCATAGCGCCGTTGTACGCCGTATCCCGAGGTCTGCGCGGTGCCCGCCCCGACGGCCCCGCCGGTGAGCAGCCCCGCACCCGCGCCGATAGCCGCACCGCGGCCGCCGCCGAGCGCCGCGCCGGCCGCGGCGCCTACGGCCGTGCCGAGCGCCGCGCTGCCGACCGCGCTGGTGGTGGCGGCTTGGCCGGCGCTGACGCCGCCCACCTGCGCGAACGCGTATTGGCGGCATGACGCATCGTCCGCGCGGAACTGATCGAACGATTTCCCGGTTCCAGGTAACGCCATGACGCTTGGACCGCTCGGCATGACTGTGCAGCCGGTGAACGCGACCGCCATCGCTGCGGCCGCCGTGCAAGCCAGGGGCCACCGTTTTGCCCGCTGGCCGTCGTGATCTCGGGAAAGCATGGTTAACTCACTTCAACGTTTTTGCTGAGGCGTGGCCGGCACGTCCTGCCAGCCGCTCGAACAGTCCTTCGCATACGGGTAATACTTTTTCGACGCTTCGCAGTACCAATAGGTCTTACCCGAGGGCGAACGCTGCGCCGTGGAGGGCGCGGCTTGGGAGCGTTCGATATAGACGTCAGGCTCGGGCTGCACGACGACCGGCGGCTGTACCACGACCGGCGGCGCATAAACAGGCGGCGCATAAACCGGTGGCCCGTAGTAGGCGGGCGGGTAGGGCGCATAAGGGACATACGGCGGCGGATAGGGCGGCCCGTAGTAGTACGGCGCCGGCACGGCCGGGTAGTAGGGCGCGGGCGCGCCGAGGAATACGCCCACGTTCCAGCGCGCCGCGTGAGCGGTGCCGCTCAGGCAGGCGGCGGCTGCCGCGAGCAGCGCGAGGGATGCGTTTCGCCATCGCACGATGAGTCTCCTTCAAGGGGGGCGGCGCCGAAACCGGTCGGCGCATGAATCAAAGGTAAGCCAATCGCGCGGCGAGTGCCATAACAGCGCGTCTCACAATTATTCCGGCGCTTTACGACCCAGAAAGCGGGATTTTTCTGATCTTCAGCGCGATTCGCCGGGCGCGAGGGGCGCGCCATGGCGGCGAGCCCAACGGACGCGTACGCGGTCCAGGCAGAGATAGACGACGGGCGTGGTGTAAAGCGTGAGCACCTGGCTCACGATCAGTCCGCCCACGATCGAAATCCCGAGCGGCGAGCGTAGCTCGGCTCCCTCGCCGGTGCCGAACGCCAACGGCAGGGCGCCCAGCAACGCTGCGCAAGTCGTCATGAGAATCGGCCTGAAACGCAGCAGGCAGGCACGGCGGATGGCATCGAGCGACGACATGCCCTGCCGCGAGGCTTCGATGGCGAAATCGATCATCATGATCGCGTTCTTCTTCACGATGCCGATCAACAAAATGACGCCGATGAACGACATGATGCTGAATTCGGTCTTGAAGGCCAGCAGCGCCAGCAGCGCGCCCACGCCCGCCGAAGGTAGCGTCGAGAGAATCGTGATCGGATGAATGTAGCTTTCATAAAGCACACCCAACACGATATAGACGGCCGCCAGCGCCGCGAGCGTCAAGATGGGCAGTGTCGACACCGAGGACTGGAACGCTTGCGCCGTTCCCGAAAAGCTGCCGTGAATCGTGCCCGGCATGCCGATCTCGGCCATCGTTTCCTCGATGGCTCGCGTGGCGTTCGACAAGGACTGGCCCGGCGGCAGATTGAACGAGATCGTCGAGGCGACGAACGACCCTTGGTGACTGACTGAAAGCGGCGTATTGCCGGGGCCGAACGACGCGATGGCGGACAGCGGAATCATCGTCTCGCGCGATGTCGAGACAGCGGAGCCCGTCGAAGCACTCGATTTGCCGCTCGCAGCGATCGCGTTCGTTGCTAGATTGCGGGCCGCGTCGGCGGCCGTCGCCGCGGCGCCCGTCGCGCTGCCGGTACGGTTGGCAGCGCCGCTCGTCGAGGAGCTCACGGTGCCCGCGACCGCATTGGTCGATTGCGAGCCGCTCGCGCTGCCGCCCGACGTGCTCACGTAGATTTGTTTGAGCATCTCCGGCTCCTGCCAATAGCGCGGCGCGACTTCCATCACAACGTGGTATTGGTTCAGCGGGTTGAAGATCGTCGACACCTGGCGCTGGCCGAACGCATCGTAAAGCGTGTTGTCGATCTGCGAGGGGGTGATCTTGAGGCGAGCGGCGCTGGCCCGATCGATCGTCACCATCGATTCGAGGCCCCCTTGCTGCTGATCGGAGTTGACGTCGACGAGTTCGGGACGGTGTTTGAGCGCCTCGGTGAGCTTCGGCCCCCACTCATAGAGTTCGGCGGTCGAATCGCCGAGCAGCGTGAACTGGTACTGCGCATTCGACTGGCGCCCGCCGACGCGAATGTCTTGTACCGCCTGCAAGAACGTTTGTGCGCCGGCAACGTGCGAAAGCGGACCCCGCAACTGGGCGATGACCTGATCGGCCGACAGTTTGCGCTGGCTCTTCGGTTTGAGCGAGATGAACATGAAACCCGCGTTCGTCGCGCGGCCGCCCGTGAAACCGGTGGCGGTGTCGACGGCCGGGTTGCTTTGGACGATGTGCATCATCTCCGCGAACTTGGTCTTCATGAGCTGGAACGACGTGCTCTGGTCGGCCATGATGCCGCCGACGAGGCGTCCGGTGTCCTGCTGCGGGAAGAAGCCTTTCGGCACGGCGATGTAGAGATAAACGTTCAGAGCAACGGTCGCGACGAGCGTCGCGAGCACGAGCGCCGGATGCGCGAGCGCCCAGCCGAGCGTGCGTTCATAGCCGCGCGCGAGCCGATCGAAGCCGCGCTCCAGTGTGCGCGAGAGGCGGCCTTGCGCTTTTTGTTCGTCGATGGGGCGCAACAGGCGCGAGCACATCATCGGTGTCACGGTGAGCGAAATCGCGAGCGAGACGCCGATCGCGACAGACAGCGTGACGGCGAACTCGCGAAAGAGACGGCCGATGATGCCGCCCATCAGCAAGATCGGCAGAAACACGGCGACTAGCGAGAGGCTGATCGACAGCACGGTAAAGCCCACTTCGCGCGCACCGAGATGGGCCGCGCGCATCGGCGGCACGCCTTCTTCGATATGCCGCGAGATGTTCTCGAGGACGACGATCGCGTCGTCGACGACGAAACCCGTCGCCACGATGAGCGCCATCAGCGAGAGGTTGTCGATCGAGTAGCCGAGCAGATACATCGCACCGAACGTGCCGATGATGGAAATCGGCACGGCGACGCTCGGAATCAGCGTGGCGCGCCAGTTGCGCAGAAACAGAAAAACGACGGAGACGACGAGCGTGACGGCGATCAGCAACGTGTGCTCGGTATCTTTGAGCGAAGCGCGGATCGTCGTCGAACGATCGATCACGGGCGTCACATCGACGGCGGCGGGCAGCGACGCCCTCAACTGCGGAATCATGCCGATGACGCGGTCGACCGTCTGGACGATATTCGCGCCGGGCTGCCGATAGAGGATGACGAGCACGGCGCGCTTGCCGTTCGATAATGCCAGATTGCGCAGATCCTCGACCGAATCGACGACCTCGGCCACATCCGAGAGCTTGACGGCGGCGCCGTTGCGGTAGGCGATGATGAGGTCTTTGTATTGCGCGGCCCGCGTGGCTTGATCGTTGGTGTAGATCTGAACCGTGTGCGGGCCGAAGTCGATCGAGCCCTTCGGACTGTGAGCGTTCGCCGCGGCCAGCGCCGCGCGTACGTCTTCGAGCCCGATGCCATAGTGAAACAGCGCCTGCGGTTCGAGCTCGACGCGCACGGCCGGGTTGGCCGCGCCGCTGACATCGACTTCGCCGACGCCGTCGACTTGGGAGAGCGCCTGCTGGAGCACCGTCGATGCGGCGTCGTAAAGCTGCCCGGCCGTCATCGTGGGCGAGGTCAGCGAGAGGACGAGAATCGGCGCATCGGAAGGGTTGTACTTGTGGTAAGTCGGATTGCTGCGCAGGCTGGTTGGCAAGTCGGCCCGTGCGGCGTTGATGGCGGCCTGCACGTCGCGCGCGGCACCGTCGATATCGCGGTTCAGTCCGAACTGCAATGTGATGCGCGTGTAGCCGACCGAGCTTTGCGAAGTCATCTCGGTCACATCGGCGATCTGGCCCAAGTGCCGCTCGAGCGGGCTCGCGACGCTCGTCGCCATCGTGTCGGGGCTTGCCCCGGCCATCTGCGCCATGACGACGATGGTCGGAAAATCGATCTGCGGCAGCGGCGCAACGGGCAGTTTCACGAACGCGAAAAGCCCCGACAGCGCGATGCCGATCGCGAGCAATGTCGTGGCGACGGGGCGCGAAATGAACGGGCGCGAGAGATTCATGCGCTCATGCCCTCACGCGCCGGCATCGCCCGCATGCCCGCGGCCCGGCGAAGAGCCGAAGCGTTCGCGCAGTTTGCGTGCGAGCGAATCGAAGCCGAGATAGATCACGGGCGTCGTGAAGAGCGTCAGCAACTGGCTGACGAGCAACCCACCTGCGATCGCGATACCGAGCGGGTGACGCAGCTCCGAGCCGACGCCCGTGCCGAGCATCAGCGGCAGCGCGCCGAGCAGCGCCGCCATCGTCGTCATCAGGATCGGCCGGAAACGCAACAGGCAGGCTTGATAGATCGCCTCACGCGGGGATTTGCCCTGGTCGCGCTCTGCCTCGAGCGCGAAGTCGATCATCATGATGGCGTTTTTCTTGACGATGCCGATCAACAGGACGATGCCGATGATCCCGATGATGTCGAGGTCGTGCCCCGAGATCATCAGCGCGAGCAGCGCGCCCACCCCCGCCGACGGCAGCGTCGACAAAATCGTGATCGGATGGATGAAGCTCTCGTAAAGCACGCCGAGCACGATGTACATGGTGACGACGGCCGCGAGAATCAGGAACAGCTCGTTGGCGAGCGACGCCTGAAATGCGAGCGCGGCACCCTGAAAGCGCGTCTGGAACGACGCCGGCAACCCGATCTCGGCTTCGGCCGCGCGAATTGCTTTGACGGCCTGGCCCAGCGAGGCACCGGGCGCGAGGTTGAACGAGACGGTCGTGGCGGGGAACTGGCCGAGGTGCGTGACGAGCAGCGGTGCCGGCCGTTCGGAAAACGTCGCAATGGCGGCGAGCGGCACCTGGCCGCTCGCCGCGATCGACGAGGGCAGGTAGATCGACTTGAGCGCGTCGATATAGTGCTGCATTTGCGGCTCGACTTCGAGAATCACGCGGTACTGGTTCGATTGCGTGAAGATCGTCGAGACGATCCGCTGTCCGAAGGCATCGTAAAGCGCATTGTCGACGGTGGCCGGCGTAATGCCGAAGCGCGCGGCGCTTGCGCGATCGATCTCGACATAGACGGAGCGGCCGCTTTGCTGAAGGTCGGTGGCCACGTCGGCCAGCTCGGGCGCGGCTTTGAGCCGCTCGACGAGCTTGGGCACCCAGGTCGAGAACTCGTCGGGATTCGGGTCGGTCAGCATGAACTGGTATTGCGTGGGGCTGACCGTCGAATCGATCGTCAGGTCCTGCACGGGCTGCATGTAAAGCGAGATGCCGGGCACATCGGCGACCGAGGCCGTGATATCACGGATGATGGTGCTCGCATTGTCGCTGCGTTCGCTCGCCGGCTTCAGATTGATCAGCATTCGGCCGCTGTTGAGCGTCACATTGGTGCCGTCCACGCCGATGAACGAGGTCAGGCTCTCGACGTTCGGATTGCGCAGAATCTCGGTTGCGAGCGCGCTTTGACGCTCGGCCATCGACTGATAGGACACCGACTGCGGTGCTTGCGTGATCGCCTGGATCACGCCTGTGTCCTGCACGGGGAAAAAGCCCTTCGGAATGAAGACGTAAAGCACGCCGGTCAGCACGAGCGTGAGCAGGGCCACCACGAGCGTCGCACGCCGCCGCTCGAGCACCCACTCGAGCGCGGTGCCGTAGCGGGCGATGATCGCATCGATGGCCGCATGCGCCTTCGCTTCGAAGCGGTGGCTCTCGAGCGGCGGCGTATGACGCAACAGCTTCGCGCACATCATGGGCACGAGCGTCAGCGAGACGACAGCCGAGATCACGATCGTGACGGCGAGCGTGATCGCGAACTCATGAAAGAGCCGCCCCACCACATCGCCCATGAACAGCAGCGGGATCAGAACGGCGATCAGCGAGACCGTCAGCGAGATGATCGTGAAGCCGATCTGTTTCGAACCTTTGAGGGCCGCTTCGAGCGGCGATTCGCCCGCCTCGACATAGCGGGCAATGTTCTCGATCATGACGATGGCATCATCGACGACGAAGCCCGTCGCGATCGTCAGCGCCATCAACGAAAGGTTGTCGAGCGAAAAACCGCACAGATACATGACGGCCAGCGTGCCGATCAGCGAAAGCGGCACCGACAGGCTCGGAATGATCGTCGCATAGACGTTGGCGAGAAAGAGGTACATGACGAGCACGACGAGCACGACCGAGGCCGCGAGCTCGAATTGCACGTCGCGCACCGAGGCGCGGATCGTCGTCGTGCGGTCCGTGACGACAGCCACGTCGAGCGCCGCGGGCAGCGAGGCGCGAAGCTGCGGCAAGATCGCCTTGACACTGTCCACCACCTGGATCACGTTCGCGCCCGGTTGGCGCTGCACGTTCAGCAAGATGGCCGGCGTCACGCGTTGCGTGCCTGGCGAACCGGCGACCCAGGCACCGAGCCGTGTGTTCTCCGCGCCATCGACGATCTTCGCCACGTCGGTCAGCATCACGGGCCGGCCGTTCTTGTAGGCGACGACCGCGCTTTGATAGGCGCTGGCATCGGTCAGCTGATCGTTGGCGTTGATCGCATAGTTGCGCGTCGGCCCGTCGAAGTTGCCCTTCGGCGTGTTGGCGTTGAGATTGGCGATCGTCGTGCGTAAATCGTCGAGATTGAGGCCGTAGGACGCGAGTGCAAGCGGATTCGCCTGAATCCGTACGGCCGGGCGCTGCCCGCCCGACAGGCTCACGAGACCGACGCCCGCCACTTGCGAGATTTTCTGGGCAAGGCGCGTGTCGGCGAGATTCTGCACATCGGTGAGCGGCATCGTCTTCGACGTGATCGCCAGCGTCAGGATCGGCGCGTCCGCGGGATTCACCTTGGCATAGATCGGCGGCGCCGGCAGGTCCGACGGCAGCAGGTTGCCGGCCGCGTTGATCGCGGCCTGCACTTCCTGCTCGGCGACATCGAGCGGCAGGTCGAGGCTGAACTGCAGCGTGATGATCGACGAGCCCGCCGAGCTCTGCGAGGCCATCTGATTGAGCGAAGGCATTTGCCCGAACTGGCGCTCGAGCGGCGCCGTCACCGACGAGGTCATGACGTCGGGGCTCGCACCCGGATAAAACGTCTGCACCTGGATGGTCGGGTAGTCGACCTCGGGCAGCGCCGAGATCGGCAAATAGCGCAACGCCACGAGGCCGACGAGCATGATCGCCGCCATCAGCAGCGCAGTGCCGACCGGGCGCAGGATAAAGGCGCGGGAAGGATTCATGCGGTCGATGCGTTAGTTCGGTGCTCCATGGCCGTCGTCACTGCGAGGCGGAAGCGGAGGCCGCGGCGCCGGCACTTGCGGCATGGCGGTGCCCATGACCGCGCCCGGCCGTGGCGCTGGCCGCGCCGGCATGCGAGGCGCCGGCGGGCGCGTCGGCCGGAATCGTGATCTTTGCGCCTTCGCGCAGGCGATCGGAACCATCGATGACCACGCGCTCGCCGACAGCGAGCCCCGAGGCGATGCTCGTGCGTTCACGATCGACGGGACCGACCGTGACGGATCGCACGGTAACGGTGTTGTCTGGCTTCACGATGTAGACGAAGCGGCCCGAAGCGCCGTTCAGGACGGCCGAAGTGGGCACGATCACGGCGTCGTGAAGCGTGTCGATGAGCAGCCGCGCGTTCACAAACTGATTCGGAAACAGCAATTGCCCGTCATTCTTGAAAAGGGCGCGCAGCTTCACGGTGCCCGTTGCGGTATCGATCTGATTGTCGATCGTATCGAGGTAGCCCGTTTCGAGCGGCGCGGTGTTGTTCCGATCGTAAGCCGTTGTCGACAGCTTCGCTCCCCCGTGCATGCGCTTCAAGATGGCCGGCAGATTGTCTTCCGATGTCGTAAACACGACGCTGATCGGCTGCAATTGCGTGATGACGACGATGCCGTTCGCGTCCGACGGCGTCACGTAATTGCCGGGATCGACCTGACGCAGGCCGACTCGCCCCGAGACCGGCGCGGTGATGCGCGCGTAGACGAGATCGAGCTTGTAGGTGTCGACGCTGGCTTGATCCGAGCGCACCTGCCCTTCGTATTGCTTCACGAGGGAGGCTTGCGTGTCCACCTGCTGGCGTGCGATCGAGTCCTGCGCGAGCAACGCGCGATAGCGTTCGAGGTCGAGCTTCGCCGTTTGCAGCAGCGCCATATCCTTCGCCAGCGTGCCTTGCGCATTGTCGAGCGAGATCTGATACGGGCGCGGATCGATCTGCGCGAGCAGCTCGCCTTGCTTGACCATTTGCCCTTCGCGGAACGCGACGCTTTGCAGTGTGCCGGCCAGTTGGGTCTTGACTGTGACCGAGGCCAACGGCGTCACGGTACCGAGCGCGGTGAGCACGATGGGGATGTCGCCATGCACGGCCGTTGCGACATGCACGGGCTGCGGCATGTTCCCCGCGCGCCCCTGACCGTGGCGGCCGACATGCGCGCCGCTTGCGCTGGCCGGCACGGCGCCCGAGGGTGCCGTGCGGCTCCAGGGCCGCCACCAGGCCAGGACGAGCGCGGCCACGAGCACCGCGGCGACGAGCACGCCGAGCCGGCGGCCCGTTGAACGCGTTGTCCCGGGCGTGCGCGTTTCGTCTGGACCGGGATCATGGGAGGGGCGGGGGGGATCGGGGCGGTTTTCCTGTTCGGCCATCGTATGGGTCAAGAGTTGCAATGCTGATGCGCGAGCGGCGGGCGCCGGACCAAGATATAAAACGCCCGCACAGGACAAATGTTCGCGATTGCATGATGCTACGTCGAGCGCAGGACCGCAGTCCACCCGGCTATTTTTCAGCCGGTTACCGCTGTTACTCGGACAGACGCAGCCCCGGCGCGCCGCCGATCGCCCGCACGATCTGGCCGACGCACTCGATGAGCGCCGGCGCGGCATGTTCGATGAGCCACTCCCGCGTGCACAGATGCGCGGCGCCGCCGCAATTGACCGCGTAGCGTTCGCCCGATGGACCGACGAAGCCGGCTGCGATCGCGTTGAGCCCTTCGTGCCATTGGCCGGTCTCGATCGCAAAACCATTCTTGCGGGTTTTGGTCAGCGCTTGCGCGACGCGCGCATGGACATGAGGCCAGTCGCCGCCCGCGGCGACTTGAAGCCCCGCCATCAAAGCATCGCGCTCGTGGACGGCGAGTGCCGCGAGATAAGCGTGGCCGGCCGCCGTCCGGGTCAGATCCATGCGCGAGCCGATCTCGAGCCGCGAGACGAGGATGGCGGAAGCGGGGCGGACGGTCTCGATGACGACCATGTCCAGCCGGTCGCGCGCGACCAGATGGACGGAGAGCGCGGTGCGATCGGCGAGGCCGACGAGGAACGGGCGGGCACGCGCCCGGATGTCGAAGTTGCGCAAAAAGCCATTCGACAGCTCGAGCACCGATGCGGTGAGGACGAAGCGCTCGCTGTCGGGCAACTGAAAGAGAAATCCTGCCTTGACGAGCGTTGCGGTCAACCGCGAGACGCTCGGCTTCGGGATGCCCGTCAATTCGGCCAGCTCTCGATTGCTGATCGGGGCATCGGCGCTCGCGACGCGGCGCAGCACCGTCAGCCCGCGCGCCAGCGCGGCGACCTCCTCGGAGGCACCGTCTTTCTCTGCGGGCTTGTTGACGGGGAGGGTCTGGCGCGACGTTGAGGGCACGGTTGTCTTCCTGTGATTTTTTCGAAACTTTATTTCAAGTCGACCTTTCATTGCCTGCAACTGCGCAAGCTCGGTGTCTGCGGAATAGGTAAAAAATACATCATTCGGCCGTTGTAATCGTTTTCCATTAGGTGGTACCTGTCAACAATTCGGAAAAAATTATCTTGACTTCGTCGGCTGAAAGAGAAAAAATGGAATCTCATTTCGGAGCGAGGTGTCGCGAAAGGCGGCGTCGGGCAGTTCGAGCGTGCTGAGAGCAGTACGCACGAGCGGTGGAAAGTTCCGGAATACCGTCTCTCAGGTTCTAGCACGGCCCTCGGAATGGCTAGAACTTCTTTAAGGCGCCACGGTCACGTGGCGCCTTTTTTTTCGTCGGTTGCGGGCCGGTGCGGATTCAGGCGGCTTTGCCGCGCTTCTGCTATCGTCGCTGTCCATGCAACCCATCCTCACCATTACCAATCTCTCGAAGACCTACGCTTCGGGCTTCGCGGCGCTCAAGAACGTCAACCTCGAAGTGCACCGGGGCGAGGTCTTCGCGCTCCTCGGACCGAACGGCGCCGGCAAGACGACGCTGATCGGCATCGTCTGCGGCATCGTCAACGCCACAGCCGGTCATGTCGTAGTCGACGGTCACGACATCGTGCGTGACTATCGCCGGGCTCGAGCCATGATCGGACTCGTGCCGCAGGAGTTGACGACGAACGCCTTCGAGACGGTCTGGGCCACCGTCTCGTTTACTCGCGGGCTTTTCGGCAAGCCGGCGGACCCGGCGCACATCGAGAAAGTGCTGCGGGCATTGTCGCTTTGGGACAAGAAGGACAACCGCATCATGATGCTCTCGGGCGGCATGAAGCGGCGTGTGCTGATCGCCAAGGCGCTTGCGCACGAACCGGCGCTGCTCTTTCTCGATGAGCCGACGGCCGGCGTCGATGTCGAGCTGCGGCGCGACATGTGGAACCTCATGCGTACGCTCAAGGAAAGCGGCGTCACGATCATTCTGACGACGCACTACATCGACGAAGCGGAGGAAATGGCCGACCGCATCGGCGTCATCAATCGTGGCGAAATCATTCTCGTCGAAGAGAAAGCGCAGCTCTTGCGCAAGCTCGGCAAGAAACAACTGACGCTCGATCTCGAGGCGCCACTCGAAGCGGTGCCGCCGTCGCTGGCCGGCTACGGGCTCGAACTGTCGGCCAACCGCAGCGCGCTCACGTACACCTACGACGACACGCAGTCCGAACGGGCCGGCATCGTGCGGCTGCTCAGGGACCTGGCCGATGCGCAAATCCGCTTCAAGGATCTGCAGACTTCGCAGAGTTCGCTCGAAGATATTTTTGTCGACTTGGTCAGGGAGACGTCCTGATGAATCTCTACGCGGTACGGGCGATCTACCTGTTCGAGATGGCGCGGACCTGGCGCACGCTTATGCAAAGCGTCATTTCGCCGGTCATTTCGACCTCGCTTTATTTCGTGGTGTTCGGCGCGGCGATCGGCTCGCGCATTCGCGAGATCGACGGCATCAGCTACGGCGCGTTCATCGTGCCGGGACTCGTCATGTTGTCGCTGCTCACGCAGAGCATCACGAACGCCTCGTTCGGCATCTATTTTCCGAAATTCACGGGCACCGTTTATGAGCTGCTCTCGGCGCCCGTGTCTTATCTCGAGCTGGTCGTGAGCTTCGTGGGCGCGGCCGCGACGAAATCGATCATGCTCGGTCTCATCATCATGGCCACCGCGGCCTGCTTCGTTCCGCTCAGAATCGAGCACCCGTTCTGGATGCTGCTCTTTTTGGTCCTGACCTCGATCACGTTCAGCCTGTTCGGCTTCATTATCGGTATCTGGGCCGACGGCTTCGAAAAGCTGCAGGTCATACCACTTTTGATCGTGACGCCGCTCACGTTTCTCGGTGGCAGCTTCTATTCGATCGGCATCTTGCCGCCCGTGTGGCGCACGATCGCGCTCGCGAATCCCGTCGTCTACCTGATCAGCGGCTTTCGCTGGAGCTTTTATGGCGTGGCGGACGTGCATGTCGGGGTGAGCCTCGCCATGACGGGCGTGTTTCTGCTGGTTTTCATGGCGATCGTCGCCTGGATCTTCAAGACCGGTTATCGGCTCAAGACTTGAATGGGCTCGGCGGCCGGCGCAACGATCCAACGCGCATGCGTTGCGCGCTTTGTCATTCGCCGCAAACGTCGACATAATGCTCGAACTGACAGGCGCATCGCCAGGTTCGCAACCCCATTCCTTCGAGCATGAGACTGACGACCAAAGGGCTGCTGCTGATTGCGATTCCGACGTTGTTCGAGCTCGCGCTGCTGCTGGGGCTCGTGAAGGCGCAGGCCAATGCCGAGCAGGCGGAGCAATGGGCCTTGCACAGCAAGGACGTACTGCGCCAGACGAACGCGATTCTCGAACCTGTCTTACTCGAGACGGTACGCATGCGGGGCGCCGTGCTCCAGGACGACCGCACGACGGCGACGCCCGTCTCGCTCTGGATCGACCTCGATCGCAATATAGACAGACTGGTCGACCTCGTTGCGAACAATCCCACTCAAGTCGAACGTGCCGCGCAGATCCGGCAGTCGGTGCAGTCCTATCGTCAATGGTCCGACCGCGTGCAAGATCTGTTGCGCAACGGCCGCCACGACGATGTGCTGGAACGTTTTCAGAGTCAGGCGAACATCGACGTGATCGATCGCTTCCGCGCTCAGGTGGCCGCGTTTCAGACCGAGGAATTGCGCATCGATTCGCTGCGCACCGACGAGGCCGCCGCCGCGCTCGCGCAGCAGCAGCGGTTGACCACGGCGGCCGTGGTCGGCTCCCTCGTGCTGGCGGTGCTGGCCGTTTTCCTGTTCACGCGCGGGCTGCGCGGCCGGCTGCAGCAGCTGTCCGACAACGCCGCGAGGCTCGCCGAGAACGCGCCGCTCGGGTTGCCGTCGCCGGGCGATGACGAGATCGCGCATCTCGATTCGATCCTGCACGAGACGAGTCGGCGTTTGCGCGAATCGGAGCGGATGCAGGCGCGCTTTCAGAGCGATCTCGCGCGCCGGGCCGACGAGCTGGCTCGCACGAACGAGACGCTGCATCAGCAAACGCAGGAAAACGAGATGTTCATTTACAGCGTCTCGCACGATCTGCGTTCACCGCTCGTCAATCTGCAAGGTTTCTCGAAGGAATTGACGCATGCCTGCGACGACCTGCGCGCGGCGGTGCGCGAATCGTCGCTGTCGTCCGAGGACCGCGAGCACGTCGAGCGACTCATCGACGAAGACATCGGCGAAGCACTGCGTTTTCTGCAAAGCGCGGTGCTGCGCGCGGCGCATATCATCGATTCGTTGCTGCGGTTATCGCGGGTGGGGCGCGTCGAGTATCGTCGTCAGGCCGTGGATGTCGCGGCGCTCGTGCGCCACGTGCTCGATGCGATGCAAGGCTCGATCCGCTCGCGCAATGCCGAAATCATCGTGGTCGACCTCCCGCCGGTGTGGGGCGACCCTACGGCGCTCGAGCAGATCTTCGCGAATCTGATCGGCAATGCGGTGAACTACCTCGATCCGGAGCGCCCGGGGCGCATCGAAATCGGGGCCATGCCGGCACCGGCCGGTACGCACTCGCTACGCATCTTCTATGTGAAGGATAATGGTCTCGGTATTCCGGCCGTGGCCATGCCGCGCCTTTTCCACGCGTTCCAGCGACTGCACGGCAGCGTGGCGACGGGCGAGGGCATCGGGCTCGCGCTCGTGCGCCGCATGGTCGAACGACATGGCGGACGCGTGTGGGCAGAATCCACCGAAGGCGTTGGGACGACCTTCTATTTATCGCTACCGGAGGCGGCCGAGCAGGTCGCAGCCTGATCCAGGGGAATCGATATCATGCATACCGGACCCGCAGTCGGCCAATCGGTCAGTATCATCCTGATCGAGGATGACGACGGCCACGCAACGCTCATCGAGCGCAATCTGCGCCGCGCCGGTCTCACGAACGGCTTCACACGTCTTTCGGACGGCCAGAAAGCGCTCGACTTCTTCTTTGGCGAAGACGCGCCGTTCCTGCGGGATCCGGCACCCGCATCGGTCATCCTGCTCGATCTGAAAATGCCGCGTATCGATGGGCTCGAGGTATTGCGGCGCCTGAAGGCGGATAAGCGTACCGCGTCGCTGCCGGTCATCGTGCTCACGACCACTGACGATCCGCGCGAGATCGAGCGCTGCTATGAGCTCGGCTGCAACGTCTATGTGACGAAGCCCGTCGAGTACGACGCCTTCATCGAAGCCGTGCGCCGGCTGGGCTTCTTTCTGCAGGTGGTCAAACTGCCTTCGTGCGGACGATGACTGCACATGTTTTGTTCATCGACGACGACGAGGGGCTGCTGCGCCTCGCGTCGCGTGCGCTCGGGCGCGCGGGCTACCGGGTGAGCCCGGCGTCCACGACCGATGCGGCGCGCGCTGCGATGACGCAAGAGGCCCCCGATGTGCTGATCGTCGATTACACGTTGGGCGGGCGGGAGACGGGACTCGAATTTCTGCGCGCGCTGCGTCGCGATGGGCTGGCGTTGCCGGCCATCCTTTGCACGGGTTTCGCAGACGAGGCGCGCGTCATCGAAGCGCTGCGCTCGGGCGTGGCCGATGTCGTGCCGAAGAGCGAGAGTTACCTCGAATATCTGCCCGAAGCGATCGAGCGCGTGCTGCGCGAGCGGCGCATCGAACGCGAGCTTGCCGAGGCGCAGCGTGCGCAGGAGCGCGAGGCCCATTTCCGCGCGCTGGCCGAGGAGCGCGAGGCGTTGCTTGCCTCGGAGCGTGCGGCGCGCGCGGAGGCCGAGCGCGTTTCGCGCATGAAGGACGAATTCGTCGCCATGCTTTCGCACGAATTACGCACGCCCCTGAATGCGATCATCGGTTGGACGCAGGTTCTGCTGCGCGATGCGAGTGCGTCCGAATCGGTTCGCAAGGGGCTCGAGGTCGTCGACCGCAATGCGCGCGCCCAGGCGCGGATGGTCGACGATCTGCTCGATTTTTCGCGGATTCTCGCCGGCAAGCTGCGTCTCGATTTGGAGCGCGTCGATCTCGTCGATATCGTGGAATACGTCATTCGCTCGCTCGGCCCCGCCGCGCTTGCGAAGGAGATCCACATCGTGCCTGCGCTCGAACCCGACGCCGCGATGCTGGCCGATCCGGCGCGGATGCAGCAGATCGTCTGGAATCTGCTCTCGAATGCGGTCAAGTTCACGGGCAAGGGCGGCACGATCGAGGTGACGCTGCGGTGCATCGACGACGACGTCGAGCTGACGGTGGCCGATAACGGACAGGGCATTACGCCCGAGTTTTTGCCGCATGTGTTCGAGCGTTTCTGTCAGGAGGACGCCAGCATTGCGCGACAGCACGGCGGACTGGGGCTCGGGCTGTCGATTGCCCGCCAGCTCGTGGAAATGCATGGGGGGCGCATCGAGGCGCGCAGCGAGGGAGCGGGCATGGGCGCGGCGTTTGTGGTGCGCTTGCCGGCGGGCGCGGCGAAGCTTTCGCGCGGTACGCTGGACGAACCGTTGCCGGAGGTGACGCCGCCGGAGCTGGCGGGCCTGAAGGTGGTGATCGTAGAGGACGAGCCTGACGCGCGCGAGCTCGTGTGTCGTGTGCTCGAAGAACGGGGCGCTCAGACGCGCGCGTTCGGGCATGCGCTCGAGGCGCTCGAGGCCTGTATCGCGGCGCCGCCTGATGTGATCGTGAGCGACATTGGCATGCCCGGCGTGGATGGCTACGAGTTCATTCGTCGGCTGCGGACACTGGAGGCGCCGCGCGGGCGCGCGACGCCGGCCGCCGCCCTGACAGCGTTCGCGCGCAGCGAGGACCGCCGGCGCACGCTGCTGGCCGGGTTTCAGACGCATCTTTCCAAACCGATCGATCCGTTGGAGCTCGTGGTGGTGGTTGCCGCGCTCGCGGGGCGCGCGGGGTCGTTTTCGGCTGGGGAGGCGGGCGTTTAATATCCACCGGCCTTATCGAAAGGGCGGCGACTATTACGCATGCGTCTCAGGGCTGTGGTTTGCGAGCGAGCCGCACGAGCGGCTGCTCCCTGGTCGGCAATCCAAGCACGCGTGACAACTTGGCCTGTTGAGCGGCGATGTCCGCTAGCGTGTATTGATCCAGCACGCCAAGGTACGCGCGCAACGCGCTGCCAAGCACCCCACGCAGGCCGCATGCGGCCGTGATGACGCAGGCGTTACCCTCCGTGTCGAAGCACTCCACCATGCGGAAATCGGGCTCCGTCGTGCGCACCACTTCGCCGACGCTGATGCGCGATGCGGGACGGCCGAGCTTCAATCCCCCCGTTCTTCCGCGTGTCGTGGTCAAAAAGCCGGCGCGCCCGAGCGCGTGGACAATCTTGACGAGGTGCCCGCGTGCAATACCGAGCACTTCGGAAAGCTCGGCGATCGTGACAAGCTCGTCCGAGCGCACGGCGGCATACATCAGTACCCGCAGGCTGTAATCGGTGAAGTCCGTGAGTCTCATAACCGGGCCTATAAAGTCGATTCATTGTATATCTTTTGTCGCGGCATTCGAGTGCAACCTCATACCCCACGGTCGATTTTGCGAGCCGGGGAGAACCCAAGATTGATGACGCACATCAAGTTTGCCGAGAGCGGCGGCTCGATAATGGTCGCGGGTCGGCACAGTTGTGCGGCCGTGCAATTCCATGGGAAACGAATATGTCACCTCATTCGGCGCAGGGCCGCGAAGCGTCGGCGAGCGTTGCCGAACCGGATGTCGGCCGCTTCGCCGACCTTGAAATCTCGGAAGCGTTGATCCGTCGATTCGATAGCGTCGGTCCGCGTTATACCTCTTATCCAACGGCCGATCGTTTCGTGCCGCAGTTCGACGAGGCAATGTATCGCAGCCATCTGGCCGAGCGTGCAAGCGAGACCGCCCCGGCGCCACTTTCCGTTTATGTCCATCTGCCGTTTTGCGAATCGCTTTGCTATTTCTGCGCCTGTAACAAGATCATCACACGCGACCACGGCCGCGCGGCGGAGTACCTCCACTACCTGTTGCGCGAAATCGCGATGGTTGCTCCCGAGCTCGGCGGCAATCGAGCCGCCGCGCAGTTGCATCTAGGCGGTGGCACGCCGACATTTTTCAGCATGAGTGAACTGGGCCGCCTCGTAGATGCGCTGCATCGCCATTTCGCCTTTTTGCCCGGCGCAGAAATGGGCATCGAAATCGATCCGCGCACCGTAACGGCAAACACGCTCTCGTCGCTCGGAGCACTGGGTTTCAATCGCACGAGCTTCGGCGTACAGGATTTCGATCCGGCCGTGCAGCACGCGGTGAATCGCATACAACCGCTCGACATGGTCGAACGCGCGTTGGAGGCGAGCCGCGATGCCGGGTTCGAGTCGACCAATATCGATCTGATCTACGGGCTGCCGCGGCAATCGGTCGCAAGCTTCGAGCGCACGCTCGACGAAGTCGTCCGGCTCGCGCCCGACCGTATCGCGCTTTACAACTACGCGCATCTGCCGAGCCGTTTCAAGGCTCAACGGCTGATCGACGCGAGCGAGTTGCCGCTAGCCGAGGACCGCCTGCGCATCTTCATGCGGGCGACGCATCGTTTGCTCGATGCGGGCTATGTTTATATCGGCCTCGATCACTTTGCAAAGCCCGACGACGAATTGAGCCGTGCGCTCGAAGCGGGCAGCCTGCACCGGAACTTCCAAGGCTATACGACGAAAGCCGAATGCGATCTCGTGGGTTTCGGCGTATCGGCGATCGGCAAAATTGGCCGCAGCTATTGTCAATCGACGCGATCGCTGAAGACCTATTACGAACGCTTGGACGAGGGCAAGCTGCCGGTGGAGCGCGGTTTGACGTTGTCCGCCGACGATATCCTCAGACGCGAAGTCGTCATGACGGTGATGTGCAGCGTGCCGTTGGAATTCCGCGCGATCGAGGCACGACACGGCATCGACTTCGCACGTTACTTCGAAGGGGAGCTCAAGGCGCTTGCCCCGCTGGCCGAAGCCGAACTCGTGCAATTGAGCGACAACTGGCTTCGTATCTTGCCCAAGGGGCGCTTGTTCGTACGCGCCGTGGCGATGACGTTCGACAAATACCTCGCGCGGCCAGGCGCGGCATCGTATTCGAAATTGATCTAGATCGACGGAGTGCAGATGCAAAAAGCGAAAATTCGCGTTCAGGACTTTCTCGCCCGGATACCGCTTTTCAACGAGCTTTCCGCAGTGGAGCTCGATCGCATCGCGCAGGGCACGACGCAGCAACCGGTGGCGCGCAAGGCGACGGTCTTCAATTGCGGCGACCCTTGCACGGGCCTGCACGCCGTGGTCTACGGACAGATCAAACTGAGTGTCATTTCGCCGCTCGGCGGCGAGAAAGTCGTTCGGCTCGTCGGGCCCGGCGACAGCTTCGGCGAGGCGCTCATGTTTCTGGGCAAGCCGTATTTTGTCTCCGGGCAAGCGCTTGTCGACTCGCTGCTGTTGCATGTGAGCAAAACGGTGATCGACGACGAATTGCGCGACCAGTCCGACTTCGCTTGCAAGATGCTCGCCG
>Ga0209672_100353_pt1 | contig 29166 bp, 26 predicted proteins | sample AraplaCol_mMS_r2_FD_184273 | JGI IMG/M metagenome (GOLD analysis project Ga0209672, IMG submission 184273) | Arabidopsis root microbial communities from North Carolina, USA - plate scrape CL_Col_mMS_r2 (SPAdes) (version 2) | ecosystem: Host-associated > Plants > Roots > Endosphere | place: USA...
TGCGGGTATCGTGCTGCCGCAACCTACGCTGACACCACAATTGAGCCCACACGGCGCGCCCGTGCAAGAGGTCGCGGCGGCGCCGTCACCCGCACCCGCGCAGGCGGCGGTCTCATCCGTGCAGCCGGAAACGCCGCGCCCGGCCCCCGCTAAGCGCACCACGGTGTCAACGCGGGCCGAGGCGCCGGCCCGCGCCAAGACCAGTCACAATCCATTTACCAAAATCGCGGCATTTTTCCGTCCGTCCAGCTATCGACACCATGGCACACGACATCAGTCAGACGCCTTCGGTCGCCCATAGCGCCCCCCCAACCTGGCGCCCTTGGGACGCGCACGCCCCCGCCCCGCAGCTGCGAGCCGGGCCTCGCGTCATGGCGATTGCGTCGCTGAGTTTCCTTCTGATCGGCTTTTTCTTTTTGGCCCTGCAAATCAAGGCGATTTTTTCGGATCAGCTCAAACAGGAATACGTCGGCCTCGTGTTCGAGGCGATCGAACGCGCCGAGGCGGCCCGCAGTACGGTCAGCGAAGCAACGCAGACGCGCGACCTCGACGATATTTCCGCTGCGGCCTATCAAACTGCCCGTGCCAGTCTCGACAACCGCCTGAAAACGCTGGCCGCACTCGTGAACGCCAGCCCGTTCGAGACCTCGCGCATTCCCCATTCCGCGATTTCGCCCACGGCGTCGCTGGACGATACGCGCATGCTGCTGGATTTCACGGCGGCCTACTGGCGTGCCCAGCGCGATCGCACCACAACGGATATGCGCACGCGGCTCTCGCGCGTCGCGGATGCGCTGATCGTGTTGTCCGCGGTGCTCTTCGGCGCACTGATGACGGCCCTCGTGATGTACTCCGCACGCAATAGGCAGTTGGTTCACGAATCGCGGGAATTCAAGCAAGCGGCGCTGCACGATGCGCTGACCGGCTTGCCTAACCGGCGCAGGCTGCTCGATGCGATCGAAGTCGCCGCCGCGAAATCGGCCCAGGCAGCTCAGGCTGCCCCCGACGCCCGCCCGCGCAAGTGCGCTGTGCTCTATATCGATCTAGACGGATTCAAAGCCATCAACGATACGCGCGGGCATCGTGCCGGCGACGAACTGCTTGTCGCCGTGGCAAAGCAATTTCAGCAAGTGGTGCGCGTAACCGACGTAGTCGCGCGCATCGGCGGCGACGAATTCGCCGTGCTCGTTCAGGAGTTCGTCAACGAAACGCAATTGGCCGCCATCGCCCAACGACTGATGAAAGCAGTGAGCGACACGGCGGACCGGCTCGGCGTCGAGTTCGTCACCGCCAGCATCGGCATTGCGAGCTATCCGGATCCGATCAAGGATCACGACCGTCTCATCGCAGCGGCCGATGAGGCCATGTATCAGGTCAAGCGCACCGGCAAGAGCCGCTATGCATTCGCAGCCCCCTCACCGGGCGCCGCGCGCTGATGCCCGCTCGCGCATTGGATTGCTGTATGTGACCCCGGAGGTGCGTGTTCGCCGTGCGCTATGCGATATGCGCCGCAAAGCCCGACAGTTCCGGCGCAATCTGTTCACGCAGCGTCAATTCGGGAATATGGTAATCGCCCCCGTTCTGTGGGCGAAAAGCAATCGGCCTCGTTGTCCAAAGCTCGTCGAGACGATTGCGCAGCGCATTGCAGATCTGCGCATACTTGGCTTCGTCGATCTTGTCGGTTCGATAGAAGGTAAACGGCGGCAGGACATCGAAGCCCGGGTAGTACAAGATGCCGTGATGGATCGGGAACAACAAATCGTCGATCGGCCCGTTGATGCCCCGGGCGCCATAGTGCGATTCCCATCCGCCTGCCGAGACGATGAGCATCGCGCGCTTGCCTGCCATGACGCCTTCGCCGAAACGGTCGCCCCAGCGTCGATCCGAGTGCTCGCCCACGCCATAGCCAAATCCGTACGCATAAACACGTTCGACCCAGCCCTTCATGATCGCCGGCATGGAGTACCACCAGAGCGGGAATTGGAAAATGACCGCATCGGCCCATCGCAGTTTCTCTTGCTCGCGCACGATGTCGTCGGGCTGCGTTCCGTTTTCGAACGCGTGCTTCGACGCAAGCGAAGGATTGAGGCGCTCGCCCGGCTCGTGATCGGGAAAGTCATCGATGTCCAACGTCGCCTTCCATTTCATGGCATATAAGTCCGATACCTGCACGGTATGCCCCGTGTTGCGCAGGTGGCGAACGGCGAAACGATTCAGCGATCCATTCAGCGATTGCGGTTCCGGATGGGCATAGACGATCAGAACATTCATGGCGACACCTCTTTCGATTGGCGAGATGTCGGCAGAATAATCGTCGCTACAGGCATAATGGAAATGAATTCCATTTATTCAAGGTATTACCGTGGTTAATCTCCGCAAGCTGGACCTCAACCTGCTCATGACGCTGGACGTGCTGCTTTCGGAATGCAACGTCACGCGAACGGCTGAACGTCTCCATCTTTCTCAGCCGTCGGTCAGCGTTCATCTGGCCAAGCTCCGCGAGATATTCGGCGATCCCTTGCTGCTGCCGGGTGCCCGCGGCATGCGTCCGACCGCGCGCGCACAGGCGTTGCGCGAGCCGCTCAAGCATGCGCTCGAAGCGCTCGAACAGGCGATATCGCCGGCCGCGCCGTTCGAGCCGGCCGTGGCCGAGCACACGTGGCGCGTCGCCGCCACCGACTACAGCGAAATGACGGTGCTGCTGCCGGTGCTGAACGGCTTACGCGCGGCGGCGCCCGGCACCCGGCTCGCCGTCGTGGAGATGGTCCCCGCGCGCTTCGCGCGGCAAGCCGCCGAGGGGCAGATCGATCTTGCGTTCCATACGCGTGACGACGCGCCGCCCGGCTTGCGCAGTCGCGTGCTGTTTGCCGAGCGATACGTGCTCGCCGGCCGGCAAGGGCATCCGCGCCTTAAAAGACGGCCCACGATCGCGCAGTTCTGCGCCCTGGAGCACGTGATCGTATCGCCCGACGGTGGGGGCTTTCATGCGGCCACCGACAAAGCGCTGGCCGAAAAAGGCATGGCGCGCCGGGTCGCGCTTTCCGTGCCGCATTTCACGTTCGTCATGTCGGTGTTGGCCAGCACCGATCTCGTTGCGATGCTGCCGGCGCGCCTCGTGCGGGACACGAGTGCGTTGCGCGTCGTCGAAGCGCCATTTGACGTGCCAGGCTATGAGATGACCATGCTCTGGCACGAGCGTTCACACCGCGATCCGGCGCATCGCTGGCTGCGTGAGTATATTGCGGGTTCGGTTTGATCGGGGCCGGCGCGCTACACCGTCACGACGATCTTCCCAAACTGCTCGTTCGATTCCAGATATCGATGCGCTTGCACGATATCGTCGAATGCGAACGTCCGGTCGATGACGGGTTTCAGTTTCCCCGACGACAGCCCCGCCAAAATGAAGCGTTTAGCTTCGGCAAAACGCTGGGCGTCGACTACGACACGCTTGTAGGTGTAGCCATGCACCGCAATCCGCTTGCTCAGCATGGCAAAAAGCGGCATCGCGGTAGGCTCGGGACTGAGCGCGCCATACTCGAGCACGATCCCATCGTTGCAGACCACATCCGCGAGTTCGCTCAGCATCGGCCCGGCGATGGGATCGAACGCAACGCGTACCCCCGCCCCGTTCGTGATTTCTTTGACACGTTGCGCGAGACTTTCCTCCTGCGTCGCAATCACGAAGTCGGCGCCGCACCCGAGCAGCGCATCGCGTTTCGCATGCGTGCGCGTCGTTGCAATCACGGTTGCACCGGTCAGCTTGGCCACCTGAATCGCGGCGATGCCGACGCTGCTCGACGCAGCGGTGATGATGACGGCATCGTCCGGCCCGAGCTTCGCGATGTCGACGAGCGCTCCCCAGACCGTCACATACGGCATCCAGATCGCGGTGGCCTGCACCCAGTCGAGCCCCGCCGGGTGCTTGACGACGAAATCCGCCGGTACGTTGATCGTTTCGCCATAGGTGCCCCAACGCGTGATCGAGAGCGGCGGCACGACACTCACAGCATCGCCGATCGCGACATTCTCGACGCGCGCGCCGAGCGCGGTCACGATACCCGACGCCTCATAACCCAGCCGTGCGGGAAAGACGGCGGTTTCCACGTAGCGACCCGTTCTGAACATCGACTCCGCCCGGTTCAGCCCGATGGCCTTGACTTGCAGCGTTACCTCGTCGGGACCCGGCGCGGGGACGTCGACGTCTTCTATCTTCAAGACTTCGGGACCGCCGTTCTGATGAAAGCGCACGACACGCGACATGATCAATCTCCTGTCCAATTTAGGAGGACTCAATATAATTCGATGCATCGGCGCGATAAATCTCGCGTTCAACGCATCTATCGAAACAGGTGGTTTCGAATCATGGATCGACTCACGAGCATGTCCGTCTTCGTCAAAGCCGCGGAAACCGGCTCGTTCGCGGCTGCGGGCGCCGCGCTCGGGCTGTCTTCCCAGATGGTCGGCAAACACGTGCGTCTACTCGAAGAACGCTACGGCATGCGCCTCATCAATCGCACGACCCGCCGGCAAAGTCTCACGGAAGCTGGGCAGGCCTTCTACGAGCGAAGCAAGTCGGTACTGGCCGAGATGGATGCGGTTGACGCGCTCGCCGCCAATCTGCAAGCGGCGCCGCGCGGCAAGCTGCGCATCAATGCGCCGGTCAGCTTCGGCGCATACAGTCTCACGCCGATGCTCGCGCGGTACCTGCGCCAATACCCGGACGTGCAGATCGATCTCACGTTGAGCGATCGGATCGTCGATTTCGTCGATGAAGGCTACGACGCCGTGATACGTGTCGCGCAGTTGCCGGACTCCGGCCTCATTGCACGCGCACTCGCGCCCTATCGGCTTTTGCCGTGCGCTGCGCCCGTCTATCTCGCCGAGCGCGGCATGCCGCGGCACCCGCGCGAGCTCGCGGATCACGAGTGCCTCGGCTTCACCTACTGGGCCCGTCCACCCATTACAGATTGGGAATTCACAGGCCCCGACGGACGTCACATGGTGCAGGTCAAAAGCCGGCTTGCCATCAATAACGGGCAAGCATTGCGAACGGCCGCGCTCGAGGGCCTCGGCATCATTCTTCAACCGTGGGAACTCCTGCGCGACGATGTCGCGTCCGGACGGCTCGTGCGACTGCTGCCCGAATACGAAACACCTGCTCGACCGATGCACCTGCTCTTTTCGCCGGACCGCCGCCCCACACCCAAATTGCGCAGCTTCGTCGATTTCGTCACTGAAACATTCGGCTGACACGGCGGGCTCTGCACTACAATCGAGTGCCACGCAGTGCCCGCCAACGTTCCGCCCGTCTTCAACGAACCGCGACAAGAGGCGCCATGAACGCAGCCGTAGCCACCGCATCGCCGCAGGCGTTGTCCCCGATCCAGCATGTCTTCGTGCTGATGCTCGAAAACCGGTCGTTCGATCATCTGTTCGCGCTCTCGGGCATTCCCGGCATTGCCGCCGCGACAGCCGATCACGCCAATACGTACGGGAACGCTCGATATTCGTTTTGCGGCGGCGCACCCGCTCAAATGCCGACCGACCCCGGTCATGAGTTCGCCGACGTCGTCGAACAACTCTGCGGCGCGGGCGTCCAGTATCGGGCCGGTGAACCGTATCCGCCCATCGACAATTCGGGCTTCGTCGCGAACTATGCGACGACCGGCAGCGAAGGCGCGCGGCCCTCGGCAGCCGATGTCGGCAAAGTCATGCACGGCGTCGATATTCGTACGCAAGCGCCGGCACTTTTCGAACTGGCGAGTGAATTCGTGCTTTGCGACGGTTGGCATGCATCGATGCCAGGGCCGACCTGGCCGAACCGCTACTTTCTGCATGGCGCGTCGTCTGCCGGGTTGGAGCATTCTCCAACGAAGGCGGAAATGGGCGAATGGGAAACGACGAACGGCTTTCCCTACCCGAAGGGTTCGATCTTCGATGCGCTCGGCAAAGGCAACTACCGCCTCTATCAAGATGAAGCAGGACCGCCGCTGGGCCACGTACCGCAGGTGGCATCGCTGAAGGGCATCGAATTTTTCGATGTCGACGATCTCGCTCACTTCGAATCGGATCTCGCGGCACGCTATACCGCGCGCTATACGTTCATCGAACCGTGCTACGGCGACATCGTGCACGATACCTATGAAGGCGGCAGCTCGCAGCACCCGATGGACGGCCTCGCCGGCGGCGATCGGCTCGCGGCACGCATCTACAACGCTATTCGCAATTCTCCGCTATGGGACAAGAGCCTCTTTGTCATTCTCTATGACGAACATGGCGGCTTCTACGATTCGGCGAAGCCCGGCGCGGCCATCGCGCCGAACGACGGCGCCCCGGCAATGCTGAACGCGAGCGGCTTCGCGTTCGATGTTTACGGCGTACGCGTTCCAGCCATCGTCGTATCACCCTGGGTAGCGCGAGGCCACGTCGATCACACCGTCTATGATCACAGCTCGATCCCCGCAACGATCGAGCGCCTGTTCGGCCTCGCGCCACTGACCGAGCGCGATCGCAACGCCAACGATCTACTCCCGCTGGTTACGACAACCTGCCGCAATGACTGCCCGCAAAGGATCGGATCATGACGCCATCCTCCCTTCCCCATCCTCGCGACGACGAACACGTTCCAGACGGCAGCAGCCTGATGGGTTTTCTCCATGTGCTCAGGAAGGGGCATATTGCGCTCGTGGGGCGTGAGGCGGCACATCGGCGCTTTGAGCAGGTACACACGCGCGCACACGCAAGACAGTACATCGAAGAGCTGATGCCGCAGCTCATGCACGAGCGCAATCGTCGCCGACATGCCCGCTAGTCGGAACGCGAGCCCGTCGCATGCAGGTCAGATCGCTTTCGAAAGCGACTGGCCCAGCATCAGCAGTTCATCGAACTGCGTGATGAGCTCGAAGCACAAAAGAAATGCCATCGTGTAACCCAACGCTGGAAAACGCTGTATCGCATCGAGCAACAGCCGCGCAAAACGCGCGCGGGACGCCTCTCTCGTCATCAGCCACGTGATAACCACGCCAAGCGCGGCGCCAGCAATGATGTCGGTCGGATAATGAAGGCCGAGATAGACGCGCGGCAAGCAAATAAAGAACACCGCGTAGAAAAGCGCGCAAAGACCGAGCCGCCAGCGCATCAGAAAAATGCCGGTCGCCACCGAAATCCAAAGCATTGCATGATCGCTGGGAAATGAACCCCAGGTTCGAAACGCCGGGTCTTTCAATCCCGCGGGCGGGAACGTCAGGTGCAACGCGGGATTGTGGACCGGCCGCACACGGTACGGCAGATAGTGGGCGAGAAATCTGCCGATCGCGAGCGCCAGAAGGCCGCTTGCAATCGTCGCGATCACCATTTCACGATCCCACTCTTTTCGCTCGCCCGGGCTGAACCAGATCCACCACAACATCGGTATCAACACGAAGCCTTTGAACGTATAAAGCCCGGCGACGACTCTTACCGCATGGTTGAACAGTACCGAATGTACCGCGTGCTGCGTCATGTATGTTTGTATGGCCGTATCGAAACTGTTCATTCCGATCATTTCGACAGCTCTCCTCGATTGTTCGATTGACTTGCATTCCCCGGTGAATTTGGCGTTTTTTTGGGGCCCGCCCCCGCGAAGGCATGGCCGAACGTATCACCGCAAAATCGACACAAAAATTTAAAAAACGCCGGTTCGAATGCCGGCCTGGCCGTGTCCCGTGCTTTGCCGTGGAATTTTACGAACACCTTTCAAAACAGCTCTGCGCACCGACGGTTCGACGATCTTGCTGCGGACGCGAACGCGGGAGTGCCATAATCCCGGACTGCCATTGAAGCTTGAGAGAGGCCAATTTGAAACACATCGACAACCCGCTGCACGATCAGGAAGTCGGGGTCGCGGACACGACGCAGGACACCACGCGCATCGACGACGTGCGCATCGGCGCGGTGCGCCCGCTCATCTCGCCCGCGCTGCTCCAGGACGAGCTGCCCGTCGCGCCTGACATACAGGCGCTCGTCGAAAAGAGCCGCGCGGCCATCGGCGATATCCTGCACGGGCGCGACGATCGCCTGCTGGCGGTGGTGGGCCCGTGTTCGATCCATGATCACGATCAGGCGCTCGAATACGCACAGATGCTCAAGCGCGCAGCCGATGCCTTGCAAAACGAATTGTTCGTCGTCATGCGCGTCTATTTCGAAAAACCGCGCACGACGGTGGGCTGGAAAGGCTATATCAACGATCCGCGGCTCGACGGCAGCTTCCGGATCAACGAAGGATTACGACGCGCGCGTGAATTGCTGCTCGACGTCAACGCGCTCGGTCTACCCGCCGGCACCGAGTTCCTCGACTTGCTGAGCCCGCAGTACATCGCGGATCTGATCGCCTGGGGCGCGATTGGCGCGCGCACGACCGAAAGCCAAAGCCATCGTCAGCTCGCGTCGGGGTTGAGCTGCCCCATCGGTTTCAAAAACGGCACGGACGGCGGCGTTCAGATTGCCGCGGATGCCATCGTCGCCGCGCGCGCAAGCCATGCGTTCATGGGGATGACGAAAATGGGCATGGCGGCGATCTTTGAAACACGCGGCAATGATACGGCACACGTCATCCTGCGCGGCGGCAAGAAAGGGCCCAATTACGATAGCGCCGCAATCGAAGAAAGCTGCGCGGCCCTGCGCAAGGCGGGGCTGCGCGAGCAGGTGATGGTCGATTGTTCGCACGCCAATTCCGGCAAATCGCATCTGCGCCAACGCGACGTGGCGGACGATCTCGCGCAGCAGCTCACGCGCGGCGAAAAGCGTATTGTCGGCGTCATGATCGAGAGCAACATCGAAGAGGGCCGCCAGGATCTGAAGCCCGGCGTTGCGCTGCGCCATGGCGTTTCGATCACCGATGCGTGCTTGAGCTGGGCGCAAACGGAGCCCGTGCTCGACGCACTGGCCGAGGCCGTTCGTCGCCGACGCGGCTGACGGAGTCACCCGCGCAACGCCGGACATCGCCCGGCGTTGCGCCCAGCCTCAACGCGAGCGCTTGGCGAGCTCGTCGGCCTGCGCGCGTACCCGATCCTCTTGTTCCCGCAGCTCCGGTGTGAACTCCTCGCCGAAATCGGACGCTTCGAACAACGGGCGGATTTCGATGTCGGAGTCGCTTTCCATCGGATTCGGGCAGCGCTTGACCCATTCGAGCGCCTCATCCATCGACTTCACCTGCCAGAGCCAAAAGCCGGCAATCAGCTCTTTGGTCTCGGCGAACGGCCCATCAATCACGGTTCGCTCGCGCCCGGAAAAATGCACGCGCTTGCCTCTCGAACTCGGATGCAGGCCGTCTCCGGCCAGCATGATGCCCGCCTTGACGAGTTCCTCGTTGAACGCGCCCATTGCTGCCAGCAACTCGGTGCTCGGCATTTTCCCGGCTTCAGATTCATTCGACGCCTTGACGATTACCATGACTCGCATTGCCCTATCTCCTTGGTAGATGATCGAAAGACGTAGCAGCCTTTGCTCTCTCATCAAAATCGGCTGCTCTTTACGCCTTTGATGCTACGACGAACGGCGGCGGTCGAAATCGACATCGCGGTTCACTTCTCGCCGAAAATTGGCTTTGTTCAGTCGAGTGCTTCAGGGGATTCGTGCGAGAGGCGCGCGCTTCGCTATCCGGACGCCCCGCTGTCCTGGCAGTGCTATAAGCAATCCATCCCCAGACGAAGGATAGCTATGGTATCGAACGTCAGCCCGACAGGCGGCGCCGACGGCAGCGCGCCCCTTTCAGAGAAGCGAGACGATATTGAGGTAGACGGGACCACGCCCACGACGCGGCACCAGGACGGCCGGCTTCCGACAAGCGCCGGCCCGCGCGCACCGGCGTCCGGCAAAGCAGCGCCGCTGGCCGCCGACTTGGCCGGCCGGCTGCGAGCATCGCGCGGAGCCGACAGGGCTATCGATCCAGGCTACATCGAGATGATCGAGGCAAAGGCGATTGCAGCTTATCCGCCGGACGCCAACTACGCACCGAGAGTGTTTCAATTTCCGCCTTCCTTGTCGAACCCGGTCGGCGGCGCAAAGCATAGCGTTTCCCCATATAACCCCCTGGGCTTGCGGGTACCTTTTCACCTCATATCCGAGACGATCCTCTACGGCCGAATCGTCGGAGATGAAGCGAGAGTGAAGGCGATAACATCGTACTTGGAGCTCGCGAAGCAATACAACTTGTCTTACGTCGAATTTCTTCGTGCGGCGAGCGGTTCCGACGACGCTGTGGCACGGCTCAAGACAAGTCTCTTGGAAGGAAAAATCCTCGATGCGGCGGGAGTACAAGTAGCGCTCCTCGCTATCGAGCATCAAAGCTTGCTGCATGAGATCCAAGGGCATCTCTGCCTTGATGTGCTGCGATGTCCGGACGTCGAGGTTCCGACGACTGCCCGCATCCGCGCACTGGAGATCGTAAGAGATCACTTCGATGTCACCGCTGTTGCGGAGGTACTGAGTAAGGGTATTCTGGGGTTGGTTCGCGGGCCCCAAAAAATCTACGATCTCATCCCGGAACGATTCATCACGACCGAAGAAGAAAGGACGAAATCTCACGCATCGCGCTTCCTGCGAAACGGCTACATCAAATCGCTATTCCCTGTCGGCAAGACCAATGGTCGTCCATTCAGTCTGAGCGCACTCGAACTTGCTTCAAAATATCCCGAAGAGACCGTACAAACACTGCTCGGCTTTATCCGAATGAGCGACGCCACATCACCTCAACGGGCATCGGCATTCCAAGCGCTGATCAGGCTGACGAGCCTCGACGAAGTTCGCAAGGAGCGCATTTTTGGCGTCAACGCGAGCTATCGGAATGGGGGTAAATCGCGCATCGAATCGCCGCTGCGTGCCGATGGCGATGTGCGCCCGAATGATCCGGCAGGATATTTTCGCGCGCTTTGCCTGCATCCAGAGACGCCCGACGAGGACGTCATCGCGCTTGCACAAGCAACCTACGCTGTTTTGGCCAGCAAATATCGCAATGATAGGTCGGCATCCGACGCACAGCACGCGGCGAAAATCGCCGAAGCGTACGAGGTGCTCGCGGATCCGGCAAAACTGCGGCAATACAGATTGGCCGCTCAATAAAAAGGAGGCGGGAGCGGAGGCGCTAATGCGCAGCGCAAGGAGGCAGGTCGAAAACCACGAAAATTTGACTGCCAATCCGAGTCCGGAACGACTACATTCTCGGCAGGCGCCCCCGCCTCCAAAATGACTGCTCTGCAACGGAGACCCAGATGAGAAATGTTTCGATTTCGATTCGGAGTGCAGCAGTAATTCTCGGTACCGCGTTGGTCGGTGCCGCCTTCGCCCCATCTGCGACGGCCGACGAGTCCGATACCAGCCAACGTGGACACAACCGTCTGCCCGCGTTCATCGTGCCGGACAGCCTTCGCGTGACCTCATACGACGGCGTCACCGACGATCTGCTGACCGCGGGTCTCGGCAAGACAGGGCTCGCGGGCCCGGCGCCGGCTGTCGCCGATCCCGCCCACCCAAGCGCCGCGGAATTGCGGCGGCTTGCAATCTGGTCGAACTACCGGGCGCTTGTCGATATGACGGCCAACGGCGGATACGGGCGATTCTGGGGACCTAATGTCGATCTGAATGGAAACGATACGCTTGGCGAAGGCAAAATTGCCGGCAAGGAGTACCTCGCTTACGCAGACGACGGCACCGGCCGGCGCAACGTGACACTGCTCGTTCAAGTGCCAAGCAGCTTCGATCCCGCGAATCCTTGCATTGTGACGGCCACGTCATCGGGCTCGCGCGGTGTCTATGGTGCCATCTCCGCTGCGGGCGAGTGGGGCCTCAAGCGCGCCTGCGCGGTCGCTTACACGGACAAAGGCACGGGCAATGGCGCGCACGAACTCATGACGAATCGGGTGACGATGATCGACGGCGAGCTGGCTGACGCAACGGCGGCGGGTACCCAAAGCCTGTTCACCGCGAATGTCTCGCCTAAAGACCTTGCCGCATTCAATCAGGCCTTTTCGAACCGATATGCGTTCAAGCATGCGCATTCGCAGCAAAACCCAGAAGCGGATTGGGGTAAGGATACGCTTGAAGGAGTTCAATTCGCTTATTGGGTTTTGAATCGGCAATTCGCACCGATCGCCGATGCGTCCGATCACCGCGTGCGTTATCAGCCAGGCAGTATTACGACGATCGCCGCGTCGGTGAGCAACGGTGGCGGTGCCGCGTTGGCAGCGGCTGAGCAAGACAGACGTGGATGGATCACGGCCGTTGTCGTTGGCGAGCCGCAAATCAACGTTCGCATGCCGGGGCGCGCACGCGTGATGGAAGGCGGCCAGCTCATCGCTGCCGCAGGCAAGCCGCTCGCGGACTATATGACGATCGCGAACCTGCTCGAACCGTGTGCGGCGCTGGCGCCTGCCGCGGCCGGCGCGCCTTATCTGACCGCTCTGCCCGTTGCAACGACAACGGCCATTCGGACAGCGCGCTGCGCGTCGCTCGCGGCAGCGGGAATGGTCAGCGGCAGCGATACGCAAGCGCAGGCAACGGATGCGCTCGCCCGGCTCCATGCCGCCGGATATGAGCCCGATTCGGATGTACTGCATGCGCCGATGTGGGACTCGCAGGCGGTGCCCGCGGTCGCCGTGACCTACGCCAATGCGTACACGCGTTCGAGCGTGACCGACAACCTTTGCGGCTTCAGTTTCGGCACGACCAATCCGGCGACGGGTGCAGCGGGTTTCCCACCGGCTGCTTCGCCGATGCCAACGGTGTTCGGTCTGGGGAATGGGGTGCCGCCTACCAACGGCATCAATCTCGTCTATAACCCGGTCTCGCCGGGCGGCGCCGATCATCGCCTCGCAACGGCGGACGCAAGCTTCGCCGGGGCGGCCTGCTTGCGCGCGTTATGGACGAGCCAGGACCCGCGCATGACGGCAAGCGTCGACGCGATACGCGTCAACGCCCAATTGCATGGAAAGCCGGCTGTCCTCGTACAGGGGCGCAGCGATGCGCTCGTGCCGATCAATCACGCATCGCGCGCCTATCTTGCGGCCAATAGCGTTCGTGAACCACATAGCCATCTTGCGTTGTACGAGGTGACGAACGGCCAACATTTCGACGCATTCCTCGGCGTGCCCGGCTTCGACACGCGGTTCGTGCCTGTGCACTACTACTACCTGCAGGCGCTGAATCTCATGTGGGCGCACCTGAAGAACGGTGCCCCGCTGCCGCCTTCGCAAGTGATCAGGACCGTGCCGCGCGGCGGCACACCGGGCGCCGCGCCGGCGCTCGGCATCGCCAATCTACCGGCCATCGTGGACAAGCCAGGCAGCAATGCGATCGAGGAACACCACGGCACGGTGCAAATACCGCATTGAGGGCGCGGTAGATCCTCGACGCGTTTGGCTCAACACATATGCTGCCCGCCATTGATGGCGATGTTGGCTCCGGTCACGAAACCGGCATCGCCCGAGCACAGGTAGCAGACGAGCGCAGCCACCTCTTCCGGCTTGCCGAGACGGCCAGCCGGAATCTGCGGCAGGATTTTCGTATCCATGATCTCCTGCGGAATGGCAGTGACCATTTTGGTGGCTAGATAGCCCGGCGAGATCGTATTGACGGTTACCCCCTTGCGAGCCACTTCCAGCGCGAGCGATTTGGTGAAACCGTGCATGCCTGCCTTGGCCGCCGCATAGTTGGTCTGACCGACCGAACCCTTCGAACCGTTGACCGACGAAATGTTGACGATGCGGCCCCAGCCGCGCGCGACCATGTCATCGCACACAGGCTTGGTCATATTGAATACCGAATCGAGGTTGGTACGGATTACCGCGTCCCAATTGACCTTATCCAGTTTTTTGAAGCTGGCGTCGCGCGTGATGCCTGCGTTGTTGATCAGAATGTCGACCGGTCCAACTTCGGTTTTGATCTGTGCCACGCATTTCTCGCACGAGTCGTAGTCCGCGACGTCGACCGAATACGCGCGGAACTGTCGCCCCTCGGCTTCCATGCGAGCGAGCCACTCGTTCGTCCCCGTGTTACCGGGCGAGTGAGTGACAACGACCGCATAACCGGCGTCATGCAGCTTGATGCTGATCGCCTCGCCCAACCCACCCATGCCACCCGTTACTACCGCAATTTGCTTCGCCATCGAATCGTCCTCAACAATACCAGCCGCGCCTGCATCCGGCGCAGCACTACTTCTGTCAAAATTGGGATGCGTTGAAATGCGGAACGCCTTATCCAGAACGGACAAACGAATTCCTGCATTCAGATAGGGACCGGATCACGCGGGCTTTGCTGCCCGCATGATGCTCGGTGCCTAGTGTCTAGTGCTTAGCGCTTGCCGCTCGCGACCACGGCAGCCCAATCCGCGGCACTTCGTTTGGCAACCTGGGATGCTGAAGCGGTAACGGCTTCGAGATTGCTTCCTGCCATTTCCACGGCCCGCTGGCTCGTCTTCTGCATCGATTCACGCAGTGTGGCGCTGGCGCTCAGCGCGGTTTTCCACGCGACGATCGCCGCTTCGGAGCCGGCGGGAGCGCTCTTCGCCGCTTCGTCGATGATTTCGTGCACGCGTGCGTTATAGCGTTCGTATTGCGACTGCGCGAATTGAGCGACCTCAGCCTGCGTGGTTGAAGCAATGTCGAACAACTGACGGCTATACGACAACGATTTTTCGGTGAAAGGCGTTGCGATGCCGGCTTGCAGTGCGAACCATTGCTGCAAGTCTGTCGTGCCGGGCGCCTTCGTCAGATTCTCCTGCGACTCAGCCACCGTGGACCTGGCGACCTGCAGGTTCAGTGCGACCAGTTTTCCGACACACTCAAAGACCTTGCCGGTTAAACCGAAGAATGCGTCGAGGCCGGCACTCTGAGATGCGGCAATTTGCTCGGGACTCGATAAAACCATTATTGAAACTCCTTTGGGCTTAACCCGCCGCGCGAAACCATTTGGATCGAATAGCTCGTTGAACGGCGTAAATGGATTGTCCGGAGCGCAACGGCACCTGCCAGGCGGCATGCGTCGTCAAGACTTCGGAGGTTTGTTACACGGAGGCACTACGCGTTCAAGTCGGACAACACCTGCTCTGATTACGGGTTCATCGGTGGCCGCCGTCGCACGCCGGGTGCGTCAGCGTCGGTCGCGATCTCTAGCGCCTACCCGCGACGGCCAGGAGGACAGAGGCCCCTTCGTTCGTCACATGAGGACGAGGCTGGCCCGACGGAAGACTTTCGATTGATATCAGGCGCTGTTGCAACAGCGTGTCGAGTTCAGCGCGGTCCAACTCGATCTGGTCGGGCGCGTGCTTGATCAGCATCAGGGTGGCGAATTCATGGGGGCTCAGCATATCGTCTCCTCGATCCAGTCCGTCTGCGCGTCGGGCACTAATTACCCATTCAGCGGATATATGGCGGTAATTTTTCCTGAGCCTTTGCTTGCGAATACTCAGGAAATCCTTACGAGACGCCATCATAACCTGACGGCATTGGATTGCAATATCTTTACTGCATTTTTTAATTCGTCTGGCGTATTTTATTCGTCAGCTCTTTTAAATATGAATATCAAAATAACTTATGCCTACCTCTCGCCCGTCGAACGTCAAACCGTCCGCAGGCGTCGCGCTGTGAGCGAATGCACCGCAAGTGTTGCCGAGCCCACCAAAGCGGCACCAAGTATCTCTTACGCTTGAAGCCGCCGGTGAATTCTCGGCAAGGAGAAGAACCATGCGCATGCTTCTGAACATACGTATTCCACACGAGCCATTCAATGCTTTTGTGCGCAACGGCACCATCGGGGAAGTGATGTCGAAAATACTCGACGAAACCAAACCGGAAGCCGCCTATTTCACGGAGCAAAGCGGAGGTCGCGGAGCCATTCTCGTCATCGATCTTGAAGATCCGTCGCGAATTCCCGCATTTGCCGAGCCGTGGTTTCTCATGTTCAACGCGGACTGCGAATTTCGCGTCGTGATGGGGCCGGAAGACCTGCAAAGAGCCGGGTTAGAGGGGCTCGGAGCCAAGTGGAAGTAACTGCTCGTTCACCGATGACTCAACGAGGCCACCCGAGCGCGTTTGCGCGCACACTCGCTTGCCGGATTGTTGTCATGCCCTACTGTCGCAGGTGACCACGTTCACAACGTAGCCATCGGCTAATCTGCGCCAATCGCCAATTTGTCGAGTCCGCTCGAACTGGCGTATGGCCTCCGATATGGCATCCGCCTCAACCGGCCGCGCAACCGTCGCACGCATGACTTCGCTGCGGTGCGCGATGCCCAGATGATCGAAAATCTCTTTGAAGAAGACGATCTCGAACGGACGGCGCCCGGAGGCGCATCCGCCAAGATCAGTGCTCGAAACGATGCCGACCATATGTCGGCGACGATCGAGTACGACGAGTCGCCTGACGTGTGCCGTCTTCATCAACGTTTCGGCGGTTTGCACCGGATCGTCCACAAAGCAGCAAAGCACGCCGACCGACATGGCTTCGCGCACAGTCATCGTCTCACCGCTGCGCCCGTCCGCGACGGCCCTCATTGCAATGTCGCGATCCGTCAGCATGCCGAGCACCTGCTTTCCCGAACAGACCGGCACGCAGCCGATATTGAGGTCTTTCAGTTTGCGCGCGGCCACGGCGAGGGTCACGTCGGGCTCGACGCAGACTGCTTTGCGCATGATGTCCTTAACGACCATCCGCATACCATGGCAAGAACTTGCCGCGGACTCACAAACAGCCATTCCAGCCTCCCATCAATTCAGATGATCAAATGCCCGACATCGACTCATGTCAACGCACGAGGCGCCACGCTTGGGCGGCTACGTCGGGCCGGCGCCGGGTAGCGGCATAGACACGCCCGATCTGTGCAAGCGGATTCGAGATACCGGCGAGTTCCACAAGTTGCCTACGCACCCATGGGTGAATGCATGCAACGCCCAGAACGACGAACGATCCGGGCAGCGTCAAAAGAACGATGAATAGCGCTCGTCTGAACATCACGCCACCTCTTGCTGATAGCCCTTCCATGCCCGCAGATTACGAGCGCCCGAAAACGAAGCGGTTGATGCCGATCAACAAATAATCGGACCGGGAATTCGTGGTCGAGTGTCATGACCATCGCGGCATGGAAGCTGTCGCCCGCGCCCACGGCGCCGACGAGGTCCCGCTCTTCGCATTGCTTGATCCAGCTCAACGCAAAGCGTGCACAGCATACGACGATATAAGCGTCGAAAAGCCCTATCGAGGAGTTTGAACATGGAGATTTCGTTCCGCGATTTAGTGACGGTGCGACGAGCGCTATCGTCGTCTGGCTGCTGTCGTGGTTCGGCCTCGCGCGCCGATGGCATGCCAAGTCAGTCGCTCTGGGACCCGTCACGACAATCGCCTTCATCCTGCTGACGTTGAGCGTCTTACTGACATTCCCACCGTTCATGGATCTGCTTCAGGGCAAATAGCAACTCGAACTCGAAAATAACGGGAGCTTCTCGACATGACACAGTTACAGTCTGCGGCCTATCAGCCTCTTTCCGGACTGGCATCGAAACCGGCACGAGGCGATGCGCCTGCGGTCATCGAGCTGCCCGCGCCGAATGTGGCAGCCGGCTTGCCGTTGATGGCCGCCCTCTCCCTTCGCGCGAGCACGCGCGAATTCGCGGCGACGCCGCTGCCTGCCGAAATACTCGGGACATTGCTTTGGGCGGCCGACGGCGTCAACCGTTCGATCTCCGGTGGGCGTACCGCACCCTCGCCGTGCGGACTTCAGGAAGTCGACATCTATGCCGCGCTGCCCAATGGCGTCTACCGCTACGATCCTCCAACGCATCGGCTGATGCTCAAGCACGCCATTGATGCGCGAAACATGACCGGGTATCAAGACTTCGTTGGCTCCGCTCCGCTCGATCTCATCTATGTCGTTCGCACCTCGAAGCTGCTGACAATTCCCGCTTCGCAACGAGACACGTTCTCCGCGGTCACAGTAGGGGCGATCTCGCAAAACGTATCGCTCTTTTGCGCGTCCGCCGGGCTCGCGACGGTAGTGCGCGGGTGGATCAATCACCGCCTGCTTGGCGACGCTTTGCGCCTGAACGAAGACGAACTTCCGATCCTTGCGCAGACCGTCGGTCTTCGAATTGACGCTTGAGCTCAAAGCGAACGTCGAGACCGCAGTCGCGAACTGCGGCCATCACCGGCGACGAATAGCTCGAAAGGCGAGGTAGCGCGATTCGCCTGCGACAAAATGCGCGGCGCCGCAATCTCTAAACTGCCTATGCTTGAGAAAGGCCAGCGCGAACCGTTCGAGGTTCGCGTGTTGCCTCGCATCGGCAAGCGTTCCTATGCTCGGTATCCCGCAAGCGTGAGCCGAGCGCATTGCCGATACTGCCGAGTCAGGAAAGTTGTTGGAGTCGATCATGCTAAGTCCGCACGAATTTGCCGCATTGTTGCTGATCGCCGGCGGCCACGATTTGCGACAGTTGGACCCTTATGACCTGGACTCGCTCGTCGAGCATCAGCTGCTCGCGCTCGAACAGATGGCCTCGGGTTCGGGGAGCTTTCGTCTGACCGCCGATGGCGATTCGATTATCAGAGCGGTAGTGAAGACGCACTGAATTACTGAGAGCGGCGCGGCGGCACGCGCCATCGGTGCCCGCAAGCAGCAAGGCCGGGCAGCACGCGACCGCTGCCTGATCGCGCTGTCCGGCCGAGGGCTTTTAGCGAGCAAATCAAAGCGGTGGAATGAACATCGGGAACGAGAGGTGGCTCTCCACGGCTTTCACGCCTGGCACGCTTTCCACCGCCACGCGGATCGCCCGCCCCTCTTCTTCCGACTCGATAATGCCCCACAAGTGAACGACGCCGTTCGTCACCTGCACATCGCTTTTGGGCAGCGCCCAACGAGACTGCCGCAGTTCCTGCACGACCGCATCGCGAATATCGGAATCTTCGCCCGAAGCAACCGCCCCGAGTGGTGCCGACGCGCTCGCCAACGCCCGAATCAGATCGGCCCGGCTCACGATGCCGACAAGCTTTCCGTCTTCGAGCACGGGCACACGTTTGATCCGATTGCGCGCCAGAATATCGGCGATCTCCTTGAGCGGCGTGTCTTGAGCGATCGAAATCACGTTCTCGCTCATGACATCCCGGACTGCACGTCCATGCTCCTTGACATAGATCGACGCGAGTTCTCTCGTTCCAGCAAGGCAGTCGAGCCACCACGACCGGCGCTCGGTGTCAGTGCCCGTTTCCACGCGACGCATCAGGTCGCCCTCACTGATCATGCCGACTATCCGCCCCGTCGTTTCGTCAACGACAGGTACGCCGCTGATGCGGTTATTCGACAGCAACTTGGCCACTGCCTGGATCGACATGACGGGCGAAGCCGTGACAACAGGGGAAGTCATGATTTCGAGTGCGCGCATGGCAGCTCCTTTGGACGTTCATTACGGCGGCTCGCTTGATGAGACAGACGACGCCGCTCGATGTGACTCACACTCTCGGCCGATTGGCACGAGAGCAGGTAAGACCACTGTAGACAAGCGTCCCGCGATAGCAGTTGACAAGCGTCAAGACATCGCTGAATCGGCACCATGGCATGCGCTGCCACCGATCTCCGCAGCCCGCGCAGAGAACAAAAAAAACCGCAACGCCTAACCCTACCGCGAGAGTCCCACACGGGTTGAGCCATGCAGGGGCGAGCCTTGAGCACCGCGAGTTCGTGACCCATCGAGGGGACTGTCGCGTTCGGCCCATTCCTGCGACGCACCGCCCATCGCAACGAATAGCTGCGCCGTGTCGATGTAGCGCTGTGCCTTCGTCTTTGCATAGCCAAGGCGCGCCTGTGCATAAAGGCGTTGCGACTGCAGGATGTCGAACGCACTTGCCGTACCCACACGGTAACGCTCCTGCACGAGTCCGAGCGACGCCAGTGCCGCGTCCAACGCTTCGCGATCCGCAGCAAGCGCCTGGGCATCGTGCTCGAGCGCGCGCAGCGTATCGGCGACCTGCCCGAAAGCTTGCAACACGGTCTGGCGGTAAACACCCAGTTGCGCCTCGAATGCCTCGACGGCCGCACGCTGCTGCGCTTTTAGCGCGCCGCCATGAAAAAGCGGCGCGGTCAATCCGGCCGCAACGCTCCATAGGCCATTGGCAGACTCGAAAAGCGGGCCCATCGCGGTGGCCGCCTGCGTCCAAGATGCAGTGAGCGCAATGCTCGGGTAAAGATGGGCCGTCGCAACGCCGATCTCCGCGCTCGCCACATGCAGCTGCGCCTGCGCCGCGCGAATGTCGGGACGTGCGAGCAGCCAAGCGGACGGCAGCATGACAGGCGGATCGGTCGGCAGCGCCAGGACCTCGAAGTCGAACCGTGGCGGCTGCCACTGCGCCGGGGTCTTTCCAACCAGTATCGCGAGCGCGTGTTCGGCTGCATCGAGCTGTTGTCTCAGCGGCGGGGCCAGCGCGCGATCGGCTGCAAGCTGACTGCGGGCGGCGAGTACATCGCTTCGTGTCCCCCGGCCTACCTTCAATTCAATTTCGACGAGATCCAGGTTGCGCTGATCCACGGCGACGATGTCGTCGACCGCCCTCAACTGCTCGCGCGCACCCGCAGCGGTCAGTGCCTGGGTGACGGTGTTGCCAATCAGCACCAGATAAGTTGCGGCCAGTTGGTCGTACTGGTATTCGGCGAGGGCAGTCTGCACTTCGACCTGCCTGCGTACGCCGCCGAAGAGATCGGAATCGAAGCTGACCGTCGGACCGATCGCAAGCAGATTGCCGACGGTATGCGCGCCCTGGCCGCTGCCCAGCCTCGCGCGATTGCGCTGGGCGCTCGCGGAAAGATCGACCTGCGGATATAGACCACCCCGAGCCGTGAGAATCGCCTGTTGCGCTTGTCTGAGCGTAGCGCGTGCGGTGTCGAGTGTCGGATTTCCGTCGAAAGCGAGGGCAACAGTCTCGTCGAGTTGCGGCGAGCGGAACGACGTCCACCAGCGCTCGGTCAGTTCCGCGCCCAATCGCACATGCTGGGCCGGGTCTGCGGGTCCTGCTGGTGGAAGCATCACGGGCGTTCGCAGGAAAGCCGTGTCGGTCGGCGCCGAAGCCGGCACGTAATCCGGTCCGACCGCGCAGCCTGCCAGTACCAGCCCCAACAAACAGCAGATCGGCGTAACGGTAGGTCTGTATGGAGTCCTAACGATCGGGATCATGTGCTTACTCGTAGCGCAGCGCTTCAATCGGATTGAGACGCGACGCTTTGCGAGCCGGGTAATAGCCGAAAAAAATGCCCACAGCAGCGGAAAATGCGAAGCCTCCAGCAACAGCCGTCGACGAAAGCAGCGTCGGCCAGTGCGCGATGATCGTGATCGATTCGGAGACCGCCACGCCGAACGCAATGCCACCCAGTCCGCCGGTTACGCTCAGAAAAACGGCTTCGACGAGAAACTGCAGGAGTACATGTTGGCGTCTTGCGCCGATGGCCATGCGCAAGCCGATTTCGCGCGTGCGCTCCGTGACGGAGACGAGCAGGGTATTCATGATGCCGATGCCGCCAACGAGCAGCGATATCGACGCAATCGTCGCGAGCAGCAACGCCATGATGCGGCTGCTCCCTTCAGCCGTCGCCGCAATCTGGCTCAGGTTGCGCACGGCGAAATCGTCGTTGTCCCCTGGCCGCACGTGATGCCGGCGCCGCAGCGTCTCGCTCGCCTGCGCGATCGCCTCCTGGACGAGCAGCGGGCTGGCCGCCTGAACGTAGATCTGGTTGACGTAGCCCGTCAGGCGCGGCATGGTCCCATAGGGATTCGCGACGGGCGGAAAGTAGGGATTGGCAAGCGTTTGCGCTTGGCTTGGTACCGCAACGCCAAGCACCTTGCGCTCCGCTGCGCTGAAGGGAAGAATCACCACGTCGTCCTGGTCCTGACCGAAGGCGGTTTGCCCCTTTCCCGCCAGCAAGCCAACCACGCGCAGCGGCGCGCCCTTGACGAGTATTCGCGACCCGATCGGGTTCTCGCCCGCGCTGAATAGCTGTCGATAAACGGTCTGCCCGATGAGCGCCACCATCGAAGCATCGTATTCGTCGTTTTCGTCGATGGCTCGTCCTGACGCGATATGCCAGCCCGTGGTATCGAGGTAGCCCGGCACGACGCCCTGGATGCTCGTCGACCAGTTCTGCCCACCGTACTCGACCTGACCAAGCTGGCGAATCAGATAGCTCACCGTGCTCACTGCCGGATCTTCCCGGCGTAACGCGAGGGCATCGTCGACCGTCAACGTCGACGCGCTGCCGGTGCCCGCGCGCACGCCCGTTGCCGTCGTTGCGCCCGGCACGATGACGATGAGGTTCGTGCCGAGGCTCTCGATCTGTTTGCGCACGGCCTCGTTCGCGCCGCGGCCCACTGCGACCATGGCGATCAGCGCCGCGACGCCGATGAACACGCCTAGCACGGTGAGCGCGGAGCGCATTTTGTTGCGCCATAGTGCCAATGCGGCCGTAAAGAGTGTCATCGAAGCGAAACCGGCAACGGAACGCCTGAGCAGTGTGCCGAACACCCCGACTGGCATCGGAGGTGCCTGCATCGCTGCCGGGATTTGGCCCGGCGTTGGGATCCCGCCTTGCGGACCTCGTTGTATCGGAGGGGGTGCGGCGTTGCGCTCGTCAGAGACGACCTGCCCATCGCGCATCGTCACGACGCGATCGGTATAGCCCGCGATGTCGGCCTCGTGCGTCACGACGACGATCGTCATGCCACGGTCGCGGTTGAGCGCCCGCAGCATAGCCATGATTTCGTGCGACGTGGCTGTGTCGAGGTTGCCGGTCGGCTCGTCGGCAAGCAGGATGCTCGGGTTGCCGATCAATGCGCGGGCGATGGCGACGCGCTGTTGCTGCCCACCGGACAATTGACTCGAGGTATTGCGCTCACGGTTTGCAAGCCCGACCAATTCAAGCGCCCGCCGCGCCCGAGCGTTCCGCTCGGCCCGGGTGGCGGGACCGGTCGGGGCGTAAAACAGCGGCAGGGCGACATTCTCGATCGCGCTCGTGCGCGCGAGCAGGTTGAAGCTTTGAAACACGAAGCCGATCCGACTGCATCGAATCTGTGCGAGCTGAGGTTCGGTCAGTTGCGCGGTATCGGCGCCTTCGAGGAAATAGCGCCCACCACTCGGGCGGTCCAGGCAGCCGAGGACGTTCATCAACGTCGATTTTCCCGACCCCGACGATCCCATGATCGCGACGAATTCGCCGCGCTCGATGACAAGGCTCACGGCATCGAGCGCACGCAGGTCGATACCTCCAGCCGAGTAGGTCTTCGTCAGCGCTTGCAGTTCGACGACAACGTCGCGCATTTCGGACCGCCCTCACATCCTGAGTCGCGGCGCCATAGCGGCGCTCGCACCAGTGCCTGCACCGGCGCTCGTCTCACCGACGATCACCGCATCGCCCTCCTTCAGTGCGCCGCTCTTCACTTCCGAATTGACGTCATCGTCGAGCCCGGTCGTGATCGCGATTGCGGTGGGCCGGCCTTGGTGCAGTACCCAGACGCGCGCAGCCGGTGCCGGCTTTCCCGCACGCGGTGGCCCCTCGTGCCGATTTGCTGCGGCAGCTTGCGACGGTGTAAACCGCAGCGCCAGATCCGGCACACGCAGCACGCCGTTTCGCTGATCGATGACGATACGCGTCGTCGCAGTCATGCCGGGCTTCAGGCTCAGATCGTCGTTCGCCACACTGACGACGACGTCGTAGGTCACGACGTTCTGTACTGTCTGCGGCGCTTGTCGTACCTGGACGACGCGCCCGCTGAATTGCCGCTTCGGGAAGGCTTCGACGGTAAAACTCACCGGGGCGCCCTCTCTTAGATCACCGATATCGCTTTCGCTTACGTTCGCGTCGACCTCCATGTGCGTGAGGTCGGTTGCGATGAGAAACAGAGTCGGCGTTTGGAAGCTCGCCGCCACCGTTTGTCCGATCGTGACGTTGCGCGAGACGACAGTGCCGTCGACCGGGGAGACGATGTTGGTGTACTCGAGATTGACTTGCGCTGCGTCGAGTGCGGCCGAGCGCTGCTCGATTGCAGCTTCGTCGACGAGCACCTGCGCGCGCGCCTGATCGTAAGCGCTGCGCGCGCTATCCGTTGCGTCTTGCGACACGATGCCATGTCCGAGTAGCTCGGTGTCTCGCTCGTAAGTTCGTTTGGCGTAAGTGAGCAGCGCGCGGTCCTTGACGATCTGCGCGCGCGCATTGGCAAGCTCGGCACGGGCTTGATTGACGACGGTCTGATAAGGACGCGGGTCGATCTTGGCACAGAGCTGGCCCTTGCGCACGCGCGTATTGAAATCGCAGTATTGGGCTTGGATGACACCGGAGACGTAGCTGCCCACGATGATCGTCAACACCGGATTGACCGTGCCCGTCGCAGTGACGGTTCGGGCGATCGAGCCGCGCGTGACTGGCACCGTACCATAGCGCACGGGTTCGGGACGTCTCAGGGTGAACCATCCGGCGAGCGCCGCTGCGCACACGAGCAGTGCTGCGATGACGGCATACCATGCAGGCCAAGCATGTTTGCGCGAAATTGGGGCCGGCGAGCTACCGACGGGTGCACGCTTCGCCGCACTGCTCTCGGCCGGCCGCGTGTCGAGCCCTTCCATACACCACCTCTCTGTCGACCGCTATTGGGCTTCAGCGTAAAACCCACGCCTGCGCTCGCGTTGACCTGCGTCAACGCTTTTCGCTTGCGGGCGCCCGCCACACTTCGCAGCTCGGCGACACGCGCAGTGACTCCCGGTACAGGTGAATCAGGTCGGCAGAATCGCACAGCGCCGTACCCGGCCTCAGCACCGCTGCGCAACCGGCAGCGACTGCGTAACGCAACGCTTCCTCGGTGTGGGCATTGTGGTCTAGCGACCAGACCATTGCAGCAAGGAAGCTGTCACCCGCGCCGACGGCGCTCACGACGCTGACCGCTACGGCGGGCAAACTGACAACGCGATCTTCCGTCGCCAGTAGCGCGCCGCGTCCGCCAAGCGTGAGTGCGACGTTACGCGCCCGGCGGCGTCGCACCAGACGCCATGCCGCATCGCACCAGTCCGAAGGCTCCTCGAGTGGCATGCCGGTCAGTTCGCGCAGTTCATCGAGGCTCGGCTTGACTAGAAACACCCCGACCTCGAGTGCAGCAGCAAGCGCATCGCCCGAAGCATCCAGGACCATGCGGACGTTGTTGGTCAGTGCCCATCGCGCGATTCGCGCATAGAAATCGTGCGGGATGCCCGGCGGCAGGCTACCGCTTACGACCAAGTACCGCGGCTGCGGGTCGAGCGCATCCAGGTACTGAAGGCATCCGCGCCATTCGGATTCCATCACGTCCGGGCCCGGCATGATGAAGCGAAACTCGCGGCAGGTCGCCGTCTCGAGCACCGTGACGTTCTCCCGGGTCTCATTGGCAATCGAGATGCATTTGTAGGGTACGCGCTCGGCATCGAGCAACGCGTTCAAGTCCGCCGCGGTGCGCCCTCCCGCAAGATGGATCGACAGACATTCGCTCCCAAGCCGTTGCAGGACGCGTGCGACGTTGATACCGCCACCGCCGGCGTCCTTTCGGGGCTGGCTACACCGCAGCTTCGTCGTATCGATGAGACGCTCGACAGCAAACGAGACATCTACGCTGGGATTGCATGTGATAGTGACGACCTCGGCCATGAATGGCCTCCTTTTCATGCATGGGCGCATGTGCACCGATACAAACGCGTCGTATCGCTACAAATCGAGGCTACATCCGGCGAAGACAACAACATTGACGCGCATCAATAGGTCGTACGGTACCCGGCACCGTCACCCGACAAAACGAAACGCGGTCATGGCGAGTTCAAGCGTGACGTGTCCAAAAGGCCACCTCATGCTTAACGGCACAAGTACTAGCAGTAGTGGGGGGGGATTTTTTGGTGGGCCCGGTTGGTTTCGAACCAACGACCAATCGATTATGAGTCGACTGCTCTAACCCCTGAGCTACGGGCCCAAGACAATGAACACGCAAAAAAAGACCCGGTGTTTTCACGCCGGGTCTGGCGTTGCATGATACTCGATCAGTTGCCTTCGAGGAAGGACTTGAGCTTGTCCGAACGGCTAGGATGGCGCAGCTTGCGCAGCGCCTTGGCCTCGATCTGACGAATCCGCTCGCGCGTCACGTCGAACTGCTTGCCCACTTCCTCGAGCGTATGATCCGTGCTCATCTCGATGCCGAATCGCATGCGCAATACCTTCGCTTCGCGCGGTGTCAACGAATCGAGCACGTCCTTCACGACATCGCGCATGCTCGCGTGCAACGCCGCATCAGCCGGCGCAACCGTATTCGTATCTTCGATGAAATCCCCGAGATGCGAATCGTCGTCGTCACCGATCGGCGTTTCCATGGAGATCGGCTCCTTCGCGATCTTCATGATCTTGCGGATCTTGTCTTCCGGCATTTCCATCTTCTCGGCCAGCGTTGCCGGATCGGGCTCGAGACCCGTCTCCTGCAGAATCTGCCGCGAAATACGGTTCATCTTGTTGATCGTCTCGATCATATGAACCGGAATCCGGATCGTGCGCGCCTGGTCCGCGATCGAACGCGTGATGGCCTGCCGAATCCACCACGTGGCATACGTCGAGAACTTGTAGCCACGGCGATATTCGAACTTGTCCACCGCCTTCATGAGACCGATGTTGCCTTCCTGAATCAGATCGAGGAATTGCAACCCGCGATTCGTGTACTTCTTGGCGATCGAAATCACGAGACGCAAGTTCGCCTCGGTCATCTCACGCTTCGCCTGACGCGCCTTCAACTCACCGGCCGCCATCTGACGGTTCGTTTCCTTCAGATCCTTCAGCGGCAGCACCACGCGCGCCTGCAAATCGATGAGCCGCTGCTGCTGCTCGCGGATGGCAGGGATGTTACGCGACAGAATCGCGCTGTACGCATGGCTCTCTTCCACGATCTTGTCGGCCCACTCGAGGTCCGTTTCGTGGCTCGGGAAACGCGCGATGAATTCCGCGCGAGGCATACCGCACTTGTCGACGACGATATGCAGGATCTGACGCTCGACCTGGCGCACTTCGTCTACCTGCGCGCGCAGCGTGTCGCACAGGCGCTCGACCGTACGCGCCGTGAAGCGGATCGACATCAACTCGTCTTGAATCGCCTCTTGCGCCTTCAGGTAAGACTTCGACTTGTAGCCTTCCTTCTCGAACGCGCGACGCATCTTGTCGAACCACTCGCTGATGAGCGCGAACTTCTCGAGCGATGAACGCTTGAGCGCTTCGAGCTGCGCGGCATTGGCCGTCGCCTGAGCGGTGCCGTCGTCCTCTTCCTCTTCTTCCTCGGCTTCCTCTTCCGCTTCCTCGGACTCGCTCTCGATCGTCTCCGCTTCTTGCGCCGAGAAACCGTCCGTGTCTTCGGCGTTCGGATCGATGAGACCATCGACGAGTTCGTCGATACGGATTTCCTCGTTCGCGACGCGCTCTGCCATTGCCAGGATGTCGGCAATCGTCGTCGGGCATGCCGAAATCGCCATCACCATGTGCTTGAGGCCGTCCTCGATACGCTTCGCGATCTCGATTTCGCCCTCGCGCGTGAGCAGCTCGACCGTGCCCATTTCGCGCATGTACATCCGCACCGGATCCGTCGTACGCCCGAATTCCGAATCGACGGTGGACAGCGCAACCTCCGCCTCCTCCTCGACTTCGTCGTCGGACGCGACAGCGGGTGCGTTGTCGTTCAACAGCAGCGTCTCGGCATCGGGCGCCTGCTCGTACACGGCCACACCCATGTCGTTGAACGTGCTGATGATGCCCTCGATCGCCTCGGTCTCCGTGAAATTGTCCGGAAGGTGATCGTTGATTTCGGCATAAGTCAGAAAGCCGCGCTCCTTGCCGAGCTTGATCAGCGCGCGCAACTTCGAGCGCCGCTCCTCGAGTTCCTCGGCGGTGCCCGGCTGGGTCGACGCGAACGCGTCCTTCAGGAGCGCTTTCTCCTTCGCGCGACGGTCGCGCGCCCTGGCCTTCTCAGCCTTGCCCGGGGCAGCTTGCTGTTCTTCACCCTGGGTTGCGTCGTCATCGACGGATACTTCGTTCAGCTTTTTCGTCATGGAGTTGGCCGTAGCGGCTTTAATCTCGACTCGCGGCTGTTGGACTTCAGCCGTTTGCACCGTGGATACCTGGGTTTCGCGCACTGCCAAATCGTCCGGCGTGGCAGCCGCACCCCTTACGCTTTTCGAACCCGCCTCCGCCCGTTTCGCGGCAGCGGCTCCCGTCTGCGCTTTGGCGGACGCTTTGGCCGCCTTGGTCACACCAGCCGCCGCGGCTGTCGCCCGCGCAGCCGTCCTGCTTGTGAATTTTTCGGCGGCCGTCGTTACGGCAGTCTTGGTAGCGGCGGTCCTGGCGCCGGACGCCTTGCGCACGGCCTGCGCCGAGCCCTTGCCGGAGCCCGGGCTCTTGCCTTTGCCCGTCCCAGCCGTGCCCGCCGCCGTCGTTTTCGCGCCTGTCGTCTTTGCCATCGCTCTTCCCGCCTCGCCTGTGCTTGAGCACCTCTGCCCGCTTGCGCCGAAAGGGCGCCGAAAATTCCTGAAAAATCAAACCACTGAGAACCTTTTATTATAGCACGAGCATGTCCGCTCGCAGCCTTCAGGCCCCAAGTCGGCGCTTCATATCCGCCCGTTGACGGTCGAGCTCCGCATATTCCGCAATCTCATCCGTTGTGAGCCGCGATTGTCGCGACAGGCGCTCAAGCCGTTGACAACAGGCGTCGTAGCGCATTTTCAGGATTGCCGCCTGCAGTTCTTCCGCCGCGATGCGTTCGCGTTCCCGGTGCTGTTCGATGGCGGCATCGTCTTCCGGGCTCTGCAGCAGCAAATCACGCACGTTTTCATCATAGTCCAGAATTTCGCGGAAAATTTCTTCGAAAGTCGCCGCGTTCGCGCCCGTACGCAACAGATCGGACAGCAGTCGGAATTCAGCCGCATCGCCCAGCGCGCGCGCATGTGTCGCCACTTCGGCAAAGAGCTCCCCATGCGTCTGCGCCGTCAGCGCCTCTTCGCTCGAGGCGTCGAGAAGCGCGGCAATGCGCGGATACATGACGAGATTGCGCAGCGCGCGCTCCTCGATATCCGTGACGCGCCGACGGTCCCGGCGCGCCGGCGCCGGCCGCGCGGCCGCGACGATCCGTG
>Ga0209672_100355_pt1 | contig 29113 bp, 29 predicted proteins | sample AraplaCol_mMS_r2_FD_184273 | JGI IMG/M metagenome (GOLD analysis project Ga0209672, IMG submission 184273) | Arabidopsis root microbial communities from North Carolina, USA - plate scrape CL_Col_mMS_r2 (SPAdes) (version 2) | ecosystem: Host-associated > Plants > Roots > Endosphere | place: USA...
GGGGTCCCCGTATGACGCGGCGGGCGGGTGGAGGAAAGCCCGCAGGGTGGCCGCATGGATGCGGCCAGTTTTTCGACAGGACAGGGATGTCCTGTCGAAAAACCCCGTAACCCGCACGCGCACCTGGAGGGCCAAAGGCCCGGAAGGCGCGTCATCCGGGGGGCCCTTCTCTTTAGTTACTTCGACGCGAAGCTAGTCCCGTGGGATCTCTTGGGCAAGCAAGAGAAAGTGACCCGGCCTCCGGCAGGAGGACGGAAACCCGCGGCAGGCGAGCCAGATCGCGCGACAATCGAAAATTGCCGCTACTGGATGACCAGCCATTCGTCTGTTGAGAAGCGCTTCCTGCCTCTGCAGGAATGACGAGCAAAAAGTCACCTTAACCGGGGCGACGCGTAGAAACGTTCCGGCGCGCACCCACCCCTCACCCCAACCCTCTCCCCGGCAGGGAGAGGGGGCAAGAGCATCGCCGCGACGCGCCAGACCTATACTCCAGCACACCGCTCCGCCGAGACCCCACCCATGGGATTCCTGCAAGCCCCACCGCAGCTCGCTCACCCCTACCGCGCCGATCCCCTGCTCCAAGCCACGCTGCGCCGCGCACTGCCGCCGGCACGGCTAGCAGTCATCGAACCCGACCTGCAGGCGCTGGGCGATTACGCACTGATGGAATGGGAGCGCGCCACGCGCAGCACGCGACGCAAGCCCGTGCTTACGCAATGGGACGCATGGGGCAACCGCATCGATCGCATCGAACTCACCGAGGCCTGGCTGGAAGGCCCGCACATCACTACCAGACATGCGGTGCTCGCCTCAGGCCATGAGCCGCATGAGCACGCACGGCTCGAAGAATTCGCACGCGTCTACCTCTATCACGTGGCCAGCGAGTTCTATAGCTGCCCACTGGCGATGACCGATGGCGCCGCCACGGCGCTCAAGGCCTCGGGCAATAAGGCGCTGATCGAACGCGCGTTGCCGCACTTGCTCAGTCGCGACGCGTCCACGTTCTGGTTGAGCGGCCAGTGGATGACCGAGAACGCCGGCGGTTCGGATGTGGGCAATACGGAAACCGTCGCCCGCCAGGATGCCTCCGGACAGTGGCGCCTCTACGGCCGCAAATGGTTCAGCTCGGCGGTGGTCGGCGAAATGGCACTGGGCCTCGCGCGCCCCGAGGGCGCAGGCCATGGTCCGGGTGCACTCGCACTGTTCTACGTGGAGACGATGGATGGCGAGCGCCGCAAGCCGGAACTCATCATCGATCGACTGAAGGACAAGCTCGGCACGCATGAGTTGCCGACGGCGGAGATCCATCTCGACGGACTGCCCGCATGGCCGCTGGGCGAGTTGGCCAATGGCGTACGCCAGGTCGCGCCCATGCTCAACATCACGCGCACCTGGAATGCCGTCGGCGCCACCGCCAGCATGGCGCGGGCGCTCTCGCTGGCCCGCGATTACGCCACGCGCCGCCAAGCGTTTGGCAAGCGCCTGATCGACCAGCCATTGCATGCGCAGACACTCGCCGACATGCAGGCCGAATTCGAAGGCGCGTTTGCGCTCACCTTTGAAGTGGCCCACCTGCTCGGACGGGTGGAACACGGCGCGGCGCAAGCGCACGAAATCGCCCTGCTGCGCCTGCTCACGCCGCTGGCCAAGCTGTGGACCGGCAAGATGGCGGTGAAGCTGTGCTCCGAAGCGCTCGAATGCTTCGGCGGGGCCGGCTATATCGAAGACACCGGACTGCCCCAGCTGCTGCGCGACGCGCAGGTGTATGCGATCTGGGAAGGCACCACCAATGTGCTGTCGCTGGACAGCCTGCGCGCGCTGGCGGGCGAGAATCTCGGCGCCTTGCGGGCGGCGATCGAAGGCTGGCTGGCCGATAGCATCGATGCGCATGCGCGGCAGGAAATCCATCGCGCTCTGGATGCCGCCGGTGCCTATCTGCAGGCTCGTGCCGATGAGCGGGCATCGATGGAAGCAGGTGCCCGTGGACTGGCGATTACCCTGGCCCGCTGCACGGCGGCGGCCCTGCTGGCGCGCCATGACACCTGGTCGGCCCCGCATGGGCACGCGCGCACCGGTGCCGCGCTGCGGCGTTTCGTGGCGCATGGATTGGCACGTTTCTCCACCGCCGACGCCACCGACACCGCTTTGTTGCTAGGCCCCCACTGATTCGCCCCCCCTGTGGGAGCGCACCCTGTGCGCGACTGGACGTGCCCGACTGAGACGGGTTGTCGCGCACAGGGTGCGCTCCCACAAGGGCTTGATGGGCCTCAGGCCGAGCCGAGAATGCGGAGATTGATCGTAGGCCCTAAAATACCGCCCTCCCCCACCCTGGCGACCCCCGACCATGCAGCATCTGACCATCGTCACCACCGGCGGCACCATCGACAAGATCTATTTCGACGACAAGTCGGATTACAAGATCGGCTCGCCCCAGATCGGCGACATCCTCGGCCAGCTGGGCGTGGCGTTCCAGTTCGACGTGATCCCGATCCTGCGCAAGGACAGCCTGCACATGGGCGATGAGGACCGCGCCCTGGTGCGTTCCACCATCGAAGCGCAGCCGCATCGCCACGTGCTGGTGACGCACGGCACAGACACCATGGTGGAAACCGCGCGCGAACTGGCCAGCATCAAGGGCAAGGTGATCGTGCTTACCGGTGCGCTCAACCCGGCGCGCTTCCAGGGTTCCGATGCAGTGTTCAACATCGGTTGCGCCGTGGCCGCCGTGCAGACCCTGCCCGATGGCGTGTACATCACCATGAACGGCCGCGTGTGGGATCCGTCCAAGGTGCGCAAGAACCGCGACGCGAACCGTTTCGAAGAAAGCAACGGCTGATCGCTACGCCATCGCCGAATGAGAAAGGCCCGGTCATCGCTGACCGGGCCTTTTGCTTTTGCAGCTTGGCAATTACTGCACGTTGAGATTCACATCATCGAGCACGAACGAGGTCTGCTCCGACGAATCCTCCGTGCCGGTGAACTTGATCGTCACCGTCTGGCCGATATACGCGCTGAGGTCGAAGTTCGCCTGCGCGTAACCTGCCGCCGCATTGAGGTTCGAGTACGTGACCAGCGTCTTCAACAGCGTGCCGCTGCTGTTGAGCACCTGCACGGTGAGCTTGTCGTACGCCGTGGTCTTGGTGGTCTCGGCGGTATCGATGTGCAGGTAGTAGGTCAGCGTAGCCGAGCTCTTGCCGCTGGGGATGGTCACCTTCTGCGACGCCGTGTCGGTGTGCGTGCTGCCGTAACCATCGAGCCACACGAACCAGGTGCCGGCATGCGCCGTCTCGCCGCTGCAGGTGCTGTTGCTGCAGAGCGCGCCGGAGCTGATGGTCCACGGTGTGGCCGTGCCGGTTTCAAAGCCCGGATTGACGATCAGCTGCGAGGGCGTACCGCCAGCCGACACCGTCACCGACGAGGTCTTGCTCGAGGTCTTGGCACTGACGCCATCGGTCACCGTCTCGGTCACGCTGTAACTGCCGGCTGCGGCATAGGTGTGGCTCGGGCTGGCCGACGTGGAAGTGCCACCATCGCCGAAGGTCCACGCATGCGAGGAAATGCTGCCGCCCGCATCGGTTGAGCTATCGGTGAAGTTGGCGGTGAGGCCACTGGTGACGAAGCTGAAGTTCGCCGTCGGCGTGCCACCCGTGCCACCACTACCACCGCCCCAATACTGGGTGACGTAGCTGTTGAACTTGGCGATGTCGAGCGAGCCCCAGCCGGTGGCGTTGTCGTAGCCTGCCTTGGCCGTGTAGCCGTTGCCGCTGTAGCCGTTGTTACCCGACGTGACGTCATGCAGCGGCGTGGCGTCGGTGGGGAAATGCGCGTACATGTTCTGCGTCGGCAGACCCAGCGTGTTGTTGTTGGCCGAGAGTATGCGCGCCCAGATACCGACGAAGATCGGCGAAGCCAGGCTGGTGCCACCGATCTGGTAGGTCTGCCCCTGGATCACGATGTTCGCGCCGGTGGATTGCGCGGCATCGAATGCCACATCGGGCACCTGGCGCTTGGTGACCGACGAACCCAATGCGGTGGTCTGCCAGCTCGGTGCGGCTTCAAACAAGCTCACGCCGCCGCCGGTGGCCCACAGGCGCTTGTTGTTGTCGCCATTGTTCGGATCGACGGCCGCCAGGCCTTCGTTCCACACCGTCTCGCCCGACCACGTGGTGCCGGTGGTGCTGAGCGTGGTGCCGCCTACCGCGACCACGTTCGGCGAGCTGGCCGGCTCGCTGACGGAGTAATGGGTGAGCGAGATCTTCACCGTGCCCGCGGAGTTGGCCACGTAACCCGGCGCGCCTTCGGTGGGGTCGCTGGACCACTGGTACACACCCGCATCGCCCGAAGCGATCGAGAAGGTCTGACCCTGCGCCACCGCCTGCGCGAAGATCGCGTCGTCGGCCGACTGCGTACCGGAGCTGTTGGCTGCCGATTCGTCCTCGCCCAGCGACACGTTGATGACCTTCGCGGTGTTGTCAGTCACCGCGCGGTTGTAAGCCGCGGTGATGGCCGCATCGGTAAGGCAGCTGTCGTTGGCGCAATTGGGTGCGGAGTAGAAGATCAGCGTGTTCACGCCGCCGGAAGTACCGGTGATGGTCTGGCTGTCCAGGTTCCATTCGCCGTCGCCGTCGGGGTCGTCCGCATAGGCCTGGCTGCCGGTCTTGACGACTTGCGTGTTCACCGTGCTCATGCCGGCGCCGGTGGTGAAGGTTTTCAGGTCGGCAATGGTCTGGGTCATGTCACCCCAGGTGATGATGCCGACCTTGGTGGACGATGCCGTCGGCGTGCTGCCTGCATCGTAGATCGCCGGGAAATCCTTCGGGCTGTGCGAGGTCTGCGCCGCCGCAGCCTGGATGCCGACGTTGTTCGCGTTCGCATGCACCGGCCCCACGATGTGATGCATGGTGTGCGGCACATTGAGGTTCTGCAGGCCGAGCACGGCATTGACGATGCCACCGAGCGCAGCCGGCACCTGCACGGCCGAGTCGTTGGCGATGCGCTGCTTGCCGCCAAAGGCGAAGGTGCGCATGGTGGTGCGGAAGGCCGCGTTGACCGAGGTGGCGTTGCCATCGGCCTCGATCAGCATATTGTTCGGCGACACCTGCACATTGTTGAAACCTGATTGGCGCAAATGCGCCAACACCTGCGCCACCTGATCGTCGGTGGGCGCATAGCGTGCCTTGAACTGCGCAGGCGTGAGGAACTGATGGAACTGCGCGCTGGCGGGGTCGTTCACCGCGTGCAGGAAGGTCTCCAGCTCATCCACGTTGCGCAGGTTGAGGCTGAGCGCGACATGCACCGGCTTGCTCGCTTCGAGCGGCGACACCGTGGCCGCGTCGACAGTGGGCGCACCGTGCATGCTCAATGTCCACGTGCTGTTGCTTGACGTGGCCGTGGTGGCGGCAGTGCTCAGTCCTGTCGACCGGCTGATGGCCGCCTGCGTACGAACGCCTACCCAGGCATCGTTGGTCGCCGCGTGGAGCGACCCAGCCATGGCCAGCGACATCGCCATCGGCAGCAGTGCCTTGCGAATTGCCTTTCCCCGCAAATCGATACGTACAGTCATTCTTGTCTCCTTGACGTTTTTGAGGACGAACCGACCCGATGCGGTGCGATGCACCACATGCATGAAGGCGCCGCTGTGCGCGGCCTCAGGTCTCGTGACTGTGTTGCGATCCGATAGACGTCCGGGCCTGCTTTCCCCCTGCCATTCCATGGAACGGCATGCCCGAACGAAGACTCGCTAAACGACGCCCACCGCGCGAATGCCGGTGCCCTCGTCGCCAAAGGACCATCCGTCAACCCTCCCGCCGACGGATTAATTGACGCTAATCAAGAAAATTCGATGCGTCAATGAGAGCGGCGCTTGCTTGAAAATCCGCGATAAACAGCAATTAGCTGCGATTTATTGATTGAAATCGTTTTTTCATGCGCTCGCTTGCGCCAAACCAACGGCTACAGGAATGCCATTAATCACGAGCCCAATTAAACACTTAAAAAAAGTGGTGATGCCGTTCTCATTATCGGCACGAACATCACATTGGCGTTCTGACGCGAGTTATATCGATTCGAAAGTCTTGGCTCGCCCCGACATGCATTTCGGCTTGAAATCGGGGGCGCGAAAGATATTGCGCGGATGACGCGATCGGCTCTACACGCCATGACGACGAAGCTAACTCCCGGCTGAATCCGGACGATGCCGATGACCTCGCCGCATGGCATCGACGCGTGGCAGTGCGTCGTGCGATCGAACGTCGCCGCTGCGAGCGCAGCAGCGCGATGGCTGGATCAGTTCGTCGAGGCTTTGCGCAGGATCACGTAGAGCTGGTCCTTCAGCAGCAGCTTTTCCTTCTTGAGCTGCTCGATCGCCATGCCGCCGGCGGGCGTGACGCCCAACTCCATGTTCTTGATCGCCTGGTCCAGCTCGTTGTGGCGATGGAACAGGCGGGTGAAGTGCGGGTCACGTCCCTTGAGGTCGGTGATCAGTTCGCGATACTCGGGAAACATTCCTTGGCTCCTGGCAACAAGACAGACTGCAGACTGCAGTCTGGTGTCGCCGCGAGCGGGGCGTGCTGATCTGTATCAAAGCGACGGGACGCAAGCTGTCAGTGCACCACGCCAGGCGGTGCACATCATTCGCTGCAAGAGGAAACATGCCGCCGTTGCGGCGTCAGAGCATGCCCGTTTCGAGCTTGGCCGCATCCGACATCATGGAGTGATTCCACGGCGGATCGAACACCAGGTCCACGTCGGCCTCGGCCACGGTGGGGATGAGTTCGAGCTTGGTGCGTACGTCGTCGACGAGGATATCGCCCATGCCGCAACCCGGTGCGGTCAGGGTCATTTTCACGTAGACCTTGCGCTGGTCGGGAGCGGGATGTTCCACGCTCACGTCATAGACCAGGCCGAGCTCGACCACGTTGATCGGGATTTCCGGATCGAACACGGTACGCAGCTGCTGCCACACGAGGGCTTCGACATCCGAGTCGCTGGCATCGCTGGCCAGTTCGATCGGCGGCGGCGGTTCCTTGCCCAGCGCGTCGGCATCGTTGCCGGCGATGCGGAACAGGTTGCCTTCCACATAGACGGTGAAGCTGCCGCCCAGCGCCTGCGTGATGTAACCGATCTGGCCGGCCGGCAGGCTGACCGTTTCGCCTTGGGGCACCATGACTGCCTGGCAGTCGCGCTCCAGGGTGAAAGGTTCGCTGCTTAGACTGAAACCGCTCATGCCGATCCTGCCAACTCTCATCGTTGGGCGCGGCAAGCTGCCACGCCAAGCTGCTTATTATGCCGGTTGACGACCGGTCATGCCGACGAAATCAGGTCGCGCCGCCCCAATCTCAAGGGGGATGCGGCGTCGCGGGCCCTCAGGCCCGGGACAGCAACGTGCCGCCGCGCGCTATCATGAGAGTTTTACGCCCGGGAAATATCGTGTCCGCCGTCCAGTTTGCCGCTTGCCGCTCATGAAGGTGCGGGCCGCCTTTTCCCTGTTGTTCGCGCTGGTGAGCGCCGTGATGCTGGGCCTGGCTGCCGGCGCAGTCTGGATGGTTCCCACCCTCTACTCGCGCCATCCCCTGCCCTGGCTGGCCCTGCTGGCGGGCTGGTTGCTGGGCAAGGCCGTGCGCCATTGGGTACGCCCTGCCGGCGGTCATGCGGCGATCCTGGCCGCTGCGGCCACCTTCGTCGCAGTGCTCTACGTCAACCTGCTGACCGCCGCCGCCCGCATTTCCGGCCTGATGGGCCTGGGCCTGGTCGATTCCATGCGCACGGCGGGCTTCAGCCTGCTGCTGCAGCTGGCCGAGCTGGGTTGTACGCCCATCGACGACATCTGGTTCCTCGCCGGCATGGGCATCGCGGCCTTCGTCGCGTTCCGCCACGACCAGCGCCCGACCACGGGCGGCTGATCGGGCCTCAACTCTCCAGCGTCTTCAGCGCGGCGACCAGTTCGCTGGCAGCCGCCTGGCCATCGCCGTAGAGCATGCGTGCGTTGTCCGCGTAGAACAGCGCATTCTCGATGCCGGCAAAGCCCGTGCCCTTGCCGCGCTTGACCACGATCACCTGCCTGGCGTCGGCCACATCGAGGATGGGCATGCCGTAGATCGGTGAGGACGGATCGGTCTTGGCCAGCGGATTGACCACGTCGTTGGCGCCGATCACCAGGGCCACGTCGGTCTGCGGGAATTCGGGGTTGATGTCGTCCATGTCGGCGATCAGGTCGTAGGGCACGCCCGCTTCCGCCAGCAACACATTCATGTGACCGGGCATGCGTCCGGCCACCGGATGGATGGCGAACTTCACCTTCACGCCGCGCTCGATCAGCAGCTTGGCGAATTCCCACACCTTGTGCTGCGCCTGCGCCACGGCCATGCCGTAACCGGGCACGATCACCACGCGCTCGGCGTAGGCCATCATCACCGCCGCATCGCTGGCCTCGATCGGCTTCTGGCTGCCGGCAATCTCCTGCGCCGCACCGCCGGCGGCGCCAAAGCTGCCGAACAGCACGTTGCCGATCGAGCGATTCATCGCCTTGGCCATCAGCTGGGTGAGCAAGGTGCCGGCGGCGCCGACCACGGTGCCGGCGATGATCATGGCCTCGTTCTGCAGCACGAAGCCCTCGAACGCCACGGCCAGACCGGTAAAGGCGTTGTAGAGCGAAATCACCACCGGCATGTCCGCGCCGCCGATGGGCAGGGTCATCATCAGGCCGAACAGCAGGGCCAGCCCGAAGAAGGCGACGATCAGCGGCATGCTCAGGTGGCCGCTGGCGATCATCCCGCCCAGCACCACGGCCGCAGCCAGCACCAGCAGGTTGATCACCCGCTGCCCTGGGAAAACGAAGCGCCGGTCCAGCCAGCCCTGCAGCTTGGCAAACGCGATCAGGGAGCCGGAAAAGCTGACCGAACCGATCAGCGCACCGAGTACGGCCAGCACCAGTTGCGCCGTGCCGGGCGTATCCGCCCCGCTGGCGGTGAACTGCCCGCCGTCCAGCAGGGTCACCGCGTTGCCGGCATAACTGAACAGCTCGGCGGCACCGATCGCGGCCGCCGCGCCGCCACCCATGCCGTTGTAGAGGGCGACCATCTGCGGCATGTCCGTCATGGCCACGCGCCGCCCTGACCACCAGGCCGCGGAGACGCCGATCAGCACGGCAGCCAGGATCAGACCCCGGTTGTGCAGGTCAGGCAGGGCGAAGGTGGCCAGCACCGCCACCAGCATGCCCACCCCGGCCCATACGATGCCGCCCCGCGCCGAACGCGGGGAGCTCATGCGCTTGAGACCGAGGATGAACAGCAGGGCAGCGAGGAAGTAACAGGCCTTGATCAGTACCGGCAGCCAGGCCATTACTTCGCCTCCTTGCCGGCGCTGGGCTTGCTGGTCTTGAACATCTCCAGCATGCGTTCGGTCACCACATAACCGCCGGCGGCATTGCCGGCACCCAGTAGTACCCCGATAAATCCGATGGTCATCTCGAACGGGGTCTGGGCGTGGCCTAGCGCTATCATGGCGCCCACCAGCACAATGCCGTGGATGAAGTTGGAGCCGGACATCAACGGCGTGTGCAGAATGACCGGTACCCGGGCGATGATCTCGTATCCCGTGAAAGCGGCCAGCATAAAGACATAAAGCGCCAGGAAACCGTCGAGCATGACCCCTCCCCGCCAGGACATCGGTGTAGCCGCACTATACGGTTGCGGGTCAACGCGTGCGAGCGTCGGACGTTGATAGCAGAGGACGTACCGATGGAGTCTCACGATGGCCGAGCCGACGAACCGGATGAGGACGGCATGAACAGCGCCGTCTCCACGCTAGACACCGATTTGTTGGCCGAGGACGTTCGGACGGCCCCTGCGTCGATGAACGCCTTCCTGGCCCAGGTGGAGCGCCGTGCCTTCCGCATGGCCGAGCTGAACCTGGGTCACCGCGAAGACGCCATGGACGCCGTCCAGGACGCCATGTTGAGGCTGGTCAAGCATTACAGCGAGAAACCCGCGCAGGAATGGACTCCCCTGTTCTGGGGCATCCTGCGCCGGCGCATCGTGGATCTGCAGCGTCGCCGCAAGGTGCGCTCGATCATGGTGGGCTGGCTGGGCGGGAAGGATGATGACGGCGAAGATCTGCCCGCCTGGGAACCGGCTGACACCGGCCCCGGCCCGCTGGAGCGCCTGAACGATGCACAGTCGTACGCGGATATGGCGGCAGCCGTGAAACTGCTGCCCCAGCGTCAACGCGAAGCTTTCATGCTGCGCGTGCTGGAAGGCCTGGATGTGGCGGAAACCGCCCAGGCCATGGGATGTTCGGAAGGGAGCGTTAAAACACACCTGTCGCGCGCGCTGCAACGTCTGCGCGACCAACTGGAGGCATGGCGATGAATGCGCCTGACAACCACTTCGAACGCCGCGCCCGCGAGCTGTATCGCGAGGCTTCGCGCCAGCTCGACCCGGCCGTGGTCGCCCGCCTGCGTGCAGCCCGGCGCGACGCGCTAGCCAAAGGCGACCGGTCGTCGCTGGCGCACCGACTGCTGCAGCTGCTGCTGCCGGCAGGGGCCTTTGCCGCCATCGCGTTCGTCGCTTTGTTCATGTCTTCGCCGGTGCAGCGCCCCACCACCGTCAAGCCCGCCGGCGCCAGCCAGGTCGTGGATGTCGACGGCGAGCTGCCGCCCGATGCCGCTGCTGCCGATCCGACGCTGTACCAGAACCTGGACTTCTACGGCTGGTTGGCCAAGAACAGCGATAGCGAGGCGAGCAGGTAACCATGCGTCGATGCCGTGTTTTCATGTCGCTGTGCTTGGTCCTTGGACTCAGCGGCATCGCCACTACCACGCTGGCCCAGCAGAATCCGCCGCCGCCGGGCGCGCAGGATAGTTTTCCGCATGGGCCGCCAGGCGGCGGGGCTTTTCCGCCCGACTTGCCGCGGGGCGACATGCCTCCTGGTCCGCCGCCCGGCACACCGCCGGGGCCGCCGCCGCAGCCGCGCCCATGGCAGAGCCTGTCGCCGGACGAGCGCACGATCCTGGCTCCGCTGGCCGACAAGTGGAATACGTTCCCGCCGGAGCGCCAGGCGCACATGCTGCAGCGCGCCCAGCAGTGGAAGTCGTTGCCGCCGGACCAGCGCGAGGCGATCCGCCAGCGTATCGACCAGTGGCAGAAGATGACGCCGGAACAGCGCGAACAGGCCCGCGAGAACAGCAAGCGCTTCCAGCAGCTGCCGCAACAGGAGCGCGAGCAACTGCATGCCGCCTTCCAGCGCTTCCAACAGTTGTCGCCCGATCAGCGCGAGCAATTGCTGCGCCAGTGGCACAGCGAAATGCGCGATCGCCCGATGGGCCCACCGCCCAAGGGACCCTCGGGCGGCGGCCCCAGGCACTGATCAGAAAGCCCCGCGATGCGGGGCTCTTCATTGGCGTTGCGTCAGCCCTGGAAGTGGGGCTCGCCGTTGCGCGTGACGCAACTCTTGGCGATCAGTTCGTCATTGAAGTCGGGTGTCAGTGCGCCGCCTTGCAACATCAGTTCGACGAAGTTGTACACGTTGCGCGCGATCATCTCAGAGGCGTGCAGCGGCGCGCCGGCCGGCAGGTTGAGCGGGCCGAGGATCACCACGCCGTTGTGCTCCACCCGCTCGCCCGGCTGGGTCAGTTCGCAATTGCCGCCACCTTCCGCCGCCAGATCGACGATCAGCGCGCCGGGCTTCATGCCATCGACCATCGCACGGGTGACGATCTTGGGTGACGGACGGCCGGGCACAGCTGCGGTCGTCACGATCACATCGACACTCTTCAGGTGCTCGGCCAGGGCCTGCTGCTGCGCCGCGCGTTCTTCGGCGGTGAGCTCGCGCGCATAGCCGCCGCTGCCGGCGGCGCTCACGCCCAGCTCGATGAATTTCGCGCCAAGCGATTCCACCTGTTCGCGCGTTTCAGGCCGCACGTCATAGCCTTCCGTCTGCGCGCCGAGCCTGCGTGCCGTGGCGATGGCTTGCAGGCCGGCCACGCCGGCGCCGATCACCAGCACGCGCGACGGGCGGATGGTGCCGGCGGCAGTGGTGAGCATCGGAAAGAATTTGGGCGAAGCTTCGGCCGCGATCAGCATGGCGCGATAACCAGCCACCGCCGCCTGTGAGCTGAGTACGTCCATGGCTTGCGCGCGCGTCGTGCGCGGCAGCAATTCCAGCGCAAAAGCCGTCAGGCGCTGCTTGCCCATGGCCACGATGCGTGCCGCCGCGCCGTAGGGACGCAACTGACCCACCACCACCGCGCCTTCGCGCAAACGCGCCCACACGCTGTCCTCAGGAGGGAGCACGCAGGTGAAAACATCGGCCTGCGCCAGCACGCTGTCGGCATCGGCGAATTCGACATCGGCATAGGTGCTGTCGGGGAAACCGGCGGCGGCGCCGGCACCGCGTTCCAGCAGCACGCGCACGTCCTTGCCACGCAGCTTCCTGGCCACTTCCGGTGTGATCGCGACGCGGCGTTCGCCAGCGGCGGTTTCGCGCAATGCAGCCACGGTGATCGGCATCGTGCATCCTCTGCGAGAGTGGTGAACCTGCGGGCATCCTATCTGAAGGCCCGTCGGACCGACCACCGCCCTCTTGCAGTCATTCGGCCAAGGGAGTTAACTGGCCCGCCACCGGTACGCAAACCGCGTAGGCAAGCTGTTCCGGTGGGGATCCCGCGATGGAGATCCCGATGACTGCTGTCGTTGTTCCCGATGTCCTGCTGAACCTGGCGCGCCAGGCGCGTGAAAACGCGTACGCGCCCTATTCCCGCTTCCTCGTTGGTGCTGCGCTGGTGACCCGCGACGGCCGCTACTTCAGCGGCTGCAATGTGGAAAACGCCTCCTATGGCCTGTGCAATTGCGCCGAGCGCACCGCGTTGTTTTCCGCCGTGGCCGCCGGTTGCCAGCCGGGCGACTTTGCCGCCATCGCGGTGATCGGCGATACGCCCGAGCCGATCAGCCCCTGCGGCGCCTGCCGCCAGGTGATGTACGAGCTGTGCAACGACGCCACGCCGGTGTGGCTGGGCAACCTGGCCGGCGCCGTGAAGGAAACCACGGTGCAGGCGCTGCTGCCGGGGTCGTTCCGGCTGGCCAGCTGAGGCGTTGCAGGGACAGTGAGCGAGCCGTGAGCGGTTCACGCCGCTTCTCTCGCTCCCCGCGGAGCTTTAGCATCAGGGTTTGGCCTCCCCGGACCTCCCCATGTCCCACGATCTTTCCCTGCTGCAGCAGCGCCATTCGGCTCCATCCCGCCAGTTGGGCGAACCGGGCCCCGATGCGGCCACGCTGCAGGCGCTGCTCGAAGCGGCCATCCGCGTGCCCGACCACGGCAAGCTCGAGCCGTTTCGCATCATCCTGCTGCAAGGCGACGCCAAGCTCGCCTTCGGTGAGCGGATGGCCACGCTCTCGCTGCGGGTCAATCCCGACATGGCCGATTCCAAGCGCGAGAAGGACCGCACGCGCTACGACTTTGCGCCGCTGGTGGCCGTTGTGGTCGCGCGCCTCGACGCGCAAAGCAAGGTGCCGGTGATCGAGCAACAACTGTCCGCCGGTTGCGTGGCTTACAACCTGTTGTTGGGTGCACAGGCGCTGGGCTTTGGTGCGCAGTGGCTCACCGGCTGGGCCGCTTATCACCGCGATGCGGCTGCCGTGCTTGGCCTGAAGGACAACGAAAGCGTCATCGGCTTCGTGCATATCGGCACGCCGCAAATCGACGTGCCCGATCGCGAGCGGCCGGTACTCGCCGAGGTGGTCAGCACATGGACGCCATGAGCCGTCCAGCCGTCCATCTGGTGGATGGCAGCCTCTATGTTTTTCGCGCCTGGCATTCCATGCCGGACGAGTTCCACGACGCCGAAGGCCACCCGGTCAACGCGGTGCACGGCTTCACCCGCTTTCTCTGCGAGCTGCTGGAAAAGGTCAAGCCCGAGCACTTGGCCGTGGCTTTCGATGCCTCGTTGACCACCTCGTTCCGCAACGCGATTTATCCGGCCTACAAGGCCAATCGCGAGCTGCCGCCGCCGGATCTGGAGCGACAGTTCGTACTGTGCCGCGAAGTGACCCAGGCCTTGGGCATACCGGTGCTGATCGACCATACCTTCGAAGCAGACGATCTGATCGGCAGCGCCTTGTGGACCTTGCGAGCCCACGGCATGCGCAGTGTGATCGTCTCGGCCGACAAGGATTTTGGCCAGCTGTTGGGCGAATTCGACGAACAATGGGACTACGCGCGCAACTTGCGCTGGGGCCCCGCCGGCGTGCACGAACGCATGGGCGTGCATCCGCATCAGGTGGCCGACTATCTGGCGCTGTGCGGCGACGCGGTCGACAACATCCCCGGCGTGCCCGGCGTGGGCGCCAAGACGGCGGCAGCCTTGCTCGCCCATTTCGGCAGTCTCGATGCGCTGCTCGATCGCGTGGACGAGGTGCAGTTTCTGCGCATACGTGGGGCCGCCAGTTGCGCGGCGAAGCTGCGTGAGCATGCGGAGGCGGCTCGGCTGTATCGGCGTCTCACGCGGATTGCGCTGGATGCGCCGGTGCCGACGGAAGCGGATGCCCTGCGGCGCTTGCGTGGCGAGATGGAGGCGATGGATGCGTTGTGTGAGCGGTTGCGCTTTGGACCGTTGACGCGGACGCGGTTGAGGGCGTTGTTGAGCTAAAGGACAACCTCACCGTTTTTTGTAGGAGCGCACTTGTGCGCGACCAACCTACGAAGGGCGGCCCTTCGGTCCGCGGTCGCGCACAAGTGCGCTCCTACAAGAGGTTCGAATCGCAGTAGCATGAGGGCATGCAAGGCGTGCCCTCCACTTTTTCATCGCAGCGTGACGAAGCCGAGTTTCGGCTGGCGGCGCATCGACCGGGTGTGGAGCTTTATCGCGCGCACATCGTGCGTCATGCGTTTGACCCGCATACGCACGATGGTTTCGGCTTAGGCGCCATCGAATCGGGAGTGGAAAGGTTCCGCTATCGCGGCGCGGATCATCTCGCGCCGGCCGATTCGGTGGTGATGATGAATCCCGATGAGTTGCACACGGGGCGCGCTGAAACCCAGGGCGGTTGGCATTACCGCATGGCGTATATCGAGCCTTCGGTGGTGGCCGAGGTGATGGGCGAGTCTGCCTGGTGGTTCAGTGACGTCGTGCGCGAGGACTTGCCCAGCGCGCGGCGTGTGACCGCGTTGCTCGATGCCTTATGGCGGGCGCGCGAACCCTTGGCGTTCGACAGTCTGTTGTACGAGTTGCTGAGCCAGTTTCGTCGGCATGCGCGCGTGCCATGCAAGGCGATGGATGGACGTGCGGCGCGATTCGCACCGGTGGTGGATTATCTGCACGAGCATCTTGCGCACAGGCTCACCCTCGACGAATTGGCTGCCGTAGCGGGCCTCAGTCCGTTCCATTTCCTACGGCAGTTCCAGTCGCAGCATCACGCCACGCCGCAGCAGATGCTGATGGCCTTCCGGCTTGCCGAAGCGAAGCGGTTGTTGTCGCGTGGCGAAGCGCCTGCGCAAGTGGCTGCGGCCGTCGGGTTGACCGATCAGGCGCATCTGACGCGGACGTTTGCGCGTCGTTATGGGGTGACCCCGGCGCGGTACCAGCGGGCTGTGCGCGCGTAACCAGCAACGGGCCGTTTTTTTGTGGGAGCGCACCCTGTGCGCGAGGAATCTCGCGAAGAGCGTCGTTTTTCGCGAGGCCAAGTCGCGCGCAGGGTGCGCTCCCACAGAGGAACACGAGCGCTCGGCGGAGGGCGCAATCTCGTACAAGACGTCGCGCCGGCGACGCGCCACACTGCCCGCATGTTGAAAGGAACTCTCTACGCACTCGCCGCCGGCCTGATGTGGGGCCTGGTCTTCGTCAGTCCATTGCTGCTGCCGGAGTATCCGGCGGCGCTTCAATCGGTGGGCCGCTATCTCGCCTTCGGGCTGATCGCCCTGCCCTTGGCCTGGATGGATCGGCGCGCGCTGCGCGTGCTCAGCCGTGCCGACTGGGTGGAAGCAGTCAAGCTCGCCGCGGTTGGCAACCTGCTCTATTACCTGTGCCTGGCCAGCGCGATCCAGCTGGCGGGTGCGCCGCTGCCCAGCATGATCATCGGCAGCTTGCCGGTGGTGATCGCGATCACCGCCAATCTGCGCTATGGCCATCGTGATGGGCATCTGCCATGGCTTTCGCTGGCGCCATCGCTCGGGCTGATCGCCATCGGCATCGCCTGCGTGAACCGTGCCGAGATCGCCATGCTTGGCCACCCGTCCGGCGCCGACCTGTGGCGCTATGTGCGCGGCGGTCTGCTCGCGGTGGGCGCAGTGGTGTGCTGGACCTGGTATCCGCTGCGCAACGCCGCCTGGCTGCGCCGGCATCCGGATCGCAGCCCACGCGCGTGGGCCACGGCGCTGGGCCTGGCCACCTTGCCGCTGGCGGTGTGCGGCTACGCCTTGCTGTGGGCCGGGATGAAGATCGCCGACCAACCCTTCGACATGCCGTTCGGTCCGCATCCCTGGCGCTTCATCGGTCTGATGGTGGCGATCGGCTTGTTCGCCTCGTGGCTGGGCGCACTGTGCTGGAACGCCGCGAGCCAGCGTCTGCCCACGGCAATCGCCGGACAGTTGATCGTGTTCGAGACGCTCGCCGCGCTTGCCTACGCTTTCATCCTGCGCGGCCATCCGCCCGGCGCGCTCACGCTGGCAGGCGTGGCCCTGCTCATTGCCGGCGTGATGTGGGCCGTGCGCATCAAACCGTTGCCGGTCGAACTGGCGGTGGAGTGAGGGCGTGGTTGTGGCCAACCGGAGCGCGCGGCAACATGCATGACTCCCCTCCTGCCACGCGGCCACGCCGATGAATCAGTCAGACTCCCGCATTCCCGCCGATGCCGACGCACCGGTGGAAACCTTGTACGTCGGCAAGTGGCTCAGCCTGCGCAAGCGCGGGCGCTGGGAGTTTGCCGAGCGCAACAACCCAGGCGGCGCGGTGATCATTCTGGCGGTGACGCCGGAGGACAAGCTGCTGTTCGTGGAGCAGTACCGCGTGGCCATCCAGAAGCACACCATCGAGATGCCTGCCGGCCTGGTCGGCGACCTGCACGAGCATGGCGATGAAGATGTGCTGCTGGCGGCAGGCCGCGAGCTGGAAGAAGAAACCGGCTACCGCTGCGCGCGCCTGGACTTCATCCACGAAGGGCCGTCCTCCTCGGGCATGAGCACCGAGATGATCGCCTTTGTGCGCGCCTGGGATCTGGAGAAGGTCGGCCATGGCGGCGGCGATGAGAGCGAGAACATCATCGTCCACGAGGTGCCGCGGACGCAGGCCGGCCAGTGGCTGTTCGCGCGCGCCGCCGAGGGCTACTCGATCGACCCCAAGCTGTTCGCCGGCCTGTGGTTCATCGAGCACACCCAGCCCAAACCACAAAACTGAACGCAAGCATCAGCGGGGGCTAAAGATTTCGGCGGGGACGCCGATGTGAGTCATGTCGACCCATCCCAACCTGACCACATCATGGATCCCCTTATGAAGAAGACCCTGATCGCCGCCGCCCTGTTCCTGGCCGCCCCGCTGGCCGCCCACGCCGCTTGCGCCCCGACCGATTTCGCCGTGCAGGACTTCAAGATGAAGCTCGTCGGCGCCGGCGCCGCCGCCCGCCTGAGCCTCAGCGGCTCGCTGGTGAACCACTGCGCCGAGGCTGCCGCCGCGCAGATCAGCATCGACGCCAAGGACACCTCGGGCAAGGTCATCCAGAGCAAGAAGGGCTGGCCGGCCGGCACCACCAACATCGGCCCGGGCCAGTCCGTGGAATTCGATCTGGGCCGTCTGTTCCGCTTCGATCCCGAGATGCAGCAGTACACCGTCGGCGTGGCCGACGTGCGCACCTGGTAAACCTCGTGTTGGTGTAAGCCCCTACGTTCTATTTGCTTTTCTTCGAGGCTCCTCCCGGGGCCTCTTTTTTTGCGCCGGGCTTGAGCAAGTGTGACGCAGTTCAAGTTTTCGAGAGTTTGTCCGATATGCTTGGGAGACCCAGACACCGCCTCATCGGAGGCCCAGGGCGCCCTCCCGGCCAGGAGGGATCTGGCACCAGGGAGAGCCATGCATCTCGACATCCCAACCCTGACTCTCGCCTGCCTGCTGATGGGTATCGGTGCGGCGGTTGGCTTTACGTCGTTGATGGCGGTCTTGAACACACAGAAGGTGCTGCGCATCTGGGTGGCCAGCATCTGGATCAATACCCTCGGCGTCACGCTGATCGGATTGCGCAACCACATCCCCGACGTCATCTCGATCGTGATCGGCAACGGCCTGCTGGTCACCGGCAACATCCTCACCCTCAAGGGCATTGCCCAGCACCTGGGCCTGCCAATGCGCTGGCGCTGGCCGGGCAGCTTTGCGGTGGTCTATACCGGCGCCATCGCCTGGTTTGCCTTTGCCACGCCAAACCTCGGCGCGCGTTTGCTGGCCGGCAGCCTGCAGGCGATGGCGTTCAATTTCGCCTATGCGTATTTGCTGCTGCGCTACAGCGAACCGGACATCCGCAAGAGCTGCCGCATCGCCGGCGCCGTGCTGGTGACCAATGGCCTGTTCTACCTGGCCCGCGTGTTTGCTCCGCTGGATCCGGGCGCCAGCCAGAACCTGATGACGGCCGGCATGCCCGTGGCGGCCACTTACGTGGTCGGCATCCTCACCACGCTCGCCTCGTACTTCGCCTTGCTGCAACTCATCACCGAGCGACTGGTGGTAGACCTGCGCCGCGCGGCGCGCACCGATGGCCTCACCGGCCTGCTCAATCGCAGTGCGATCGTGGCGGAGGGCCGCGCGTCGCTGGAACGCTGCCTGGAACGCGGGCAGCCGTTTGCCTTGCTGATCTTCGATCTGGATCACTTCAAGCAGATCAACGATCGCTGGGGCCATGACGCCGGCGATGCGGTGCTGCGCCACGTGGCACAGATGCTGCGCAAGGCGGTGCAGCGGCCCGATTACCTGGCCAGTCGCTATGGTGGCGAGGAGTTCGTGGTGGCCCTGCCCGGCGCCACTCTGGTGCAGGGTCTGGAGACGGCCGAGCGCCTGCGGCTCGCACTTGCTCATTCGCATGCGCGCATGGGCGAGCAGACCATCCCGGTCACCGCCAGCATCGGCGTTGCGGTGGCGCGGCAGGGCACGCGTTTCGAGCATCTGGTGCGCCAGGCCGACCAGGCGATGTATCGCACCAAGTTCGATGGCCGCAACGGCGTGAGCTTCGCGGGCGACCACGATGCGCGGCTGGCCGAAGCGGGCGATTCGCGCTGCTGACGGGCCCTGCGCGGTCCATCGAAACGGATCGGCCGGCCCCCTGCTGCAAGCGAAGCCGACCGCCCTCACCATAGCGCCAGGCGAACTTACTTCGCCGCCTTGAGCTCGACCACCAAGGCCTTGGTCGGTGTCGTGCCGGTGTTCTGATTGCTGTGCGTGATCGGCTCGCTATAGATCGCCTCGCCTGCCTTGCGCTCCATCTCGGTCACCTTGCCGTCGGCGCTGGTGCTCTTGGCCTTGCCTCCCGTCTCGAAGTAGACGACGTTGGCCGGGTGCGAATGCATCGGCAGCGACTCGCCGGGTTTCAACCAGACCTCAATGACCCGCACCTGATCGTTGTCGATCAGCACCTTGGTGTTTTTCGGCGCCACCTTGACCATGTCCTGGGCGAATACCGATCCTGCAAAAACGCAGGCCAGCGCCAGCAACGCACACTTCATGCTGCACGAAACGGAAGTCATCATCACACGTCCTCCCACAGTTCGACGACGTCGGTAAGGCATCCGCGAGCGCGCGGAAACCTGCGTTTGGACGTCCTTTTCCATGGTGGACAGAACATCCACCTCATGCCCCCGCATGGATCCGAATACGAGCGAACCGGCGTGCGCAGTCGCCGCACGTCGAAATCATCGCGTGCGCAAGTCGAGGGGGCGGAAGCGACGACGTGTGCGTTGGAGTGCCGAATACGACAAGCTCGGGAAGGATGCTCCCGAAGTCCGTAGAAACCTACGCCCCGTCGCTGGCAGCGTCAATTGAGCGGACGGCCGAGCAAGCGATGCGCCCAGCAGCCTGCGGACGTGATTGCCCCACTACGCCGACGTAAGGTTCAGGCAATCCCTACACCTACTCCTAGCGTTGACGGCCAGGATTCTCGGCTATGCTCCTCTCGCTTCCCGGGGGGGAGGCAACCAGGGGAATCCAAGCTATGCATGACGAGACCATGGCCTCGGGCGTGTACTTGCCCGAGATTGACGTCGCACCACCTGCATTACCCGTAAGCAAGGGCCGCCGCCTGGAGTTCCGCGGCAACGCCAGGGATTATTTCCGCATCTGGATCGTCAACGTGGCGCTGAGCCTGGTGACGTTGGGCATCTATTCGGCCTGGGCCACCGTACGCACGCGCCGATACATGTATGCCAACACCGTGCTTGCCGGCACGCCGTTCGAATACCTGGCCAAGCCGATACCGATCCTCAAGGGACGTCTGCTGACGGCCTTGATCTTCGCGACCTATGTGCTGGGCGGACAGTTCTTCAAACCCGCGCAGGTCGCTGCCGCGCTGGTCATCGCCGTCTTCATGCCGTGGATGATCGTCAAAAGCCTGATGTTCCGCGCGCGCTACTCCTCGTGGCGCGGCCTGCGCTTCTATTTCACCGACGACTACGGCGGCGCCTACAAGTGGTACTTCGGCGTGTATTTCCTGATGGGCATTCCGCTGCTGGGCTTCTCCCTCGCATCGCTCGCGGGCCATCCCGGCTTTGGCGCGGTGCTGTTATGCGGCGGCATCGCGGTGATCGCGCCCTGGATCAAGGGTCACCAGCAGGAATGGATGGTCGAAAACCATCATTTCGGCGGCAAATCGTTCAAGTTCTCGGCCCAAGTCAGCGACTACTACAGGGTCTACATCAAGACCGCCGGCGTGGCGCTCGCCTGGCTGCTGCCCACCGCGATGCTGTTGGGCGGCGTGTTCTTCGCCTTCAAGAGCCAGATGACAGTTCAGCCCAAGACGCCGCCGCTGCTTGCCATCGCTGCCATCTACGCCTGCATGGCGCCGTTCTATCTTGGCGCCTGGGCCTTCGTGCACACACAGATGACCAACCTGCTCTACAACAACGCGCACCTGGGCTCCTACCGCTTTCGCTCGACGCTGGGATACTGGGAGATGTTCGGCATCTACCTCAGCAATGGACTGGCCGTGCTTTGCACGATCGGTCTGGCGATGCCCTGGGCGCGCATACGCCTGGCGCGTTATCGCGCGGACCACGTGGAAATCCTCGGCGCGGGCGACCTTGACGATTTCGTGCGCGATGCGTTTGCGCACGGCGAGATCGGTGCCGCGGCGACGGAAATGGACAGTTTGCTGGGCATCGACATCGGCTTGTAAGCGCGATGATCCCGGCCGTCTACTTCGATGGACGATCCACACGCGCCACACCGGTGACGGTATGGCGCGAAGACTCGGTGTTGCATTGGCACACCGGCGATCGCGCGCAATACTGGCAGGCGCCGCTGCAGGCCTTCGAACCCAGCGCAAGGGTGATCGGCCTGCCCTATGCGCTGCGGCTGGCCGACGGTGCCTATCTGCAGATCGATCACGACCTGCTGCCGGACGACTGGTTTGCGCGCCACCACCGGCTTGAGCGCGTGGTCGACTGGCTGGAACGCAAGTGGCCAGCGGCGATGGCCGGCGTGGTGATCATCGTGGCGGCACTGCTCGGCCTGTTCGAATTCGGCGTGCCGTGGGCGGCCGATCGTATCGCCTCGCATCTCCCGGCCACGCTTGAACACAGCATGGGCACGCAGTCGTTGGCCGCGCTGGAAGGCCGCCTGTTGATGCCCACCACGCTCCAGCCCGAGAAGCAGGCGCACTATCAGGCCGTATTCCAGCACTTCGTGCACGGCATCCATGGCCTGCCCGACGTGCGCCTGCGTTTCTACACGGCGCCGGCCATCGGTGCGAATGCGTTTGCCATGCCCGATGGCAGCGTGGTGTTCACCGATGCGCTGATCAAGGAGCTGCCGGACGATCAGGCCTTCACGGCCGTCCTTGCGCATGAGCTGGGCCATCAGGCGCACCATCACCTGCTGCGCGAGGTATTGCGCAGCTCGGGCGTCTTTATCGTCGCGGGGATGCTGATGGGCGATGTCACGTCGCTGGGCGGCGTGACGGCGGGCGTGCCCATGTTTCTCATCAACGCGCACTATTCGCGCGGATTCGAGGCGGATGCGGATAGCTACGCTTTCGACGCGCTCGCGCAGCAGGGTATCGACCCGGTGGCCTTCTCACATGCGATGCAGGCGCTGGAACGCGCGCATCCGGAGATCAAGGGCGAGGACAAAAGCATGCGCTATGCCGCCAGCCATCCGATGACGGCGGAACGCATCGCCCACGCTGATGCGGCGTCACGGGCGTTCCAGGCGCGCCACCCCACATCGCGGGCAACGGGCGTGCACTAAGCGCCCTGCCCGCTTGCTGCGCAATCTTCAGTGCAATACGAACAGCTTGTCGAAGCCCGCTACGCGCAAGCAACTCCCGCTACGGCGCAGAAAGCCACGCCGCGCCAACCATGGCATCAATTGAGCAGACGACCGAGCGCTTCAACAGGCGTCAATGGAGCGTCGGTGCAGGTGCAGGTGCATGTGCGGGAACAGGCAATTGCTTCCTCAGTGACTGCATTCTCTCCGCAAACGGCCGGAGAGCTGGGTCCGCCGAGAACCTCTGCATGAATTCGCGAACGGTCTGATCCAAACCCTCGCGCGGCTGTGCTTTCTGGATCTGGGCCCTCAGCAGCCATCCCCTGGGGTCGTTGGCCTGCATCAGCTGATCCGCGATTGCCCACCCCTTTTCCCAATCATGGGTTTCATTGGCGTACACATCGCCTAACGAGAAAAGAAGATCTGGATCCTGAGGATTCAAGCGCAACGCCTGTTCGAAATCTTGAGCCGCGTGAAAAGGGTCACCCGAAGCACGGTACGCCGACCCGCGAAGGCCATAGGCGTTCTGATCTCGCGGCTCCATTCTCACCAGTATATTGCCCTCTTCGATCGCCCATCCTGCTCGTTCCAATTGCAACAAGCCAAAAGTGCGCCCTTCCCGAGCACCCAAGTCCGCCGGATAGAACCGCAGAAATTCCGACCGATAGATTACGGCCAAGGCCGGATGACCTCGTTGCTCCGCTGCCCATCCCGCGGCTCTCAGGACACCCAGCATGGGAACTTCGGCGAAGAAGCGGCGATACAAATCCGCGTCGGCGAAGTCGTCACACGCACAATTTTCGATCAATTCCCACGCTCCATCGCGCTGGGACAACAGCAAGCGCAGAAGTGCATTGCGCGGAGCGTGCATTTGAGCTTGCGCGATCAGGCGATTCATCAAGGCAACGCTGCCGCCCCATCGCGGCTCGGCCATGCCAACCAGGCTCGAATAAATCGGAAAACTGGCGGGCTCCACAGCGAGCGCGCGCTTCGCGGCATCACTGCCATAGCGCGGATCGCTGTCCATCCGCGCGATATGGATCATCGTGTGATAGGCGGGGATGAGCTTGGGGTCGATCTCAACGGCACGGTCCAGATCGGAGCGTGCCAAGCCCAGCAGTCGATGCATGGCATCAAAGGCGGTTTGAGACGTCTTGTCGGCGAAGTCGTCGCCTCGCTGTGTTTGCGCAGTGGCCAAATAGACCGCGCCGCTTGCCGCCAGCGCGAAGGCGTTCTCCGGAGATTGACGCTTCCAGGCATCCATCAACGCGCGCATGTCATCGGAGCCGTCGGAAAATACTTGGTTGTAGATCCGGTCCAACCTGCTTTGTGCGCCGGGTTCCAACTGTTGGGCCGTTTCGGCCTTAGCCAGGCGCTCTTGCAATTGGGCGACCTTTCCCCGTTCGATAAGGTCGCGCACCTCGGCCGAAGTCACCTCGGTATCCAGCATGAAATGACAATATGCCGATGCCACCTCGTCCGACCAATGTACCCCGGGCGGATTGGGATAGGACAAACAGCGCTGCAACGGGTCGGCAATGGCTTCGGCTTTATGCGCCTCATCCAAAAATTGTTGCAACTGCGGCTCGGAAAAGGCCGGCCTTCTGGGCTGCGCAATCGCTGGCCTCACGGCGGCGATCTTCGGCGCCGGCGCTTCTCTCTCCCAATAAAGCGAACAAGCAAAAGCGGCAACCAACAAGAGCGCACCAACAAGCAACAACCGTCGCAGTCGGGATGTCATCTCATCAACCTTTTCCGGCCCGGGCCTTCCCCCTTGTCCAGAATACAGGCAGACGCCGAGCAAGAGCGTGAGCCACTCCAGGTCCCGCAAAACTGCAGCAGGTCAACTCAGTGCAATACGAACAGCTTGTCGAAGCCCGCGACGCGCAAGGTGCCGCGCAGGCCGGTATCGGCGTTGACGATGCGGATCTCCGCACGATCGGCGCCGGCGTGCTCACGCAGCAGGAGCAGCATGCCGAGCGCGGAGCTGTCCATGCTGGAGACTTCGCCCAGGTCGATGACGTAGCTGCGGGCGGCGCGGCCGCCGAGGCAGGCGTCGTGGAAGGCGCGGTGCACGGTGAAGTCGAAGCGTTCGCCCAGTTGCAGGGTGACGCAGTCGAGGTCGGGATCGTGGTGGACGGTCAGGCTCATGGCTCAGTTCCTCAAAACAGTTCGATCTCGCCGGCATCCATCGAGTTCTGCAGCGCCGGGCCGCGAGAACGCAGGCGTGCCTTCTCGCGCTGGATGGCCAGGCGGTTGCGCACGCGCTCGGCGCGCTGCGCCAGCGACTCGGCATCGATCGGGCTGCAGGCAAGCTCCTGGATATCGCGGGTGCATTCGGTGGTGATGTCCTGCAGCTCGACCAGGCGCTGGCGGGTCTGGTTGATCAGCTGGCTCAGGATGTCTTCGAACTGCAGCGAGCGCACGGTGGTGGCCACGTCGGTACCCAGGCCGCGGTTGATCTCGACCACCTGGTCGGCGACCTTGCTGGTGCGCGCGTCGCTCTCGGTGACGTGCGCCATCATCGCGTCGATGCCGCCCTTGGCGGACAGCGCCACGTTCAGATCCTGCGAGGCCATGGTGCCCACCAGGCCGCGCAGCTGCTCCATCGCGGTGCGTGCGCGTTCGACGTGACTGCCGATCTGTTCGTTGAACTGGTTGGAATGGCTGGCCAGGTTGCGGATCTCGCCGGCCACCACCGCAAAACCACGGCCCGACTCGCCGGCGCGCGCCGCTTCGATCGCTGCGTTGAGCGCGAGCAGGTTGGTTTCCTCGGCGATGGTGTTGACGTTCTTCAGCAGGCCGAACACCGCGTCCATTTCCTTGGCCATGCCGTCGATGCGGTAGACGATGCGCAGGCTTTCGCGCGACATCTGCACGATCATGTCGACGAAGTGGGCAAGCAGATCGCTGGTGCGCGCAGCGAAGTCCTGCACGGAGACGCCTTCGCTCTGGCCGTCGATGATCTGGCGCAGCAGCGACTGCTGCATGCCGGTCTTGCGCGACAGGCCGTCGAAGCCGCCGCCCAGTTCCGACACCGCATCGCGCAGCAGGTCCAGCGCCTGGTGCAGTTCACGCGTGGCGTGGCCCAGTTCGTCGACCAGCGAGCTGCGCACTTCTTCCAGCGCTTCGCGCACGGGTTCATGGTGGGCCAGCGAGACCTCGATGACGGGCTCCAGCGCCGGTGCGGCGCGACGCGTCTCGATGATCCAGGCGGCAGTCAGCAGCACGATCACCAGCGGGCCCAGCCAGGCCGACGGCCACAGCATGGTCAGCGCCAGCGCCACCGCACTGGCGGCGAGGCCGGCCACCGGGCGCTTGTGCACAAAGGAGTAGAAAGTATCCATGAGATATCTGCCGATCAGGTGGCCGACACAGCGGCGCGGGAAACAGGTTGATGCGCCATCGCGAGCAGGCGCGCGGCAATGTGTTCTAGCGGAAGCTTTTCGCTGCTGGCGCCCAGCTTCCAGGCGGCGCCGGGCATGCCCCACACCACCGAGGTTTCTTCGTCCTGCACCAGGGTGCGTGCGCCGCCCTGCTGGAGTTCCAGCAGGCCGCGCGCGCCGTCGTCGCCCATGCCGGTGAGCAGGGCAGCGATGGCCGACTGGCCCACGCTGGCGGCCATGGAGCGGAACAACACATCCACGCTCGGCTTATGGCGATTCACCGGCGGCCCGTTATGCAGGCGGCACACATACTTGGCGCCATCCCACATCACCAGCAGGTGCTGGCTGCCCGGCGCGATATACGCGTGACCTGCCTGGATCGGCTGGCCGTCGCGCGCCTCGCACACGCGCATCGCCGAGACGGTATCCATGCGTGCGGCGAACGGGCCGCTGAAAGCCGCGGGAATATGTTGCGTGATGACGATCGGCGGCGCGTCCGGCGGCATCGATTCAAGCACGACGCGAATGGCTTCGGTACCGCCGGTGGACGCACCGATGGCGATGATCGGCATGCCACCGCGCGTACCGGCGCTCTGGGCGCGCGGCAACACGGCATCGGCGCTGAGGCGCGGCGGCACATCGAGCTTGCGCACGGCGGTGCGCTGACGCGGCCGCGCGAGTGCGGCGAGTTTCACCTTGGCGCAGATTTCCTGTGCGCCTTCGGCGAACGTGCTGGCCAGATCGTTGCCCGGTTTGGTGAAGAAATCGACCGCGCCCAGCTCCAGCGCGCGCAGGGTCACTTCCGCGCCTTCCTGGGTGAGCGACGACACCATCACCACCGGCATCGGACGCAGGCGCATCAGGTTTTCGAGGAAGGTGATGCCGTCCATCCGCGGCATTTCCACGTCCAGCGTGAGTACGTCGGGATTGAGCTGCTTGATCTTCTCGCGCGCAATCAACGGATCGGCGGCGGTACCCACCACCTCGATGCCCGGATCGCACGAAAGCATGGTCGACAGCAGCTTCCGCACGAGTGCGGAATCATCGACCACCAGGACACGTACTCTTTCCATCGCGTATTCGTCTCGCCTTCGTGGTGCGGCGCGGGTGCATCACCCGCGTCCGCCGGCCCGTGTCGGCGCCAGATGCTTGCAGAGGCCAACCGTGGTGACGCGTGCGGCGTCAGAACAGTTCCACCTCTCCCTTTATCGGATCGTTTGCCAAACGCTTGAGATACTGGCGCTCGCCATCCACGAGCACGGCGTCGGTGCGGCCACGCAGCTGGCGCACGCGCGCCTTGCCGCTGGTCGGGAAAAACTGCACATGGCGCGGATGCACGTCGCCGAGGTCTTCCGCGGCCACTTCCAGGCGCTCTGCCTCGAGATAACGCCGCACAAAGGCGATGTTGCGCTGGCCGATGTCGGTCATGGTGGCCAGCACGCGACCGCCGCCGAACACCTTCACCACCAGGTTCGCGCGCTGGCCGCCGGCCTTGAGGATGGCGTTGATCAGCTGTTCCATGGCGTCGTTGCCGTAGCGCGCCGCGCGGCCGATCGTGTCGGCCCAGCCACCGCGCTCACCGCCGATCGGCTCGGGCAGCATGAAGTGATTCATGCCACCCAGGCCGCGCACGCGGTCGTAGATGCAGGCGGACACGCAGGAGCCCAGCACGGTGGAGATCATTTCCTGCTGCGCGCTCACGTAGAACTCGCCCGGCAGCACCTTGACCGTCATGCACGACTGCGTCGGGTCCCAGAAGCGGCGCAAGTGTTCAAAGCCCGGCAGCACGCGGGCCGGGTCATATCCTGTGCCCGCGGGGAGCTGGGCAGCTACGACATTCATGTACTGCGTTTCCGGTAGACCGTCCGTCCAATCAGGTCGAAGCTGTCATTGAGTCCGTACATGGACTCGGAGTGTCCGAGGAACAGGTAGCCGCCGTCCGGCAACAGGCCGGCATAGCGCTGGAACAGACGCTGCTTGGTGGGCTTGTCGAAATAGATCACCACGTTGCGGCAGAAAATCGCGTCGAACGGGCCTTGCATCGGCCAGTCGTGCAACAGATTCAGCGGCAGGATGCTGACCAGTTCGCGCAGGCGTGGATTGACGCAGACGTAATCGGCGTACTCGCCTTCGCCGCGCAGGAACCAGCGGCGACGACGCTCCACGCTCACGCCTTCGAGGCGTTCGAGCGCATAGACGCCCTTGCGTGCTGTTTCCAGCGCCTGCGGCGACAGATCGGTGGCGAGGATCTTGGCGTCCATCTGCTGCGCGCCGTGCTTCTCCAGCGCTTCGGCCAGCACCATGGCGAGCGTGTACGGCTCCTCGCCGGTGGCGCAGCCGGCTGACCAGATGCGCAGGCGGCCGCCGTTCTTCTTCTCGCTGATCCAGCGCGGCAACAGCTCGTCGGTGAGCAGGTCGAAGTGATGCGACTCGCGGAAGAACGCCGTCACGTTGGTGCTGATGGCGCTCGCCAGCTCTCCCAGCTCCTGCTGCGGATCGCGCCGCAGCAGGTCGCAATAGGCCTGGAAATCACGCAGCTTCAGGGCACGCAGGCGACGCAGCAAACGGCCCTGTACCAGCTGGCGTTTGTGCTCGCCCAGCGAGATCCCGCATTGCTCGTAGACAAACGTGCGCAGGAATTCGAACTCGGCATTGCCCAGCAACGGGCCGCCCACGGCTACCACGCCGGCTTGGTTGTCCATCGCGGCAGCCGTGTTCATGCTCAGAACTCCTTCCAGGAACCAGCGTCGGAGGCTTCAGCGCGGGCAACGGTACGCGGTGCCGGAACGTTCGAGCTGCGCACCGCGGCGAACACGGCCTCGGCTTCGGCCATCACCGACTGCGAGCGCGCTTTCTCGGTCGCCACTTCGGCCCCGCCCTCGCCCAGCTGGAAGAAGCCGACCTGGCGAGCCAGTTCACCGGCCTGCTCCTGCATCGCACGAGCGGCGGCAGCGGCTTCTTCGACCAGCGCGGCGTTCTGCTGGGTCATCTCGTCCATCTGCAGCACGGCGTGGTTGACCTGGTCGATGCCGGCGGACTGTTCCTGCGACGCGGCGGCGATCTCGGCCACGATGTCGGTGACCTTTTTCACGCTGTCGACGATATCGGCCAGCGCCTTGCCGGACTGGTCCACCAGCGACGAACCCACCCGCACCTTTTCCGCGCTGTCGTTGATCAGACCCTTGATTTCCTTGGCCGCACCCGCGCTGCGCTGCGCCAGGTTGCGCACTTCAGTCGCCACCACCGCAAAACCACGGCCCTGTTCGCCGGCACGGGCGGCTTCCAC
>Ga0209672_100356_pt1 | contig 29088 bp, 21 predicted proteins | sample AraplaCol_mMS_r2_FD_184273 | JGI IMG/M metagenome (GOLD analysis project Ga0209672, IMG submission 184273) | Arabidopsis root microbial communities from North Carolina, USA - plate scrape CL_Col_mMS_r2 (SPAdes) (version 2) | ecosystem: Host-associated > Plants > Roots > Endosphere | place: USA...
AGCTGACGGTGACGTGGGCAATATAGCCGCCGCCGTATACCCAGCCAGCGCCCATGTCCTTCGCGGCTTGCCACCTTTGCTCGAGGGCCGGCGCGTCAAAACGCAACGCGATGCCATCGCCCAGTCGTACCAGATGGCAGCCCGTTCGCAGATTGATCGTCACGGGCTCGGTGAGTGGGTCGAGCGTCTCACCAGGCCGTAGCGGCACCGGGCTGCGTACGACCGTAACATGCATCTTGGCCGGCGGCACCAAGATCAGATCGCTGGTGGATATACCCTGCCCACGCAGCGTTTCGTCGGCCAAGTCGAGCAAACGTTGCGCGCTGCGCTCTTCCACCGGGCGCGAGATGTATAGACCCTGTTCGGTGTTCCTCCTTAATGGAAGCAAGCGGGACAGGAGCGGATGAGACGCTGGCGCGGACGCCGGCGTCCGGGTCTCGCTCGATGCCGTCTCCTTGTTTGGCGGCCGCGCCGGTTGCGGCCGCGGAACCCGATTCCAAGGTAACCAAGACGTCACGTGGCAGTCCATAACCGTAGTGGAGAGTGCCGATCGTATCGGCGGCATCCCGCTATCCGCGTGACCGATGCGAAGCGCAGCAGCCCCGTGCGAAGCGTCGACGTGCCCCTTCCCACGGGCGGCTGCCTGACGTCATGCGAAGCGCTCGATGTGCGCGCGGGTCCACTCCTCGAAGCGCATCGGGCGACGCCCGGTCACGCGTTCGACCGTGTCCGTCGCCATCACGCCGCCGCCATCGCGAACCGATTCATAAGCTTTCGCGATCGATGCGGCGATCGGGGCTGGAATGCCGGTCTGCGTGAGATTCTGGACGGCTTTCTCGAGCGAAATATCGATGCAGAGGAGACGTTTCCCAAGCGCCTCGGCGAGCACGGCCACCTGCTCCGGTACGCTGATTGCCTCGCCGCCGGTCAGCGTGAGCACCTCTTCGTCGAAAGAGGAGTCCGTCAGCGCTCGCACCGCAACCGCCGCGATGTCCTCGGGCGCGATCAGCGGAGCGCGGCCGGCACCCAACGGGTTCTCGACGACGCCGCGCGACTTGATGCCGGCAATCCACGAGTAGGTGTTCGACATGAATCCGCCTGGCCGCAGAATGCGGCAATCGAGACCCGCCGCGCGAATGAGTTCTTCCTTCTCGCGATGCAGGCGTCCGAGCAGTTCGTCGGGCATATAGCCAGCCATCAGTGAAGACTGGAACACCACGCGCGGCGTGCGGTGGGCCGCAATGTGTTCGACGAGCCGCGCAAAAGCATTGCTATCGCCGATGTTCATGAGGAAGACACCCGACGCTCCGCTGAGCGCCTGAGCGAACGCGTCCGGCGTGTCGTAATCGCCTGCGACCACATCGACGCGGTCCGCCCACTGAGCGAGCTTGGCGGGATCGCGGACGTAGGCCCGCACGCTATGTCCGGCGGCCAGCAGCTGCGAGACGATCAGATTGCCGACGTTGCCGGTTGCTCCGGTGACGAGATACATATTCGCTTCTCCTTGCTATCAGGTTGTATGGCCACTGGAAGCATTGGCTATGATGAGCAACAATGAGAAGCAACGAAACGATCTGTTGCAACGAGGGAACAATGATGATCGACCTCAACGAGCTGCAGTTTTTTGTCCGCATATGCGAAGCCCGAAGCGTTACCTCGGCGGCGCAACGGCTTGGGGTGCCGAAATCGAGCGTAAGCCGCGCATTGACTCGGCTCGAGAAACGGCTCGGCGTGCGGCTGATCGAACGCACGACGCGCAGCATGGCGCTGACCGAAGCGGGGGAGCTTTATCTCGAACGATGCGTGCGCATGCTGGACGAGGCGGAGGAGGCCGATCTTGCAATCGGCGCGCTGCATGCGCAACCGCGGGGGCTGCTACGTGTCGGCACGCCGGTGCCGTTTGCGCGCTTCGTGCTGGGGCCGGTGCTCGGCGATTTCCTCGCCGCCTATCCGCAGATCCGGCTGCAGATATCGCTTCTCAATGGCGAGCCCCTTTCACGCGATGGCGCGCACGACATCGTGATTCGCCCCGGGCCGCTGCAAGAAGATTCGAGCCTGCATGCCAAGCCCATCATGAAGATACGTCTTGCGGCGTACGCGAGCCCGATCTATCTGGCGGGTCGCCGCATCCCGGAAATTCCGGCCGATCTGCGCGAGCATCATTGCATCGCAGCGCAGTGCGGAGGGCCAGGGCTAAGCGCCGGCTCGGCGCTCTGGCAATTGCGGCGCGGCACGAACAGACAGGAAGTCCGGCTCGAGCCGCGTGCGAGCGTGGCTGATCCGGCCATTGCCTATCAACTGGCGTTGGCCGGCAGCGGCATCACGCTCTTGAATCAACGTGCCGTGAGCGCGGACGTCGACGCGGGGAGACTGATCCGGCTGCTGCCCGACTGGGAACCCGAGCCGATCGAGCTCAATGCGGTGCACGCGTCACGGCTGAACGCATCGCCGAAAGTGCGAGCGTTTCTGACGTTTTTGCGCGAGCGGTTCGAAAACGCCAGCCACTCGAGCCCGCGATCCACATCGTCGGATGCCGGCAGCCACATGCCGCAGCACTCGGCTATGCCGCGAGCCCGCGTATAAACGCCCAAAGCTCCGGCACATCCGATGTCGCTGCATTGAATCTGAACCAGGCCGATTCGGCCTCACCGGGGCGGAAATACGATCCAGGCGCCAGCCAGATCCCCTTGGTCAGCGCTTCGGTCGCAACGGCCAAACTGTCTTCGGGCGGGATCGGAAGCCTGGCCCACAGGAAAAGACCGGCGTTGGGCGTATGAAAGATTTCGAGCCCTGAACTCTGCATCGATTCGGTGACGCGAGCATGGGCATTGAATAGCCGCTCGCGGATATGAGCCGTGTGGCGGTCATAGTGCCCTTCGATGAGCACGTTGGCGACCATTCTTTCCGTGACTTCCGACGATGTCAGCCCCACGACCATCTTGGTCGTCGCGAGCTTCGAAATCAGCTCGCGATTGGCGGCGATGTAGCCGACGCGCGCAGCGGGCGTAATCGTTTTCGAAAACCCCGACAAGTAGATCACCCGCCGCAGTCCTTCCATTGCGGCGAGACACGGTGCGCCGGGCGGTGCGAGTTCGCGCGAGATGTCGTCTTCGACAACCCATAAACCTTCGCGGTCGGCGATTTGCAGCAAGCGGAATGCGGATGCGGCACTCAGCGAGGTGCCTGACGGGTTTTGCAGCGCCGTATTGATGAAGATGCCTTTGGGGCGATGCTCGCGGATAACGGTCTCGAGTTCTTCGGTGTCGATGCCTTCCACGGTGCGCGTGACGCTGACCACCTTGATGAAGGCCACCTTCAGGATTTGCAGCAAGTTGCAGTAGCAAGGGTCTTCTACTACGACTGTATCGCCCGGCTGGAGCAAGGTCCGTACGATCAGGTCCAGCCCTTGTGTGACGCCCTGCGTCAGCAACACGTCGGCTGTCCCCACCGACAGCGAATAACGGCGCAGCGATCCTCCGATGTATTCGCGAAGCGCACCCAGCCCATAGGGATGGCCGTAGCCGCCGATGCGCGCGCCTGGCGTACGGCTCACGACGCGCAGCGCATGCTGCAAACCGCTCTCGTTGACCCAGTCGTTCGGTATCCAGCCGCTTCCGGCTTTGATGGGTATCGATTGATCGGCGAAGACATCCGAGAGCAACCAGGCTCCATTCACGCTCGGTGCATGCCATGCGGGTGCGGCGGGTGCCTGGCCCACCGGTGTCGCCACGCGGTAGCCTGCGCCCGCGCGGGCCACGATCAACCCAAGCGAGACGAGCCGCTGATACGCCTCGGAAACTGTATAGGTGCTGAGGTTGTACGACTTGGCGAGCGCGCGTACCGAAGGCAGGGCTGTGCCCGCGGGATAGGTGGCGTTCTTGAGTTCCTGCCTGACCGACGAAACGATCTGCTCGACCAGCGTACCTTCGTTTTTCCGGGACCGGGATAGATTCAGCTTGAACATTTCAATACAGTCGGGGAGAAAAAACCAATACGGTCTGAGCATTCGTTTTTTGCTGTCCAGTGATTGTAGCCTGCACAGTCGCTAAAGTCGGTCGCACATCGAAGGAGGCATAGGATGAGCACCGCGGAAAACCCGAATCTTTCCAACTTCTGGATGCCCTTTACGGCGAATCGGCAATTCAAGGCCGCGCCGCGTCTATTCAAGGCAGCCAAGGGCATGTACTACACGACGGTTGACGATCGCGCCGTACTCGACGCAACGGCGGGGCTGTGGTGTGTGAACGCGGGGCACGGCCGTGCCGAAATCACCGAGGCGGTCTCCAAGCAGTTGGCGACGATGGATTACGCCCCGACGTTCCAGATGGGCCATCCGCTCGCATTTGAGGCGGCATCGAAAGTGGCCGAATTCATGCCCGCGGGTCTCGATCGAATCTTCTTCACCAATTCCGGTTCTGAATCGGTCGATACGGCCCTGAAAATCGCGCTCGCCTATCACCGCGCGCGCGGCGAAGGTCAGCGCACGCGCTTCATCGGCCGCGAACGCGGTTATCACGGCGTCGGTTTCGGCGGCATTTCGGTCGGGGGTATCCCGGCCAACCGCAAGGCGTTCTCCGGCAATCTGATGCCGCACGTCGATCATCTGCCGCATACGCTGAATATTGCCGAATGCGCGTTCACACGCGGCCAGCCGACCTGGGGCGCCCATCTCGCCGATGAACTCGAACGGCTCGTGGCGTTGCACGACGCCTCGACGATTGCCGCTGTCATCGTTGAGCCGCTTGCGGGGTCGACCGGTGTGCTGGTGCCCCCCAAGGGCTATCTGCAGCGACTGCGCGACATCTGTACGAAGTATGGGATTCTGCTGATCTTCGACGAGGTCATTACGGGCTTTGGCCGTCTTGGCGCGCCGACGGCGAGCGAATACTTCGGCGTGACGCCCGATCTCTTGACGATGGCCAAGGCGATCAACAACGCGGCGGTCCCGATGGGCGCCGTTGCGGCGAGCCGCGCCGTTCACGATACGGTGATCAATGCCGGGGCCGCCAACGCGATCGAGTTTTTCCACGGCTATACGTACTCGGCCCATCCGTCGGCGGCAGCCGCGGCAATCGCCACGCTCGACATTTACAAGCGCGAGCGACTCTTCGAACGCGCAAAGGAATTGTCGGGCGCATTCGAGGATGCGGTTCACGAGCTGCGCAATGCGCCGCACGTCAAGGACATTCGCAATCTCGGCCTCGTTGCGGGCATCGAGCTTGAACCGCGAGCCGACGCCCCGGGCGCGCGTGCTTTCGAGGTCTTCCTGAAGTGCTTCGAAGCGGGTGTTCTCGTCCGTTACACAGGCGATATTCTGGCTTTTTCGCCGCCGTTGATCATCGATGAGCAGCAGATCGAGCAGATTTTCGCGACTGTGGGGGACGCGCTGCGGCAGGTCGCATGATCCGAACGGGCCGCCGCGTGCGGCCCGCGTCGTCTTTATTCTGACCGGGACGACGCAACGTCGGTTGTGAACCGGGCCCATGGTCTATCGACGAATTGGCCTACCCGGTTCGCAGCGAATGGGGGTTAGTGCGTTCATTACCCTGTCGAGACCAGCCAGCGCACTCCGCATCTTTATCGGGCATGTCCCATTGCCCGAGTACCTCCCAGAGCCAATAGGCGCTCGCGCGCCTGCGCACCCATCGCTAAGCCAAGCGCGCTTTTAGCCCGCTTTAGTTGACCGTGCCCGCCCGGGGATGGAGCGCCATCAGCGTTACTTGTTCCCATATTGCTAGAAAAACGGCGCGGCACTGTCAGGGCAAAGCCAACATACGCGCGCTGTATGCGTGAGCATGAGGCGCAGACCGAAAGGCACTGCGCGGGATGGCGACTAGGTATAAAATTTTATACAATGCGTGACGACAAAGAAATCCGCTGGATCGGCTCGTCCTACGAGGACATCCTTGAGTTCCCGTCTATCGCTCGTCGAGAAGCAGGCTTCCAACTAGGTCGGGTTCAGGCCGGACTGGATCCGGATGACTGGAAACCGTTTGACGATGTTGGGGCCGGCGTGAGGGAAGTGCGCATCCGGGATGATCACGGAATCTATCGGGTAATGTACGTGGCGAAGTTCGAGGAGGCTATCTACGTGCTGCATTGCTTCCAAAAGAAGACACAGACTACGTCCCAGCGGGACAAGGAGATTGCTGCGAGCCGCTACCGTGCGGTGATACAACAGAAGAAGGAGCGGAAATGAGCAAAGTAGACACGCGCGTCCGCCATGTGACGAAGCCAGGGGCAAACCTGTTTGCCGAACTGGGCTTCGCTCCGGAGGAGGCCCGGTTGTATCAGGAGCAGTCGCGTGCCCTGATCAATCAAACGTTGGCACTGAAGGAACAACTCATGGGCGAACTGGCCTCGTGGATTGAGAATCACCATCTGAGGCAAGCCGAAGCGGCCGAGATCCTACACGTCTCGCGGCCCCGCGTGTCGGATGTGGTGAACCAGAAGGCCAGTAAGTTCACGATTGACGCCCTGGTAGACATGCTGGCTCGCGTTGGCAAGCCAGTCAAAGTGGTCGTCGGCTGACAGGGGATATGCCGACCACGCGGCAGGTCGCATGATCCGAACGGGCCGCCGCGTGCGGCCCGCGTCGTCTTTATTCTGTAGAGGACGACATAGCGCCCGCCGCACGCAGTGACGCGGCAGCCGCTTGAGCCCGGGCGATGTTCTTGTTGTAAGACAGGAGATTGCGCGGATCGAACTCGGCCTTGAGCGCGCAAATGCGCTGCCACTTCTCGGGGGAGCCGTAGAGGTTGCGCAACCATTCGGCGCCACGGTCTGTCGACAAATTGACGTACCCCGTTCGCAGCGAATAGGGGTTCAGTGCGTGCATCACACTGTCGACCCAGCGTTCGTACTCCGCGTCTTTATCAGGCGTGTCCCATTGGCCCAGCACCTCCCACAGCCAATAGGCGCCTTCGCGCGAGTATGCCATCGCATCCTCGGCGACATCGAAGTTCGCGCCACCGAGGCACGGAAAGGCGATCGCGACGCTCGGGCCGTGCCCGGTCGGCGCCGGAGCATGCGAAACGAGATCGACGGCGGCTTGGGCGATCTCGGGCGTGAGCGCCGCCAGGTAGCCGCCGCGGCTGTGCTGGCGGCGGCCCGGCGGCGCCAGCACGTCGAGCAGCGAATTCGCCTCCAGCCACGAGGACGGGTGCACCATGTCGGCGAGCGGCCGCGCCAACGGCCGCACCGCCGCGATCGCTTCCTCGTATTTCGCCAATTCGCCCGTATAGACGACGATCAGAACGAAAATCGGCGCGCCGATCATCTGCGGGGGCAGCCCCGGCAACGGAGGTGCGGGCAGAATCACGGGGTAGATCGTGAGTTCGCGCGGCGCGGCGACCATGACCTCATCGATCCCGCTCAAGACCGGTACCGCGGCCTCGATCGGATAAACGATCAACCCACTGACGATCTCGGGCCCGACCTTGTGCGCCTGATAGGTGAACGCTGTGGCGATGGCCAGATTGTGTCCGGCGCCGCGCAATCCCCAAAACAACTCCGGGTTATCTTTCTCCGATGCGCGCAGCCTGCGGCCGTCGACCGTCACCACATCGACCGACAGAAGATTGTCGACCGTCATGCCGAATCGCCGCGTCAGATAGCCCATCCCGCCGCCCAACGTCAAGCCCGCCGCGCCGGTCGTCGATACCGTGCCCGATGGGACGACGTAACCGTGCTGTTGGGTCGCCGCGTCCATTTCGCCGAGCAGAACCCCCGGCTCGATTGTCGTGACGCCCGTCAGCGGGTCGACCTCGATGCGCTTCATCAACGACATGTCGATGACGAACGCATCGTGCGGCATCGCGTGCCCGTCGATCGCGTGGCCGCCGCCGCGTACCGCGATCGGTTCATCGCGCTCGGCGCAATATTTCACCGCCATCACGATGTCTTCCATATCGCGGCAGCGCGCAATGAGCGCGGGCTGACGTGTCGAGTAGCGCGCGTTGGGTAGCGCCCGAGCCTCGGCATATCCTGCATCGCCCGGGCGCAAAACGATGCCTTTGAAGCCAGCGGGCGGGAAGTCGGAAAACATTGTCGAGGCAGTGGTTTGTGTCATCGAACGATCCGGGCAGGCAGCGATTTGATCAGGGCGGATTCCGAACCGGCAAATTCGTGCTTTACCGCATCGGGCGCGATCAGTTCGATATCGGGTAGCCTTTGAAGCAACGCGCCCAGCGCGACGTTCATCTCCATACGAGCCATCGGTTGACCCATGCAGGCATGGATGCCAAAACCGAACGTCAGCAGCCGATTGCTGCCGAGGTCGCGATCGAGATCGAACGCGTCGGGGTCCCGGAACACGCGCGGATCGCGATTGGCCGCGGCCCACATCAATTGGACTGAGCTGCCGCTCGGGATGTCGACGCCGCCTACCGTGACATCGCGGGTCGTCATCCGATAGATGCCGAAAAAGGGCGTATGCAGCCGCATCGATTCTTCGACGGCGAATGGAATCAGGGCAGGGTCCTCGATCAGCCGCCGTCGAACACCCGGGGCGCGCAAGACTTCCCACAAAAGGCTCGTGAGCCCACTGACCGTGGTACCGTGGCCTGCATTGAGCAGACTGTTCATCGTCGCGCCGATGTCCATCGGGCTCAGCGGCTGACCATCCATTCGCGCATGCGCGAGTTTGGTCAGAAAGTCATCGCGCGGCTCGCGCAGCCGGGAATGAACCTCGTTGAGCCCGAACTCGGCGAACGCCTGGAAAGCGGCGCCCGCTCTCGCTGGGTCTCCCGAGGCAGCATGCAGTTCGACGGTGTAGCGCCGCACTTCGCCGCGCTTGCTCTTGTCGAAGCCGATCACATGGCACAGCGCCAGTAAGGGAACCTGCTCTGCGAAATCGGCTTGCAGGTCGAATGTATCGCGCCGAGCGAGCTCATCGAGCAGCGCTTCGACATCGTCACGGACGGCCGCTTCGTGAATCCTCGCTGTATCCGGGTTCAACACTTCCGCAAACAATTTGCGCCACGACGTGTGCTCGGGCGGATCGTATTCAATTGGCGGAAACTTCGGCCGGTCGGCCAGCGGGCGCAGCACTTGCGGTCCGGAGCGGTAGGTTTCCCAATCGACGTGCGCGGCCTTGACATCGGCATGATCGAGAAACACATAGTGCCCGTCCTGCGCATCGCTCCAGAATACCGAGCGCCCCGCGGCTCGCGCTTCGCGAAACAACGCCAATGCTTCATCGGGCGTCGTTTCATAGGTGCTGAAGTTCGCGAGCCGCCGATCGAGGCTTGATGACGATGTCTGCACCATGACATGGCTCCTGTCGAATCGAATTGCACTGTAGCGTTCCGCCTGCGAATCGGACGCGCTCGCTGTCGTAGCTTCCTGCATGGCCCGTGCGCGTTGTCTACGGCTTCGATTCGTTCGGATTCCTAATTCGCGCAGCATACTGAGGCCGCGTGAATCGTTGAACGGTGGCGACTGTGCGTGACGAAATGCAGGCGGCCCGGACGCTCCTCGAAGCGCTGGGCACGGATCCATCGCCGGTCAGTGCGTGGACCGGGCAAGCCGAGGCTTGGGTTCGAACATGGACGAGTGCGTTCGGATTGACGCGCTCGGTATCTGCCAGAGAACGATTTGCCCAGACCGCTGCCGGGGCCTTGGCCGGCCGTGTCTATGCAAGCGCGGCCGATCCCGATCGCCTTCAGACGGTGACGGCCTGGATCGGCTGGCTTTTTTTGATCGACGATCAGTTGGACGAGGGCGAAACGGGACGCGATCTCCGGCTGGTCAGAGAGCGTTTGAGCCCGTTCGTCGCGTTGGCAGCCGGAATGATGGGACGCGGCGCCGTGCATCGCCGAGATCGCATCTCGAACGCGGGTCCTGTGCGGGGACAGTCATCGCCACTGCCGCTCGTCAGCGCACTGCATGACATCTGGTGTCGGCTGGCTGATCGAATGACGGCGTCCTGGCGGGCTGCATTCGCGCGACATTATCTGGGCTACCTGTCCGGCTGCGAATGGGAGGTGGCCAATCGCGCGCGTGGCCGCGTCCCGCCGGTCCACGAGTTCGTGCCGAACCGCCGTCACGCCGGTGCCATCTGGCCGTCGCTCGATCTGCTCGAGTATGCGGCCGATGCGCCGCTGCCGGACGCCCTTCGCAGTCATCCATTGTTGCTCGAAGCTCGAACCGCATGTGCCGATGTCGTCTGCTGGAGCGACGATTTGATGACTGTCGACAAAGAACGCGCGCATGACGATGTGCACAATCTGGTCATCGTTCTCGAACACCAGACCGGATGCGACGAGCGAACAGCGTTGGACAACGTGACTGAGCGGATTGCATCGCGTATCGCCGATTTCAACGCACTGCGCGAACAAATATTGGCAATGAACATTGAAGGCGGTGCCGCCGATGCGCTCGACGGATACACAAAAGGATTGCATCACTGGATGCAAGGTCATTTGGAGTGGGGCTTGCAAACGGCACGATATGACGCGAATGCGGTGGTGGGCGTGCCCTATCTCGAAGACCTGCTGAGCGCGGGCCAGTAGCGCGGTGAGCACGGCGCAGCGTGTCATCGTCGTGGGTGCGGGCGTGGCGGGCCTCGCCGCGGCCTATCGGTTGAAAATGGCCGGCTTGCGCGTGACGGTATTGGAGCGCTCGAGCGAAGTCGGTGGCCGCATGTCGACGCATCTGCGCGACGGCTACCGGATCGACATCGGTGCGAGTCTGTTGCCGGCGAGCTATCGGCACATGCTGGCTTTGATCGAAGAAGCGGGCCTCGCCGACGAAATCGTACCTACCTCGAGCCTTTTCGGCCTCGTGCGCGACGGCAGGGTCCATCGCTTTCAAGCGGGTAAGCTCAAGGACATGCTTGGCATCCCGCTTTCAACGCGCAGCAAACTGACACTGCTGCGCGCGGTATGGGATTGCATACGCCTTGGCGACAGGCTCGACTGGTTCGATCTCTCTCGCGCGCGGGACGTCGACCGTGAGAGCGCACCTGAGTATGCGATGCGGCGCCTCAATCGCGAGATTTGCGATTACCTCGTCGAACCGACCTGTGCGAGCATGACGCTCAATACCGCGGAGGATAATTCAGCCGCGAGCTTTTTGTTTTTTGTCCGGCGCGTCTTGGCGACACGGGGACTATTCAATTCTCCGCTCGGTGTCGCTTTCCTGCCGAAAGGGTTGGCGCGCCGTGTGGGCGACGTTCGGCTGCGAGCGACCGCACTTGCGGTGCAACGCTCGGGCGCGGGTGCGGTGGTCAAATGGAGGGATGCGCTCGGCGACGAACACAGCACGGAGGCGGCCGCCTGCATCATCGCGTTGCCGGCGCGCAAGGCGGCGCAGCTCTATGCAGATTGGACGCCGGATCAGCGCGCATTTCTCGACAGCGTGCGCTATGGCCGGTGCGTCAATGTCTCGTTCGCACTCTCCGCGCCGCCCGTCGAACCGGCTTGTTTTCTACTTGTGCCCCGCGTCGAACAGCCCGACCTTGGCGCGATCGTCCTTGAACATAACAAGGCGCCCGGTCGAGCGCCCGACGGACGCGGCCTGGTTACGACGTACTGGCGCCAGACGTGGAGCGAGCCCCGGGCCGAGCTGGACGACGATGCGATCGGAAGGGCGGCACACGATACGCTCGTCAAAGCGTTACCGCACCTGGTGACTGACGTCCAATGGACGCACGTCCAACGGTGGAACCCTTCGATCGCGGTGAGTTCTCCCGGATATCTGTCGGCTTTGCATCGCTTTGTTCGATCGATCGATGCGAGTTCTCCGGTGCAAGTGGCCGGCGATTACTTTTCCGGCTCGACGACGAACTCGAGTCTTTGCTCCGGCGAAAGAGCCGCGGCGCGTGTGCTTGCTAGTTTACTAAAAGCGGGCTAGTCGCTATCGATTTGCAATGCGCCGCGTTAGAGCAGGTGACGCTATTTCGCGTTTTAGCCGCTCCCGTGTAAACTCCGCCCAGGATGGTATTTGCCGAGGCTGCATGCGCCGCATGCATTCGCCAACGCGAATTCAGAAGTTCCTTACATAAAAAGCGCTCTAATGACATTGCCCTGGCCGGTAATTGAAGGCCGGCCGGTACATTGGAGCGCACTTTTAAAAGATCAACGGCGGAATTGACGGGGGCCACCGCGAATGAGGTCGAACCTGATGAGCGCACAAGCGTCAGCGTTTTGGCTGCGCTTTATGGCGCTCTGCGAACGAATCGACCGAAGGCCGTATTTCGTTGCCATTCGCCGCGGGCTGGCACTTCCTCTTCCGCTGATCATGATCGGCGCGCTTGCCGTGCTCGTGCGGTTTCCGTCGAGCGCTGGCATGGGCCGCTTCCTGGCGGCAGCCTTCGGCCCCAAGGTCAACGCCTTTTGCGATGCTCTGATCGCCTGCACTTTCGGAATAGGCTCGCTGGTCGCGCTTTGCGGTTTTACCGATGCGCTTGCCAATCTTCACAATCAACGGCGTGGGCATCGCCTCGTCAATCCCGCGCTCGCCGTTGTGGTCGTAGTGTCCTGTTTCTTTGCGGTAATCGACCTATCCGGCAGTACGACGCGAATGGGTGCGCTCTCTCTCGGTCAAGGCATGTTTGGCGCTTTGGTCATTGCATCGTTGAGCGGCAGTCTTTTTCTAAAACTGTGCGACGTGCGGTTTCTATGTATCTCGCGCAATGCGATCAGCAACGACCCGCTTATCGGCGATGTGTTTACGGTGATGCCGGCTGCAATGCTGACGATCATCGTCTTTGCAGGCGCGAAAGCGCTGTTGGTTTGGGCCGGCTGGCCGGGTTTTCTCGAGACACTGAATACGCTGCTGGCCGAGCCGTTTTCGAAGCTGTCGAACAGCGTGCTTTTCGGCCTCGGTTACGAGGCCTTTAGTCAGCTGCTGTGGCTGTTCGGCATTCATGGCCCCAATGCGCTCTACAGCGTCCAGCAATTCGTGCTGGATCCCGCCGCCCACGCTAATGTGGCGGCCGTCGCGAGCGGCAACCCCCCTCACTTCATATTCACGTTCGGCTTTTTTGCCGCGTTCGCGCGCATGGGTGGCTCGGGCGGCACGCTGAGCCTCATTTTCGCGTTGCTTCTGGCAAGCCGCACCGCACGCGGTCGCAAGCTCGCGCTGCTGCTGATCCTGCCGGCGCTGTTCAATGTGAATGAGCCTTTGCTCTTCGGGCTGCCGCTCGTACTGAATCCGTTATATGCGCTACCGTTCCTATTGGTGCCGCTGGTGCAAATCCTCGTTGCGTTCGCATCGATCAGTGTCCATTTGATGCCGATGACCGGATACGACGTGGCATGGACGACGCCGGCACTTTACAGCGGATACGCGGTCACCGGGTCGCTTGCCGGGACGCTCGTCCAGGTGCTTTGCCTGGCGGCGGGAGCGATCATCTACATGCCGTTCGTCCGTATGGCCGAATGTCTCGAGAGCAGAAAAGGGCAGGCCGTGCTGACCTCGTTGCTTCGCATCGCCGAGTCGCCCGAGACGAACTTCAAGGCGAAGCGTTGTCTCGATCTGCCGGGAGACGAGGGAAGGTTGGCCGTCTCGCTTGCGAGCGATCTCGAGGACGCGCTCGAAGCCGATGATCAGATATTTCTCGAATTCCAGCCGCAAATCGACCGTTGTACGGGGCGTGTGTTCGGCGTGGAAGCCTTGTTGCGCTGGCTGCATCCTACCTTGGGGCGCGTGCCGCCTCCCGTGGTCGTGACGCTCGCGGACGATATCGGTCAGATCGATCGACTGGGCCTGCGCATTCTCTCGCTTGCCTGCCGTCAGCGCAGTGCATGGCGCAACGTCCTGCCGAACGACTTCGCGATTGCCGTCAATCTCTCGCCGCGGCAGTTGGTGGACCCGGATTTTCATCAAAAAGTGATCGACATCCTGGATCGGGAGCAATTGAGGCCTTGTTCGCTCGAACTCGAAATTACTGAATCGACGATGCTGCTTCCCGACGTGACGGCGATCGAGAATCTCAAACGGCTGCGTGAAATCGGCGTGAAGGTTGCGCTGGATGACTTCGGAATGGGCCATACCTCGCTGCATTATCTGCGCGAGTTGCCGCTCGACACGGTGAAGATCGACCGGTCGCTAGCCGATGTCAGTCCGGGCAGCGTGAACGAACACATCGTCAGAAGTATCGCCGACTTGAGCCGGACACTGAATCTTGCGCTCGTGGTGGAGGGCGTCGAGACCGATCAACAGCTCGAACGCCTTTCGGCGCTGGGCTGCGATCGCTTCCAAGGCTATTTTTTCAGCCGTCCGCTCGCGGCCGGCGGTTGCCTCGATTTCGTGCTCGATGCCAATCGAAAGCGCCGATTCGCCGTGTCGCGATATCGGGCCGCTAGTCCTCCGGCGGCGAGCGGCGCTCAGCGTTAGTGCCCTGTTGCGGTGGACGAAGCAGTCTCGACTGGCGCGGCGAAGACACCCTGTGTATCGTGTTTCGCGTAGTCGCCGTGATTTCGATCTGGTCCACCGAACCGGTCGGCCACTCGATACCGGCTATCTCGAGGCCGAGCCGGCTGACGATCGCGGTGAGAAAACGCCCTATCTTCGTTTGATCTGCAGCGGGGCCGACTGCGGAATCGCCTGAGCTGCCCTTTGCCAGCATATGCTCCGTGTAGGCGCGCACAGTACTCTCCTCCCGGATCGACGTGCATACCAGCTTGCCACCCGGACGCAGCGAGATTCGGAAGTGTTGGAGGATGTCGATGACGAGCGCGCTTCCGCTTCCTTTCGGCAATCCTCCGCTATAGGCCTCGGTGATCGTGATGAGGTCTTGCACGCCGTCTTGCGCGTCTGGGTCATCCACGGTCAGGCGAATGTCGATGCCTTTCCTTTTATCGGTGATCGCGTAGGAGCCCGCGATGGGATTCCTATAAACCACGTCAGCAGCACTATCCGAAGCATCGCGCTGGCGCTCTTCCAGCAGGCCTGCAAGTTGTTGCTTGAACGTCGCTTGCCGATCAGGGTCGGATGGGTCTCGCCGCAGCCACGCTTTCAGGCCCGCAAGATCCGACGGGACGGGCGGTGGCGTCGTGGTTTCCGCGCGCCTCGTGGTAGTCGTCTGCGGCGGCTGCGGGGCGGCTGGCTCGAAATCAGGGGCTCCGCCGCGTGAAATCGGTGTCGGCACAGTAAGGCGTCCTCGTAAGCAAGGCGCCTCATTTTAGGTGACATCCGGAGGTGGAGATTCCGTCGCTTCGCAATCCCGTCGAATATTTCTCTTCCGCGTCCATCCGCGCGAGAGGGGCTCGCGGCGCAAGTTTTTCGGGCCGATCTGGAGACAGGCTTCGCGTCAGAGCTAAAACGCGACCTGCAACAAATAATCGAACGCCAGTACCACGAACGAGCAAAAAAGGCCCAGCGTCAGGTTGGACAGTCGATGCTCGAGATCGCGATGACGGCTTAGCCAAGCGCCGACGAAAAATACCGCTTCCACAACGATCTGGACGCCGAACATCGCGAGCATCAGCAGGTAGTCATACCCCATCTGATTGAAGTTCGCGAAGTGCATACCGTAGAGGAGGATCCAGTAGGTCACCCGGTAAGCTTCATAAATGACGAACATTATCGGAAACAGGTAGCTCACGACGTACGTCGGCTTCGTGGCATGCCGCAGTTCAAAATGGAAATGGTGTGCATGGTCCATGGCAGCATCCCGCGCGAGTGTCAAAAGCCGGCTGGTTTGGGTTCAATATGGCGCCGGTGATGTTTGCCTGCATTGACGCCGATCAATGGCAGCTCATATTCGAGGCGTGCGACCCTGCGGGCGCGTGCTCCATCCCGTCGACGGTGGTCAGTCGCGTGCCGCGTGCAATTGATACGCGTCAATGTCGACAGTTTTTCCGAGTGTAGCCTCGGATCATGGCAGCCTCAGCGTCTTCTAGAGGCCGCTGTGAACGATGGTAATCGGAGGCACGCATGAACTGGTTGGCCGAATATTTCTCGCGGCGCGTGAGCCCTCTCATGATGTCGCTTTGGGCGCAGCCGCCGTTCGTAATCGGACCGGATGGCCCAAGTCCGCAAGGAGCCTATGCTCTGCCGTATCCCGGCGTAGAGCTCGTTTTCTCGCCCGGCGTAGTGCTTAGTCATGAAGGCCGGCCCTATTCGCTGCCGCCACGCTACGACACGATTGCGCCGCCACGGACAGAGCTCGTCGGCGAGCACATCGTCGACGGGCGGCACGAGAGCTTCTTCCAGCAGATTTCGATCTTTGCACCATCGCCGTTCAACACGGATTTTCTGGTGACGGTCAACGGCGCATTCTCGTTTGTTCCGACATTCGCCGAAGACGGCAGCCCGGCGTTTCTTGGCTTGGCGATGGCATCAACGCAGGCCGACTGTGCCGCATCGACTGCGAGGCTGCCGTGGATCTTTCATGGCTACGTCAGCATCTGAACGGCGATCAGACGAGTGGGAGTGAATGATGTCCGAGACGAGTCCGATTTTATGGTTTGGGGACGTACGGCGAGCGGACGTGGCGCGCGTTGGCGGTAAGAACGCTTCGCTCGGTGAACTGACGAGTGCGCTGAGCGAAACCGGCATTGCCGTGCCACCGGGCTTTGCCACCACGGCCGATGCGTACTGGGCGTTCATCGATGCCAATGGTCTTCGGCAGACGCTCTCGTCGACGCTCGAGGATCTCTCCCGAGACAAGGTCACGCTTGCCGAGGCCGGGGCGGCGATTCGCCGAACGATATTGCATGCCGAATGGCCGGACGCCATCGCCCAAGCAATCCGCCTGGCGTACCGCCGACTGAGCGAGCTCGCCGGAGAGGCCGCGGTGGATGTCGCGGTACGTTCGAGCGCGACGGCGGAGGACTTACCCGATGCAAGCTTCGCTGGTCAGCAGGAGACCTTTCTCAACATACGCGGCGAACGGGCGCTGCTCACCGCCTGCCGGCGCTGCTACGCCTCGCTTTTTACCGATCGCGCCATCAGTTATCGCGAAGCGAAGGGATTCGATCATAGCAAGGTGGCGCTTTCGATCGGAATACAACGGATGGTCCGATCGGACCTGGGCGGTGCGGGTGTGATGTTCTCGATCGATACGGAAACCGGGTTCGACCAACTCGTCGTCATCGATGCGGCGTGGGGGCTCGGAGAGAACGTCGTTCAAGGTGCTGTCGATCCCGACGAATACGAAGTGTTCAAGCCGCTCCTCGCGAACTCCGCGCTTTGTCCCATCATCGAGAAAAAGCTCGGCGAGAAGAGACAGAAGGCGGTGTACGCGCACGACCCGCACCAGCCGACGAAAAACGTGCCGACCTCCAAAGCCGAACGTGCCGCCTTTGTGCTCACCGATCAAGAGATTCTTACGCTGGCTCGCTGGGCCTGTCTGATCGAGCGCCATTACGGCCAGCCGATGGATATCGAATGGGCCAAAGACGGCGCAACGAACGCGCTCTACATCGTCCAGGCGCGGCCCGAAACCGTGCAATCGCGGCGGATACAGACGGGTGCGATCAAGACGTACCGGCTGGAGCGTGCGGGAAAGAAACTGCTTACCGGAGTGGCAGTCGGCGAAGCGATTGCCACGGGTACGGTCTGCGTGGTCGACAGCCCGCACGAAGCAGGGCATTTCGTCGACGGAGCAATCCTGGTTACGCACACGACCGATCCCGACTGGTTGCCGCTGATGCGACGCGCGACCGCGATCGTTACCGACCATGGCGGAAGAACGTCGCACGCCGCGATCGTCAGCCGGGAACTGGGGCTTCCCGCCATCGTCGGCACAGGTAACGCGACACATCTGCTTCACGACGAACAGGAAGTCAGCGTCAGTTGCGCCCAAGGCAGCGATGGGTTCGTGTACGAAGGCCGCGCCGATTTTCAGGTTGAGGAAATAGAGCTTTCCAGCTTGCCGCGCACTCGGACGCAAGTGATGCTGAACCTCGCCAACCCGGCCGCCGCGCTGCGCTGGTGGCGGCTGCCGGCCGACGGCGTCGGGCTCGCTCGCATGGAGTTCGTGATCGGTAATCACATCAAGATTCACCCGATGGCCCTGGCGCGCTACGACACGCTTGCCGATAGCGAGGCGAAACGGACGATCGCAACTCTGACATCGGGCTATGACGACAAGACCGAGTACTTTGTCGAACATCTTGCCCGCGGACTTGCCCGGATCGCCGCCGTACAGTACCCGCGCCCCGTCATCGTGCGAATGAGCGACTTCAAAACGAACGAGTACGCAAATCTGATCGGAGGTGAAACGTTCGAGCCTCACGAGGAGAATCCGATGCTCGGGTTTCGTGGCGCGGCCCGCTATTATTCGACGCGCTATCGAGCGGGGTTCGCGCTCGAATGCAGGGCGATCGCCCGGCTGCGCCGCGAGTTGGGATTCATGAATGTCGTCGTGATGATTCCGTTTTGCCGTTCGACGCAAGAGGCGGATCAAGTCCTTGCAGTGATGGCTGAGAACGGCCTGAAGCGCGGGCAGGAGGGGCTCGAGATTTACGTGATGTGCGAGATCCCCTCGAACGTGATTCTTGCCGACGAGTTTGCCCGTCGATTCGACGGGTTTTCCATCGGCAGCAACGATCTCACGCAGTTGACGCTCGGTGTCGATCGCGATTCGGCAGAGCTCGCCGCGCTTTTCGATGAACAAGACGCAGCCGTCAAATGGATGATCGCGCACGTGATAGAGGCTGCGCATCGATCCGGGACGAAGGTCGGTCTCTGCGGTCAAGCACCCAGCGACCGCCCGGCCTTCGCTGAGTTCCTCGTCGAGTGCGGCATCGATTCGGTATCGGTAACACCGGACAGCTTCGTGGCCGTTAAGCGCCGGATAGCCGAGGCGGAAGCCGTTCGTCCGATAAGCTGATCCGATGATGGAAAAAAAGACTGAGTCCGCCACGACGATCATCGCGATTGTCGTCATCACGCTGGCCGTGTTCCAGATGCTGATGGCGCGCACGCCATCAGTCGTCATTGGATACAGCGATTTCCAACGCCTTTTGGCCGCCAGGGTGGTTGACAACCTGGATGTCTCGCCAACGCAGATCACAGGCAGTGTCCGCATGCCAGGGGCGGCCAAATTGCTGTCGGCCTCCGACGCAACTGCGTTCAACGATGAGGGCGCGCCCTGGCGTTTCTCGACGACACGCGTCGCGGACGATCGCCTGGTGGAGCGGCTTACCGACGCCGCAGTTCGCTATCGCGGCGTTTCCGACGATACCTGGATCGGCACCCTGCTTTCGTGGATTGCGCCGGTACTCGTATTCGTCTTCGCGTGGACGTTCTTGATGAAACGCGGAGGTGGAGTGGGACAGGATCTTATGGGAATCGGCAAGAGCAAGCCGCAGGTTTACATGGAAAAGCAAACGGGCATTACATTCGACGACATTGCCGGCATCGACGAGGCAAAGGCGGAGTTGCGACAGATCGTCGAGTTTTTGCGTAATGCGGAGCGCTACCGACGGCTTGGGGGCAAGATCCCGAAAGGCGTTCTGATTGTCGGCGCACCGGGAACCGGGAAGACGCTGCTTGCCAAAGCGGTGGCCGGCGAAGCTTCCGTGCCGTTTTTCTCGATCAGCGGTTCGGCGTTCGTCGAGATGTTCGTCGGTGTGGGCGCCGCGCGCGTTCGCGATCTGTTTCAGCAAGCTCAGCAGAAGGCGCCCTGCATCGTTTTCATCGACGAACTGGACGCGCTGGGCAAAGTGCGTGGCGCCGGCGTCACGTCAGGTAACGACGAGCGCGAGCAGACGCTCAACCAGCTGCTTGTCGAAATGGACGGCTTTCAGCCCAATTCAGGCGTGATCATCGTGGCCGCCACCAACCGTCCGGAGATTCTCGATCCTGCCTTGTTGCGCCCGGGGCGCTTCGACCGCCATATCGCGATCGACCGGCCTGATCTTGTCGGCCGGCGTCAGATTCTCGCCGTCCACGTCAAACATGTGAAGCTCGGCAGCGACGTCGATCTTGGCGAGCTGGCATCGCGCACGCCGGGCTTTGTGGGGGCCGATCTCGCGAATGTCGTCAACGAAGCGGCACTGCACGCCGCGGAACTCGAAAAGGCCGCCGTCGAGATGGCCGATTTCGACGAGGCGATCGACCGCGCGATGGCCGGCATGGAGCGCAAGAGCCGTGTCATGAACGCCGACGAAAAGCTCATCATCGCGTATCACGAGGCGGGGCACGCCTTGGTTGCGCAAAGCCGCAGCCATTGCGATCCCGTGAAGAAGGTATCCATCATTCCGCGCGGTGTGGCTGCGCTCGGCTATACGCAGCAAGTGCCGACTGAAGATCGCTACGTATTGCGCAAGAGCGAGCTGCTCGACCGGCTGGATGCCCTCTTGGGCGGCCGAGTGGCCGAGGAAATCGTGTTCGGCGACGTTTCGACGGGGGCAGAGAACGACCTCGATCGGGCAACGGCGCTGGCGCGTCATATGGTCGAGCGCTGCGGCATGAGTGAAAGGCTCGGGCTCGCAACATTCAGTTCCGCGCCTGCGCCGCTTTCTGCCGACGGAGTGCGTTATAGCGAAAGCACCGCTCAGCTCGTCGATGAGGAAGTCAGGCGTCTGCTGAACGAAGCGCACGATCGTGTAACCAAGACCCTACGCGAGCGATGCGGGCCGCTCGAGCGCATCGCGCAAAGGTTGCTGGAGAAAGAAGTGCTGGACCATGACGCGCTGCTTCAGTTGATTGCTGAACCGGCGACGATAGTAGCCGCCGAGGCCAACAGCTGAACGAAACCGTTCGAAGCGACAACTCGAAGCGTTGTAGGTGATCAAGGCGCGGTGGCGTCGCTGGCTTGGCTCGTCTGCCCGGTGAGCGCGGTCCCTGGCTCGGTGTCTGAAGGGGCGCTCGGCAGGGCTTCGCTCGGCGGCCGTACAGCGTCGGCGGGAGCCGACGAGGTAGAAGCGGGCGTGGGAACATCGACCGCCGACGCGCTCGCGGGCGACGACGCGCCAGACTGCGCAAACGCGCCAATCGCGTCCACTTCCGATGCAGCGGAGGCGCTGCTCGTGTTCGTGGCCGACGCCGGCGGCGCCCCATTCGATGCACTTGCCGGCGGCGTTTGCCGCTGAACCGGCCGCGTATTCGGTTGTTGACGTGGTGCGCCGCCGAAGATCGATTCGCGCCATGCTTGCAGCCGCTCGCTCAAGCGCGAGCGGAATTGCTCGAAGGCCGAAGGCTCCACTGCCGTATCGAATCGCGCACGCGCATCGACGATTCGTGCGCGCAGCGCCCGCTGAAAGAACTCGCCGACGATCGGCAATGCAGTATGAGCCCCTTGTGACCAATAATCGCTGCGCAGTGTGACGCGCCCGTCGTCGAAGCCCACCCACGCGCCGGCCACCAACTCGGGATGCATCAGGATGAACCACCCGTCCGCGCCGTCCTGTGTCGTGCCGGTCTTGCCTGCGACGTCGGCGCGAATGCCGAAGCGGCTGCGAATCGACGAACCCGTGCCATAGCTCACGACATCGCGCATGGCATCGACGAGCGTGCGATCGATGTCCGGCGCGAGCGCGCGCTCGGCTGGCTCCGGCGCGAACTCCGCGAGCACGTTGCCGTTCGCATCGTCGATGCGCGTGACCATCTGAGGTGCGCGATAGACACCGTCGTCGGCGATCGTGCTGTAGGCCGCAACCATTTCTTTCAGCGTCACGGGACTCGTGCCGAGCGCGAGCGAGGGCACTTCTTCGAGCGGGCTTTCGCGCACGCCCATCGCCCGGGCCAGGCGCGCGACTTTGGCGGGACCGACGCGGTCGATCACTTGCGCGGTAATCCGATTGCGCGAAAGGGCGAGCGCGCGCCGCAGCGTAAACGCCTCGCCATTCGCCGGCGTTTCGTCGGCCGGACGCCAGATCTCGCCGCCTTTGAGCGAGACTTCGACAGGTTGATCGATCAGCTTGTCGTCGGCCTTGGCGCCGGCCGCAAAGGCGGCGCCATAGACGAACGGCTTGAAGGTCGAGCCGGGTTGCCGCCGTGCTTGCTGAACATGGTCGAACGGCTCGCGCACGAAGTCGCGGCTGCCCACCCACGCGCGAATCTGGCCCGAGCGCGGATCGATCGCGAGAAAGCCCGCTTGAATGTCGGTCTTGCTCGTGCATAGCGTGCGCATGAAGGTTCGGTCGCGTGCGAGTTGCTTCAAGGTATCCGCATCGTCTTGACCGGACGAGCGGGCGGCGCGGTAGGCCTCGGTTTCGCGGATGAATGCCGCGAAGGTCGGGTTGGCTGCCGAACAGCCGTTTCGTCCCGACCACGCGCTGTTCGCGATGTTCTGCAACTGGCCGGTCTCCCATGCGAGCGCCTGTGTCGCCATGCTCTGCAACCTGGAGTCGATCGTCGTGTGCACGACGAGACCGTCCGCGTAAATGTTGTAGTCGTTGCTATCGGCCCACGCGATCAACCACTTGCGCAATTGCTGCGCGAAGTGGGGCGCGGGTCCGGGGGGCTCGGTCTGTCGTTCGAAATCGATGCCCAGCGGACGCGCTTGCAACGACGCGTATCGAGCCGGCGTAAGCCGCCCGTATTTGACCATCTGAGCCAAGACCGTATTGCGCCGTTGCAGTGCTCGGGCAGGATTGAGCCGCGGGTTGTAGTAGGCGTTGCCTTTGAGCATTCCGACGAGCGTCGCGGCCTGACGCGCATCGAGCTCGGACGCCGACGTGTCGAAATAGGTGCGTGCGGCCATCTCGATGCCGTACGCGTTATAAAGGAACGGCACCGTATTGAGGTACGTTTCGAGTATCTCGTCCTTGCGGTAGACCGCCTCGATCTTCAGCGCCGTGATCGCTTCCTTGAGCTTGCGCGTGAGCGTTGGGGCGCGTCCGATCTCGTCGGGGTAGAGGTTGCGGGCGAGTTGTTGCGTGATCGTCGAGCCGCCCTGACGATCGCCCGAGAACGTATGGAGCGCCGCGCCGACTGTGCGACGCCAATCGATACCGTGATGCTGGTAGAAACGATGGTCCTCGGTGGCAATCAGCGCATCGATGACCCGTGGGGAGATATCGGCCAGCTTGACCCATTCGCGGTTCGACGGTTTGAATTCGGCCAACAGCTTTCCGTCCGACGAAAGAATCTGCGCGGGGCGATCGACGCGCGCCTTGCGGATGTCGCCGATACCGGGCGTAAACGGAATCAGCGCCAGCACATAGAGCAGGAACAGCACGGGCGGCGCTGCAAGCGCGAGCGCAATGCCGCGCCGGGTGGGGCGGCGCAGCCGTGCGCGAGCCGCAACCACCAGTTTGCGTGCTGACAAAAGCAGCCGCTGGATAGGCTCGATCATCTATCGGTACGTGGCAAAGCGAGGGCGAAAGCCGCGATCGTACCAAAAGCGGGCAGGGGCGTCGTCGCCCCGGCTAGTGACCGAGGGCCGACATCGTGCGCCGCAAACTAGTTCGGGCGCGGTGCGAAATCGCTTTGACGGTGCCCGCGGGCCTGCCGATGATATCGGCGATTTCCGTCATCGAATGACCGAGTACATAGGCCAGCGACATGACGAGCCGCTGTTCGTCCGGCAGCAAATCGAGCGCTTTGCAAATGAGGTCGCTCGATTCATAGTCGTGCCAGTAATGCATGAGTGCATGCGAATCGTCGAGCGGTACCAGCAGCCGGCTGTGGCGCTCGCGGCGCAGCGCGCTCAATGCACAGCGGTACGCGATGCTCATGATCCAGGTGGAGGTCGCACAGTCGTAACGGAATTGCCCGGCCTTGTTCCAGACGACGAGAAACGTGTCGTTGATCACTTCTTCGATCAACTGCTGGTTCCAGCTCATGCGGTTGAGAAAGCGCGTCAAGCGGCGGTGATAGCTGCTGTAGAGCTGCGCGAGCGCTGCCGCGTTGCGTTGCGCGATGCGCGCGACGACGGCTGCATCAGGATCGACCGAGCTCGGCGTGCCCGGTGCGCTGCCGAGCGCGGCGTTGATGTCACGGGCGACCGATTCGAAGTCGGCCTGCGTGTCTCTCGCTCCGCGCACATCGGCAATATCGTGCATGGCGCCGACGATACCCGTGATGCGGCCCGCGCTGTCCCGAATCGCGCTTTTGAAAAAACGGACCATGCGTACTTTGCCGCTGGCGTGTCGCACGCCAGTGGCATAACTCTGGAGCCCGCCCGACGATACCAGATCGAGGTCCGCGCGATGATAGGTCAGTGCAAGCTCCGACGGCGCGACGTCGTAGACCGTCCTGCCCTGAATCGCTTCGCGTCCCAGCCCCAGAAAGTTCTCGAATCGGTCATTGCAGCCGACGTAGATACCGTTGGCGTCCTTCATGAATACGGGCGATCCCATGGCGTGGGCATGCGCCTGCACTCGAGCGAAGTCGGCGCGCGAGCCGAGTGCGAGACCGATCAAGCCCGCATGCCCTTTTGCATCCGCAATGATGTCTTCGGGCTGCTCGATGTCCCGCTCCGTGACCGCGTCGTTGGCGCCGTGCGCGATCAGCGATACGACGTTCTCCGGCGTAAGCCGGCGCACAACAGGAATGAGATACGGTTTCGGGCCCGTTTCCGCCCGCATTTTCGCGAGTTCTTTCGCCGCGTCGGCTTCGCGGCAGTCGAGAAAGACCACGGCGGGCTCAGCGTTGTCGAGCTCGCACGGCGAACCGAGCGCAACCGCTCCGTGTGCTGCGATATGGGGCGGCGCGGTATGCAAACGCGGGCTGAACCAGAACAGGCGGGGCTCGTCAGTACAGCTCATCATGACTCGTTCTCGTTTTTACCATGCAGCGGTTCCGGGTTGCGACAAATCAGCCCGGCGCGGGAGCCACCCGTGCGCCGGCCGTTGAAAACGATACGGCGCTTTACGAGAAATTGTAAGAATCGACGGCGTAGGGATTTCCGTATTGTTTCGTCATCCAGGCTGAAACAGGGAAGATTCCCGCTATTGCGATCAAATATTGAGACAAGCGGAAAATATACCGATGGCTATCCCCGTCGTTCTGTGACGAATCGATGACAGTCGCGGTGCGCGTGACGGTCCGCAAGGAAACGAGGGCACGTCAAACCGCGGCGGTGGGGTCGACGCTCACATGGGCACGCCGGCCGGCGGTATATCCGAACCACGCCGATACGACGCAGATGGAGGCGCACAATGCGGCAAGGCTGTAAAGAGAGCCAGTTGCATGCAGTAACGAACCCGCGACGAAAGGGCCGCTCGACGCGAGGAGATAGCCGATCCCTTGAGCCATGCTCGATAGCTGCGCGGCAACGTGCGAATCCGATGAACGCAACCCGATGACGGTGAGCGCGAGCGTAAAGGCGCTTCCTTGCGCGATGCCGAGCAGCAGTGCCCAACCCCACATCGTCGAGATAGGCGCGAAGAAACAGCCCATGAGGCTCAGCCCGGTCAGGAGCAGCGCGCCGATGTTCACCGCGCGCTGATCTCGCAGGCGCACGATCAGAAAGGGCAGCAGCAGAGAGGACGCGGCCTGTGTCATCACGCTCAGCGAAAGTATGAGGCCCGCATCGACGGCACTCATACCGCGCATCCGCAAGACAGTCGGCAGCCAACCGAAGACGATATACGCCAGCGACGATTGGGAGCCCATGAACAGCGTGACCTGCCAGGCGAGCGGATCGCGCCACAATCCGCGTACGGCGCGTGTAGTCCTTCCTGTGTGTACTCCCGCCGCAGGCACTTGGCCGCGCCAAAGCACTGTGGCCAAGGCCGCGGGCAGAGACCAGATAGCCAAGGCCCACGCCCAAGCGTTGCCGCTCGCGTGACCGAGCAGCGGCCCGATGGCGTTGGCGGCTGGCGCTGTGGCCGCGGCGGCCGTCGCCGCGCCCGCGCACATTGCGGCGCTGTAGAGGCCGGTCATCAGCGCGACGTGATCCGGGAAGTCGCGTTTGACCACACCGGGCAGCAGCACATTCATCAAGCCGATCGAAAAGCAGGCAACCACTTGCCCCAGATACAACGCCTGCCAGCACGGTATGACTCGCAACGCGGTGCCGGCAGTCAGCAGCGCCAGCAATAAAAGCAGCGCCCGTTCGCTGCCCATGCGACGCGAGAGCATCGGCGCGATCGGCCCGAACAGTCCAAAGCATAGAGAGGGGAGCGTGGTCAGCAAGCTCGCTCCGGCGGTGGTGAGCTGCGTTGCGCGAACTGCTTCGACGAGAATCGGGCCCACGCTCGTAATGGGCGTGCGAAGCGAGAACGCGATCAACGCGAGGCTCGCTGCCAACGCAACGGTGCGAGTGCGGGCAGGGCGCAAGGCCGTGTCCGATGTGTCGGATGGTTTCATCGGGTACCTATCGGAATAACAATTTTTGACAGATTTCTCTATTTGAAGCCGCTACCCTACGTTGCCTGCGCCACGGCGAGGCACGCTGACGGCTCAACAGTGACAAAAAGCAGAATATAAATGGCAGCACATGGAATTATCGTCTGGCTCGTGATCGGTGCCATCGCAGGCTGGCTGGCAGGCTTGATCGTCGGAGGAGGCGGCTTCGGCTTGCTGGGCGATATCGTCGTCGGGATCATCGGTGCTTTCGCGGGCGGCTGGCTTGCAGGAGTGCTGGGGATTCATGTCGGAGGCGGATTTATCGCATCCATCATTACGGCGACTGCCGGCGCGGTCGTTCTTCTCGTTCTGTGGAAACTGATCCGTCGGGCCTAGATTCAGCCTCGCATGACTGCCGGCGTGGCGGCCGGCACCGCGCCTCCCCGCCCCCCCCCCCGGGAGCTTGATACAAGCGACGAAATAAGGGTTTGCACCTATCAAATCGCACGACTGATCAGTCGTTATACAAGAGCATAGGTGCAAGGGGAATGGCGATGAGCGGGCAAACGTTTGCTCGATGGCTGTGGTCTTCGCTACTCCCGAGCTTGGTGTGTTTAGTCGTGCTTTTGCGACTCGATGCGTGGTTGCTGCGCCAGGTTCATCGCACTACTTTGTCTCGTACAGGCAGTGGACTTCAAGCGAAGACGGGAGGCTAAAGGTGAGGGGCGAAATCGAGCGACTGGAGAAGACGGTACACACGTTGGGCCGACTTCCCTGGCTGGTCCGTCGTGAATATTGGGTGTCGCAAATCGAAGTCCTGATGCAAGCGCCGGCGATATCGGCAGATGATCGCCGACGGCTAGGGAGATTGATCGACGCGCTTTCAGCGATGACCACGAATTTACCGCTCCCCGCGTAGGAGCGAGCGTTATCCGGTACCACGCGAAGCGGTCGAACCGCGATGCGCGGTACTACCCATCTTTTTATTTGTGCTCGAGCGAAACGAACGTGCGCACATTGTCGCGTACGATCAACAGCGCGACTTCGCTTCCCGCCGCTGCGATGAAAGAGGCCAGTGCTTCGCGCGACGTAACGGGCGTACCGTTGACCGACACCACGACGTCGCCTGGTTGAACACCCGCGCTTGCCGCGAGGCCGGAGGAGCTGTCGACCAGCAAGCCGCCGGCGAGTCCGCTCGCGCGCTGTTCGTCTTCTGCCAACGGATGGACCGATAGGCCGATCCGGTCCAGTTCGCCGGTGTCGCCGCGGGCGAGCGCGGCATTATCGGCCGGCGCACTCACCGTCACCGATAGCGTCATGGGTTTCTTGCCGCGGATGATTTTCAGCGTCGCTTTCGATCCGGGAGCCAGTCCGGACACCGCATCGCGCAGCTCGTCCGCGTGATCGACAGTCTTCCCGTTTATTTGCGTAATGACGTCGCCGGCTTTCAGGCCTTTCGCGGCGCTGCCGCGCGTTGGCGGAGCGACGAACGTGACGAGCGCACCTTGTGGCCGCGGCAGACCGAACGCAGCTGCAAGGCCGGGGTCGAGATCTTGCGTGGTGATGTCGAGGCTGCCTCCGCCCGCTTTTTTCGGGCCATCAGGCAAGCGCGAACTCAGCTTCATTGCCGCAGCGATCGGGATCGCGAATGTCATCGTCTGATATCGCTGTGCGTCGACATAGAGCTGCACCGCCACGCCGATCACCGCACCGTCACGATTCACGAGCGGTGCGCCCGAGTTGTCCGGGTTGACTGCGATATCGGTCCGAAAGAAGGGGAAGTTTGTTCCATCGGGCAATACGCGCGACGTTTCGCTAATGAGACCGGCCGTCACCGCATTTTGCGGGCCGTCGGGTGCGCCGATCGCCAATACAGGTTCGCCGGCTCGTACGCGCGATGAATCGCCAAGCTTGACAACCGGCAGCTTCGATGCCCCTTCGAGCTGGACCAGCGCGACATCGGTATGCGGGTCGACGTCGAGCACGTGGGCCTTGAATTGACGCCGGTCGGTCAGTGTCACGATGACTTCATCGGCGTGGTTGACCACGTGAGAGGTTGTGATGACGAGGCCGTCCGCGGCGACGATAAAACCGGAGCCGCTGCCCCACATGATCCGTGTGGGTTTGCCGTCGTCCTGTTGAGACGCGGTAGGCGGGAGTGCCGTATTCAGCGGATCATCGGGCGCCAGTGCATCGAGCCCGCCGGTCGCGGCGGATTGCTGGCCGGCATCCTGCGAGGCGGCAATGTGCACGACGGCGCGCCCGTATTGTTCGACGATCGCAGCGTAGTCGGGCGCGGCCTGAGCAGCGGCGGTGACAGGCAACGCATGAGTGCTTTTGGTGGGCGCCGCTGCAACGGGCGCGGCGTGCGCCAATGCCGGGACGCCCGGCGCGCCAACGATGAACGCCGCCACTGTCACGATACGCCTGCAGATCCGGGCCGTTGTCCTCGAAGTTAGGCTATGCACGGCTCCCTCCGTTTGGTCGTGGCTGAATGCAGGCGTGATGCTGGCCGTCGCCCGCCCTTGGGGGGCAACATCGGTTACCTGTGTGCGCATTGTTGCGCGCGCTTGGGTCGCTGCCTGTGATGGAGCGCACAGAGCACTCACGATTGCCGGTGACCGGAGGAGTTCACGCGGCGCCTCACCGGGTCATCACAGAGCGGCGAGCACCGCATCGAGCTCCGTCAGCAGGCGGTCGGCATCGTCAGCTCCGAACACCAGCGGCGGCCGGATCTTCAGCACGCTCGCATCGGGACCGGTCGCCGAAATGAGCACGCGCCGCTGACGCAATCCGTTGACGACCTTCAACGCAGTCGCGATGTCCGTGTCTTTCTTCGCGCGATCGCGCACCATCTCAACGCCGAAATACAGGCCCGCGCCGCGTACGTCGCCGATACATTCGTATTTCCGTTCGAGCGAGTTCAATCCCTCGTGCAAGATCGCCCCG
>Ga0209672_100358_pt1 | contig 28883 bp, 32 predicted proteins | sample AraplaCol_mMS_r2_FD_184273 | JGI IMG/M metagenome (GOLD analysis project Ga0209672, IMG submission 184273) | Arabidopsis root microbial communities from North Carolina, USA - plate scrape CL_Col_mMS_r2 (SPAdes) (version 2) | ecosystem: Host-associated > Plants > Roots > Endosphere | place: USA...
TCTTCGCTTGAGCCGCAACGTTCTTCGAGAACGGGGAGGCGTAATAAAAATCCATACAGCCTTCACGCCCGCTGATCCCTGCCATTACAATGTTCGCGGCAAGAGTCACCGTCTCACTCGGTTCTTCGTCAAGCTCAAGCAACGCTTCTGCCGCGATTCCCAGGGGCGCCGCTACGCTCTCCATGGATGGACCGCCACCTAGCGAATTCATGTAAATCTTCACCGATGCGGGCGTCATTTTAACGGCCAACATTGTGCGAAGACCGTGACCAAACAGCCGCAATTGCCCGAATAGGACATAGACAGTCTCATTAACGTATGAGACTGAACAAGTGTCGGCAGAATACCTGCGGTCTGGCACCGGCAACGAGGCCAGACTTCCAACCAATACGGTTCCGGCCTGACCGTGAACGCTGGTGGCCGCCGATATCTGCATATCGAGCGACACGCCCTCGCCATGGCGCTGCTGCGGTACTGCCGCATGGTGCTTTCCGGGCTTCAGAGCATTCGACACTGGGTCCCTCGTGCGTGTTCGATCTGCATGACAAACATGCCATGGTAGCCGAACTGTTGACAAGTCGCATCAATCGGTTATCGCGGACGGAGTAGGCCTTCAGGCGATGATCGATGCGCGAGGAAAAGGGTCACCGCGAGCGCGGCCCCGTTGGCGAGAACCTGAATGATCATAAAGCCTCCCCCTGTGAAGGCTGTTCGTGCCGGACCAGATTAGGACGGCGCAAGAACGTCCGCAACCGGACGATCGCTTGCCTTTGCCCTGGCGTCATCCGCCTCACTCTTCTGTTTCCAGCTGCGCCCGACTGGCGAATAATGAACTGGCCCACGCTGGGCAATCGGTCGGCGGTCGTACTTTCGCCCCTCGCCTAAGTGCGGCCGCCTTCCACACGGCCTGCAGATCTCACTTCAGGACATGGCGATCGACGGCGCATGGACTGTCCGCTCGAAGGTGCTCCAGCGATGTTTTCCGATCGTCGTTCCCATCATCTGACAAGCGGGCAATTCGCCTATTGATGGGCTGGGCAGAAATGCCTATAACTTTTGGCCTCAAGATGGCCTGGCAGTGGCCGATACTTTGCCTCACATGTTGAGTGCTCTCGGAGGGGCGGTCGCGTGGTTAGCTTCCCCCTCAGGCGTGGCCGCCCCTCCACCTTTCCGCTTATCTAAGGAAACTCACGGGCGACGTGCGCACTGCTGAGTTCCGTCAGTCCATGGCGCTCCATGGCGGAATAGACCTGTTCCCACCACCACAGGCGATCTCGATGGTCTATCGCTATAGCCGGGACATGGACAATGCGCTCAAACGCGTCCCAGAGATCTTCCTCCGGCCGCCCCGCCGACTTGAGCAACCGCAGCTCCGAGTCCAACTGCTCGAAGATCGCGGTCAACTGCTCTCTGGTGTAGCTCACACGACAGCCTCATGAGACGCCGGCGACAAATGTGCTCGCCCGCCCCTTACGCTTTGCTGAGCGGCTGCTATTACGATTTCTTATGGTCCGGTGCTCGCACCAGGCTTTGGCCCCCCGGCCTAGGTGCGGCCGCCGTCCACTCTTGCCGCCGCGCATCTGCAGGCAGCATAGGCTCTCGCTGCGCACTTTTGGCGAACAGAAATAAACGCTAAACGGAGGCGGCCAAGCCCTCTTGCCAAGCGTTCGCAGATCAGTATCTTTTTCCGCCGCCGATCGCTACGGGATCGGCGGACGCCGCGCCTAGCGGCGCGGTGACAGTCCCTAATCCATGTTGCTTATCAGAGGATATGGCTATGCGTACTGTGCTCGATTTTTCACCATTACACCGCTCAAGCATTGGCTTCGATCGCGTCTTCGAACTCTTGGAGAGCGCGGCACGGACGCCGCAGCCGGACAACTGGCCACCCTTCGATTCCATAAAGATCAGCGATGATCAGTATCGAATTACAATGGCTGTTGCCGGCTTCACTCGTGACGACCTGCAGATCTCGCTACAGGACAATATGCTCACCGTCAGCGGCGAGCGCCGCACGGACCATATTGGCGAGGTTCTGCATCGTGGCATCGCCAATCGACCGTTCACCCGCCGGTTCGAGCTTGCAGAACACATGCAGGTGGTCGGCGCGGATCTCCGCGACGGACTTCTCGTGATCGACCTCAAACGCGAGGTTCCCGAAGCATTGAAGCCCCGCCAGATACCTATTGGCACTGGCGATGTAGTGCTGGCTGAACCCCGTCGCTTAGAGACCCAGGCGGCCTAAGTAACCAGCCAACGCAGTTACGTCTCCGTCTCATTCCCTGGCACTTCGGGCGGTGGCCGCAAGGCGCCGCCCTTTTTTCTCGGCGCCACTCCTTAGATAACACAGCCATCGCACAAGCTTGACCACATCGTGACCTGAGCCGTGCGATCTAACCCCGTGTCTTCAGCAAGGGGTACTGCCATGTCAGATGACAAAACAGTCCGCGGGCCGCGCGATGCCGACCGAGTAAACGTCCACGAAGACTATGAAGTCCGCTACTGGACGAAGAAATGGGGCGTCACCGAAGCGCAGTTGAAGGATGCCGTCAAGCGTGCCGGAGTGATGGCGAAGGATGTGGCCAAGGCCCTGGGCAAGTGACACGCAGCGGGCCGGAGGGTGTTATGGACGCCGCCTTCCGTGATGGCACTTTCCACATGTCGGTGACCGCGCCATCAGGCTGATCGAAATAGGGTATTGGTGCGCCCACCCATTTGGTGTTTGTCCTGTGGCCTATGGCCACGCCTCCTCTGCCGTAGCAGCCCAATGGGTAGGCGTCGGGGTAGCCCGTCGTCCGCGGGCTGCCTCGCTTATTATCCGCCGCCAGTGCAGTACCTGGACTGCTTGTCGGACAGTGAAGCGGACACAGATAAGTCATCGATCTCGTGCTGCACTGCCAAATGAACCAGCAAAGAGACGTCCAAGCAATCGATGGCAGTCGTTGCAACCGATCCTTCGGCGAGCATCAGCTCATTACCGCATGCCAAGGTAGCGCTCCAGATGGCTGAGTCGCCCTGCTCACAATACGTCGCCTCGTACTGGATCCCCCGATGCAATCCCACGATGTCGCCCATTGCCAACTCACCTCGCAAAAAAGATGCCGGCCCTGCGGTCGAAGAAATTAGAATTATCGTGGTGTAGAAATAGTTAAAGTCACCGTCTAGGAGGCGAGGCAGCGAGGGCGTAGTTATTTGGTCGGCCAAGGGCAACCGCAATACCGTATGAGTGCCACTTCTAACTCTGCTTTTCCGAGTGAATCGCCTTCTCCGCCGAAATGATGCTTAATCGGATGGCAGGCAAAACGGAGGGCGATAGGCAGCGAGCGCCTGTTCCTCTTGCCTAGAACGCAGCGCGGCCTCGTAGCGGCTCTATTCAAGCCGCAAGTCGATGCTCGTAGTAAGGCCGCGTCCGATCTTCAAGTATCGCGTAGAGCGCATCCAAGTTGTTCGGGTCTGAGCGGAATAGCACATGGGGCAGAGCCTACAGCTGCCTCGTCTCGTAGACGTGAAATGCGCAATAGCCGGGGTGTGGCTGAGAAGGGAGGCTTGTGCCATGGCGGGCTGCCCACTTTTCGACCCGCTCTACGCCCTTCTCCCGTGAGCTCACCCTGTAGTTCTTGACCCGGCCGGAGCTGGCGCTGGGATACCAGAAAAGCCTCCACTCTCCCTCTTGATGAATTAGCGTCGCAAAATTGCCAGTCGTATGCGGTTCGATCAGGCGCACCAGGTACAAATCAAGCGGCCCTTCGGCCAGTACCACACGCTCCCATTCAATAGTGATATCGCTCATAGGAGCAGGCTACGCTGGCGGCGTCTCAGTCGATGGGATCGGCGCCACTACGCCGCCGGTGCCCCTGGCGCGTGCACCTGCCAGCCGAAGTCGGCGGGCTTTGGAGCCTGGGCAATGATGTAATCGGGCGTTAACGCCGCGACCTGCTCCGGCGTCATCCCGTCAAGAGTGCCCTGCTGCGCATAGCCCCACTGCCAGATTGCATCACGCCAGGCGATCATGTGCATGGCATCCTGAGCCCACTGTGCCACGCCGCTGTCTTTGTAGGAGACACAGGACACGACGCTGTCGTAGCCGTTCTGCTGGGCCACCCCGTCCATATAGGCCTGCAGCTCTGGCGTGAAGCGCTGGACGATCGAGGCGACCGTTGGAACTGGCTCGGTCTCCGAAAGCGTTTCCCCGGGCAACAGGTCGGACGCATCGAGAATAGCCCGCCAGCTCGTTCCGTCGTTTGATACTGCGAACATGGATTACCTCTCGAATTGATAGCCGACTACGTCGATGTATAGACCACCGGTGCCAGTCCCAGACATTGCATACGCAATCCCCTGACTGGAGTCGCAAGCAAGCGTAGTCGTGAAGTAAGTGCCGCCGGAGCACACCGCCAAGTAGTTCGCAGGCAACGTCGAACCGGGAAGTCCCAGGGTCGCGTATACGGACGGGTTCGCATTGCGCAGCACCACACGAGCGGCGCGTGCCGTCGACGGGAGCGCTCCAGCAAGACTCACAGTCGTCGCGGACGTGGCCGCACCGGCCGTCAACACCGTGGTGAACGCGTCCGTGTAGAAAAAGTCGTTCCCCGCACCGATGACGAACGGTCGAATCTGAGCACTCGCATTCGTACGGAAACTGCCAATGTAACGAGAGCTATTGTCGCCCGTCATTGTGCATGCGTTACCGCGATAGGCGGAAGGCGCCGTCGTGACAATTCGGATGTCCGATGCACCGGCGTTCACGAAGTGGTAGCAGTGATAGGTCGTATTGGCGGCCAGTGCCAGTCCCGACTTTGCAATCGCTGCGTTGGATAGAACCACAGTGCCGAGGCTAGGGATGTACGACGCACCCGCGCTAAACGTCACAGCCTGGGGTCCGACGTACTGAGGTCGAAGGCCATCGATATAGGAAGGCGAGATCTGTGCCACTGCGCTGTTGGCAGTAGCCTGAGCGGCCGTGGCACCAGTTTGCGCGGCGCCCACTAGTCCGTAGAGCTCGGTGTCGTTGCCCTGCAGCTTTTCTAGCGCTGCGCGCCGATTGTCGCCGCCCGAACCGTCCGGTGCTGTCCCGAAGTTGATGGTCTGCTGTGCCATGGGTGCCTCAGTGATTTAAGAAGCCAAGCGCAAGGCATGGCGACGAGCTCACAGCCCGTAATTGGTGATATCGAGGATGAGCAACGATGGCGTCATCTGGTTGAGCTGCGCGGGGCTGCCGGGCACCGTGGCCACAGCCAGGTAGCTCAAGCCAACGGTGCCCCCGCTGACCGTTGATCCCTGCACCTGGTTGAAGCCCGTCTGGTTCCACACGCGAAAGCCGAACCGGAGGTGACACACCGCGTACTGCTTGCTCGCGTCGTAGTTGAATGGGCCAACGGCATTGAGCTGCATGTCGATCACCCGCAGGTAACGCATGCTCCCATCAAACGTCTTGTTTCCGCTCGCATCGAATACCTGGAAGCCGAAGTTCGTCGCCGTGGCCGGCGGGCTGTCGAAGATAAGGTATTTGGTCTGCGTCCCGACGCCGCCGCCGGCGGTAATGTTGAAACCCCAAGTTCCTGTCGACGCGTCTTGCAACCAACACACCGCAACGGCCGGGTTGCTTCCTGTCACCGCAATCAGCGGATTTTTCAAGCCTGATTTCGAGAAGGTCACCGACGAGTTACCGCCGGCGGCAGTGGCGGTGTCTGTGGCCTTCGCGCCCATCTCGACAACCGCCAGGTTTGCATACGTATCGTCGATCTGAACGGTGACGCCGTCAGCGTTGAGGATTTGGAGCCCGGCCGGCATCAGTAGACTCCGTAAATCAGGCTCTTATTGCTTGGCGTCCCCTGCGTCGACGGCGTCCATGAGATCGTGCCACCGCTGACGGTGATGACCGGGTAATAGCGCTCGCCACTTGTGTGGAGAAACGCGTACCAGATGATCCCCTGCGACGCGTTGGGGACGTTCACGGATCCGGTGCTGCCTGCCGGGATCGAGGCAATGCCGCTGACCCGCGTGATGCGGGTGGTGATGTCGACGATGATGTTCCCCGCAGCGTCGAACGTCTGAAGACCAGCGGGCATTACCAGAGGCCCCAGCGCACGCGGAGTGTCCCATTGTTGTCGTAGGTGCGGCCGCCGTTGCCGTCGATCTCGGTACGGCCACTTGCGCTGGAACCGCGCATGATCATGCTGCCTGACTTATCGATCGACCACAGCGGGTTGCCATTGACGTCCAAGGCCGTGGTCTGGATCACGCCACCGATCATGGCGTTGGTAATCCAGCCCGTGCCGATGAAAGCTTGGTTGATGAAGGTCTGGCCGCCCTGGATCACGAAGGGCGTCGTGGTCGCGTTGTTACTCACGTTGATCAGGGCAAAGCGATCAGCTTGGAACAGGATCTGCGATTGCGCGATTCCGCTCGAGTTATCAACGCCAATGGCCATGCCTGCGGCGTAGTACTGCCCACCGGTGCCGATTTGCACCTTGATCTGATACGACGCCGACACGGAGCCATTGAGGTTTGCGATCGCCGTGGCATTGGTCTGCACATTGGCATTGGTTGCGCCGAGCGAGGCCTGCACATTCGTGATTTGGCTCGCCATGGCGCCGTCGGCATCGATGCGCGCCTGACTCTCGGCCTGGACAAGCGCGGTGAAGCCATTCATCGATGCAGCTACGGTGTCGACGCGCTTGGACAGGGTAGTGTCGCCCGACTGCTGGGCATAAAGCAGCGTCCAGGTGCCGGCGAAGTTGACCGTGTCGCCGGCGAACGATGTCTCGTCGCCCGCTAGATCAAGGTCGATGCTCTCGATGGGCTGCAGCAGATCCTGCGCCAGCTGCGTCTTGGTGATCTGGCCATTGAGGTAATCGAGGATCTCCGTGGCGTCGGAGCTCGACTGGCCATTCACGCCGGCGCCCGTCGGGTACCACGGGCCAATATTGCCTGTCCTGTCGACCAGCCTGCCCCAGAAGAAAAACGATGCGCCAGCGGCAAGGCCGTTCATAGACATCGAGTTGCCCGGGTACGCATAGTCTCCGAGCTTCGTGGCAGTGGCCAGGGTCGGGGTCTGGCTGTACCAGATCTCCGTACGCTGCGTGTCCTCGGCGCCGTCCGGAAAGCCCCATTGCAGATCGATGCCAAAGACCTTGCCGGTGGCGGTCAAGAATGTCAGCGATGGCGGTGCGCCAGTCTTGCCTTGCACCTCGGTCAGCGCGCTATATGCCGGGACCGAAGCGACGTTGCCGACATTCATCGCCGTGACGCGCGCCATATATTGGCCGGTGTAGATGCCCTGGATGTCTATCTCAGCTGTAGCCACGGTGCCAGCCTGGATCCACTGGCCATTGTCTTTCTGCCACTCGACCTTGTACGACGCAGCGCCAGCGGGCGCGTCCCAGCTGATAGTCATCACGTTGGTGGCGATGCCTTGCACCGTGACGACGTTGCTTGTGATCTTAACGTTGGCAGGCGGGGCCTGAAGGCCCGTGGGAAGCCTGCTGATGGGTGGCAATTGGATCGCCGTGCCGCTGTCAATCGCAGCGAACTTCCCCGCGACGTGCTGCACCGCGCTGATCGTAAACGTGATGGCGGAATCGGACTTGTCTTCCTGGACGCTCGTTACACGAAACGTCTGGGCTGCCAGCGTGCTGCCCTGCACGACCCAAGCGCACTGCCCCGCCGGAACTTGACTGAAATCGCTGCCCACGGACAGCGTTCGACCGTTGATCGCACTGATCGTGCGCGTTTCAGCGATGCCCGTCGGCATAACGATGGTGAGGGTGTCGCCAACGCCTACCTGGTCGGGCGCACGATCAACTGTGACTGTATCGATGGTCGCACCGCTGATGCGGCCGCCCTGACGCGCGCCTGCACGCGCAGCGTCCGCGACAGTGATGATCTGGCCAGGAGCGCACCGAAGGCCCTCTAGCCCCACCTGGAAGGTCACGGAGTCTGTTTCGAGCTGACTACTGAGCACCGCCCACTTGCCGGCGCGCTGGGCCTGACCTTGCGACGTGCAGCCAAACGCGACCAGCGACGTCGGCTGTATGCCATAACGCGCCAGCCCGTCCGGATCTTCGTAGTACTCGGTCGCTTGGTTGTAGAAATTGCTTGGGTCGTTCCAGGTTACCAGCGCGGTCGTATAGCGAGTCTTGCGGCTGGTCGACTGATAGGTGAACTTCCCGCCGACTACGTTGGCCTGGGTATAGGGGTAAACCGGATCGCTCGGCATGTCGGCCGACGCCGTGATCGTGCCTGCGCCCCAGAAGGCCAAGCCACGGAAGATCGACGCCAAATCGCCAAGCAGTTTGTAGGCGTCCTCCTGCGACTGCAGGAATGCGTTGCATGTAAATCGCGGCTCCTGCCCGCCGTTCCCGTCGTCGACAAGCTGATCGCAGTACTGAGCGATCTGGTACAGGCCCCATTTGTCGACCAGCGCAGCGTTGATCAGATCCCCGAGGCCAAACCGCGTCTGCGTGATGACGTCATAGAACACCCATGCCGGGTTGTTAGTCCAAGCGGTCTTGAATGTGCCATCCCAGACGCCGGTGTAGGTGCGTGTGCCCGGGTCGTAATTTGACGGGACCTGGACCATGCGGCCCCAAAGATCGTAGGCGCGCGCGGGAATGGTCTGGAACTGCGAGGCGTCGCCGCTTATCGCGATGTAGGCGCTGTTCGGGTAACGCAACTTCGCGTCGATGATTTCGGTGTAGCTGACCACCGTCATTGTGTCGGCAACCGTCGCGCTGTTCTGGTTAGGCGTGAGGCGTCGGATGCGGATAGTCCAGCCGGCATTGGCCGTCGGCAAGTCGACGCGGATGCTGCGCTGATAGGGGCCCGACTGCTTGCCGGTGAACGCCGACGTCATGACCGTTTGAAAGGCCCCACCGTCGGTCTGCACGTCGATCGCGAACTGGATCGAATAGCCCTCGATGTTACCGTTCGAGGCGTTCGTCTTCTGCAGGGACGGTACCCCGATGGTCAGGCGTATCCCGGACAGCTCGGTGTTGGCGAGCGCACGCGTCCAGGGCGCATCGGACTTCAACTCTGTACCGACAGTGATCTCGTTCTCGACGCTGGAATAGCCGGGTATGTAGCTCTGGTCCTGAGTCCCAGTTCGAAGGTCGACGTGTACTCCTTGGAAGTTCAGTGATCCGTCGGCGTTGGCCACGGGCGTCTGATCAAGGTAGACAGATTGCAGGCCATTCACGAGACCGCCAATTTCGCCCTCGCTCACCAAGTCGAGTATCCGGAAATACGAAATCGACCGGAGACTGTCGGGCGCCTCAGTTGGGGTTTTCGCACTGCTGCTGCCCTTGGCGCCACGCAGGTTGATCTCGTTCATGGCACCTGAATTCCTCGGACAAAAAAAAGCCCGCTCAAGGCGGGCTGGTGGGTCGATGTGGGTTTCGGTCAGGCCGGCAGCGTGTCGTATGGTGTCTTGAGGCTGCTGCCACCGGGCACACCGCCGCCCACACCGGCGGAGGCTGGGCTGTAGTCGTCAGCTTCCATGCCGGCGGAGATGACTGCCGAGCCGACGATCATGCGGCCGTAGAGCACCGGAACTGGGTTGCCCTGTGCGGTCGTGTTGACGGGCCCACTGAATACATAGCTGGCTTGGTTGTCCGCGCTATCCGCGTTCTTCTGGAGTTTCGGTTGCGGCGAAAGCATCTGCACGATGCCGCCGGCGACCAGGCTCACGCCAAGAGTGGTCAGGTATCCGGTGTGGAAGAAGAGTACGTCGGCCGCGATCAGCACAGCACCGAGCACCGTCTGCAATAGACCCTGCTTGGAACCGGCATGCACTGGCGCGAACGTGATGCAGTCTCCAGCGGGCTCGGCGAGCTGGTCCCGGCCAATGTTTTCCCGCGTGTTGCCGCGACCTCGGAAAACGGCAAAGGTTATGCCTTTCAGGTGCGCGGTAGAAAGGTACTGTCGCGCCGACGGGAATTGCGAAACAAGCCAGCGCACGGCTTCAGCCGGAGTCTTCGTATCGAGCCGCACGAGGTGCGTCCGTCCATATTTCTTGCCCATGGTGGACAGGAGGCGGATCTCAGTAAGACCGTTCATTCAAGGGCCCCAGAAAGAAAAGCCCCGCATGTGCGGGGCTGACATCACGTAGACGATGGCGATAGAAAGGTGCCGCCATTCATATCCATGGATATTCGCCATCGCCTCAACGTGGGCGAAGGCACACTAAGCGGCTGCTCTTTCATCGTCATCGTGTGAACCGCGCATAGCCCAGCTCCGTTCGGATCGTTTCCGACACCAATGAGGTGGTTACCTGGGGATAGCGAGAATGCTGCCGCCTCGGATGGCTTCAGGGTCGCAGCAATCTTCCCGTCGATGAAGAACCCAACCTTGCATCCCGATCCCACGACGCCGCTATCGCGGGTCACAACCAGGTCCGGTTCGTGCCCGTCCGCCCCAAAGGCGAATATGCGGTCATGAGGCACCGGCGTCGCTGCATCGCTACTAACGGGAGTGGTCGTACACCCAGCCAAGGCTAGCGCTAGCAACGCCGCCGGCCATGTCGCTTTGATCCTGACCATCACGCATCCCCTGTCCATGTCTCGACAGTGTGCCATGACTCAGCCAGGTCGCGCATCGCCCGGTGGCCGCGCCACCAAGCGCAGGTTTTCCAGCCAGTAGCCACCGAACACATCCCGGCTGGAAAGACGACCATGCATGTGGTGCAGCATCAGCCCGTCGCCCAACCAGATCCCGGCATGATTCGGCACGAGGTTGTGGCTTCTCACTTGCATGAGCAGTAAGTCGCCTCGCTGCACGGGCAAAGGGTTGGAATCGCCCTTGCGCCAAATGATCGTGAATCGGCACTCCGCGATATGGTCCGTGTACAAGTCGGAATGGCCATCATTCCACCACTCGTCTCGACGCGCAAAGTCCGGCAGCGCCAGCCCCCATTCCTGCGCATACCAATCTCGCACCAGCGTGTAGCAGTCGAGCACACCGTGCGCGAACGGGCGGCCGACCAGCGGTGCTTCGTAGCCGCACGGCGAGATCACAGCCACTTCCGTCACAGCGACGGCGGCGCCCTCCCTGGACAGCCCGATGATGGCCCAGGGGCATTCCGATGCCTCGCACGCGACGCGGTCCGCCTCTGAAGGGCGCGCGGGAGCGTCAGGGTGCGAGTGCACCACCATCACGACCTCACCGGCGTCGTCTGCGCCAGCGAAGTCCTCCGGAGCCACCATGAAATGCTCACTCGGAGTGGTGGAGATATTACGGCACGGCCAGTAGCGCTCCCTGCCCTTCACGATCACAACCAAACCGCACGACTCGCGCGGGTATTCCGCCAGCGCGTGAGCGATGGCAGCGGCCTGCGTTTCTGGTGTCATTTAATGAGCGACGCGGCTGGAAAGCTACCGTAGGGAAGCTCACCGTTTTGACCGAAGCGCAGCCGACAGGACGAAAGGCGACCACCGCAGCGGTCCTGAGCAGGATCCGATGTCGGTGAATCGTCGGCTTTAGCCACGGCCGGCCCTGTATAGCCGCAATTAGGCCCACGATAGCCGCCACGAGAGAGCCAGCCGCACGAGTTGGCGATGATCTGCCGGCCAGGAGTTTGTCGGCCGTTGAAGTCCAGGGCGCTTGACAGCTCCCACGTCACGGTCGTGTTGTCCTCGGCCGATCTGCGTTCCAGGAACCACGCATCGGGCGGGGCTTCTTGTGTTGGATCGGCGGTCGGGTTGTTCTGAAAGGAGCCGTCCCAATCAAACGTTGTCGCCCCCGTAGCTGCCTGTCCCAGCGTGCCAGCGCCAGTAGAGCTCACGGTGTAGTCCGTTACGGTAACGTTCGCCGTCCCCGTCGGGATGTAGACGCCAGGGCAGTTCTGCACGCCGAAAATATGCAGCTTGGCGCCTACGGCTCCGCCGCGACTCGTGAGCGACGAGGCCTGGCCGATGTACGGCTGTGCACGCGTGGCGGTCGCCTTTGGCGTGAATTTGTACCCAAGATGCCACCAGCCATTAAGCTTCACGGCGGACAAGCTCGCGAAGCCATTCAAACCGAAGGTACCCACCGCAAACTCAGCGCCCCACGTGCCGTGTGTGAGGTCAAAGTTGATCGCTGATGCGGCGAGAACGGTATTAGAGGCGTCCTGCTGGTTGCACTGGAAGCATACGAAGCCGGAACCGCTGTCGCGAATGCGCGCGCGAAAATTACATGCTCCGTCCTGGTCGACAATGACGTTCGAGGTGTTGGTGGCCACTGCAATTTGCGGCGCTGCAGTCGCCGCCGAGGTGATGATGGCGTAGTTAGCGGATCCATCGGGCGCGCCATCCGTGCCCAAGGTCAGGGTCACATTGCTGACACTGGCGCCGATCAGCGTTGCTGAGTTGCGAACGCTATTCGTGCGCGGCACGCCGAACAGTGCCGTGCGTCCCTGCCAATCGGTTCGATGAAGGCCACCGACGGCGACACCAGCAACGGTACCCGCCGACCCGCCGAGCTGGAACGCAGTGCCGACAGGTGCGAAAGCCTGCTGCACAGCCGTCTTCGGTGGACTGTTCTGTGGGTCCAAGTACTTGGCCAGCGTCCTGTGTCGAATGAGCTTCGCGCCGACGAGATCCTGATAAGCCAGGCACAGTGCTGTCATGCGGCCATTGACGTTTCCAGCCGAGAGTGTGGGTGTCGGTGGCTGGTTCGGATTGAGCTCGAAACCCTGCGTATCGATAGGCCACGGCGAATACTCCGTGCCCTGCCACCACACCGGCCCGACCTGCGTATACCGATGGAAGAACAGCCGGTCGGCTCCTAAAGCGGTAGCGTCCAGCTCGAATAGCTCGACCCAACCGCCTGGTTCGAGCAGCTGGATGTCGGCATTGAGCGTCACGGTGCGAATACCTGCTGGAATGTGGTCGTGATCTGGTACCAGTCGTCACCGTAAGGGAGGGGCTGATAGCCGGCGGATCGGTATAGGCCCTGCGTAGCCCCTGGCACTGGCGGCGTCCAATAGAAGGAAGCCGCGCCCTGGTGGGCATCCAAGAAGTCCATAATCGGCTGCATATCGGCCGTCTGGCCAAAGAAAGTCAGTGGCCAAGATCCCGACTTGTTGTTCAGGCCGTCGGGGACCGCCTGCGAGTAGCCGTCGCCGAACTGCGCGGTTCGCACCGCGAAGGCGATGGTACCCGTCGGCTCCGACACATGGTCCCAAACAAAAGTGTCCGTCACTGACCGTTCCTCCAGCGCCACAGCAGCCCGCCAGGCTGCATTTCTCTCTGGATGCTCTGCTTGGCCAACTGGTTCATCTGGTCGCCGAACTGGCGAAGCAGGTCGTTGCTCGAAGAACCCTGCTGCGACTGCTGATTGCCACTGCTGTCCAAGACGATATTCGTTTCCATGTTTATATCGCCACCGCCGCCGCTACCACCTGACGAACGAACCCCGAGGTTTCCGTTGCTGTCGCGGACAAGGGGCACGATGGCCTCAGGCCCCGCTTCGCCGAACAATGCCATCGGCGCCATCGTGGGTTGCATGGCCACGCCATTCGTAAATGCGCCGCCAGCAGCAAAGGCCTTGATTACGGCCCCGTCAGCGAAGACATTCCCGCGGGCGCTGGCAGTGAAGTTCGAATATGACCCAATGTAATCCGTGGACGGGATTTCGTTGATGTCACCACCGCCACCGCCAAACAGACCAGTGAGCGCGCCAAAAAGCGCCTTAGTGGCCTGCTGCGAGGCCATCTCGGCAGCGACTCGTTGGATGCCCTTCAAGATGTCTGAAATCAGGCTCTTGAATGCATCCCCAAGGTTGTGCACGTCCTGGATGCCATCGGTCAGGAACTCCGACAAGCCATTCTGGAAGGCATCCTGCGCCCCCTGCTTGAGCTGAGCCATGTACTGGCCAGCCAAGTCGGTGGCGTTCGCGATGTCCTTGACCTTCTGGGCAAACTGCTCTGCCGTGGCGAGCGCCTGCGGATCTTTCGAGGCCTGCGCCGCTGCAAGCTGCGCCGCAGCGATCTGCTGGAGCACAGGAAGGCGGGATTTCTCCAGCTCGATGATCTTTTCTTCGCCTTCGGCCTGGAACAGCGTGCCGTTGGCGATGTCGCCCTGCACGCCGGCGATGGCCGTGGACAGGGATTTGAGCTGCGAGTCGGCCTGTTCCTTCTGGTCGTTGAATTGCGCCATCGCCTCCGCTTGCGCCCGGGCGGCATCAAGGGCTGCCTGGCGATCCGCGTCGGAGACACCGCCCTTCTTAAGCAGGTCGTCGAGCTGCTGCAGCTGGATCTTGAGCTGCGCCTGGCTGGCCGCGTATCGATCGCCCTGCAGCTGCGCCAGCTTCGACTCAGCGGTCAGCTGATCGGTATAGAGCTGCTTTTGAGCCGCACGCTGCTCGACGGTGTTCTCGGCGAGCGCCTGTTGGCGTGCGATCTCTTTTAGCTGCAGCTGGCCATCGATCTGGGCGATCTGCGCCTGCTGGGCAACCTGGGCGGCGGCGTCGTTCTGGGACGTTGGCACGGCCGCGGCGGCGGCGCGCTTGGCCTTGAGAGTCGCGACTTCCTTGTCGAACTCGTCGTTGATGATCTTGGCGCGATCGCTGTAGTACTGCTGCAGCGAAATCGTGCCGTCCTGATACTGCTGCTTTTCCTGTTCCTCGAGCAGCTGCGCGTGAGCGGTGTAAATCGCAAGCTCAGCGTCGAGCTGGGCCGAGATCAGCTGGTAACGTGCTTGGCCAAGGGCCTTCAGACGCGCAATGTTCTCGCTGTCATCGCCCGCGCCAATAGCACCCTCGCCGCCCTCGGCCGGCTTCTTTGGCTCGCTGTTGAATAGCGAATTGACGGTATCGGAGGCGTCCTTTTTGATCGATGCGATGAGCGTCTTCAGCTGGGTCGCGTTGTTTTGCACGCCCTTGGCGAAGGCATCAGGGATCTTTGCGAAATCGCCGCTGGCGAGCGCGACCACTGCGTCCTTCGTTGCGCCGATGTATCCCTTGGCCGACTCAACGGCGGCACCTACCAAGTCACCGATGGCCTTGCCGACGGTGACCGCGATCACCACCAGGCCCTTGAGCACATCGCCCACGATTTCGCCGACGGACTTGAGCCCGTCTGCGCCGCTTTCGGTGGCCTGCAGGAAGGTGTCCATGCTTGCCTGCAGAGCAGGCACCAGGCCGGAAACGAATTGCGCGGTCGCGCCCTGCCCCCGGGTCTTGAGCTCGGCGAACTGCTCGTTCACTTCCTTCATCGCGGTCACGGTGTCGCCACTGAGCAAGATGCCCAGGTCGCGCATATGGTCGATGTAGGACTGCAGGCCATCCTTGGCGACGTCGTCGATGACCGGCTTGATTGCTTCGAACTGCTTGCCGAAGAGCTGCACACCGATGGCCGCCTGATCGGCGGGATTCTTCACCGCCGCCAGCTTCGAGGCGATCTCCTGAAACTGTTGGTCGGGCGAAAGCTTCTGCAGATCCTGAAAATTGATCTTCAGCTGATCGAAGGGTGCGAGGGCTTCCTTCGATCCCTGCCGCGCTTTGCCGATGGTCACGTTGAGCTTGCCAACGGACGCCTCAACCTGGTCGACGGCAATATGGTTCTTAGTCGCCGCCGCGGTAAGGCCCTGAACGGCATCGGTCGATAGGCCCGTAGCCTTCGCAAAGTCGTCGATCTGGTCGGCGTGCTCGAACGCGGACGCGATCGATTCCTTGAACGTGTCGAACAACGCACCCAGCGCGAGGAAGCCGACGAGCTCTTTGCCGAGATCCTTTACCTCATCGCCGAACTCCGACCACGCGCCACCGGCTTCGGCCGCACTCTTCTTCGATTCGGTGCTTACCGTTCGAAAGGCAGTGACGACATCAGCCAGGCCCTCGGCGGAAAATCGGACGCGGACGTCCTCATTGGCCATGGCGGTTCTTCTCCAGAATGGCGGGTGCGCGCGGCATCGGTGTTTTCTTCTTCTGGTGAGGCGCCAGCGCCGCCCAGAGCTGCAGCTGGTTCATGTAGAGGCGTTCCGCTCCATCCCGGATGCGATTGAGCACCACCAGCAAGCCATCACGGATCGGCCAATGAACGACAACGCGAGCGCGATCGGGATCGAAGTCGGCGATCAGCCGGACGATGCCCGTCCAGTCTCCGTAGGTACTGGCTCCTCGCTCTCTTTCGGGAGCGCCTCTTCCCCCGAAGAGCTCGGGGAAATCCTCGCGGAGGCGATCCCTGTCGCGAAAAAATGCGCGAGTAACTGGGCGCTTTCGGCGCGCAGCAGCGCCTTGGCCGCAGGATCCGTGGTGGCACCAAGTGCGCGCTCGGTTTCCATCGCAACGTCGCGCGTCCAAGCCGCGCCATCGGGAACCAGCAGTCCGGCCATGATCGGTAGCAGCACGGGCGCCAGCTCGCGCTGCATCCGGTCGACGAACGTCCGCGGCGTCTCGTGCGCACCAGCCTGGAGCTTGTCCAGGCCGGCCGCACGGACCTGTTCCATCAGGTAGATGTCCTGCGCGAAGGTCGTGTGGGTGGGTCGCGCGTACGCGACCCCATCGACTACGAAGCGCATCAGAGCTCCAGTTCAGCCCGGAAGTACTGCGACAGGCCGTCCGGCTGAGTGTCGTCCGCCAGCACGGTGCCCTTGATGGACAGGTTGCCGAAGTCGTCGGTGATCAGGCCGAGCTGGTCGGTCGCACCGATGCGCACGCGGAACGCGCGGATCACGAAGCGCTTGCTCTGCTGGGCCTCGTTGAAGCCGGGGAAGTAGAACTCGTAGATGCCAGCAGCCTGGGTGAGCGCCTGCAGAACCGTCTTGGCGCCATAGCCGAACGACACCTTGACGCTCTCGGCGTCGGTGATGGCGGAGCCCTCCGGCACGATGATGCCGCCATCGGTGACCTGGTAGTCGCCAGCACCCGAGGCGTCCACCTCATCATAGGTCACGTCGCCGGTTGCCGATTTGACGGCGGTGACCGTGTCCGCGAACTGTGACAGCAGGTTGAGGCCGCCCTTGTAGAGGGTTACCACCTCGTCCACCTTGGTGCCGGCCGCGAGCTGGCTCAGGTCGCCCAGAAAGCCGATGGCCAGGTTGTTCGGGCTGACGTCGCTCAGGGTCGCGGCGAAGTCGACGCTGGAGATGCGGCGCACCTCGTTGCGCGTGCCGCCGCCGGGCTTCGTGCGGTCAACCAGCGTCTTGACGTCTTCGGTGACGCCGAAGGTGATGGCGCTGGCATTGCCGAGCTCCTGCAGGCCAGTCGTGGCGCCGACCTTGCGGACGTAGCCCTTGCCGGTGCCGATGTAACTGTAATCGGTCATGGGAAATTGCCTCAGCCGCTCACGCGCGGCGATGCGCCCCCGGCATGCGGGAGGTGGAAAGAAAGAGGTTGCGGTTACCGCGGCAGCGGCAGATATGTGGCGTCGTAGCGAAGCTCGACACCAATCCAGTTGATGCCGTCGGCGCCAGGAATCTGCTGAGAGCTAGCGAAGCGTGGATAGGTCGTTTGCTTCGGAAATGCGACGGCCCTGCCCTGCACGGCAAAATCGATGTCGTCGATCAGGTCATGCAGGACCTCTTGCCCGTTGTCGAAGTCGCAAGAGATCTTGGCGAGGATCGCAATCGATGCGAGCTTACCGCCCAGCGGTACGTTCGGGTCCGTCGGACGCTGCGTGGTGTCGACCATGACGGCCAGCAGGATGGGATTGCTTTCGTCGGGAACCTGCGACGGTTCGTCGGTAACGTTGGCGCCAGCATCCGTCCGGTAGCCGGCGGCCGTGCGGATCTGCTGCAAGCAGGCCACCATCGCCTGCACGAGCTGCCACGACCTGGGCTTTTCGCGATCAGCCATGGACCACCCACTGGGCTATCGACTGGTCGATGGCCGCCTGACTCTTCAGGCGCCACACGTCCGAGCCGATGGTGACGGTGGCTTCCTTCTGAGGACTGGGAACGTCCTCGAGGAAGATGGAAAGGAGACGACGACGCCCCACAACCGGAGCGGCATCCTCGCCGAACTCCTGCTGCGACTCGTCGAAGTAGCACCGGCACGGGATCGCCGTGCCGGTGCCAACCTGGTACTGCCCGCTGTCGCCCATGCCGACGGCCACCATCGCAGAGTGGATGGTGGCGTCCATCGCGCGCAGGGAGTCCAGCTGCGACATTACAGCTTGCCGCGGAGCAGGACTTCCGGACGGGTGCAGACATACAGCGGATAGCTGTACACCTCGACATCGACGAAGCTGTTGCGGTCCTTGTCGGGAACCGTCAGCGCGTAGTTGTCCTGGCCCAAGGTATTCACCCAGTCGAACGACTCACCCGGCGACAGCGCGCGCTGGAACACGCCGGGGGCACCCACGGGGAAGAACTTGACCTTCTCGGGAGCGACCGACACTTCGTTGTCGTCGGAGCCACGGTAGTTCACCCAGGTGATGCCGCCGAAGTCGAACGTGCCGAAGGCATTGCCGTCGCGCAGGTCGCTGGCTTCCTGCTGGTTCAGGAACGTGCGTGTGACTTCGTCGTGGTCGGTAAAGGCGTCCCAGAAAGCGTCGCCGCAGAGGCCGTAAACGCGCGTGGACTGCACGAACGCGCCCTTTGCCGATCGCGCCATCTGCCGGACGATCTCGTTGCACTTCTTGCGCAGGCCGGTCTTCGACTGCGACAGGGCGAAGGCAATCTCCGCCGGCTTCTGAATGCCCCACTCCTGGAACCAGTCGCGGATAACGCTGCCGTCGGCATCCAGCACGGTACCCTGGATGGCGCCCAGGCGCATATTTTCATGCGTGTAGGCCATGTCGTTGCGCAGGTTGACCATGCGGGTCATGACCTCGTCCTGAGCCTGCTGCAGTTCGGTTTCGGAGCCGAAAGCGCGGATTCCCTGGATGGACGAGGCATTGATGCGGTCACCCTTGGCCACACGCACGGTGCGGAAGTCGCGGATGTTGCGGGAATTGCGGCCCGCCTGCGGCAGCGGGGCGCCGCGGGGCGTGGTCTGGATGATCGAGAGCGCCGTATCGCGCTTCTCAATGGCGATGGTCTCCGTGCGCACCGGATTGTCAGTGAACAGGTTGAGGGTACCGAGCCACTGGGGCACGTACGGGACCTTGTTGAGCGCATCCGTCAGCTCGAACGTGCTGAACGCGTCGCCCTGGAAGATATCGGGACTGGCCATTTACTACCTCCGGGTAAAAGAAAGGCCCGCCGAATTGGCGGGCCTGATGTGTGACGCTCGGCGCGAGCCGGCGAACGATGGTGTTACGGGGCGACGATTATTCGTCGGTGACGACGATGACGTCGGTGTCGGCTTCCGTGTGGCTCGCAGCAGTCGCCTTGAGGACCACGTTGCCGGCAGTGTCGAGCTGGATGCCAGACCAGGTGACGATACCGTTGACGGCGGTCTTGGCGCCGCCGCCGGTGAGCGCGCCAGCGCCCGACTTGATGGCCAGGGTCACCGACGTGGTGTTGTCGCCTTCGATCAGGTCGCCGTCGTCGTTCTCGATGCGCACCACGACATCACCCAGTGCGGTCGCCTTCACGCCACCGGCCGGGAACTCGATGAACGAAAGGACAGTGCCGCCAACCGACACCACGATGTCGCCACCGAAGCGATCGATGAGGCCGAGACCAGCAAGCACGCCAAGGGCAGCGGCCTTTTGCGTGGCCGTCAGGCCGGCCTTCCAGTTGAGGTAATCGCTGTTGATCTCGGCATCACGGTTCACGACCGTACCGGCCACGGCCGCGGCCGTGGCATCGACCGGACCGAACAGGATCGCTGCAGCGCTCTGGCTGCCGTCGGCGGCGGCGGGATCGAACAGCTGATAGAGGCCGCTTGCAGTGACCTTGCCGAGCACGGCGCCGGCGGGATACGTGGCACCGGAGACGAGCTTCACGACCGAGCGCGAGCGCGTGCCGTTGGCTTCCGACACCACGAAGGCGCCGGCGTGGATGGGTTCATTGAGCACGGTCATTGCTTCTTACCTCCGAATCGGGAAATGGTTGTCGCCCACTGGCTGGGCGGCTGGTGGGTGACGCCGGAGTTCCCGGCGGGTGGTGCGGTAACGAGCTCGGGCCCGACATCAGCCTTCAGCGCAGCAATGCTCTTGCGCGCCTGTTCGGCGGACAGGCCTTGCTTGATGTATTCGCCCGCCAGGTCTTTCACGCCGGCGGCAACGCAGAAGTCCACGATGCGCGCGGCTTCCTCAATGACTTTGTCGGGCGCGCGGGTGTCGATGGTTGCCGTTTCCTTGGCATAGGACAGCACGGCAGTCACGACGTCGCCGGCGAGCTTGGACGTAGCCAAGGCTGCGGACAGCACACCCATGCGCATCGTGCGAGCGGCCGCGAGCTGCTCCTCAGCATCGTCGGGACTATCCTTCTTCGGATCGTCCTCGCTGCCGGTCGGATCATCATCGGGATCGAGGACGGCCTCCGGCTCGGGCTCCGGCTCGCCCGGCGGCGACGCTTCGGCCGGATCCGGGTCCGGAATTGCTTCGGGCTCCGGTTCCGGGTTGGCTAGATCGGCCATCACGTCGTACAGGGTGCCCTGTCGATCAGCCAGGCCGGCAGCGATCGCAGCGGCGCCAGTGAACGTGCCTGCCTGTGTGGCGCGCACTGCGTCCGGATCCATGCCGCGATAGGTCGCCACCGAAGAGACGAACAGGTCATACAGGGTGTCCGACTCTGCCTGCGCTGCCTGCTGCGCTTCAGGGGACAGCGGAAAATGTTGGTTGAAGTCGATTTTGCGCGCACCGCTGAAGATCGGCGTGATCTTCACGCCAGCCTTCGCATCAGCGCCGCTCTGGTCGCAGTGATAGAACACAACACCGACCGAACCCGTGCCGCCGGTGCGCGATACCCAGATCTCGTCGCATGCGGCGGCGATGGCGAAGCAGCCCGAGTAGGCCATGTCGTCCACAAGGCCGATGACGCGCTTGGGGCCACCGCTGGACTTGCGATTGGCGTAGATGTGATCCGTCAGGTCGAAGCATCCGCTGGCCATACCGCCAGGCGAGTTCATGCGCAGAACGATGGCGTCGACGTTCGAATCCGTGAGTGCGGCGTCGAAAGCGCGGCGGATGGCGACATAGCTGGTGGGGCCTTCGCCGCACGCATCAGGCATCGGACGGTTTACCAGCGCGCCGGAGATATTGAGGATCGCTACCTTGTCCGGATCGATCCCGGCAGGCGCGTCACCAGCAACGGTTGCGGCATCGCCCGCTGCCATGCGGATCGCCGGCGGCGTATCGATCGCGCCGCTCACGTAGGCTCCCACCAGCTGCTCACCGATGCTCGGATGCACCAGCAGCGGATGCCCGAACGCATGCGCATGCACCTTGGCCACAGCGGAATTGTTGGAGCGACCGAATAGCCGCGATAGGATCGAAAGGTTACGCGTCGGCTGGCTCATTGATGACCTCGTTGGGTTCTTTGGGAACGACCGGCTGCATGCTCTTCGTCGCCTGCCGTCCGTCTGATGTGTAGGCCAGGCCCGCGGCGTCGGCGCGCTTGTTTGCTTCGACGTTCTGCGCGTCGACCGTCTCCGGATCGTCGCCGTTGGCGAGCACCACCGCATCGCGGCTCTTGAGGCCCGCAGCGATCGCCTTGATGTCGGCGTCCACGTCCTGAACGGGATGGCTGTAGGGCCAGCCCTGTGGCACCCAGAGCGTCTCGACGTAGTCCTCGCGCAGATCGGCGTAGTCAGGCAGTTCGAGCACGCCTCCCAGCACGGCGGCGTCGAAGAAGGCCTCACGGATCGGCTGTAGCGCCTGTGGAATGAGATAGAGCCACTGGTGCTGTTCAAGCCAGCGGCGGAATTCGTTGAGGATGAGCTTCAGCGCGCGATCGCTGACGTTTCGCAGATCGCCAGTCAGCACCTCATAGGGCACGCCGTGCTTCGCGGCGATCGCCATCAGCTGCGCGCGGAGGAATTCGGGGTATGCCGAGCCGGCGTCGGGAGGCGTGGCGAATTCAACCTCCCACCCGGGCGGAAGTTCAGCAGATGTACCTGGTTCCAGCGCAGCCAGCGGCGTGCCGTCCGGATCCTGCCCGTGCGCGGATTCCGACAGCGGGCCGGCGCCCTCCTCCGGATTCGGCGTCTTGAAGAACACGCCGAACAGGTTTGCGATCTTCTGCCGTTCCAGCACGGCGTCGTCGAACGTGTCGAGGTTGTACATGCGCACGAGCACCGGCGCCGAGCGCGGAACGCCCCGCAGCTGCCCAGCGCGCAGCGGCTGATACAGGTGAATGACCTGTTCCGCCGGGATGCGCACCAGCTGGTTGCCCTGCGTCGTGCCCACCACATCGCCAGGGTGAAACTGATACATCCAGTACGCCACACGCTGCCCGATCGCGTTGAACTCGATGCCGGCGCGTACAGCGTTGCCGTTGCTCGCGGTTGTGTAGTACTCGGCTGGGCACTGCTCCGCCTCGACGACTTGGAGCTGCAGTGGCACCGGCAGGCCATCCGAGAGACGGCGCGAGCGCAGCCGGACGAATACTTCGCCGCCCTCCTCCCACTCACCGGCCATCAAAGCCTGCAGGCCGTAGAAGTCGAGGACGCCATCGGCATCCGCGTACTTGCACCAGCGGTCCCACACCTTCTTGATGGCTGCCTTGAGGATCGCGGACCCGTTGACGGCCTTGGCCACGATGCCGGTGCCGACCAGGTTGGATACGTACTTGTCCGCAGCGGTGCCGGCCCACGGGTCGTTGCGGTGCGCCGCGCGCGAGCGGGCGCGGATCAACGAGAGCGACGTGACCGATACCGTGTTCGGGCCCGCGCTCGTTGGGCGCCAGGCGCGCAGGCGGCGGCCTTGGCCCCCGGCGTTGTACGCCGGCTGCTGTGGCGACGCGCCAGGCAGTTCGAATCCGCGGCTGTCGAGGTTATCCATCAGTACCCGTTCCCGCTCACGAAGGTGCGGAACACACGGCGGCGCAGCGGCCGCAGGGTGATGCCCAGTTCATTGGCGATGTCGATCCGAGCAGCACGCATGGCGTCGAGGCTCTGGTATGTCACCAAGCGGTCGCCGTAGCGGACCTGCTGCACGCCGGCGGCGATGGCACGCTCCAGCGTTTGCAGGTCTTGCTGTGTGTAGGCCACGACTATCTCCCGAGATATTTGCTCTTCGCCGTGCGCATGCGTTGCTTCGGCGCGGCTGATTTCGTGTCGTTGCTTTCGGATGGCGGGGGCGCCACCGACAGATCGAGGCCAAGGTATTGCTGGGCGATTCGGATGGCGGCCAGCGAATAGACGCTTACGTCGGTCGCTTCGTTGCGCCGGCCACCCGCGTCCCAGACCACCCTTGGGCGGCCCTTGACGTATTTCTTCTTCCGCTTCTCGGCCGTCACCTGGTCGAAATAGGTTCGGTCGAACTCATCGGACACCGGCCAGTGCACATAACCTGGGCCAGGCTCGAGAATCAGGTAACGCTGATAGAGCAGCGACTTCGCGGTGTCGGTGCCCACTTCGGACAGGTACACGCCGTTCGCATTCTTCTTGCGCGGCATAACCACGACCGGGCGCGCGGCCTGGCTGGATCCCTTGACCGGGATGAGGAACCGAATCCCCATCCGCTTCGAGAACTTGTTCACCTCGTCCGAGTAGTGGCCACCGTGATCCTGCGTCGCCACCACGACCTGCAGGATGGTTCCATCCTCCCGGCGAAACGTGCGCCGCAATGCCTCGGCGAGCTTGTCCCAGAGCCCAGGCCGGCTTGGGTCACCGAACAGGCGGGTGTATGCCAATGACCAGCGCTCTTCGCCCTGTCCGTATCCGTCGTATTGGATCTCGACGCGATCATCCTGCGTGTCGATCGACGCCACGATAGCCACGACGCCCTTGGGCGCGGGCGCGGCATAGTGCTCCCGGCGGACCATCAGCGCTTGCGCGTCGGTCTTCTCGCCGGTGTCCTCTTCCCATGCCTCGCCGAGCGTGGTGTTGACGAATGCTTTTAGCTTGCTGACATCCCGGCGCGCAGCCAGGAATTCCGAAACAATCTTTCGCCACCCGGTCTGCGAGTACGCAGTCCAGATGTGGAACGCCACCTTGTCAGGCGTTTCGACGACATCGCCGCCGGCCGACCGGAAGTAACCCTCAGGGTCGATCCAGACCCCGTCTTCCGTGGTCCAAACGCCCAAGTGCCATATCGACAGATACTCGGCGTGCGTGAAGAGAGCCTTGCACGACTCGCACAAATAGGCCGCGGTCGACGCATCCTCGCCGATCCACTTCATGCCGAAGGCCGCGTCCTCGCCGCCCCACTTCAATGCCTGCTTGTGGCCGCAATGCGGACACGGCACGTGGTACGTGAACTGCGCGTCGGCCGCATCGTGCAGCTCGTCGATATACGACTCGCCCTTGGTTCCGGGCGTGCTGCCACGAATCGACTTGGGGAATGTGGCGCCTTCGAGACGCTTGTCACCCAGCGTTACCGCGTCACCCTCGTTCTCGATGTCGCGATCAAAGCCGTCGAGCTCATCGAAATACGCGACGTCCTTGGATAGGCGGCGATAGTTCTTCGCTGCCTTGCCACCCCGGATATCCAGCGTGCTGCCGAGGAACACCTTTTTCGACAACGTGTTGTATTTCGACTTCGTGTTGAAGTACGGAAAGACCCGCTGCACCGCCGCGCAGTCGCGCAGCATGGGGTCGATCTCGTCCTTGACGAAGTCCTTGGCGTCATCGTCAACCGGCTGGAATATCACCTGGTTGCGACGCTTGTGCTCCGCGAAGTAGCCAACCGATGCGCACAGCATCTTGGTATAGCCAACGCGCGCGGACTTTCGAATGGTCACCGACCGTATGTCGTCGTTCGACATGCAGTCCATGATGGCGGGCTGGTAGGGGTAAGCCTCCCAGCGCCCCTCGATGTAGCTCGACTCGGCGGATAGGTAGAAGTTCTCCTGGGCCCATTCGCTGAGGCGAAGTGGCTCGGGCTTCTCCAATACCTTCAGGCCGCGCCTGGCCGCCCGCTCAATCTCCTTCCGGGTCTCGCTCGTAATACTCATCGAGATCCACGGTCACCCGCGCCGCCATGTTTTGAGCCTTCACCACCTCACGCTTCACGTCTTCGATCGCCCGCGCCGGCAGGCCGGGGTTTCGTTTCTTGACGTTAAGCGGGATCGACTCCAGGTGCGCAGCGATCTGACCGCCGATGCGCGAGAGCGTCCATTCAATGACCCCGACCGGCGCGAGTTCGCGGCGCGTCTGGGCGTTCTTCAGTTCCTGTCCGATGCGCTGTTCGCGAGTGAGCAGCAGCTTCTCGCGTTCCGCTTCGATCACTAGAGGCATGGGCGACGCGTCGGCCGCCTTCTTGCCCGCTTCGGTGGCCGCGTTCATCGCCTGGCGCGCCAGACGGTTCGACAGTACGTCCGACACGCGGAAGTACGCATACCGGCCTATGCGCGCGACCGGCTCAACGTTCCATTTGTCGAACGCGGTTGGTGTAACTCCGCAGCTGGCAACCATCTGTTGCTTGGTCAGCCAGCCCGGCTCAGGCCGCTTCGGGCTTGGCTTTGCGCTCATCGGGTCGCATTAGGTGAGATTGGGCACGACCACACCACCACCCCACCCTGAAAAATTTCACAAATAGTGATTGAACGGGGTCCGAATTACCCACAACCGGTCGAAGTGCTCAGGGTCCCCGGCGAAATGCGACCGGTTCTCGTCGAGGTGCTGGCGGCGGGCATCATGTCAGGACTCGCTCTCATTCACTCGGTTCGCGCGCGGTCGCAATGGCAGAGGCCAGGGCTGCGTCGAAGTTCAGATAAAACCGCTCGTCGAACACGCGCTCCACGGTCTCGCGGAACGGCAGTCGTTGATGGTAGTTGGCCGAGCTGATGAAGATCAGGAACGGCGACAGCTTGCGCCCGTTCCGCAGGTATACGCCCAGCGGCAGGTGACCACCACCTGGCCGGCCAACGAAGAACTGGCCACGCACCTTCCGAGTGCGGCGGCTGCGCTTACTGCTTGTGCTGTTCTGGTAGGCATCTGGGTTCGCACCCAGTTGACTCAGCATCGCGTTGATCAGACCGGCCGGCATATTGCCGTAGGCATCCAACTTCACGCCTGCGCCAGGCACAGTCATCATTCCTGCAGGCAGGACACGCGCCGCACGCAGTGCACGCTCGTAGCGCTTCTGATTGCGCTGGCCGCCATATACCTCGGGGTAGATGTACTTGGCTGCTGGCGTTCCCTTGGATGCATCCGTCTTGAAGAACACGTCCGCCATTGGCGTGGCGTCAGTCTTCTTTGCGGGCGTGACGTACGTGCTGTTGAGCGTGTACGGCGTCGGCCTGTCGAACGCCTGCTGCATCGCGGATCGCACAGCCGGCTGTGCATCCTTCGCTGTGCGGGTGAGCGCGACGGCGACGGCATAGGGAAACTGCTTCTGGTAGCGCGACATGCGCGCCATCAGGTTGCTTACGTCCACACTCGCCGGCGAACTCGGCATGGCTATTCCGCTGCACCGAGTACCAGCTCAAGCCGAACATCCGGTGTCACCAACGCAGCCGTGGCGTCATCGGGGATCACTGCGACCGTTTGGTCAAACGCTGTGCCGCCGTATGGCAGACGGCCAAACAATTGAACGGATTCACCGCCGACGCTGAGCTCGACACGATACGGCAGTAACGCCGCCGCGCCATCGCTGGCGAGCGGCGTTCCGATGATGCGGACGGATTTCACTGGAGCTGTTACAGCTTCTTGGCCAGGGCGACCACTTCGTCCCACACCGATTCGACATCGTGGCCGGCGGTGGTCAGCACTTTCTTGATGTTCGCGAGCAGAGCATCGCTCGGTTCGGCGGCGGCGGCCGGCGCTGCGCCGCCCTGGGTTACGTCGGTCATGACTGGTTCCTGCTGGGTGGGTGAATCCGGAAGCGGCGCAACCGGCTTGGCGATGCCAAGCAAGAGGCGGGCGGCTTCAATGATGGTCGAGAGAATGCTCATTGCGCTCAGCCTCCAACAGGCTCACTGCTTCGTCGCGCTCGGCTTGGAGCTGTCGGACGTATCCAATAATTCGGCCTGCACTTTCGAAGCGTAGTCCGTCCGCTGAAGCAGCTGCGCCGGGATCGGCTGTAGCTGCGGGCAAACCGGAAGCTGGACATCGCCACGTCGGAGACAGCCGGACAGTGCCAGCGCGCAGGCCGGCAACGGTGCTTGCAGACAGTGCTTGCGCATAGCGCATGTCCCCTTGGAACTTGGTATCGATCTGGGCGAAGGCGTTCGCCTGCCGCTGCTCCGCCGCTCTGGCCACCTGGACGGCATTCGCGAAAGCCAACGCACGCTGCGAGGCCTCATTGGCCGTCGCCGCCGACTGCTTGGCTACCGCAATAGCTGCCGTCTCGGCGCCGTCGTGATGCCCCTTACCATAGGCGGCCGCTAGAACCGCGAGCACCATGAGAAGGCGAAGCATCGCCAGGTGGGCCTTGATCCAAGCCATTACTGCCGGCTCTCGCATAGCACGCGATCAGCGGTGCGGCGCTTCACCAATCCGGCGTAGGTAACGCCATCCGCCGTGGTCCAGAACTTAAACTGCGCGCAGACGCCCGCCCAGTCACCAGCCATGGCGCGGATGCGCATCGTGGACGGCTGACCCGTCTTGAGCACGCAGAATCCGTCCTTACCCTTGTCCTTCCCGTGCGCGGCACGACCTTGGCCCACGTTGAACGTGAAGTCCGTGATGGCCGCCTCGACCTGAAGCGGCATGTCCCGACCGACGCAGACGCGCACGATTCGGTTGGCCTCTGCCATGTCTTGCTGAAGGAGCGCCTGGCATTCATCGTGACGATATTGGCGCATCTCGACGCCGCCGGTGTGACCGTCACAGACAGTCAAGACACCGGTGACATCGCGGTACGGCGTCAGCCGTTCACCTTCGAAAGTGCCAGCGATCGCGGCAGCCAGGCTCACTGCGGCGGCCGCGCCCGCTACGACGGTGCGGGGGTTCATTTCGAGCGAGCCTCACGACGCCACTTCCACAGCAGATAGATTCCCTGCAACACCACGTAGAGCGTGGTAGCCAGGTACATGGCATCCGAGAAGCTCAGGCCGAAGCCGTGCGCGATGACGACGCTGGCCGGCGGCGACACCTTGGCCGCAGCTACGCCCATCTCGCGAGCGAGTTCAGTCTGTTCCATTCGCGTTGCCCCTGACTGCCGACACTGAGCCGGCGAGTTTCTTGTTGATGAACTCGACGTTCGTGAACTTTTGCGCGCCCTCTTGCAGGACGAACAAGCCGCCATCCCGCACCATCACGGCGACGGCCTTGTACTTGGATTGAAAGCCGTCAGGATCGAACAGAACCACCTCGCCGTCGCCGATAGCGATCGGCTCCGGCGATGGCGCACGCGCCTTCACGCGACCTGCCGCAATGACAGCCACGGCGCATCCTTGGCCGGCTTCGGATCGTCAGCCCAGACTGCTTCCTGGAACGTCAGGCCACGGGCGGGATGTGTTAGCCACAGAGCCTGGGCGGGCGCCTCATAGTCGAAACGACTCTTCATGGCGTACTCGTTGAATCCAACGAGACAGCCATTGACGATGATCTGGCCCAGGTAGCGGAGCTGATGCCAGTGGCCCATGAGCAGCACGTCATAGGGCATTCCTAGCGCGCCATACTGCTTGCGCGTCTTGGCGTCACCGCGCATCCAGGGCAGTAGGGGCCCGGTGATGCCCGAGCCACCCTTGAAGCTGTCGCCGTGGGTGAGCATGTATCGCGTGCCGTACACACGGTAGGAGCAGTCGAACCCATCCGGGATCTGGAAGGTGATGCGATCGCGGTACTTCGGATCGGCCTGGATCGTCCGGGCAAGGAACTGATACAGCAGGAAGTCGAAGTTCAGCGCCGGGCCGTTCTTCATGCGAGGCTTGCGGTCCAGGCGGCCATGGTTACCGGCCACGCATGGAACGTGCAGCCTGCCGAACTCGTCGCACAGCTGCTTCAGGCTCGGGACCAGCTCGTCG
>Ga0209672_100361_pt1 | contig 28536 bp, 27 predicted proteins | sample AraplaCol_mMS_r2_FD_184273 | JGI IMG/M metagenome (GOLD analysis project Ga0209672, IMG submission 184273) | Arabidopsis root microbial communities from North Carolina, USA - plate scrape CL_Col_mMS_r2 (SPAdes) (version 2) | ecosystem: Host-associated > Plants > Roots > Endosphere | place: USA...
ATCCCTGATTACCGAAAGGACACACCCATGCGTACCTTGCTGAGCCTCACCATCGCCTTGGTGGCATCGATGGGCCCTGCCCTCGCCGACGAGGCGCCCAAAGCCGCACCCACGCCGACGTCCGTTCCCGCTGGTGTCAAGAACATCGTGATCGTGCCCGGCGCCTTCGTCGACGGTTCCGGCTGGCGCGTCGTGCACGACATCCTGATCCACAAGGGTTACCACGTCACCGTCGAGCAGCCGCGCATCGAAACGCTGGCCGACGATATCGACCTGACCCGCGAGCTGATCCGCCAGCAGGACGGCCCTGTCGTTCTCGTGGGCCACAGCTACGGCGGCGCCGTCATCACGGTGGCCGGCAATCGCGACAAGGTGAAGGCCCTGGTCTATGTGGCCGGCGTGCAGCCCAGCGAAGGCGAGAGCCTGAGCCAGCTGGTCGGTTCGATGCCCTCGCCAAGCAACGACATCGTCGCCACGCGAGATGGCCATCTGTATGTGGAGCCATCGAAGTTCGCCGCCGATTTCGCTGCCGACCTCACGCCGAACCGCACCAACTTCTTCGCGGTGTCGCAGGCACAGGCCACCTCCGCCGCGTTCAACGCCACCGTGTCTGCCGCCGCCTGGCACAGCAAGCCGAGCTGGGCCGTGCTCACCACGGAAGACCACGCACTCAGCCCCGACCTGCAGCGCTGGATGTACCAGCGTGCCGGTTCCAAGGTCACCGAAATCAAGGCCAGCCACCTCGTCTACATCTCGCAGCCCGAAGCGGTGGCGAAGGTGATCGAGGAAGCCGCCACCAGCGTGCACTAAGCACCTCCACGTCCCATCCAACTCCCTCATCCAAGGAATCTCATCATGACCACCGCCTCCATCAAGCGCACCAGCTTCGCCTCCACCGCCGCCCTCGTCGCTCTCGCCGTCGCTTCGATCGCCTCGCCCGTGCGCGCGGCCGACCAGGCCGGCGCGAAGGAAGAGCCCGTGCGTTGCTACGGCGTCAACACCTGCAAGGGCACCAGCCTGTGCGCCACCGCCAAGAACGATTGCAAAGGCCTCAACAGCTGCAAGGGCCAGGGCGTCGTGGTGAAGACCAAGAGCGCCTGCGTCGCCGAAGGCGGCACGCTCACCGAACCGAAGTAAGTCGTACGCGGGGCCTTGCATGGTGCAAGCCCCGCTTTCTCGCCGCGTTCAAGGATTCCGTCATGTTCACGCCACCTCCGACTTTTGCGGGCTTTGGCCTCGGCCTGCGCAAGGAGCATTACCGCGATTTTCTCGAGACCGACGTGCCGGTCGATTTCGTCGAGGTGATCTCCGAGAACTTCATGGTGGATGGCGGCCAGCCGCGCCACATCCTGCGCCAGGTGCTCGAGCGCCATCCGGTGGCCTTGCATGGCGTGTCGATGTCGATCGGTTCGGCCGACGGTCTCGACCATGACTATCTGCGCCGGCTGCGCGCGCTGGTCGACGAGATTCAGCCACTGTTCGTCTCCGACCATCTGAGCTGGTCGCGCGTGGCTGGCTTCAACTCGCACGACCTGCTGCCGCTGCCCTATACGAAGGAGGCGCTGGAGTTGGTCTGCCGCCATATCGACATGGCGCAGGAGGCGCTCGGGCGTTCGATGCTGTTCGAGAATCCGTCCAGCTATGTATCGTTTGCCGAAAGCGACATGACCGAGTGGGAGTTTCTTGCCGCGATGTCGCGTCGCACCGGCTGCGGCCTGCTGCTGGACGTGAACAATGTCTATGTGAGCTCGCGCAACCATGGCCTGGATGCGCACGCCTTCCTGCGCGGTCTGCCCGCCGATCGCGTGCGCCAGATCCATCTCGCCGGCCACACCGAGGTCACCGACCTGCTGATCGACACGCACGACCAGCCCGTATGCGATGACGTGTGGTCGCTTTATGCCGAGGCCATGTCGCTGCTGGGCCCAGTGGCCAGCATGATCGAACGCGACGATGCCATTCCGCCCTTGGCCGAACTGCTGGACGAACTGGCTATCGCGCGTTGCCTCAGCGAGCGTGCCCGTGATCTGCGGGAGGCCGCATGACGCTCGCCGAGCTGCAGCGCGATTTTCGCGACTGGCTGACCCACGCCTCGCCCGAGGCGGTGCAGCGCCTCGATCCCCGTGCCGGCATGGGCATGACGGTCTACCAGAACAACTACCGCGCACAGTTGGTGGGAGTGCTGGAAGCGAGCTACCCGCAGCTGCACGCATGGCTCGGCTCGACGCTGTTTCTCGAAGCGGCCATCCGCCATATCGATAGCCGGCCGCCGCATGGCTGGACGCTCGATGCCTACGGCGCCGATTTCGAAGCCACGCTGCGCGGCATGCTGCCGGACAACCCCGACGTGCACGAGCTGGCGTGGATGGAATGGTCGCTGTCCGAGTCCTTCGTGGCACCGGATGCGACGACGCTGCCCGGCGATCAGCTCGCCGACATCGACTGGGACCTCGCACGCCTCCAGCTCGCACCTAGCCTGCGCCAGCGAGCGGTGACGACCAATGCGGTCGACCTGTGGTTCGCGTTGCAACAGGAGACCGATGTGCCCGAGAGCGAAATGCTGGGCGCGCCGGGCGGTGTCGTGACATGGCGGCAGGGCTATACCTGCCAGTTGAAGCCGATCGATCCGGTTGAACACGACGCCCTGCTTTCGCTGCGCGACGACCCGCGCTTCAGCGCGCTTTGCGATGCGCTCGTAGCGCGCCTGGGCGAAGACGCCGGCATCGCCCGGGCCGGCGAGCTGCTGGCCAGCTGGATCGCGGCGCGCATCGTCACCGGCGTCGCCTGAAGTCCAGCGTGAGCCACGGTGGCGCGCCATGGTCGATTTCTGGCATATCTTAGGACGCGCGCCATCGCCGGCGCCGATAAGCTGGTCGTGGATCTTCCTACGAGGAGCTGCCCGATGCCCGCCGTATTCCGTCACTTCGCGATCAACGCCGACGACGTGGGACGCGCCAGGAGCTTCTATGAGCGCGTGTTTGGCTGGTCCTTCACACCGTGGGGGCCGCCCGGCTTCTACCAGATCAAGAACGCCGGACAAGGCTTGCTCGGCGCCCTGCAGGAACGGCGCGACATTGTCCCCGGCGTGCGCATGGCAGGCTGCGAAGCCAGCTTCGGCGTCACCGATCTCAAGGCGACCATGGCCGCCATCGAAGCCAGCGGCGGCAAGATCCTGATGCAGCCCTACCGCATCGATGGCGTCGGCGAGCTGATCTATTTCGAGGACACCGAAGGCAACTTCGTCGGCGCGATGCAATACGAGCAGGGCGTATTCGATTGAGTGACGAGGGGGAGAGCCAGTATGTCCGCACGCTCGCACTGAGCTTTCACGCGGGCACCCTGCTGGCGGAGCACCAGCATCGTTGGGGCCAGTTGGTATTCGCCGCGTCCGGCGTCATGCAGGTCATCACCGAGACAGCGGCCTGGTTTATCCCGAGTACGCGGGCCATCTGGCTGCCGGCAGGTTTGAAGCACAGTATCCGAATGCAAGGCGAAGTCAGCCTCCGCACGCTCTACCTCAACGCCACCCGTGCGGCACCCTTGCCAAGCGAACCTGCCGTGCTTGAAGTCGTACCACTACTGCGCGAGCTGATCCTGCATGTGGTTGGCATCGGCATGCTCACGCCGCAGCAGGCTCAACACGACCGGCTGGCCGGCGTGCTGGTCGACCTGCTTTGCCAGGCGCGCAGCGAAGATTTGATGTTGCCGCTGCCGCAAAGCAAACGCGCCGCGAGGCTGGCAGAGATATTCCTTCATGCGCCCGGTGACGAACGCGATCTGCCGACGCTGGCCAACGCGGTGGGTGCCAGCTTGCGCACCCTGCAACGCCTGTTTCCGCAGGAGACCGGTCTGACCATCGAAGCCTGGCGGCAAAAAGCCCGCATGATCCACGCGGTCGCGATGCTCTCCACCGGCGCCAGCGTGTCGCAGACCGCGCTCGACTGCGGCTATCTCAGCCTCGCCGCATTCAGCAGCGCGTTCCGCAAGCAGTTTGGCGCATCACCGGGACGTTATCGCTTGCGACAACGCCGGTGATGCGCCTTGCATCGACTAGTGGCTCATCAGGATGTCGGCGATGACGCCCGTGGAGACGGCGACCAACAGGAATTCACCGTTGTCGCTGCGAACCCAGTGGTAGCCATGGGGCGGCTCGCGCAGGTGCTCCGAGCGCCAGTCAGAAACCACATAGCGGTCATCGCGATATTCACGCGGCACCGCGCCGCCCTTCTTGTACCAACCTTCCTTCGCACCTCGGTCGTGCATCACCGCGTTTTCCTGGCGATGCTCATCGCCGGGAGGATGCTCATGCTCCTGTGCCATCACTGCATTGGAGAGCAGAAGTGCGGCGGCCATCGCTGCGGCCAGTGTCGTTTTCATAAGCTGCGTCCTTCTCAAAGTCACGTTTTCTTGCGAATCGAATGGTCTTGCGCCCAACGGCAGATGCGCCGCGCAACACACTTACTTTGATCAAGTCACGGCCGTGTGACATTGATGTAGGTCCCACCGTCGCCATTCATCGACGGGATCGCCGCTATTCATCCTGCCATTGGAATGGGATGGCTCTCGCGTTCGCCAACGCGAGGCGGCCGGCGTTGCATGGGATCGAACACGCGTTTCGGGCATGCGCCAGGAAAGCACGAGCGATCGACGTCGACCTTCGCGCGACGCCTTTTCTTTCGGACGGCTATACCAAACAGGACGCAAGCGCCTTGGACCTGCTAGCACCCATCTACCTGGACGATCGAAACATCATGGCGCCGCCTCGGCGCGGTCGATCAAGGTGCGGACCCTTAGCGCGAGCGCTTCCAGATGGAAAGGTTTGGTGATCACTTCCATGCCCGATTCGAGCGAGCCATCGCCGACAACGGCATTTTCAGCATATCCCGTCATGAACAGCACCCTGAGCCCCGGACGCACCATCCGAGCCGCATCTGCCAGCTGGCGACCATTCATGCCACCGGGCAAGCCCACGTCGGTCAGCAGCAGATCCACTTTGCGTCCGGATTCGATCTGCCTGAGTCCGTCGGCACCATGGGAAGCAGACAAGACAGCAAAGCCCTGGTCGATCAATAGCTCAACCACGAGCTGACGAATGAAGTCCTCGTCTTCCACCACCAGTACGCACGCCTCACGCATGCGCGGCTGAAGATGCTCAAGGGGTTCTTGCTCGGGCTCGGTGGGCGAGACTCCCACATGCCGAGGGAAATACAGCGCAAATGTCGTTCCCCGACCGATCTGGGAATGCACGCGAACCTGGCCACCCGATTGCCGCACGAAGCCGTAAACCATGGACAAGCCCAGGCCGGTTCCCTGACCGATCGGCTTGGTCGTAAAGAAGGGATCGAAAATCCGCGGCAGCGTCTCGACCGACATGCCACAACCCGAATCGGTCACGCAGATGGAGACGTACTGCCCAGGCACCAGGTCCAATCGTGCAGCCGCGCTCTCGTCCAGCGATTCGTTCGCGGTCTTCATGGTCAGGTGGCCGCCGGCAGGCGCCATCGCGTCGCGCGCGTTGATGCACAGATTCAGCAGGGCGTTCTCCAACTGGGAGGCGTCGATCCTGATCGACCAGAGCTCCTCGGCGCGCACCAGGCCAAGATCGACCGACGGCCCCACCGTTCGCGCGATCAAGTCCTCGAGGCTACTGACGAGTCGATTGACATCGGTGAGCTTGGGATCCAGCGTTTGGCGACGAGAGAACGCAAGCAAGCGCTGCGTGAGCGACGCGGCACGGCGAACCGAATCCTTCGCGATCCCGATATAGTGGGGCGCGTTCTCCAAATGACCGCGTACCAGGCTCATTTCCAGAACCTCCAGGCTGCCATTCATGGCAGTGAGGAGATTGTTGAAGTCGTGGGCGATGCCGCCGGTAAGCTGACCAATGGCCTCCATCTTCTGGGATTGGCGCAGGCGCTCCTCGATCTCCATCAGGGCGGCCGTGCGTTCGACGACGCGACGTTCCAGCGTTTCATTGGCAACGCGCAGGCGCAATTCGCTTTCCTGCAGGATCGACGCCGTCCGTGCGCGCTCGACCGCGGTTCGTGTTCGCAGGGCCACTTCACGCATGAAAGCCATTTCGGCTTCCGTCCAGTCGCGACGCTCTGCGTGATTGACGAACAGCACGGCGACCAGGACGCCCTTCTCGACCACCGGTACGTTGAGGAATGAGCGGGCGCTTCGTCCCTCAAGCGCGGCGGCGGCCGAGCAAGTGCGGGGGTCATCGCGAACATCGTTGATATTGATGAACTCGTTGTTCTTCAGGCTATCGATGAACGAGCCGTAATCGCGCAGCGGCGTCACGCCAGCGAGGGTTTCGACACCCGCCGCCGTCCAATCCCGCTCCACATGCAAGGTGTCGGCGATGGGATCAATCGTGCCGTAGCCGACACGACTGACCTGCAGCGTTTCTCCCAGTACCCGGCACGCCGCGAAGCTGAAATCCCCGGGATCGCCAAGCGCCTGGAACTCATCACTGAGACGAAGCATGGCGGCACGCAGCGCCTGCGCGAGCGCCCTCTCCGTTACGTCATGGCCCTCAACCAGGATACCCGTCACGCGCCCATCGGGTTGACGCAAAGGTTGGTAGATGAAGTCCAGAAAGCGTTCGACCACCGGACCGCCTGGCGTTGCCTGCGCTGTATATTTCGCGCCAAAAGCGGCATAGACCTGCCCCGTCTCGAAGACCTTGTCCAGCAGCGCAACAAAGCCTTGGGCGAGCGCTTCGGGCAGTGCGTCTGCGACACTGCGACCAAGAATGGGTCGGTGGCCAACCAAGCGCTGATAGCTGCTATTGGCCTGTACAAAGCGATGGTCGGGCCCTTCGAGTATCGCCATGAAACTGGGCGACTGCTCAAACAACATGGAGAGCGAGTCCAACTTTTCTCCATGCCCAGGGCCCACCTGGGCAGGCTCGGTCATTGAATCGGCTTTCTCAACCGGCATCGAAGTGTCCTGAGCAGCGCTCTGCTGGGCTCCAAACGCGACCTCGGAACCTGGTGAAACGCGAAAAAACCAAGCTTAGTCTAACCAACGACTACCGCCGATCACACGCCGGCACGGGCCTCCGTGCGGTGGCGATCGAGATCACGTTGGCGTTGCTTGCGGACAGGTCCGCTCACGCGGAATTCACCCGGTTGCGCCTTCACCGTCGGTCGCTCAGCGCAGGAACTTTCTACCATGACGCTCACACCTCTCCCGGCAGCGGCAGCGCGGCAAAGCTCGTACGCGCGTGCGCATGCCGCACGCTACGCCATCGTCGATCACCATCCAGTAGTATTCCTTCGACATCGTCGTTCAGGGGACCGCGATGCCTGCAGTGGCTTTGGCATGGCACGTGATGGCGTATCCGGAGGCCTCTTCCGCGCTTGCGGAAAGGGCCGTCGATTCCTCCTGACAATACGAGCGTCCCCATGGCGGAGGAATCCGAGTACGACCTGGAGCCGCTACGCGAAGGCGGCGATTTCAACTACTACCGCGGCAGGGAGCGCGCCGATCCCACGCCCATCCTGGTCGTGACGATTGCCGATGGGCAGCCCTCGCCGCAGAACATCCGCCGGCTCGAACACGAGTACGCACTGGCAACCGAACTCGATACCGCATGGGCTGCCCGGCCGCTGGCCTTGGCGCGCCAGCGAGGGCGAGCCGCCCTCATCCTGGAGGATCCTGGCGGCGATCCGCTGGATCGGATCATCGCCCGGCAACACGGACAGCCGCTCGAGCTGAGCCGCTTTCTGCGCATGGCCATCGGCTTGGCCGCCGCGCTGGGGCATGCTCATCGACAAGGTTTGATCCATCGGGACGTCAAGCCTGCCAATGCACTGGTGGACGAATCCGGCCGCGCGTGGCTCACCGGGTTTGGCATCGCCTCGCGGCTTCCGCGCGAGCGCCAGCCACCCGACGCGCCGGAATTCATCGCCGGCTCCCTGCCCTATATGGCACCCGAGCAGACCGGACGAATGAATCGGTCCATCGATTCGCGCAGCGATCTGTATTCGCTCGGCGTCATGCTCTACGAAATGTCGACCGGGCAGCTTCCTTTCATCGCCACCGATCCGATGGAATGGGTGCACTGCCAGATCGCGCGCCAGCCGACCGCACCTAACGAACGCGCGCCGGCCATCCCGGTGCCGGTCTCGGCCATCATCATGAAGCTGCTCAGCAAGACGGCCGAAGAGCGCTACCAGACCGCCGTCGGCCTGGAGCGCGATCTGCAGCGCTGCCTCAACGAATGGGAAGCGCACGGCCGCATCGGCCATGCGCGGCTTGGCGCGCACGACATGCCCGACCGCCTGCAGATTCCCGAAAAACTCTATGGCCGCACGACGGAAATCGCGGCGCTATTGGCGTCCTTTGAACGCGTCGTCAACGGTGGCCGGCCAGAACTCGTGCTGGTCTCCGGCTACTCGGGCGTCGGCAAATCATCGGTGGTCAACGAACTGCACAAGGCCCTCGTGCCGCCCCGGGGATTGTTCGCCACGGGCAAGTTCGACCAGTACAAGCGGGACATCCCCTATGCGACGCTCGCACAGGCCTTCCAAAGCCTGGTCCGTCCGATCCTGGCCAAGAGCGACATCGAGCTGAGCCGCTGGCGCGAGGTGCTGGCCGAGGCGTTGGGACCCAATGGCCAGCTCATGGTGGAGCTGGTTCCCGAGTTGAAGCTGGTCATCGGCGAGCAGCCAGCGGTGCCGGAACTGCCGCCCAAGGATGCCCAGAGCCGTTTCCATCTGGTCTGCCGCCGATTCATCCGTGCGTTCACGCGCGAGCATCCGTTGGCGCTGTTCCTCGACGATCTGCAGTGGCTTGACCCTCCCACGCTGGATCTCATCGAAGACTTGCTGACCCAGCCAGGTGTCCGGCAGCTGCTGTTGATCGGCGCCTATCGCGACAACGAGGTGACTGCGACTCATCCGCTGATGCGCAAGCTGCAGGCCATGCAGCAGGCTGGCGCGATGGTGCAGCACATCGTGCTTGCGCCCTTGCAGCGCCACGACCTGCAGCAGTTGCTCGCCGATACGCTGCATGGGGAGCCGGAGGAGGCAGCCCCGCTGGCGCAGCTGATCGAAGAAAAAACCAACGGCAATCCCTTCTTCGCCATCCAATTCCTATCCGCGCTGTTTGACGAGGGACTGCTCGCGTTCGATCACCGGCTGGGGCAGTGGCGCTGGGAGCTGGAGCGCATCCGCGGCAAAGGCTACACCGACAATGTCGTCGACCTGATGGTAGGCAAGCTCAATCGCCTGTCCGTGGGCACGCAGGAAGCGCTGCAGAAGCTGGCATGTCTTGGCAACATGGCGGACATCGCGCTGCTGAATCTCATCTATCCCGAGTCGAGCAAGGAGATGCATGGCCAACTTTGGGAGGCCGTGCGCACCGGCCTGGTCTTCCGCTCGGAGGTCGCATACAACTTTTTGCACGACCGTGTGCAGGAAGCGGCGTACCTGCTGATTCCCCGGGCCTTGCAGGCGCAGATGCATCTGCACATCGGCATGCTGATGGCAGCGCACATGCCGGCGGAACGGCTGGAAGAAGGCATCTTCGAGATCGTCAACCAGCTCAACCGCGGCGCTTATCTGATCGGCGACATCCACGATCGCGAACGCGTGGCCGAGCTCAACCTCATCGCGGGCAAGCGGGCCAAGGCTGCCACTGCGTACGACTCGGCACTGAAATACCTGCATGCGGGCCGCTCGCTGCTGATCGAGGATGTCTGGGCGCGCCACTACGGCCTGGTGTTTTCGATCGAGTCACTGATGGCTGAGTGCGAGTTGCATACGGCCGACATGGCGGCGGCCGAGCGCCGCCTGAATCTGCTGGCGCAGCGTGCCGGCAACCGCCACGACGATGCGGTGGTGACGCGCTTGCAGATCACGCTGTACACGGCGCTGGATCGCAGCGAACGTGCCATCTCCGTGTTCCTCGACTATCTCCACCGCAACGGCACGACCTGGTCGCGGCGCCCGACGCATGAAGATGTCATGCGGGAGTACCACCGGCTTTGGCGGCTGCTCGGCGAACGGCAGATCGAGGATCTGCTGGACTTGCCGGCGCTGCATGACCCCGACGTGCTGGACATGCTCGATGTGTTCACCGAGATCGTGCACCCCGCCATGTTCTTCGACGAGAACCTCTCCACCCTGGTGGTCTGCAGAATGGTGGCGCTGTGCCTGGAACACGGCAACAGCGATGCCTCGTGTTTTGGCTATGTCTGGTTCGGCATGTTCGCGGGCCCGCGTTTCAACAACTATGGGGATGGCTACCGGTTCGGCCAGCTTGGCTACGATCTTGTCGAGAAGCGCAATCTCACTCGCTATGAAGCGAGAACCTATCTGTCGTTCGCCACGCTGATGCCTTGGGCAAAGCATGCCGCACAGGCGCGCGAGCTGGTGCGCCGCGCCTTCGACGTCGCCTATCGCACCGGCGACCTCACCTTTTCCGCCTATAGCTGGCATGCCTTGATCACCAACTACCTGGCCGTGGGCGACCCGCTGGCGGACGTGCAAACGGAAGTGGAGAAAGGCCTGCACTTCGTCAAGAAGGCCGGTTTTGGGCTGGTCACCGAGAATTGCGCAGCGCAGCTTGGCCTGGTGCGGACACTGCGTGGACTGACGCCGGTGTTTGGACATCTCGACGCGCACGACTATAGCGAGTCGGACACGGAGCAGCGTTTCGCCGGCAATCCGACCCTGGCGCTGGCCGAGTTCTTCTATTGGACGCGAAAAATGCAGGCGCGCTTTTTCGCTGGCGACCATGCATCGGCTGTCGAGGCGTCCGCGAAGGCGCATCTCCTGCTTTGGTCCGCAGCATCGCAGGTGGAGACCGGCGATTTTCGTTACTTCGCTGCCCTTGCCCATGCTGGGGCGTGGCATGCCGACGGAGTCGAAGAAAAGGAGGCACATAGGGCAGCCCTGAACGCTCATCACCAGCAGCTGGCGATCTGGGCGCTGCATTGTCCGGCCAATTTCGACACGCGTAGTATGCTGGTCGCCGCGGAGATCGCACGCATCGAAGACCGCATCCTTGATGCCGAGCACCTCTACGAAACAGCGATTCGCTGCGCACACGACAATGGCTTTTTGCATTGCGAGGCGATCGCCAACGAAGCGGCGGCGGCGTTCTATTCAGCCCGCGGCCTCGCCAAGATCGCGCAGGTCTACGCCCGCGATGCCAGAGAGGCCTATCTGCGCTGGGGTGCGACCGGCAAGCTGAAGCAACTGGACCGGCGTTACCCACTCGCTCGTGAGGAGCGACGTGCTGTCGTGTCAGGCACGCTGGGATCGTCGGCCGGCCAACTCGACGTCGAGACGGTGGTCAAGGCCTCGCAGGCGCTTTCCAGTGAGATCGTGCTGCCGAAACTGATCGAAATGCTGGTACGCATCGCGGTGGAGAATGCCGGCGCCGAACGCGGGCTGCTGATTCTCCTGCGCGGCGGCACCCACGGCGGCGAGCCGCGGATCGAAGCGGAAGCGACCACCGGAACCGGCAGCATCGAGGTCGTCGTTCGCCATGCCGCCGTCACCCCGTCTGATCTGCCCGAGACCCTGCTGCACTATGTGATGCGGACGCAGGAGCGCGTGCTGCTCGACGATGCCTGCGCCGATGAGGTGTATTGGAACGACGACTATGTCCGCCGGCAGCGCACCCGCTCGATCCTGTGCCTGCCTATCGTCAGGCAAGCCAAGCTGATCGGCGCGCTTTATCTGGAGAACAAGCTCACGCCAGGCGCCTTCACGCCGGACCGGCTGATGCTGCTAGAGCTACTGGCCTCGCAGGCTTCCATTTCGTTGGAAAACGCGGCGCTCTACACCGACCTGCAGCGTAGCGAAGCGTTTCTTACCCAGGGCCAGAAGATCAGCCGCACGGGCACCTTTGGCTGGAGCGCGGCGAGCGGCGAGTTCTACTGGTCGGAGGAGAACTACAACATCCTCGAGTACGACCATGGCGTTCGCCCTTCGCCTGAGCTCGCGCTGCAGCGCATGCATCCGGACGATCGCGACTTTGTCCGGCGCAATCTCGAGGCCGCGCTGAAGGAGAACAAGGCGATCGATCATCAGCATCGCCTGTTGATGCCCGACGGCAGGATCAAGTACATCCGCGCCAAGGGTCGAGCGGTGAACCTCGGCGGCCTGGATTTCGTGGGTGCCGTTCGCGATGTCACCGAACAGGTGCACGCTGAGGAGACTCTGCGCCAGGCGCAGGCGGATCTCGCGCACGTGGCCAGGGTCGCCACGCTCAACGCCATGACCGCCTCGATCGGCCACGAAGTCAGCCAGCCGCTGTCCGGCATCCTGACCAATGCGCACACCTGCCTGCGCATGCTCGCCGCCGATCCTCCCAACGTGGCGGGCGCCGCTGAAACGGCACGGCGCACCATCCGCGATGCCGACCGCGCCTCGGGCGTCATCAAGCGTTTGCGCGCGATGTTTTCCAAGAATGCGCCGAGCATGGAGAGGGTCGACCTCAACGATGCCGCGAGCGAAGTGATCGCACTATCCGCCGGCGAACTACAGCGTCATCGCGCGCTGGTGCAAACCGAGTTTGCGCCCAACCTGCCACTGGTCAGCGCCGATCGCGTGCAGCTGCAACAGGTGATCCTCAATCTGCTGCTGAACGCGGCCGATGCGATGGCGGGAGTGGAGGATAGGCCGCGGACGCTGCTGGTCAAAACCGCGCTCGACGACCACGGCGGCGTCACGCTGTCCGTGCGCGACGCCGGCATCGGCGTGGACCCGCAGACCGTAGACAAGCTGTTCGACGCGTTCTACACCACCAAGGCCAATGGCATGGGCATTGGCTTGTCAATCTGCCGATCGATCATCACCAGCCATGAGGGCAGCCTGTGGGCCGAGGCCAACGATGGGCCAGGGGCGACCTTCAGTTTCTCCCTGCCAACGCCCGACCCACGGCGTGACGCGAACTAGGCGCGCGTGGCTGCACCGCCAAGCAGCGTCGGGCAGATCAGTCCTCACCACGCGGCAGCGGCGCCAGGAAATCCGCCACCGGCTCAAGCACGAGTTCCGGCAGGCTTTCGGCGATGCAATCACGCAGCCGCTGCCATGCCTCCGCATCGACTGACTCGCGCGCCAGCCCTTCGGCTTTGGCTTGCGCCGATGGCCATTGCGTGTAGCTGTACCAAAGTTGATCCGGCCCCCGGTGCAGGCGCGAGCCCAACGAGCCACGTTCGCTACGCAGCAACTGGGTGACCCGCGACCAGGCTTGGACAAAGGCCGCTTCGGAGCCGGGATGCAGACGCCAGCGGTAGATGGCGCAAAACGGGGGCGCAACGCTGCTCATGGAGTTCCTTTTCGGCAACCAGGGTTAGGACCGAGACGCACGTTCCGCCGCGCGGGTCGGGCCTCCAAACCTGACGTTACCGCGCCCGTTGCTGCGCTGACAAACCCCCGAAGTACGGGAAAACCAACGGCACGCGGCCGAGCGCCGCCTCTGTCGCTTTGTGTCATGATTTCCCGGGGGCAGGAGTAGCGTGACTGCAGGACGCAACGGACGTTCCAACCGTCATGAACTCCGTCGGCGCCGGATCGGGGGATCAGCGCACCGGCAAGGGGGTCGAGCGTGCTGCTGCGGATCAACCTGATACTGCTCATCGCCTTCGCGCTCGGCATGATCGCGATCTCCCTGGTGGTCACCGCCACCCTGCAGCAAAACGCGACCCGTGAAGTGCTGGCGCAGGCCGGGCTGATGATGGACAGCGCGGCAGCGATCCGCTCCTACACCGATACTGACATCGTGCCGTTGCTGGACGACAAGATGGTCACCGCGTTCCGCCCGCAGAGCGTGCCGTTCTATGCCGCCACGCAGCACTTCCTCACCCTGCACAAGACGCACCCCGACTACGCCTATAAGGAAGCCACGCTCAACCCGACCAATCCGCGCGATCGCGCCACGGACTGGGAGGCCGACATCGTGCAGCGCTTCCGCAATGACAGCGGCGCCCGCGAGGTGAGCGGAACACGCGATACGCCCGTGGGCCGATCGCTTTACCTGGCACGCCCTATCCGTGTCGATGCCGGCTGCATGGGTTGTCACAGCCTGCCGTCGGCGGCGCCCGCCACGATGCTCGCGCGTTATGGCCGCGACAACGGCTTTGGCTGGCAGCCCAACGAGGTAGTCGGCGCGCAAATCGTCTCAGTGCCGTTCGCCAGCGCCGAAGCCAGCGCCGAGCGCGTACGTCGCGACGTGCTGCTCGCCATCGCGGCGATGCTGGTTGCCGTGCTGCTGGTGGTGAACGTGTCGCTCTATGTGCTGGTGATCCGCCCGGTACGTCGCATCGCGCGCATTGCCGATCAGGTGAGCCTGGGCGACAACGCCGCCCCAGACTTCCCGAGCGGTGGCGGCGCGGAAATGGCGGCGTTGTCGGCAGCCTTCAACCGGATGCGCAAGAGCCTGGACAAGGCGATGAAGTTGCTGGGCAGCTGACATGGCACACGACTTGTTCGTCAGCTATTCGCAGCCCGATCGACCAGCGGCCTTCGCGCTCGTGCAACGGTTGGAAGCACGCGGCATCAGCGTGTGGATCGCACCCCGCGATGTATCGCCGGCAGCGGACTGGGCCGCCGAGATCATCGACGCCATCACCAGCGCTCGGCTGATGCTGCTGGTCTTCTCCGCCAGCAGCAACGATTCGGGCCAGGTGCGGCGGGAAGTGGAGCGGGCCGTGCACAAGCAGTTGCCGATACTCCCGTTTCGACTGGAGAACGTGCCGCCATCCAAGAGCCTGGAGTACTTCCTCAGCACCCAGCACTGGATGGATGCCTTCCCGCCACCGCTGGAGCCGCACATCGACCGCCTCTGCGATTACCTCGACGGCGCGCTCGGCAAGGTCGCCAGGCACCATCACCCCGTTGATCAGCAGCCAAGTCGAAACGCTGTGCCTATCGACACCCATCCAACGTCCAGCGTCGATGCAACGCATTTGCGCCTGCTCGAGGTAGAGCTTGCCAGGCACATCGGCCCCGTGGCCGGCCACCTGGTGCGCACTGCGAACCAAGGCGGCGGCGACCTAGATGCACTCGCACAACGCCTCGCGCTGGAAATCGATGGCGACCTCGAGCGTCGGCGCTTTCTTGAAGCGTGCTGGCGGATTGGCAAGGGCAAGTAGCGAGCGAGCCGTTCGTGCTGTTGTGCTGTCCGCATGTCATCGCGCCCGAGCGCATGCGAATCAGGCTGCCTGTTTAGTGTCGTTCGTACTTAAGCAGATAAGCGGCATGACTCGCGCGATCAGCGGAGGCGGGCTGGCAAGGAAACTTTTCCATCAGGGCCCACTCCACGGCCAGTGACGCTGGCTTGTCCCAAAGAGCTGTATGACCTTCCAGGTAGAGCTTCACGATGCCGCCAATATCCGAACCGGGGGGCGCGCAAAATAGCTTGTCATTGAGTGCATCGGTGACGCCAGCCACATAGGCCCGCGCCCGTTCCGAACGGTCATCATGATCTGGAGGAACCGTCATGCTCTTGATCTGGCTTGCCAGCTGCCGGGCTCGATCGGCCACGACAAAATCCGAATAAAGCTGGCCAACGGTGTACAGATAAGGCGGCGGCAACCTGGGCTCGATGGCCCGGGCTGCCGTCGGGCCGAGGCAAAGGGCGACTGCGCAAGCTATTTTCTGAAGGCGATGGTGTGGCATGTATCGCACCCGTTTGACTTTGCTGGCGACCCGCCGAATCCAGAGGCTTTGTCGCGGGTCGGAAGCGGACATCGAGGAAAGGCCGTCGTCAATCCTGTCACTCGGCCTGGCCAGTGACATAGAAGCCAAACAGACTGGGGTGCCCGTCCTTCATTGCGACCGTCAACTTCACCGAGCCTGTGTTGAAGGTACCCTCAGCCAGACGGGCTTTATAGTTGAGGACAAGATAGGTCAGGTCACCTTCCTTTCCCGCAACGGTAGCATTGGAGTAAGCAATGTCCTGCACGAGTTGCTCACCGGGGGCATCAACGCAAAACTTTGCGCTTTCGAAGTCTGATCAGTTTCCCTAGAAGAAATCCTTGCATGACGCCTCTGGCATCGCAAGCATCGGGGTCGACCAGCGGAGCCATGCGCGGCGATCACTATTGGTGCATGTGCTGACGCACTTACTTCGTCGCAATCCACTTCTCGCCTTTCGGCACAGGTTCTCCGGCATGCAAGCTCCGCTTATCGACGACACGAAGGAGTCGGCGTACTCGAAATAGACAGCCGAGAGCAAACGGGGCGGAGGTGGTTCATTCGAACGATGGCGATGGGACTTAACTACCTCCGTCCCGTTTGTCGGTCGTCCCGTTTGCCGGTCCAGTTTGTCGTGCGTCTGTCCTTAATCAACAAGCGGACGATAGGTGCGGACCACCGGCTTCGCTCTTTCCAAATCGTATCGCGCTTGAAGTGCCAGCCAGTAAAAGGCGGTGGTGTCGAAGGCAAGCGAAAGTCGGATGGCGATCTTGGGGGTGATCGGGTGGGTCTCGGCGATGAAGGCCTTGATCTGATTGGAGGGTATGCCGGTGCGGCGGGCGAGTTGGGCGGGGTTGAGGGCGCTTGGAATCAGATAGGCGTGCAGCAGGATGTCGCCGGGGGCTCGCAGCGGTTGCGAGGGGTCCACTTCCGAATGCGGGGTGAGCTGGATCAGTTCCATGGTGGTTCCTCCCTGTCGGACACGGCCGCACAGCGGCTCAGCGCTTACAGCGCTCCGTGTCAGTGAATGCTTGGCAGCTTCGTCGGTGATCGCCCGAGTGCGGCGCATCGCCATGCCGGCCGATGCGCCACTGCGGCGATCATCGGAGGCGTGTGGTGTTCACTCGATGCCCGTCGCCGAGCAGGCGGCTGTACTGCTGCAAGCAGTCGATCGCCGTGCCCAGGTGAGCCGTGACGGCCACGGGAAGCGGCCACGGCAGCGCTCTGCCGGGGAATCCCCGCGCCTGCGCGCGGCGGGTCTGCTCGCTGTCGGCACGCACGCGCGTGAGGGCGAGCACCGCCAAGGCGATGTCACTGCGAGTGCTGTGACGCAGGGTCTCCGGCCATGCCACAGACGTGGACGACGGGTCGCGAGGCAGAGGAGTGAGAGTGTCGTCAGGGGGAACGGACGAGCGAATGCGTACCGTATGATCGTGGATAGCCATGATCAACTCCGTAGAAGTTGGTGGTGGTTAGCGGGTCGTGGGTGTTAGACGCACTCACGGCCCGCGCCTCATGACCTGGTGGTCATGATCATTCGCGAGACCGTGCAACACGACAGCGCGAATGACCGACTGACCCTAACAAGCAGGGCAGGCATCGTCTGTCAGGGTTGGGCGAGATGGATGTCCGCGTGGCCGCAGGCGAGCGTGAGTGCTCGGGGGCGACAACATGTCAGCGCCCTTTCCGTTGAAAGCAGAAGATAGAAGGTAACCTTCTGCGCCGAGGTGAACAACAAAAGCGGGCAGAATGGACTATCCCCGATTCGCTACCCGAAGATCACAAGATTCTGCCCAAGCTCCTCGCGGATAAGAGTGACGCCCCGCTATTGAAGGCCGCAGCTGCACCGAGTGTGGATAGACCAAGGCCGATGAGCAGACATAGTGAACGCTTTGACGCGATGGCTCCCGTGGTACGTCTGAATACGCGTGGGAAGCGGGCATCGCTGCCAGCTGCCTCCCGCATCTCCATCCAGTACAAGGACTAGTTGTACACGTCGCCTGTCTTGAAGATTGGCTCCTCGACGATCGTCACGCCCGCCTTTCTGGCCAGAGTTTCAGCCACCTGCACGCGGTCGTCGACATCGCCTGAGGGCAGGTTGCTCGCGACCCATCGGGTGCCGTCCTTGAAGTGAACGACGTAGTCGCGCTGATAGCGGGTTCGTCCATTGGGTGCAATGAACTTGCGCGACGTAGCTATGCCATCGATGTCCGCGTAGGGATGCACCTGCTCGCCAAGTGCAAAGAACGGGTGGATGGCGAACCCCGATTCGCGGACCTGCACGTACGAATTGAGACCCAGCGGCAGCATCAAGACGACCAGGGCAACCAGCGCGGCCCCCAGTCCGCGGCACAGTCGTTCGTAGTCGCACCCATATCGTCGCACGGACACATAAGAGATATACCAACGCGCGTCCTCGCCCCAACGGCGACGAGCCCAGGCGCAGAAGACCATACAGGCCACGCCGGCGCCGGCAAACATCGCGGCAAGCACCAGGAAAGCATGTGAGATGGGGAAGGTCATGACGGCCTCTGGAAGCAACATGACCCGCAGGGCATAAATGGCGTCGAAGACAAGATAGGTCATGACGCCAAAGCAGGCGGTGAGTGCCACGAAATGCAGATTGGCTCTGCCGTCCAATTTGGCAAAGCGCTTGTCCGCGTCGACACCCGTCAGTTGCCACGCCGGATCGCTTGTTGCGGGGGCGACCCGCTTGAGATGGGCTATGTAACCAACAAAGCTGGCACCGAAGAGTGCCATGGCGACGACGCCAATGATGATGACTTTCAAAGCTTCAGGCTGCATTGATCCCCCTGCTCCCTGGATAGATCTTCTTCCACGTTACGACTGTCTGCTGCTGATCGGAGGCCGGCAGCTCACGTCGCACCTTCGCCCACTGGTAGTGCCTGCCGTTGCTTGAAGAAGACGCCGTAGGTTGCGAGGGCGATGGCAGCCAGAGACAGCCAATAGTGCAAGAGGATGGATTGATGCCACACCGCAAAGGACGCAGGCGCATAGCTGGCGGTCAAGGCCACCAATGAGATGTAGCCATAACGCGGCCTGGCACTGAGGAGCACCACGGATACGACGGCAAGGATGCCACACGCTACCCAAGCTCCATGCGCCACCGAGTCGCTGTTTCGCATCAACTGAATGGCGGGCTTATCCGGAAAGATGTGCCAGATAAGGTCCGCCGCTACAGCAACCGGCCCGACTGCCATATATCCAACAATCCATTGTGCAAGTCGCTTTGCATCGTCAGCAGTGGCCATATCACCCACCTATCCTTTTTAAAGATGAGAGCCAGGAGATTTCCTCCTCCCATCGAGAGCAGGGCTGGTCCACCGCCATTCCTCAGCCGGAATTCAACCTGCACGCCACGAAGACGAAGACGAAGACGAAGACGAAGACGAAGCAAGTCACGAGGCTCGTTGAATGTCGAATGGCTTACCCCTGATGCACAAGGAATGGAACGCCGATGCGCGTGCTCTTGGAAAAGCTGCCCCGTCCCCTCTGGAAATCCTGTCACGACATCCATGAGTGCGCAATCAGATCGATCAGCCTGGAAGTGCCACTTGGCGCACATAACGCCGGGACTGGCTTTCTGTGCCCCGGGATCCTTTCCCGCCTCGCCATCCCAATGCTTCCTGGCAGACCATCTCTTTGTGCTCGCTGCAGACGAGCGACGCCTTCAGCTCTCCGACGCCCGGTTTTTCACCGGCGCAGATAAGTAGAGGGCCGTGACGGCCGCTACGCCAAAGGCAATTGCGAGTATCACCTTGGGCCAGCTCGTGGACTCGTCGGTAGCATCGGCAGTCAGCGCGTGGAAATCCGTGGCAGTGAGGCCGCAGTACAGACACGCGCCGGTGAACATTAGGGCGATCGCTTTCAGGAGCAGTTGCCTGGTCATGCCAAACTCCTTCGTTTGCGTGCGACGGTGGCTACGGCAAGTACGGAGTACATCGGTGACGCATGGGCCGGACGGAAGTCTACTTCAGCCCGGAGGCGGATCCAGTACCTCCTTGGCCATACCGTCGGTCGAGATCCGCCAGGGCTGGCGCTCGCCGTACATGAGCGTTCGCCACAGCCACTCCATCGGACCGAAGCGGTACCGCTCGAGCCACCACTGGCTGAGCATGATCTGGAAAACGTAGACCGCCAGGCCCAGGCCCATGGCGTGCGACGGGCTCATCTGGCCGAAGCGACCCAGGCCATAGCCGAAGAAGATCCAGCCGAAGATCAGCGACTGGGCCAGGTAGTTGCTGAAGGCCATGCGACCGAGTGGACCCAGCACGCCCAGCAGTCGGCCGGCCCCGGTGAACATATAAAGCACCGTGATCGCAGCCCCGTAGCCGATCGCCAGCACCACCGGCCCCAGCGTGTTCAGCACCGAGATCACCGCCGCCCAGCCGTGCCAGGCCGAGGATGGATCCAACAAATTCATACCGAATCCCAAGACCACGCCCACCGCGGCCATGCCGACAAGCAGGCGACGGTAACGCTCGGGATGTCGCAGCAGACCGCTACGCCATGCCATCACACCCAGCAGGAACAACCCGAACGTACGCGGTGCGACGAGCACATGCAGCGGTATCAAATGCGGTATTTCAGCGAGATTGAAGCGGATGACGTCCGCCCATGTGCCGCCTGCGTACACCGCCGTAGCCGTTTGGACATACTGCTGGAGCGAGACGCCGCTCGGCCAGAAGAACGTATCGGGCAGCCAGAACGGGAGTGCCGCATAGATGGCGAGCGCCACCGCGGCGGTGACAACAAGGACTCGATGGGACGCGTGGAGGAAGGGCAAGGCCAGCAAGCCCACCAGCGCGTACTCGGTGAGAATGTCGCCGTTCCAGATAAAGCACAGATGGATAAGGCCAAACCCCAGCAGCACCAGCAGCCGCCTGGTCAGCAGCGGCAGACGGCGCGAGGTCGCAGCCAGTCGTTCGAATTGAATGGCCAGGCCCACACCGAACAGCAGGGAAAACAGCGCGAATGCCTTCAACTCCATGCCCACGCTCACCGTCGCCTGGACGGCATGATCCAACCAGGAGCCGCCAGTGGATGCAGGAAGAAACTGCTGGAAAATGGATACCCGGAACTCGTTGATGAGATTGACGCAGAGCACGCCCAACAGCGCCGCGCCCCGCAACACATCGATGGCGACGATGCGTCGCTCGGGGCCGACAGGCCGCGCCTCCTTGATCGACTCGTGATCCGACATGGCTTGCCCCCTGCTCTGATCGTCCCTGAAGACAAGGCGCCACCACGTGGCGACGCCCCTGCCGGCTGGAAGGCACGCTCCGCCCAGCACCGCAGTGCCTATAATGGCGCACATCACTCCCTGGCAACGCTGATGACCGAACCCGTACGCCTCGCCAAACGAGTCGCCGCCCTGACCCAGTGCTCGCGACGCGAGGCGGAAATGTATATCGAAGGCGGCTGGGTGCGCGTGGATGGCGTGACCGTGGAGGAGCCGCAGTTCAAGGTGCTGGAACAGCACATTGAGATCGACCCGCACGCCAAGCTCGAGCCCGCCGAACCGGCGACCCTGGTATTGCACAAACCCGCCGGCGTCACGGTCGATGAGGCGCGCGCGCTGGTTCGCATGGAAAGCCACGCCGACGACGATGCGTCGGGCGTGCGCATGCTGAAGCGTCATTTCGCCCGACTGGAATCGCCGCTGGCCTTGCCCGACGCCGCCAGCGGCCTGCTGGTATTCACGCAGGACTGGCGGGTCAAGCGTCGCCTGGAAGAAGACTTCGACCGCATCGAGCAGGAGCTGGTGGTGGAAGTGGCGGGCAAGCTGGCGCCCAACGGCCTCGCCTTGCTCAACCATGGGCTCAGTTTTGACAACTACGCACTGCCGCCGATCAAGGTGAGCTGGCAGAACGAAACCCACCTGCGCTTCGCCTTGAAGCGGATTGCGATCGAGAAAGTCGAGCGCATGTGCAGCGCGGTAGGCCTCAAGGTGCTGGCGATCAAACGCCTTCGTGTCGGCCGCATTCCGATGTCCCGGCTGCAGCCGGGGCAATGGCGCTACCTGACGAGCACCGATCGCTTTTGATCAGTCCAAGAGTTTGCCGCCACCTCGGATGACGGGCGAGGCTCGAGGGAGAAACTCGACGAATGGGTCATTTTGACGCGTTCTACACGTTTCCTCGACAAACAATGACCACTTGGTCCTACGCGGTAGCAAGAGGGGCGCTTGAACACCACGGGACAAAACAAGTACGAGCTGCTGGTCGACTCCGTCGTCGACTACGCCATCTGTTTGATCAATCTGGATGGCACGATCGCCAGCTGGAACGTCGGCTCGGAGCGCAGTGCCGGCTACTCGGCATCCGAGGTGCTGGGCCAGCACGTGAGAATGTTCTATACCGAGCAAGCGCGCGCGGCCGGGGAACCCGAACTGGCGCTGGTGACCGCTTTCGAAGAAGGCCGCGTGGAGACGGAGGGCTGGCGCTGCCGCAAGGATGGCACCCAGTACTGGGCCAATATGGTGCTCGACCTGGTGAAAACCGCCGACGGCACCCCGATCGGCTTTGCCTCGATCACGCGCGACCTCACCGAACGCAAACAGGCGGAAGACCGCCTGCGCCACAGCGAAGAGCAATTTCGTCTCTTGCTGCAAGGCGTCGGCGACTGCGCCATCTACATGCTCAACCAGGACGGCTTCATCACCAGCTGGAATACCGGCGCGCAGCGCATCAAGGGCTATACGCGCGACGAGATCCTCGGCAAGCATTTGTCCACGTTTTACACCCTCGAAGATCGCGCGGCGGGCGAACCGCAGCGCGCGCTTGGTGTGGCGGCGAGCACAGGCCGGTTCGAGGCCGAAGGCTGGCGCGTGCGCAAGGACGGCACGTCGTTCTGGGCGCACGTGATCATCGATCGCATCACCGACGACAACGGCCGGCACGTGGGTTTTGCCAAGGTCACGCGCGACATCACCGCACGCCGCGACGCGGATGCCGCGCTGGCCGACGCACGCGAGGCGTTGTTCCAGTCGCAAAAGCTGGAGGCGATTGGCCAGCTCACCGGCGGCGTCGCGCACGACTTCAACAACCTGTTGATGGCGGTGATCGGCAGCCTTGAGTTGATGGAGCCGCGGCTGACGCATGATGCGCAGGCGCTCAATCTACTCGGCAACGCCCTGGCCGGCGCGCGGCGCGGCGCGGCCTTGACCAAGCGCATGCTGGCATTCGCGCGCAAACAGGAACTCAAGCCCACCGCGATCGACGTGCGCGCGCTCGTGCAGGAAATCAGCAGCCTGCTGCAGCGCTCGGCCGGTCCCACCATCACCATCGACACGGTCTTTCCGCTCACCCTGCATCACACCCTGGTGGACGGCAACCAGCTTGAACTGGCGCTGCTCAACCTGGTGATGAATGCGCGCGACGCGATGCCCGATGGCGGCCACATCATCATTACCTCGAGAAACGAGACGATTGAGCAGGCCGGTCACCGCACGGCCTTGCCGCCAGGCAACTATGTGAGCCTTTCCGTGACCGACGATGGCCACGGCATGGACGCCGCCACGCTTGAGCGCGCGGCCGAGCCGTTCTTCACCACCAAGGGTATCGGCAAGGGCACGGGCCTGGGCTTGTCCATGGTGCACGGTCTGGCCGAACAATCCGGTGGACGGCTGCTGCTGCGCAGCCAGCAAGGACGCGGCACCACGGCCGAGCTATGGCTGCCCATCGCCGGCACTTCCGCCGCGGCGCCCGCACGCGCCACCGAACCGGAGCCCGAGGCCCATGCCTCCACCGCGCAAAGCATCCTGGTCGTGGACGATGATCCGTTGATCGCCATGACCATCACGGCTGTATTGAACGATCTTGGCCATGTCACCGTTGAAGCGCATTCCGCGCGCGAAGCACTGGAACAGCTCTCGCAGAAAAACTACTTCGACGTGATGATCACCGACTACGCGATGCCAGTGATGAACGGACTGCAGTTGATCGAAGAAGTGCAGTCGCGCTGGCCCGGCTTGCCCATCATCCTGGCATCCGGCTATGCGGAGCTGCCCGAAGGCTCGGCCAGGCAAGTGCTGCGCCTGCCCAAGCCGTTCGGTCGCGCCGATCTGGTACGCGTGGTCGAGGCCGCCGTCGCGCGGCCCGCCGCCAACAACGCGCACGTCTAACCGGCGGCGGCGGGCGGCAGCGACGTCAGGCCGCGCCGCTGGCCGTCCAGCTCTCCAGGCGATACTTCGGATGGCGCGTGCGACTGCGCAGGTCGGCGCGCATCAGGCTTTGGAAAAGCTCCATGGCGCGATCACCGGTGAGTGGGTAGTCGGTCTCGCCCGTCCAATGCGCCACCACGAATTCCGTACCCGGCGTGACCACTTTGGACAGTCGGTCCGCCAGCCGCACCAGGGCGGGGATCGAGAAGTAGTAGAGGACTTCGGACAACACCACCAGATCGTACGTGCCTCCCCAGTCGCCATCGGGAAGATGGGCTTGCACAAAGGTCACATTCGGCGCGTCGCACAACTGTCTGGCACGCAGCAGCGCCGTGGCGCTGGTATCGACCGCGGTCACGGCATCGCAGCGAGCGGCGAGCAAGCGTGTAAGCCCACCAATCGAACAACCCAGCTCGAGTGCGTGCCGATAGCGCGGCTTGCTCAGCGCCTGCAGCGTGGCCTCGTATTTGTCGCGCTCGTAGGCACTGGTCAGTACCGACCAGGGATCGACCTGGCCGGTATACAAGTGCTCGAAAAACTCATGGTCATAGCTGGGGGCGGAGGAAAACTTCGGTGTCGGCGTGGACATGGCGCAATAACTCCTCAGGTATCTTGAAACCATCGACGTCGAGCGAGAGGCGGCCTTGCTGACTGGCGTAGGCCTCGATCGCCGATGCCTTGATGGCACGTTGTGCTTTGATATCGACACGGATGCCGCTGACCGGCGCCGGCTCGTCGCGCAGCAGCCAGCTCCAGATCGGATACGTCATCACCTCCACGCCGGCCAGTCCGCGCGTGGCTTCCAGGATCAGGCTGCAGGCGGCCCGGTGATCGCCGTGCGGATCGGTATCGGCGGTGACCACGATCAGGCACGGGCTGCGTTCGGCCGCGAGATGGCGCAGCCAATGCGTGGCCCACATGCGCTGTTCACCGTTCAAGGTCAGCAGGCCGGTATCGGGCAGGCCCATGAAACTCAAGTGCGAAGGGGTCAATCCCAGGTGCGCGGCCGCCACAATCGCTTCGCCACGGCGAATGGCGGCCATGTCGCGCTTGCTGTCGGGATGCGAGCACTCACCGTCGGTAAGAAACACCACATGGCGCAATAGGTCACCGCGCGCAGCCCAGGCGAGCAGGCCACCGCAGCCCAGCGTTTCGTCATCGGGATGCGGCGCCACCACCATCAGTCCGCGCTGCGCCAGCAGCGCCTCGGGCGCCATCAGCGGCAGACGTTGCATCGCCTGGGCGTACGTCATGGGCGCACCGCCGAGCCGAGCATGTGCTCGCCGATACGATCCCTGACCAGGTCCGGTACCGGCTGGCGCAGATAGGTTTCCAGGTCGCGCGTGATGCGTTCGATCGGGTTGTCCCGGCGGAACGCTGCCAGACCCACGGATCGATGCACCCACTGGATCACCTCAAGCAGCTGACGTTCGACCGCCAAGCGGGCCATACGCACGATATGGATGATTTCTGCGCCGGGCGCATCGCTGTCCGCGGCCCAGCGTGCACGCTCCACCCAGAGTGCAGCCGTTTCCACCGCCATCGCCACATCGGCCATGCGTGCGCGCTGATGCGGATCGCCGTCGCGGCCGGCGCGCGCGAGTGCGAGCGCCGCCAGTCGACCGAGCCGCTCTCCGGCGCCGAACTGCGCGGCAAGAAAGCGCCAGGCGCCCGCGGTGAACATGGGCTCGCGGTGGTAGTCATTGTCGGCACCGACGATCGCGTCGCTCGTCACGCTGGCCGCGTGGTAGCGGATCGGCAAAGTCACCGACGCACGCATGCCGTGCATCTCCCACTCCTCGCGCGCCCCAACCTGGCAGGCGGTGGCGGGCCAGACCATCACGTAGCCAAGCTGCGCATGCTGCGCGGTGACCAGGGGGCGATTGATCAAGCCGGCGCCGGATGCGTAGGCCTTGTGACCATCGAGCACGTACGCATCGTGGGAACCCGAGAGCGTGAGCGGGCCCGCCGGATGGGGCGCATTCCACACACCGAGCCAACCGCCCTCCGCCACATAGCGACACGCGGCATCGCGCTGCGCGCGGTTGCCGTAGGTCCAGATCAGCTGAAAAGCGTTGACGTGACCCTCGTAGAGCCGCGCCAGCGAGAGATGCGACGCACCCACTCGCCTCAGCCATTCGCCGAGACTCGGCGAGGCATGCCGCGACCACCCAAACTCCGCGCCGCCCAGCGCTGCCGGCAACACGGCCGTGGCCGCACCGCAATGCACGAGATATCGCAGCGCATCGATGGGCGCACTATCCGTGCGGTCGTCTTCCGCGGCGAGCCGATCCAGCGTCGACTCAAGATCGGCAGGCATGGCGAGCATCTGCTCCCGCTGCTTGGACGGTCGTTCCATCGCAATCGCGTTCATGGCGTAATCCCCGCGGCCAGGTCGTGCTGAGGCGTGTACGGAATGCGCATGCGCGCAAGCAAGGCCTCGCCGCGCGAACACTGTGCGGGCAGCAGGGACGGATTCAACGGCCATCTCGCCAGCCGCGGCGAATTGCTCTCGATCACGCGCCAGGCCGCGCCGAATCCGCCCGTGCGCAAGGCGGCGTGCAGCGTGCGGGTAGTGAGGTGGACTCGTGCAGCCAAGGCTTCCAGTGGCTCGGCGCCGCGATGTCCAGCGTGGCAATCCCTCAACAGTCGCCGCGTACGCGCCCGAAAGCAGGCATGTTCGACCGACTCCAGCCGCTCGTCGCACGGCGAATCGGGTTCCAGGATCCGTTTGCGCATGGTATCGGCCATGCCGCCGCGCGCGCGTCCAAACAACCTGCCGGAAGTCAGCACTTGCTGGACCGTGTCGTGCCGCACGCGGCCATCACGCATCTCCAGCCAATGCACCAGCGACTTGTCCTCTCCGCAGGCGGGCCACGGCACATCACCGACCATGCGCATCGCCGCGGCGCTCATGGCGAAGTTTGCGCCGCTGGCCTGGTAGTGGCGCGGCCACGGGTTGTGCGCGACCGGATCCAGCCAGGCCTCGAGCGCATCCAGGCAGGCTTCGTAGCGGTCTTCCGACATCCGGCGCTGCAGCAGTGAGCGCGGTATGTCTTCCATGTCTTCCGGCAACAGTCGTGCAAGGCCGGCCACCGCGTCGTACCCCGCATGGATCAGCGCACTGTACTCGGCAATCCAGCGCGGCGGCGGCACGCTGTCGGCATCGGTGGTGAAGATCGCACCGCTGCCGTCGGGCAGGCAGCGCCCGGCCAGATGCATCGCAACGCAACGCGCAGCGCCGGCATCGCAACGATCCGGCGGAAGCTCCGCCTCCACCACCATGAGCGGCGGGGCTGCTTGCCGCCGCGCCCGGGCCACGACTTCGGCGTATGTGTCATCGGAGCTGCCATTGACCAGCACCAGCAGTCCAAAGCGGCGCAGCGTGTCTTGTCGTTCCAGCCCATCGAGGCAGCGACCGATGCGGCTGGCTTCGTTGCGGGCTGGAATGGCGACCACCGCGTCCAGCCTGTGCGAGGCCCAGCTGGCATTGGTCCAGCAGCGGCGCAGCGTTATGCCTGGGGGCAGCTGGGCTAACGTGAATTGAAGCAACATGCAGAAACCTCCACCACGTCACGCCAAAGCGATGTGCCGTGGGGAACGTGTACGACATCGATCCTGCGTTTCGCGGAGTGAACGACCTGTCGAACCCTTGAGAGTCCAAAGTGATCCAGACATGAATCGCGCGAACCGCTCAAAAACAAAGACGGCGCACGACGGCGCCGTCTTCGTCTTGACTGCGGCTGCATCAGTGAATCGTCAGATGCGACCCATCAACAGCAGGATCAACAAGATCAGCAGGATCAGGCCCAGGCCGCCGCTGGGGTAATAGCCCCACCCGCGGCTATAAGGCCATGACGGCAAGGCGCCAATCACAAGGACGAGGACGATGATCAACAGAATGAGCGACATGGCGTTTCCCCTCGTGGCACCGCAGCGCCAGCAATGATGAGATGTCCCAGAGCAGCAAACGCCCCGAGTTGATACTGCAGCGCGAAGGGTGGACGCGGGCAGATAACGGCCGTGTCAACTTTTTACACGCAAAATGTATAGAGGCGTGCAGCGTTTGGTTGCGGCTTACCAAGGCGCTAGTCGATTTCCACCGCGTGTGCACTGGGTCGGATCGGCTTGCCGAAGGCGTCCGCCAGGGCGCGCGTCAACGAGGCGCCGGTCAACACCACCACGGCGGAGTAGTACGTCCAGGTGAGCAGCACCACCAGGCCGGCCGCGGAGCCGTACGCGCTGCCGACATTCGCGCGCTGCAGGTAGAAACCGATCACGTACTTGCCGATCTGCAACAGCGCTCCGGTGATGAAGGCTCCCAGGGTGACGTCGGACCAGTCGACCAGGGCATCCGGCAGCACCTTGTACATGGCGCAGAAAGCGATGAAGAGCACCGCGAAGCCGCTGATCGATCCCACGACGTTCCACACCGCGCCTTCTTCGGGAATGGCGTGACGTATCAGCGTTCCGAGTATGAAGAAGATCACCAGCAGGAATCCGATGCCGACCAGCAGCGCCACCGCTCGCGCCCGTGCGCGCAACCACGCGCCGATGGCTGCACCCGGCTCGGGCTTCACGCGCCAGACGCGATTGAGCGTGCCCTGCAACTGGGCAAACACCGCCGTCGCACTGAACAAGGTGATGCCGACGCTCACGACGCCGGCCACGCTGCCGGTCATGGGGCGA